>Ga0315279_10000719_pt1 | contig 61390 bp, 58 predicted proteins | sample YL17G06_20_MG_FD_203694 | JGI IMG/M metagenome (GOLD analysis project Ga0315279, IMG submission 203694) | Sediment microbial communities from Yellowstone Lake, YNP, Wyoming, USA - YL17G06_20 | ecosystem: Environmental > Aquatic > Freshwater > Lake > Sediment | place: USA: Wyoming | collected...
GTTACTCTTGCAAAAAGACCGACGGCAGGCCAGTAGGACAGGTCCCAACCCAGGCCAGCAACAGTTCTTCCTATCATATAAACAAAGTAATTTCTCAAAGAGAAGAAAATCAAGCTGCCCAAAAACACAAGACCAAATCCAGGAATAAGAAGTTGCTTAGCAGGCAATTTGTCAATAGCCTTGCCCATAGGTATCTGTATCAAAGCACCTACTACCCACATTACCGTTATTATCAAACCGATTTCCGAAAAACTGTAGCCCTGCCTGTTCAAAAGTATCGGCATATAGATTGCCCAGAAAGTCCAGGTTATGTTGTTCATCAACATGACAAAGAATATGGCGTCAAAGCCTTTTATTTTTAAGAGGCCCGCGTATTCTTTTTCAAAAGTTTTCAGGCTTAAGCATTTGTTTTTCGCTTTGCCATGGTCTCTGATTGACGTGACAGCAATCGGGAAACCAATCGCTGAGATTAAAGCACCAACGTAAAACAGATTTATGAAACCTATCCTGTCGGCAAGAAGACCCGCCAGCAAGGGCGCGAAGCCGGTTGCCAAGTAATAGATTACATTTCTCTGGGCCATTTCAACGCCTTCTTTGCCTTTGCTCAGCAAGTCGAAGTAGTGGATAGAGAAGGCAGTCCAGCAAATGGCGCCGAATATCTCTAACAGAAGGTCCAATCCGATAAATTGCGGAACTGTATTCGCTAACGTTATGCCAATAGCGAATATAGGATATCCTATCGCTCCTATGACAACGAGAGTTCTTTTGCCGTAGCAGTCTATAAGTGCGCCAATTAACAGGCGCAGAAATCCCGCTACTATTGCACCAAACGCGAAAATCAAACCAACATTTGTCAGCGATATTCCTATCGTGTTTAAATAAATGGAAAGTAAACTCGTAACTAGACCTATGCCGAGAACTGTATTTAGCAAAAATATATTTGCAAGAAGAAGTTCTTTTCTCAACACCATACTCTATTTATTTTAATTTCGGTATATAAAATTAAGGAACCGATTTGTTACCCTATGTATGGAGAAACACCGACTTCGAGCGCAGCAGCAATTACCAGAATTACAATCGCAATCAAAATCAATTCTAAGGAGTCTTTCAGAACACTAGTAAATTCTTTATCTCCTAATTTATGCCTTGAGACTGCAATTGAAATTATTCCGCCAGCAAGCCCACCAACAAAATAGGCCGCGATTTCAGGAACTCCGTGTACGAGATATTTTGTTGCGGCAAGAGATGCAGCGCCTTTGTTCAGTGCTCCGCGTACACCATCGCCTAGCAAAGTACCAAGTATTGTTGCATTCCAGTCAAGGATGAAGATTGCTCCAGCACCCCAGACTAACGCCAAAACTATTCCGACAACTAGAACTTTCAAATTATTCATCAAGATTTGCAAAAACGAACCCAATCCGATTACTGCGCCTACACTAACATTTCTGCTAGTGATGGTGTCAACCTGCATCTTGAACAGGCTTGTTGCAGTACTGGCTGGCAAAAATGCATACCAAATTGTATACGACAAAACCATTCCCAAAAACATGAAAATGAATAGCTTGAGAGCGGGCCAGTGTTTTCCAACAAAAGGCTTTTTTTCTTCATCTCTCAGCTCCTCTGTTTTCATTAAATTTAACATCAAAGGCATGAATGCTGCTACTACTAGAACCATCATTACGGCATCAGCATTACTTGGAAAAATCCAAAGAGCAAAAGCAGCGGCTATTGATGAGTACGCGAGTGCTAAAAAGAACATCCTTTCTGGATGTTTCTCAGCATTGTGAATCTCAATGAGCCAATCTAAAACCATATTAAATTTGGGGTGGCGCTGGTATAAATATCCTTTTACGGGCTAGTTATCCTCGGTAGTGATAACTAGTTCTGGCGGAGTATAATAATATTTATATACGCAATCCACGCAATATTGCAATACTGGAGGACGGCCATAGGCTCACGTGTCAGAACCAAGCTCAATTTACAGCCAGCTAGGTTTAATGTCTATATTCTTTTTCTAGTCACAATAATAGCTCTATCAGCCGTATTTTTATTTTCAGGTTCAAAAATAACAGGTCGCTTTTTCGCACCGCTCGAAGATTTTTCAACACAACCAAACGAAACATTTACATCAAATCAGAATTATGAACTGCAAATAGCCCAAGATTTTCCTTACAATCTTAAATCACTAAAGATTTCTGGTTCTTTTACTGGCGAATCCGCCAAAGTTTACTTGATTAACGGTTCTGAAAAATATCTTGTTTCGGAACTTAAAGGCACGAATCAAGAAGAATCCGTTGGTGGCATAGTCACAGGCGCTTTAACAAAAGCAGGCGAGAGAGGCAACAAGAACAAGGATAAAGATACGGGCAAAGATAAGAATTCAGATTCAAATTCTCCAGATACGGGGGAAGATTCTGCACAGCCGGAGTCGCCGTCTTCCAGCGATAATAACGCTAATACGGGTTCTCCTGACACGGGAACTAGCGACTCCGGCGCAGATAATTCAGAAACTCCGCAAGCTCCAGCAGAGGAACCAGTCCCCGTAGAAATACCTGCTGAACAACCTACGCCAGAAGTTCCTCCAATAGAGACACCTCCTGTTGAAAACCCACCAGCCGAACCAATTCCTGAAGAACAACCTGTTGAAGTTCCTGAAGAAGTTCCTATTGAGGAAAATATAACTGAAGAAATTCTTCCTGAAAACATAACAGAAGAAATTCTACCAGAAAACTTAACTGAAATCTTGCCTGAGACTCAGACTTTCACAGATGAGTGTGTTGATACTTGTTTGTTGCCGGATGGTTTGGATGCTAGCAGCTACAAATTAGAAATCGAAGTTACAAATGGCGAGCTCACAATTGATGAGATCTCATATTCCTTGCTTAACTTAACAGAAGTTCCTGTTACCATAAACATAACGATAGTAGACAGTAATGGTGAGCCTGTTGCAGCAAATATTACTTTGGTAAGTGATACTGGCGCACTAGTGCCTGAAGAGACAGGTTTGCTTGATGGTATTGTATCAACAGAATCGTCAGCTGTAAACGCACAAACCTTTGAAGTAAAACCAAGCGATCAAAATGAGTTATCTGTTGACATTTCAACATCTGAAGGTCCAATTAAGACAATAGAATTCCAGAATATTGAAGCAACAAAGGATGTTAATGCGATTATTGGCGTAGATAATGTTCCTGAAACCAATGGCTTGTCTGGAACAGTAGAAGTCTACGCAATAGACCCCACACAACTGGACTTCACAGAAGCCACTGTAACAGTTATAGCAACAGGCTCTTCTTTATACAAATGTGCAAACTGGGATTTCGATAACCAGATTTGCACAGACAGCAACTGGATTTTTGTTCAAAATATAGTTCCCGGCGAAGATTATACCTTCACACTGACTGCAAATGACCCCGCATTCTCTGAAACTATACAGCCAAATGCAACAGCTGGAAAAGATACGTGGTTGGAAGCACTGAATCCAAATAACAATAATGGCGTAGACACTTGGCTATATGTTGGGAAGCAATCTGGTTCTGGTGACAGGCGCCAGAGAATTTTGTTAGAGTTTAATCTTTCTAATATCCCCTCTAATGCAGTTGTTACTTCGGCAATCTTAGAATTGACTGCACTATCAGGGTCTGGCCTAACATTAAATGTGCACAGAGCTACAACGAGCTGGACAGAAGGGTCCGGTCTTAATTCAATAAGTGGAGATGGCGCAACTTGGAACAATGCTACTGGTTCTGCTGCTTGGACAACTGCGGGCGGAGATTTCAATTCAACAGTATTTGCTAGCAATTCAACTAATGCTGCCGGAACGCTAACGTTTGATGTCACAACATTAGTGCAGGGATGGGTAAATGGTACTTGGACCAATAAGGGCTTTTTGCTGAAACATAATGATGAAACTTCAAATGGTCGAGAACAGTTTAATTCGAGCGATGTGGCTTCAGGCAAACCAAAGCTTACAATAAATTACACAACTGCCCTTAACGTCACGTTTGTCAGTCCGACTCCAGATAATGGCGCTACTCTGAATCAAAGCTGGGTTTATGTCAATGCTTCTTTAGTTAATGGTAATGCAACAACTGCAAAGTTAGAGTTCAACGGTACAAACTACACGATGACAAATGCTTCTGCAACACCCAGCAACAGATGGTATTACAACAAAACAGACTTGCCGAGCGGAACGTACACTTACAAGGTTTATGCAAACGACTCGGGAACAAATGTTTTTGACGTTTCCGAAACAAGGACTGTTACGTTGAATACAGACCAGACGCCACCAACAATTACAATAATCAATCCAGCAAATATAACTTACAATACAAAAAGCAATCTGCCTTTGAATTATGTCGCAACTGATAATGTTGCAGTGGACAAATGCTGGGTATCCTATGACGGCGGACCTAACAGCACTCTCGCAGGCTGTGCAAACTCGACGTTCTCGGTGTCAAATGACGGAAGTCATTATGTAAAGGTATTTGCAAATGACACTTCCAGCAATCAAAATTCATCTACGAGATACTTTACTGTTGACAGCACGCCGCCGCAATGGAGCAGTCAGCAAAGTTCAATTCCAGGCACATATTCACCAAGTACATTATCTACATTCAATATAACTTGGACAGATGCTATATCTGGCGTGAATACAGTTCTATTCGAGAGTAATTATTCTGGAACGCCACAAAACTATTCTACATATTTTATATCCGGCAATGTTTACGGATACAATGCAACATTACCTGCAGGAATAGTTTATTGGAAATTTAATGCAAAAGATTCTGTAAATAACTGGAATGCAAGCTCGCAGCAAGTTGCAACTATAAACAAGTCAGATAATCCAGTTAGTTTATACATAAATGGAAATCCGAATCAAAATGTTACCATTACTTATGGCGCGCAATCAAATGTAACGGGCATTGTGGTTGCAGGAACTGCCAATCTATACCGAGACGGTATTGCTGTTTTAAATCCTGAAATAATAACTTTGGCCGCAGGAATTTACAATTATACTGCCGTGATTCCGGAAACTGAAAACACAACAGGCAGTTCAGAGACTTTCTTTTTGACTGTTGGTAAAGCAAATCCAGATCTTACAATAACAAATTCAACTCCAATAGAAGTAACTTATGGCACGCAAACAAATGTTTCATGTTCTGCAGACATGTATCAGGTGACAGCACAATTATTCAGGGCTGGCGTTTCAGTAAGCATTCCTGATGTCCAGACATTTACTGCTGGAACTTATAACTACACTTGTAATAATATTGAAACTCAAAACTACACAGCAACAAGCGCAACACAGCTTATCATAACCGTAAGCAAGGCTCCAACTTCAACTCAACTTTATCTAAATGGCGCGAGAGCAAACAAGACGGTAACTTATGGTGCGCAGTCAAATGCAACTGCGGTAACATCTGCTGGGTCAGTAATTTTATACAGAGATAGCATTGCAATTTCAAATACCGAGATTGCAACTTTAGCTGCAGGCACCTATAATTATACTGCAACTAATGAAGGAAATGAGAACTATTCAGCATCAAGTGAAACTTGGTTCCTGGCAGTAAATAAACAACTAACCACCACCAATTTATTCTTGAATGGTGCGCAGAATAATCTGACAATTACTTATGGAACCCAAACAAATGTAACCGCTATTGGTTACAACAGCACAGTTTCTTTATACAGGGATGGAATTTTGATTAGCAATCCTGAAATCACGACTCTGGCTTCAGGCACTTATAATTATACTGCAATAATTTCGGAGGACCAGAACAGAACTGGCTCTTCGAAGACATTTTTCCTCACAGTAAACAAAGCAATTCCGCATATAGACTTGACAGTTAACGGACACGACCATGACTTGGCTGTTTCAGTGGGTGACTTAGTGAACGTATCTGTTGAACTGGTTACGCCTTCAGGCGTAGGTACAATAGAGCTTTTTGAAGATGGCGTGTTAAACACAACAACATCCACATCGGCATTAGTACAGGTAAGTTATGCCACAACGGGCGAGCGGAACTGGACCGCGCAGTATAATGCAACTCAAAACTATACTTCAGCTTCTATAACACGAATACTATCCGTTGTTGATGTCGGTGCACCGCACTATATGCACCTCGAAGAAACTCCCGCAGACCCGGCAACCTACTCTCCAGTCCAAACTTACGAATTCGATGCCAACTGGACTGATGACACAGGGATTTCAGATGTTATACTTGAATTTGCAGGTGTTAACTACAGCTTGTCTGCCGGCCAGCTTAACAAAAGCGGTGATGAATATTCTAAAACATTCAGTTCTTTAGCTGCGGGGCTTTATAGCTATAGGTGGCGTGCAAATGATACAAGCAACAATTGGGGCTCCACGCCAACAGAAAGTTATGCGGTTGACAAAGCACCAGCTAGTTTACTCCTGAATCTCGAGCCTTCAAACGTAGTTACTTACATAGCCCAGACCAACGCGAGCTGTATTGCTGACAATGTGGAATCTTCGCCAGTCTTGACAAGAGACAGCATTGCGGTTTCTAATCCAGATGCGCAAACTTTAGCCGCGGGAACTTACGATTATGCCTGTACGGCCGCAGCAACTCAGAATTATACTGCTGGAAGTTCAGCTAACACATTAATTATAAACAGAGCCACAACCGCACTCGTACTAAGCATAACTCCATCAATAGTTACTTATCCAGCTATCACAACTGCGAGCTGTTCTGCAAACAATGGCGAAGTTAGCGTGCAGTTTTTCAGAAATGGAATTGGTGTCAGCAGTCCTGATACTGGTGAGCTTGCTGCGGGAACGTATGATTATATCTGCAATAACACGGAAACTCAAAACTATACCTCTGCCAGCACGACTGGAACTTTAACAGTTAACAAAGCAAATTCAGTTGTCGGTCTTTTATTAAACGGCCAGGATTCTGGCATAACTGTAAACAAAGGTGCAACTGTAAACATTAGTGCAACATTAACAACGCCAAATTCTGGTGATTTGAGTTTGACACAAAACAGCATTCAAATCAACTATGGCGCATCACCACTTTCAAATTCAACGACTTACAATACCGCAGGCACTTATACAATCGAAGCTGGCTTTGCAGGCGATGAGAACTACACTGATAGCAGTGAGAGTCACGCAATAACTGTGCAAACAAGCGGCGGCGTAGGAGGCGGTGGAGGTGGCAGCGGTAATTACAATCCGCCACAAAACAATACTCCGCCAGTATTATCTGCTTACCCACAACCATTGCCAATAACTGTAAAAGTATCTGAAAATCAGGAAACAGAAAATAAAACCTCTGATGAGAAAGAGAGAACAAGCGGCATCACGGGCGCGGCAACAGAAGTAAGAGCTTACAAAATTCCAAACCCAGCTTATGCAGTTCCAACATTATTATTACTAGTTCTGATATTCGCAATTTTGTCCTTGAAGAAGACAGATATATCTGAAAAAGCAAAGAAAGTTTTGACAGCATTGCATGCAGCACTCATTACCGCAGTCATAGCATTATTGTTTTTCACATTCGTTAAAGCTCCAGCAATAACGGGCGGTGCTGTTACTGTTGGTGCAGTACACATTAATTTAACACAAGAAAATTTACTCATAATCATACCGCTGGCGCTCATAATAGCGAGTGGCACGGCGTTATACTACATAAATGAAAAGTACGGGGTTAATAGAAAAAATAAGAAAAGCAAATAGGCACAAGCAGATAATATGGCTTGCTGCGCTAATAGCTTTAGCCATAGTAGGCATATCATTCTTATCACAAGGTAATTTGACTGGCTTGGGAGTTGTTAATCAACCGACCAATGTTCAAAATTTGAATTTGGTTGCGACTGAGAATCAAGATTATGCATTTGAATTAGAAAATTTCCCTGAGAATGCCTCTGTTTCTTCCGTGGGACTTACGGGTTCGATAATAGGTGAAGGTGCCGCTAAAGTATACCTTGTTTCAGACAATCAAAAACTATTGATTTTAGATTCTAGTGAAGTTAAAAAGGACATTGGCAGCAGCATAACAGGATTTTCCGCTGCCGATGAATCAAGCTCTCCAAGTAGCGGAGAAAGTAGTTCTGCACAGCCAGAGTCGCCGTCTTCCAGCGATAATAACGCTAATATGGGTTCCTCTGACACGGGAACTAGTGACTCTGGCGCAGAACAACCTTCAGCCCCGACGGAGCAACAGCCACAAACACCAGAAACTCCAACAGAGACTCCGCCAGTAGAAACTCCTCCTGTTGAGCCTCCTGCTGAAGAAGTTCCTCCAACTGAAGAAATTCCGCCTACAGAGACTCCTCCTGCAGAACAACCCCTAGCAGAACAGCCACAGGAAAACCAGACCGAAACTCCTCAGGAGAATGTAACCGTTCCTGAAGAAAATGTAACTCTGCCAGAAGAGAACGTAACTTTACCAGAGGAGAACTTGACAATTCAAGAATATGGATTTGAAAACTTCTGCATAGACACTTGCTACCTGCCAGAAGGGTTTACCGATAATAATTATATTTTAGAAATTGAAGTTGAAGAAGGAACAACTTTGAAGCTAGATTCACTGGATTATGTTTTATCTGTTCCCGAAGTACCAATCGTAAATCAGACAAATGAAACAGTTTTCTTTGAAACCACAATAGTGGATGCAAACAACAATGCAGTGCCAGCAGTAATTGAATTTGTAGACTCTCAAACAAAAAATGTAGAAGCTATTGGTAAGAGTGAGCAAGGAGATCCTACTTTAGAAGATATCTCAACTTCTCCAAGCCAAGCTGAACAGAGTTCAGCTGGATCCAGCGAATCTAGCGATTCGCTTGGTGGCGGAGAAAATTCTGCACAGCCTGAGTTGCCGTCCTCTAGCACAGATAATGCTAGCATTGGTTCCGACACAGAACCTAGCAACTCGGGCGCAGAAAATTCAAGGCAAAGCAGGGCCCTAATTCAAGGTGCAGCAGTTGCTGAACCAGAGACTGCACAACCCGCAGAAGCCCCAATAGTGGAGGCATCTGGCGAGCCAGGCCTTGACATACCAAAGGGCAAATACAACATTAAAGTCACATTGCAAAATAATCCAATCAAAGAAATTGAATTTACAGATATTGATGTTACACAAAACATTACTGATTTCATAAAGATTGATAATCCGCCAGAAACTGACAACTTTATTGAAATTTATGCGATTGACCCAACTCAATTTAGTTTCACAACAGCAATAGTCACAGGCACAGCGGTCGGAGATTCTTTGTATAAATGCAAGGACTGGGATTTTGCAAGCAGAACATGCACTGGTAACTGGATAAAGATAATGGATTTGACGCCAGGCCAGGAATATAGTTTTGTACTAACACCAGACGACCCTGCATTTGCGCAATTAACCATACAACAATGCAACGGAGAAGATAATCAAAACAGTCCTGGAACGTGGGGAGCCTGCGATAATGCTTATCCGGGAACAGCCTTATTTGATGATGACGCAACTTACGAGACGCACACTTTCCAGAGACAAGGTTCAAACTTGCGATGGGCTGGCTTGAGGACAAATTCATCAAATACTACCATAACTAACTGCATATCGATCAGCCAAGCCTATTTCTGTTATAAATGGTGGGCTGACAGCAATCACTCAACAAATTGCGATATAAGTGTTGATGCGAACAATGGAGCAAGCTATTCTGCTGTTACAACGACCTGTCCGCAAGTTGGCGAACCTGCAAGCGTTACTTGCACTAATGTTACTGGTCTAGAAACTTGGACTTGTGGTAATTTCTTTGGCACCACTGGCGCTTTAGCAAAGTCAGAAGTGCAGCACGACGCGACAGCGGGCAATGACGTACATACTGTAACCTGGGACGTATTCTATTTCAATGTGTCTTATACTATAGACAATGCGCCAAATTCAACATTAGTCAGCCCCACTAACGGCAATGTAACAACATCGAATAACGTCACATTCAGTTGCAACGCAACTGATGATATCAAACTTTCTAATATTACATTTTACTGGAATTACACGGGCACATTCCAAGCAAATGGTACGACCAGTGTAAGCGGAACATCCAATAGCACAACATTTGCAAGAACAAATCTCAGCAACGGCGCAATTCTATGGAATTGCCAAGCCTGTGACAATATATCTCAATGCTCATTTGCATCAGCAAATTGGACTGTTACTGTTAATACGACGGTTGCTGACACAACAGCACCAATTATTACGGTTATAACTCCATCACCAAGTAATAATTCGTTCATAAATTCAACATCGGTTATAATCAACGCTTCAATAGTTGATTCGCAAAGCAATATAGATGTCTGTACTCTGAATTTTGACGGCAGTAATTCAACTATGACAAAAAATGGTGCTGGTTTATCTGTGACCTGCAACTCGACACAATCTAGTTTGTCTCAAGGTCTGCACAATTTTACAGTATTCGCAAATGATACTGCCAGCAATACGGGCAGTAACGGAACTTGGTTCTTTACTGTCGATACGATTTTCCCACAAATCCAGTTTGTTACGCCAACTGAAACTTCAGGTTCGGTTCTTAACAGAACAAACATATTGGTAAATGTAACTGCAACAGACTTGAATCTTACAAACATAACTGTTTACTTATACAATTCAACTTCTTTAATAAATTCGACAACCACCCTAGCATCTCCAAATTTTGCAAACTTCACGAATCTAACTAATGGGCTTTACTATTTCAATGCTACGGCTTTAGATTTAGTGGGTAATTCAAATTCAACTGAAACAAGAAATGTTACAATTAACGTAACGATAAATTTGCCTCCAACGTCTAACTCGCCATCAGATCAGATAGTTGATCTCGGGCAGAAATCAACTATAAGCTGGATTTTGCAGGATGATGTAGCACCTGGATATTACTATGTGTTAAAAGATGGTGTGTTGTTTGAAGGCCCAGCTACGTGGTTGAATAATACCCAGATAATTGTAAGACCAAATAATTTCTTCTTAGGTAATCACAATTATACAATATATTACAATGATTCTGCCGGAAATAATGGTATACCAGATACTGTTTTTGTTAATGTAGTCGATAGCAGCACGCCTTCATGTAGTGGCGTCAGCAGCCCTCTGACGTTAACGAATATAACAATCGATGGAAATATGGAAGATTGGTTTGCAGTTCTTTCAAATACAAATAATTACAGACATGATGAGCCAAGCGGTTCAGGAGATTTAGATGTTGTAGGTACTGCTGATAGAGACCTAACAGAATTTGCTTATACTTGGGACAGCCAGTACCTGTATTTCTACTTCAAGCGCGTATCATCGGGTACTAATGTAATCTCGGTAATGGCTTACTTGGACTATGGCCTTGATGGCTACATGAATTCAACGGATAAAGTCATAAAATTCGTCTGGCACGGAAGCAACGGTCAGTGGGATTCAGATTTGTATAACTACAATCCTGTTGGAGTGGGGGATTTGATGAATGGCAGTGGCTATGACTTGCCTGGCAGTATTACTGAAAACCAAAGTCTTGAGGATAATATTCCCGGATCAACTTCTCCAGGTATACAGCTAGAGGCAAGAGTGGCTTGGTCTGCCCTGGGTTTCTCGGGTCCGAGAGCAATAAATTTCCAGCCCGCATCTGCTCAAGGTACGGGTACTAACTTACCATCCCAAATAGAAGACAACATAGATACAATATCTTCACAATACGCCAGCTTCTTGTTTAGCCCTGATAATATGGATTCTGCGCTTAATGGAACTTCAGTTTACTATGCACACGATTTGATGAACTGCGGAATATCAGGTGACACCATTGATATGACTAAAGTATCAAATCAAGGTTGGACCATTACCCTGTATTATCCAAACGGTACGGCCCTTACAGACACAGATAGTGATGGCAAAGTAGACATGCCTCTCGGCACAAATAATTTCACAACATTAATTGCAAAAATAGATGTGCCAAGTGCAACATCGATGGGTGTTATTGATGTATCCACAATCACAGCAACCTCTTCAGTGGTTAGTAGTGAAAGCAAAAATGTAAAAGATACCACAGCAACAGGTCAAATTGCCATAACCCCAAGCACAAGAACGATTTATGGTGCGCCGGGAATGACGGCAGTTTTGAATTATACAGTCTACAATTACCAGTCCTTTGCAGATGTAATTGAAATAGAAGCAAGTTCAAATCAAGGCTGGACCGCTAATTTGTATTATGCTAATGGTACAAGTATCACTGATACTGATAGCGACTCTCACGCAGATGTTGGCAGCTTACTAGCTGGCGAATCTAAAGACATTGTGTTAAAATTGAACATACCTTCAGGAGCATCAATAGGCACCAATGATTTGACAACAATTAGAATTAATTCGTCTGTAACTTCCGCTATAACTACAACCGCTTCTGCCAACACTACAGTCAAAAACAGGCTCACAATAGAGCCGGATTACAACCGCTCAATCGGATTGGGCGATGCTACATATTATTTGCTTACAATAACCAACAGTTGGAACCAATCAGACACTATTGATTTAACACACACTTATGTATTGAATTGGAACACAACTTTCTACGATTTCGACAGCACAACTTTATTGACAGATACAGATAGTGATGGCAAAGTTGACATTGGATCCTTAAGCGGCTATGGCGCGCAAAAGGACATTTATGCAAAAGTACGTTCGCCGAGCAATGCAACAAATAATCAAAACGAAACAACCACAGTTTATGCAAATTCATCATTAAACACATCAGTTTATGATACAGTTGTGCTGATTACCACTGCCAGAACAGTTAACACTTTTGCAAATGTAGCACGTACGACTCCAAAAACAAATTTCGAAGTTGGAGATGTGGTCTATGCTCGTGCATTCAATTTGCTAAGTGTAACCAATGCGTATTATCATTGGATAGACAGCAACGGCACAGTCATAAGAATAAGTTCAAACATACCTGTAGACTCTAATATGCAGGCAGATGACCAGCTTTCTACAAACACGTCTATGCTTTCAGGTACGTGGACAATTGTAGTATTCAATGCCCATAATGACGTTGAACTTGGAAGAATTAATTTTGTTTTGAATGATACCTCCCCTCCAAATATTGCAATTATATCTCCGCAAAACACTACGTACAATAATAGGACTCAGCTAATCAATATCTCAACAAGCGGAGCAACGAATATCTGGTATAATTGGAACGGAACCAATATTTCGTACACCGGTACTGTTTATGTGACATTTGCAGAGGGCGCGAATACGCTTTATGCATATGCAAATGATTCTGCCGGTAATTCAAACAGCACGTTTGTTACATTTACGGCGGACACCGCAGTACCGACGATATCGAATCTCTTCCCGGCGAATAACTCCTTAGATCCGAATGGAAATATAATGTTCAATGCTTCAGTAGCAGATAATGTTGCATTAAAGAATGCTTCACTTTACATAAATGGAATTCTGAATCAGACGCAAAGCTTGAGTGGAACTTCAAATATAACTTCATTTAATCTAAACCTTCCAAATGGAAACTACAACTGGTCTATAAGAGTTTATGATAACGGCGGCAATTATGCAAATTCTGAAATACGTCTGTTGATAGTGAATACAAATGCCCTGCCCATTTATACAAACTTCACAGGAAACACGACTGACTGGCCGAATGTTCCTGATTTGACAAATGTTTGTAATGGCACTGCAGTAATCGATAATCCAATCACAGATAAAATACAATGGCACAATTGTATAAATGCATCTGGCCAGAATTTTGATATAAATGTTAATCTGAGTTATAATTTTGTAGACGCACTTTTCGGATTGAACCCTACGTTCAATTCAAGCGCAACAATCACAATGCGAGGTCTTCCATGGGATGCTACTCCCGATATTCTAATGGATGGTGCCGTATGTAACGCCACAATCTGCCAGAATGTGAATTATACTATCGCTACTGGCCTGTTGGTCTTTGATGTGCCACACTTTACTAATTTCACAACGCAGGGTAACTCCAGATTAGAAATCTGGGATGAGACCGATACAGGAATGCCTTTCGGCGGGCAAACCAAATATCCAAATGACCAGGTGAAATTCTTTGCGAATTACACAAAGAAGACAGACGGCAGTCCGTTTACTGGTGCAACATGTATAATCAACTTTACGGATTCGTCTGGCAATTCCATGACATATAACGCCACTTCGCTGATATATGAATATAATAGAACATTCTCAACGTCAGGTATCAAACCTTATAACGTAACGTGTTCAAAGACAGGAGCTCAGACAATTACCTTGACAGATTCGGCTAATATTAGTGTAGCCATAGATCATCCTCCATTCTGGTCGAGTAATCAATCAAGCATTGTTGCGACTTACTCACCGAGTACACAGAGTTACTTCAATATTACTTGGGGAGATGATACGGGAGTATCAAAAGTTTACCTCGAGAGCAATTACTCTGGCTCAGCACAGAATTATAGCATGAATCTAATATTGGGTAGTGCTACTAATGGCGTTTACAATTATTCAGCGATTCTGCCTGCCGGCACGTATTATTGGAAATCTCACGCAAATGATACAGCAAATCAATGGAATAGCTCAGATACTTGGTCATTCACAATAGATAAAGCAACACCAATACTTACATTAATAGCAAGCCCCGCCTGGACAGTTATTAACGGAACGCAGACAAATGTTAGCTGCTCTGCAGACACGGCCCAGGTTATACCATTACTTTACAGAAATGGCACAAATGTAAGCAATCCGGATGTGCAAACATTTGCCATAGGCACTTATAATTATATATGCAACAACACAGCAACTCAGAATTATACTTCAACTTCAAATTCAAATCCATTAATTGTTACAGCTAAGACTATCTCGGCCTGTTCTCTTAGCTTTAACCCAGCATCACCACAAACATACCCAACACCAGTAAATGCAAGTTGTAGCTGCACGAATCCGGAAACTGCCGCGAAATTGTATAGAGATGGCGCTGACGTCACAGTGACTGAAAATAATGTGTTTAAATCTCTCGCAGCCGAAAATTACAGTTATATCTGTAATGTAACAGAAACAGGCAATTGGTCAACAGCAAGCAACAGTTCAATATACGAACTTGATCCGGCAATAACAGTTCTGAATCTGACAGCATCTCCGTCATGGAATGAGACTTATCCTACGGCAACAACAGTCAATTGTTCAGCGAATAATGTAGAAGTGGTACTGCAGCTTTATGTTGATGGAGCACCGGTTGGCATTCCATATACTACAACTCATACCGCAGGCCCTCATAGTTATGTCTGCAATAATACGGCTTCACAGAATTATACTTCTGAGTCAGCTTCAAATACGCTTACTATTAACAAAGCCGCAACTACGACGCAGCTTTACTTAGACGGTTCAGAAGCAAATGAAACTGTTGTATACCCAACTCAGACTAATGCTACTGCTGTGACGAGTGCTGGAACCGTAACATTGTATAGAGACAACAACCCAACAGTTTCAAATCCAGAAATCATAACTCTTGCAGCAGGAACTACATATAACTACACTGCTGTAAACTTTGGAGATACGAATTACTTGCCGAGCTCTGAAACCTGGTTCTTGATTGTTCAACAGAATACTACAACTTGTAACATTGTATTTGATTTAACTCAACCACAGACGTACGGAACTGCAATAAACGCAAGTTGTAGCTGTACAAATCCAGAAGCCGTTGCAAAATTGTATAGAAACGGAGATGATGTAACATCTACAGAGAATAATGTTGGCGTTGTGTTAGCTGCTCAAACTCATGATTATGTCTGTAACGTAACTGCAAGTGATAATTATACTTCGACAAGCACAAGCGCCTCTTATTTAATTAATCCTGCGACAGGAATTATCTATCTCTACCTGAATGGCTCAAGAGCTAACTTTACAACGCCGAATAATACTTACGTGAATATATCAGCAGCTCTGGTAAACGGAACTGGCGACATACAAGTGTATGATGGCGGAATTCAAATCTATTCAGGACCATCACCATCTCAAAATATGACTTTATTCGATGCGCTTGGATCATATAATATTACAGCAGAATCCTTAGGAAGTCAGAACTTTACTGTCGCTTACGAAACATGGTGGGTATCAGTTGTAGATATAACGCCACCAACCGTACAATTTGTAGCACCTACGCCGCTAAATAATGCAAATGTAACAGGAATAAAGCCAATTACTGTGACGGCATCAGATCCAAATCTCGCAAGCATTGAAATATTCCTGGATGGCGGATCGGTGCAGCTATGCCCAAGCCCGCCTTGTACATATAATTTCGACACCACCGTATTGGTTGAAGAATCTATACACAATTTCACGGCAACAGCAACAGATTCGTATAACAACACAGCCAGTACAGAAATAAGATACTATAAAGTTGACAATACCGCTCCAAATATAACTTATGTTTCACCAACACCTGCAAATGATTCAACTGTCAACACAAGTTCAGTAACTATAACTACAACGGTCTATGACTTGTCAGGCGTGGACAAATGTATTTTGGAATTTGATGGTGCAAATGTTAGCACAATTAGTAGTACCGTAGGCACTTGCAACTTTACAAGAAGTAGTCTTTCAAATGGCACAACGCACACTTTCAGAGTATACGCAAATGACACCACAGACCCGATGGGCGCAGCTGAACTTCGCGTGTTCCATGTGAATTTGCCAGTAGCCCTGCCCGAGGAAGAAGCGCTGAGAATAAGAGGGGCGAGCGCACCTGTTTATGTTCCTCCGACGCCGCCGGTAACACCAGTGACTCCGCCAGTAACGCCGCCAACAACTCCGCAGCAACCCGAAACTATGCAAAGAATAGCACACTTTGTTGCTCTCAACACAACAAGCATTATAGCAACAGTAGTGGCCATCTTAATTCTAATTGGCTTGGCTAAGCCGATATTCTATCCGCCTTGCAAGGTAAGGCATAAACATGGTAAAGACCGCATACGCGGAATTTAGGGGCACAGAAAGAAATAAGAAGCTTAGATTTTCACTAAAATAACGGAGGGTAAATGTTAGATAAGGATTTCAAAAGAAATCTATTCAAAGTAGAAGTCATATTAATAGTAGCGTTAATAATAGTCATTCCTTTGGCTCTTTTCAAACCTTCAATAACGGGTTTCGTTGCTTCTGACTTATTTCGGCAAAATCTTAACTTCACTGTAGATAAAAGTCAGGCTTTGGATATAACTTCAGTCAGTGGCCAGCAAGTCTTTATCAGTTCACTAAGCCTCTCCGGCGAAGTTATTGGCCCAGGTGGTGTTGCTATCTACTTGAGCAACAAAGCAGGAGAAAAAGTTCTAGTTTATACTAACATAGGTCAAGCAAAGTCGAAGCCAAATTTCATCACAGGTGCCGCGATAGGTGCGGAAACAGAAGTTCAGGCAGCAAAAGGTGATAGCATTCTGCTCAATTATGGAAGAGAACTAACTTGGCCAGGCAATATAGGTATAGGTTCGCCGGGCGCATTTGTAAATACTTGCGCGCAGTCTTGCTATTTAGATCCAAACAAGTTTACAAGCAAAGATTTTGAGTTGCAGGTATTTGTAGAGCCTGGAACCAAAGTAAAAATTACAGAAATTTTCTATACTATTGGCGGCTAATTAAAGGCACAAATACAAATGGCCCTAAGTCTTTGATTTCTTTTTTATTTTTCATTCGCTTTATTTTTAGAAGCCTTTGAGAGAAACTTGTTTTTCCAACAGGAATAACCATTGTTCCCTTTTCCTTGAGCTGCCCAAACAAATTTTCAGGAATCTGCTTTGCAGCAGCGGTCACAATGATTCTGTCATATGGCGCCTCTTTAGTGTAACCTTTAGAACCATCCGCACAAATCACTTTTACATTTTCGTATGATTTCAAATTCTTTTTTGCGAATTCAAAAAGATCCTTTATTCTTTCGATTGTAATTACTTGCCCCTTAGAACCAACGATTTCAGACAAAACTGCGGCCTGATAGCCACTACCGGTTCCTATCTCAAGAATTTTTTGTCCAGCTTTTGGCTTTAATGCCTGAGTCATAATAGCTACAGTAGTTGGCTGAGAAATGGTTTGTCCTGCGAATGTTGGCAAAGGTTCATCAACATAAGCATATGTCCTGTATTCAGATAGAACAAAATCTTCCCTTGGAACCTTTTCAAAAGCTCTTAGTACGGCCTTGCTTGTAATTATCTTAGAATTGCGCCAGAATTTTATCAGCGCTTCTTTGCGCATCTTACTCGCCAACTTCCAAGCCGAGTTTTTGCTCTTTCCTTCTAAGTTTTCTCGCTATGCCGCGATACTTTTGGAATCTCAGATACGCCTGGTAAATTTGCCAGAAGCCAATTGCTACCAATGCGCTGCCTACAAGTGAGTATATGTCGCCCATAAATAGCTTCAGAACAACGAGACCAACACCAATAAAAGATAGACCTGTGGTCATATATTGCTGCATGGTTCTTTCTCTGGACAAAATAGTCTGCTCCTCAAGCAATATCAAATGTCGTCTGAGATTGGCCATGTTTTAACTTGAAAATTGGTTTTTATAAATCTAAGTAACTCTTTTCGCATACTCAGTCAGGTTCGCTTCATATAGAAGTCAATCTCGTTTTCTGATATGGCACAACCTGCGAATTTAAGTGCCCACAGCAGACCGAAAAGTACATCCTTATTATCGCCAAAAAAGCCTTTTTCCCAGGCAGCAATAGCAAATTCAGCAGACCTCATAGGGATAAATTTATCGGAAATCAGAGAACGCCAGCTTTCTTGATTTTCTTTATTAATGTTGATGTTTGTGTGTAGTTTATTTTCAAGCCAGGGCTTTAATGAATCAGGGTTTTCGATTAACAATCTCGTTGTTCGTTCATCAAGCGCTATCAAATCTGCCTTTTCTTTAAGGCAAGCTATTGTGGTAGAAATTTCTCCAAGCTGCACTATTGTCAGGGGCTTGCCGTTTACCAGATATGTCCTGTTCATAGAATTCATCAAATCCCTAATCTGATTTTGAAGTCCGGCATCTGGATAAGTCTTTATTGTGCCATCTTCAATAAGTTCTTTTAATCGGTAACCTTCATATCTAAATCTTAGAGACTGCATGGCTTTGCCAATAGTTTCCTGATAGACTGCATCAGTTATGAAAAAATCACCGTCGTAAGACTGTTTCAGCTTTCTCAATATCGGCAGAGAGCAGGTCACTGCCATGCTGATTAGTGTTGACGAATCAAAAAATATGCCGCTCATTTTCTTTTCTTGACCTTGAAAATCTTTTCGAGAGCCTTGATTTTCCTCTCAGAAAGTTCTTCAGGTGCAATGGCTTGCTCATGTATCGCTGTCTCGCCTATTGCAGGCATGAGCTCCCACTTTGTCACGCCCATGGCTGAGGCTGCCTGGCCCAAAGATAAGCCATGTTCATACAATTTAGTGCCCTTCTTTATTCTGGCAAAATGCAGTATGTCTTCAATGTAAAATTTTATGGATTTGCTGAAGCCGTCTATATTTCCAAGAATTTCTTTCATGATATCAGAATAGCCGTCGTAATCTTCACTTTCGATCTGACTCTTAGCTTTTACAAACAATTGCAGGACCGTTTTAGCAAACTTCTTCATTTTTGGATGGTCCCTGTACTTTTCTGTCTGAAGAATCTTGTCTAAAGCATAAATCGCGACAGCCAGATCAACTATGTCCGGGTCCTGGTAAATTGCCATGACATGCAGTACGTGGTCAGAAATTGCATGCAGGTCAGCATGCCGCTTTTCCTTGATTGCGATTATGGCCTCGTTCAATGTGTCCAGCACGTCTTTCTTAGCTTCGGGAATCATTTCTTCATCCGCTTTATTTCTTTTCTAATCGCGTCCAGCTTTTTTACTGGCACGTCGGGAAAGAAATAACCCGTATATTTACAATCTTCACAAACTCTCATTGAATAATATGCTTCCAAAGGGTCGCCGTGCTTTATTTCTTTATGGTCTGCGTGCGGTATTATTTTTGTACTGCCGCATCTTGGGCACATTAAAACTCGTTCTTCTGTTGTGGCCATTTTAACTCAACATAAGTGCTGACATATTAATAAATACTTTGTTCTCGGAGGGATAAATGATTAACATGGCAACTGAAATGAGAACAGTAGGATGGATACAACTGATTGGCGGTCTAGTAGCTTTATGGGCTGCCCTGACAGGTAACTTTATGTTAGGTCTAGGCGCTATAGGATTAGTCTTTGTAACATCGGGCTATCACCATTTGACTGGCCACAAATAGATTTACTTCTTCTTTCTTTTTTGTATTAACTCGTACATAAAAAAACCCAGGATTATCATAAGGACACCACCGAGGATTGCAAACTTCTCCAGATAGATTAGCATAGCGAAGCTTGATATTGTGCCAAGAACCGCAAGCGGCGCCCATGTCTTGAAAGGCCTGTTTGCCTTTGGCTGTTTATGGCGCAGCCAGAGCAATGATAAATTGACTAGAGCAAAAGCTGTGAAAAGCGCAAAATCGGTAAGAGAAGCAACAACTTCTATTTTCCCTAGCAAAGCAAAAACTGCGGATGCTATACCGGTTATTGCAACAGCAACCCAGGGTGTTCGGAATTTTTTATGAACATTATGCAAAACTTTAGGCAGACCGCCGTCTTCTGCCATGCCATATAACATTCGCGATGTTGCAATCAATAGCCCGAGGACAGTTGTGAATGTGGCGCATAAAGCGGTTATTGCGAGGAACATGAATGCTTTTTCTCCCAAGGCGGTTTGCGCAACAAGTGCAAGCGGAGCAGCTGATTGCGATAATGCTTCCCAGCCGACAACGCTTACCGCAGCTATAGCTGTTCCCATATATAGGATCGTTGAGATGGCTATGGAAAGAAGCAGTGCCTTTGGAATGGTCTTGATTGGGTTTTTGGTTTCTTCTGAAAGCCGCACTATGTCTTCAAATCCGAGAAACGCAAAAAATATCAGCGCTGTAGCGCTTAGTATGCCTGAAAATCCTAAGGAGGGCAGGGCAGTATATTTGACATGCCCTATGTATTTCAAACCAAATAAAATTATCGCGATTAAGCCGCCAACCTCGATAAATGTTGCGATGACTTCAGCAAATGCAGATTGTTTTATACCCCAAAAACTAAGCAATGATAATAATGTGATTAGAATTATTGCAATTGGAATGATTGGTGTGTGGAAAATTGCGCTAAAATAACCTGAAAATCCCAAAGATACGGCTGCAGAAGCTATGACCCCTCCAATAACGATTAGCCACCCTATTAAAAACGCAATTTTTTTGTTGAAAGCTTTTTCTGCAAAAACATATTCGCCGCCAGATTTTGGGAACATTGAGCTTAATTCTGCATAGCTAAGGCCTGTAAATGCGGCAATCAACGCGCCTATAGCAAATGCGGCCCAGACCGCATTGCCAGCAAGTCCTGCGGCTTTGCCAATAAGTGCATAAATACCGGCACCAAGTATGACTCCGATGCCGTAGAAGGTGGTCTCGAAGAGACCGAGAGTTCTCTTTAGTGTGGCCATGACTTACAAAAGGAAGACTTATTTTTAAATGTTTACTAGAAAAAATAAAATAAAAAAAATTAGCAGTATTTTTGTTTGCCTGCCCAGTTCCAGACTTTTGCAAATATTAAGCCGAATACCGCGCCTAAAACAAAAGTCACTACTATTAACATTAGAGCTGTTACCGCATTAAATGCATTTACTGTTACCGCAGTTGTTATCATGTGTAAGCCCATAATCCAGTTAACTAGGTTTTGGGCGTTGCCAGACCATACAAGGACTGACCACACAGCGTGTATTATTGCAGCAAAACCACCAAATGCAATTGCTGTTTGTTTCTCATCAAAGTATATTGCCATTGATTTTTTCACCTTAAAAACAAGCTATTGTTAATTGCTTTAAAATATGTGTAACTCCCGTAAGAAAGCTACTTTGGACAGCTACAGGTCGCACCGCTACAAGGCGTATAATTGCCACCCTTTATCGTACAATTAATCTCTGGCGTGATACAGGTACAGTCTGTCGCATTACAGTACAGTGCGCCCGTTCTTGGTTTTTCGGCATTGGCTATGTTGAAGATACAAAAAGCGCTGGAATCAGGGCCATTGCAATTGCCATATTTTTCGTAATTATAGACGCCTTTTCCAATCTCATAGCCTGACCAAACCGTTGAAACTATCATTACCATGAAAAGTATTGTTGTAAGTGTATCAAAATTTTTGTGCATCCATTTTGCAGCCTTTGGCCAGCGCATCAGTTTTGCAGTAACGCCCGCTTTTATTCTGGTGTCAAGCCCAGTATCGCAAGGCTTGAATGTTAATTTTTTGAAAGTGCAATCAAATGCTTCTTTTGCAAGCTTTCTGTATCTAGCTGAAAAAATACCTAAGATTGCAAATACAACCAGCGCTATGGTGCAGACTACCATGGTTATCTTAACTCACAAATTTTCTTCAAAGTATCTATAAAAATCCTCGCTTCTTCCTTTGTGTTATAAAAGTACAGAGAAACTCTGACCGAGCCGGGAATTTTGTGAGCGTTAAACCAGCTGTGGACGCAGTGCTGACCGCTTCTGACAGCTATATTTGCCATGTTGTCAAGCAATTGTGCAACGTAATGTATGTCTAAGCCATCTATGGTGAATGAAATTATCCCGCTTCTCAGCTCAGGATTTTGCGGGCAGAGAATTCTCACGCCAGGAATTTTTGCAATTTCTTCTGTGATAAATTTATTCAATTCGATTTCGTGCTTCTCAATATTTTCCAGACCAATTTTCTGCAAGTACTCTGCTGCAGCTCCAAAACCAATGGCACCAGCATAATTTTGCAGGCCAGCTTCGAATTTCTCTGGCGGTAGCAGGAATTCTGCAGTCTCGTATGTCGTGCTCTTTACGGTATCTCCGCCCACCATGAAAGGCTTCAGTTTTTTAAGCAAGTCAAATTTTCCGTATAGTATTCCCATTCCTGTTGGGCCGCACATCTTGTGCCCAGAGAAAGCAAGAAAATCGACGTCCAATTTCTTTACATCGATTTTTTTATGCGGCACAGACTGCGCAGCATCCAATAACACGAGGGAACCGTTTTTGTGAGCTAGCTCGATTATGCTTTCCGCAGGTATTGTCGTGCCATCAATGTTAGAAGTGTGAACCATGGAAACAAGTTTGACATTTTTGTCCAGATTTTTCTTGAAATTCTCCAAGTCAAAAGTTCCATCTGGTTTTGAGTGGCAGATTTTATGCAAAATGCCTTTTTCCTTTAACTGTTGCCAAGGAAGTAAATTAGAATTATGCTCTTTGTCTGTTGTCAAAACAATGTCTCCTGCTTTGAAATCGAGGCAGCTTGCAATCAAATTAATACCTTCAGTCGTATTTCTTGTAAAAATAACCTCAGAGGGCTTTGCACCGATAAATTTTGCGACTTTTTCTCTGGCTTCAGTGTATTTTTCAGTTGCTAACTTGCTTAATTTGTGTGCGCTTCTACCTACGCAGGCGGGAAAATTCTCATAATATTCATTCATTGCTGCTATGACTGATGCTGGTTTCAGAGTCATGCAGGCGTTGTCAAAGTAGATAAGAGGCTTTCCTGATAGTTTTTTCTGCAATATAGGGAAGTCTTGCCTTATTTTCTCAATGTTTAAAGTCATAACAAAAACCCCAATATGTAATTTTTTAAGCTTTGTTTACGGAGCTAAGCTATGTATTTCCCTTTTGAGAATGTCAGACCGATACAGCAGGAACTTGTTAGCGATGTGACGCACGCAATAGAGCAAAAAAGGCATCTTTTAGCTCACGCGCCAACAGGTTTGGGGAAAACAGCAGCATCTTTGAGCCCCGCTTTGACTATCGCCTTAGAGAAAGGCTATACTGTAATTTTCCTTACACCAAAACACACGCAGCATCAAATTGCCATAGAAACCCTGCAGAAAATAAAACAAAAACACAGTCTAAACCTGCAAGTAGCAGACTTAATTGGCAAGAAATGGATGTGTTCGCATACAGCAGTCGAGACTTTGTCGTCCAAAGAATTTAGTGAGTTCTGCAAAGATCTCCGGGAAGGCGAAAGGTGCCCTTACTTTAATGCGGTCTGGGGCAAAAAATCGCAATTGCAAGCAGATGCTATGAACTTGCTATTGGATTTGAAAGCAAAAAGCCCAGCTCATTCCGAAGAAATTGTAAATGCATGCAAAGATACTTTTTGTGCATACGAGCTCGCAACACTTTTGGGCAAAGATGCTCAAGTTATTATAGCAGATTATTATCACATTTTCCAGCCGAACGTAAGAGCTGCTTTTCTTGGAAGGCTGAAAAAAACAATTGAGAATTCCATAATAATTGTTGATGAGGCACATAATTTGCCGAACAGGATTCGAGAAATACTATCTGAAAAAATGACTTCTTTTGTTTTGAAAAGAGCAGCGAAAGAAGCCAGGGCCTTCCACTTTACTGATTTGTCAATAGCTCTGAACTATCTTGCAGACAGTTTCGATAATCTCGCTAATGAAAAATTGAAAGATAAAAAGGAAAACTATCTAAAAAAGGAAGAATTTATCGATGAACTGGAAAAAGCTACGGGCTACGTCTATGATGATTTGCTGAAAGAACTGGGAGCAGCAGCCATCGAAATTAGAAAAGCAGCAACGAAGTCTTCCGTAGGCTCAGTTGCTAGCTTCTTGGAAAGATGGCTAGGTGAAGATTTTGGTTTTTCCAGAATAATTAAAAAACAAAAATCAAAAGCGGGCACGGATTTCATAACTATTAGCTATAATTGCCTTTCACCAGAACTTTCAGCAGCAGAAGTTTTCAACAAATGCGTTTCTGCGATTTTAATGTCTGGCACTTTGGTACCAGGAGAGCTCTACAGAGATTTGCTAGGATTAGATCTGGCAAAAACAGAAATAAAATCCTACAAGAGTCCATTCACAGTTGCAAACAGACTCGTGCTGATAGAACCGTCAACAACAACCAAATATACTGAGCGAAATGAAGAAGAGTTCCAGAAAATTGCAAAAACTTGCGTAGATATAGTAAAAGAAGTTCCAAATAATTGTGCCATATTTTTCCCATCTTATTTTATTTTGCAATCAGTTATGCCCTTTTTAGAGAAATCTTTATCAAAAAAAGTATTTTTGGACAAGCCGGATTTTAGCAAGGAACAGAGAGCCAAAATCTTGCAGAACTTCAGGGATTCCGCGGAATCAGGTGCCGTGTTGTTAGCAGTGCAAGGTGGAAGCTTTGCTGAAGGTATTGATTTGCCCGGGAAATTTCTGCAATGCGCGATTGTTGTCGGAGTTCCGTTAAGCTCGCCAGACCTGGAGACTAAAAGCCTGATAGATTTTTATGATTATAAATTCAAGCGTGGTTGGGATTACGGCTACATTTTTCCCGCTATGACTAGGGCTTTGCAAGCAGCTGGCAGGTGTGTAAGGAGCGTTGAAGACCGAGGAGTTGTAGTATTTTTAGACAAGAGATTTGCGTGGGCAAATTATCTGAAATGCATACCTCCAGAATGGAAGCCAATTGTGACAAAGCTTGCAGCGGAAAAGGTAAAAAGGTTTTTCTCCAACCTGGCTCAAAATGCTAAATAAATACTATTTTTACAAAGCAGTTGGGTACGCATCAGTAGCCATTAGCTATGTTGCTACACTTTTCACATTCGCTATGCCAATGCCTTACGTAGTGCTGCCTGCGTCGCTTGTTACAGGATTAGTTGTGGTTGCAGGCGTATCTCTCGGAAAAGCAGAGAACATGAAAAAAACAACACTGGAAGATAAATTAAGGACTTAGATTAGCTGTTAATGGCGTAGCCTGTTTTTGTTATCAGCGTTTTTACTGTATCGAGTGCGCCTTCGGGTACGCGTACGTATTCAGAATCTGCAGTTCGCCAGTATTCAACGCCAAGTTCCTTGAATTGGTTCAGCATCTCGTATCTGCTAGAATAGCCATTTGCCTGCTCAATCAATCTTGAATTTACGTCGAGACCTTTTGGCAAGCCTGCTTGCATGGCCGCTCTAGCTTCTATTGCAAGTCTTTCTGTCAGACTGCGCGTATCTTTGATGCAAAGCTCAATGGTCATTAGAAAGTTCAAAGATAAAGCCTTTATAAATTCCATTAAAAAGGTATTTATACCGCTAAAAAAATATTTTTAGCGTGGTCAAGACTCTCTTAAACACAAGGAATATTGAATTAGTGCGCGATCCCGAAGCTTTGCGGGCAGCGGTAAATCCCTTGGCCTGGAAAATTCTCAATATTTTGAATGAGCGGCCTTCTTATCCGCAGGAATTAGCAAAAAAATTGAAAATAAATGAACAAAACGTGTATTATCACATAAGACAATTGCAAAAATCCGGTCTTATAGAGTGCATAAGCGAGGAAAAAAAGCAAGGCGCGGTCTGTAAGTACTTTGTGCCAACAGCTCAGGCATTCGGTGTGGAATTGTCGAGCAAGAAAAATGAGAAAGAAGTAGAAGCTAACCCTGCTGTGAAAGATTTCTTCTTTGAATTTATCAGAAAAGGCACCTTTGATGGGTCTATCGTTGTCGGTTCGCCGTTGCCTCACGGGCCACACCTTACAGAGGCGCAGGACGGGCATTACGCAGTTCATTTGGCTATGTTCTTAGGTAATCTATGTGGTTTAAGGGAGAAGCAGTTTGTTGTGAAACTGGATACTGAAGTTAAGTCAGAGAAAAAGCAAAACAGGAACATGATCCTAATCGGCGGTCCGGTCACAAATATGATTTGCGCAGATGTCAACAGAAAAATGAAAGTGAATTTTGACTGGGATAAGAATTGGTTCATACAAGCTGACAAGATGCGGTATCTAGACGAAAACGCAGGCATTATCGCCAAAGTAAAAAATCCATGGGATGACAGCAAGTCGGTCATAGTATTGGCAGGTGTTAGATCTATAGGCACGAAAGCGTGCATTCTGGCGTTGACACAGCACCATGAAAAAATTCTGGAAAAATACGACAGGCACAAAGATTTCTATTGCGTTGTAAGAGGGCTTGACAGAGATGGCGATGGCCAATTAGATGACATAGAGATACTAGAGTGAGCATCAACCCCAAAAAATCCATAAAGTATATCTGCTTTTTCTTCTTCCGAAATTTTAAGCGCATTAGAGTATTTTAAGATGATGTCAAGGTTATCTCGCACTTCTCTTCTAGCAGCACCCATATTGGCATCGGGACATGACTTTTCCTTGTAATACGATGAAAGAGGCACGTCTCTTATTGTGTAACCTCTTTGGGTGGCTAGCAATATTTCTTCAAGTTCTAAACCAAAACCAGTCGCAATTGAAGATTTTAAGATAACTTTGCCAAATTCTTTTCCAAAAAGTCTAAATCCGCATAATGGATCCTTTATCTCCACGCCCGTGCGTGCCAAAATAGCACGTAGTTCAAAATAAAGTATATTTCTTAGAGTTGCAAATCCTGCTGGTTTGCGAAATCCAATTACTAGCGATTTGTACCTGAATTTTGCTCTTAGCGCAGGTATGTCATACGGAAGATGCTCGCCATCTCCATCCAGATGAGTCAAGATTTCATCAGCTTTCAATTTGTTGATAGCATAATCTAAGCCTACTCTGACAGCATTTGCTTTGCCGCCATTATTTCTCAATTTTATAACGTGAGCACCGGCATTCCTTGCTTTTTTATATGTGCAATCTTTGCTCCCATCATCTACTACGACTACATCGTTTACATAATTTTTTAGACTTCTAACAAGAGTTCCAATGTCCCGAACATTATTATAGCACGGAACTACTGCGGCTAATTTAGACATACGGCCAAATAAAATAAACATAATTTTTTAAGAAGTTCGTTAAAATAATAGAATAAAAAAGAAGAAATTACTTTGGTATCCTGGCTAAAGTAATCTCCATTGTTGAAACTCGTACCTGTCTGTTTTCCTTGTTTGTGAATTCTTCAGAGCCAATTTTTATTTCACCAACTTTAATTTGGTCTTTCAAAAATCTGCTCTGCACAACTTCTGCTACGTCAACAGCCCTCGAAATAAACTTCCCTCTGCTCTTCACAATCACGTTGTTTGCATCGCGTGTTGTAAATTGCATGACCACTGCAGTCACATAGTTCATAAAGGGCTTGCCACCAACGTATATGTTATAACTGTCTTCCTTTTCAGTCATCTAAAGCACCTCCAAAGTTGTCTCTGTCTCAAAGCTGAGACTGTGATTACTCTGCTGATTTCAGCTTTTTCGTTACGTATCCAGCAATTAAATTTCTTAACTTTTTTGTTGGTACGTCTGCTAATTCAGTGACTGTCTTTTTATTACTTTCGAAGTTAGAACTAAATCGGGCTCCGTAGACTTTAATCAATTTTTCGCCTTTTCTTTTAACAAAGCCTGCTCGTATTCTTCCCATTTTTACAAAACAGATTATTGTATTTTTAAATCTACCTACTTGCTTGTCAGTATTTCGATGACGTCAAGGTGCTTTAACTCAGTATCCCTGCCTATTTTGCGCTTTGTTTTGACGTCAATTGCAGCAACAAAATGTGCTGCTATGTCTGAATGGATTTTTAATGCAAAATCATATGCTGTTGCCTTCGGCGGCAAAATAAATGCGTCAGGAATCACGCGGCCTTCGGAGTCAGACAGTTTATGCACTCCACCAGGAAATACAACGATGTATTTCAGGAAATCGAAAACAGCAGCGTTCAGGCATTTCTGCACGCCTGTTGCCCCCCAAACTTTCAGGATTTTCCCTCTGATAAATTCGAGAGCCTTCTTTTGCTGGTCGGTAAGATTCGCAGTTTTTAGAATCTCAAAATCGCCATCGCCAGGAATATATTTTATGATTTCAGATTTTGCAGCTTCTCTTAATGCAAGCTCCGATTCTGCAGAGCAAGGCACAATCACGTAATCTGTGAACTCTGCTCTAAGCCTTTCAATATTTGCTTTTGCGGTTGGCAAATCAATCTTATTTGCAGCGATCACCGTTGGCTTTGACATTAATCTGACAGCAGATGCAAATTTGAGAATATCTGCATCTATCCAAGTTGTAAGCGGTTTGCTTCCAAGACCCGTAATTCTAAGTGCTTTAGCAACCATTTCTAATGTAATCTTGAAACCGTAGAATTGCTCTGCAAGCGCCTTATCGGTTGCTTTCTTGAGACTTTGGCGCACAAATTTGCTCCAGTTCTCCTTCAGCATGCTTGCAAACCATTTATCCAGCTCGTCTTCAACAAATCTTACATCAGAGACAGGATCATAGCTTCCGGGTTCCACTATTTTCCCTTCCGCGTCTGTGCCGCCAGAGGCGTCAACTATGTGTATCAGAACATCGGCCTGGACTAAATCTGAGAGGAATTTGTTTCCGAGACCTTTGCCAGCGTGAGCGCCTGGCACTAATCCTGCGACGTCTATCAAACGGACTGGGACAAATCTTTGTCCATCGATGCAGAAGCCCTGCCTTGGATTGCATTTTACGTTAAAGTTTTTTTCAGCACAATCAACCCTTACAAAACCGACGCCCTCATTTGGCTTTATGGTCGTAAAAGGTCTGGCAGCTATTTCAACTTCAGCGAGAGTTGCAGCTTTGAAAAAAGTACTTTTCCCGACATTTGGCTTGCCAACAATACCTATTAACATGGTAAAAAACATTTAAATATTAGGTTTTATAAGATTGGCTATGGACGAAAACGGCTGGACAATGTTTATAGGATTTTTAATCGTTTTGATAGTCGGAGTCAACATCGTCTTGTTTTTCGGAGATCTATTCCACATAGGTGGTTCGAGTTCAATAACAGGTTTTGCTACAGCAACGTCCTGCAAAAACATTGTTGGCGGAATTTCTTGCAGCGATGGGTCACAATTCGGACTGAAACCCATATCTGGAAATTGTGCGCCTGATTTGACGCAAGTGTGCACAAACGCCTGCCAAATCGAAAAAGCCAAAGTGGGTGACAATAGAGTTTGTCCTGACTATTGTGCTGACTTCTGTTTGCCAGCAGCCATAGCAAAGAAGCTGTAAATTTAGCTTCAAATCGTCGGATTTGTCTGGCAATCTATCGCATTTTGTAATGTTTCGCTTTTCGTGATATAACATATCACGAAGAAAGATATTTTAAACATACTTGCCATAATTGGAGTAGAGGTGTGAAAGTGGGAGTAAAAACTGTAGTCGGTAAAGCCGTAGCGAAGCAAGCTAAGATGTGGTCGCTCGAAGAGTGCCCAGCTTGCAACAGCAAAGAGATAAGCACGAACTACTTCACAGGCGAAATATTTTGCCTCAAGTGTGGACTAGTGATCTACTAGAACTCTGCGACAGAAATCTGTTAGCGATAACGCTAAACAATAGCGAAATAGCTGAATTTTTCAGCTATAGTAGGATTGGTTTAATGAAGCGAGGCTTTGCTTAACAAAGAAGAATTTTGATTCTTATAGATAGAAGTCTAACCGTCAGGTTTATTTAGGTATTAATTTCAACTGTCGTATGAAACTGGAAAAAGGTTTTAGTGTTTCATTCGGGCCAGACTCCGCGTTAGATTATTCTGCAGAGGACACAGATGTAATTAAGGCTCTTGCCAAAGAGGTGCACGCAGATTTCATCGAGATTCGTTTCTGGGGAGACCCCGAACACAGGAGAAGCCTAATTATCCCCGATAAAAATGGTATGAATGCTTTTGACATCGAAGGAATTGTCAGAGAGTTTAAAGGAAAGAAGCTTAATTTGCACCTGTCGCAACAAATTCTCCCCTATCTTGACAACCCAAATCAGCTAGGTTATGATTTTCTCAATAGATTTGAGTACGTGATAGCGCATCGCGAAGAGATGGAATACTTTATTCATAGTCTAGAAGACAGGGTGCTTGCAGATGCTGTGCGCGGTAGTGATAGCCTGCTTGCCCCAATCGGTGAGCCAGCGGTTATAGTTGAAAAATTGCGCGACAAATTTTTGATGGAAAATACATGGGACGAGATAAAATCTGGAAAGCATAGAGCCAGTACAGTTTTTTTCAGTACAGCCTATCTTTCAACGAATAAATATGATATCGGAAATGTGCTCGATATAGGTCACTTGATAAGAGGCTTTAACCACCATCGCAGGAAAAGATTGGACAGACCTAAAAATTATATTCGATACGTGAGAGGAAAGCCAGAACTTATTTATGGGATACGACAAGCTTGCCAGAACACGCGCGAAGTTCATGTTCACGGATGGGAGTGGTCAGAAGCAGAAGACAGGTATAAGGACCACAAAAAACTAATGCCTGACTCTCTTAGAATGCCGCTGCGCCAGAGGGATGCACTTTACGAAATACTCGAACACGCCAAGTTTGGACGCTACGTAGTTGAACTGCGCAAACAATATCGCACTGCGGAGAACATAGTTACGACAGCTTCGAATTTTGAAGCATTATTGAAAACAATTAGAAAATGAGACAGCAGAGCCACGAGCCAGTAAACTTTAAAAGGGTTCTGATTTCCCTTAGAGTGAGGAAGGAAAATGAGTACAAGTATAGATAGAACAGTCGATGACATACTTTCAAAGTGGTACAAAACCAAGACCTCAAGACCAGTCATAGTTTATGAGGATAGTAGACCAAGCTGTTCTGCAGGCGAGCACACTATCACGGACAAAGATGAACGGACAAATCAGACCGCATCTTTCAAGGTTCCCTTTCAAGAGTGGGATGACGTTACTATAAGAAAAGCAAATGGCGAGAGCATTGCAGGGGCACAATTGGACGAAAGATTTCGTGTGATCGCCAGTAGATATGGATTAGGGCTGGAAGAACTTGGCGTGGTTGGTCCAAGCTTTTGCAAGCACATGTTTATAGATCCTAATCTCAGGGATGATGAGGGCAAACATATTCCTTTCAAAATAAGGATGAAATATATCAATGCCGAAACTCAGCAGAAATTTGAGCACACAAAAGGCGAGATATGGAAAAACACACTCTTTGGAAAGTTTTTGAACAGCAGCGAAGAACTTGGGTGGTGCCTTAATCGTGACTGGACTTGCGAGGACGTAGGTGAACCTTTCTATCTTGTGATGATTCAGGGCGAAGAATCGGTTAAACAGAGACTCCAGAGGATGCAGACAAAAGACCTGTTAGAAGACATAGTAAAATTTGTAGATGAATTCTCATTTGATAAAGAGCATATGATAAAAGATGCAGACAACTCGTTAAGAGCATATATCGATTTGATTCTAACCTCGTTGAAGAGGTATGGCGATTTGGCGCCGGAGTGGCCCGATAGACTTGCACGAATCGAAGACCACCTAATAGGGAATTTGCAAAATTTGATTGGCCAAGGAAAAGAGCAATATGTAAATTGGATAGCAACCGATGGTAAAGCAGAAAATCTAATTTATGTAAAAAATTGCAAAGAGATCCTTGCTTGGGTGGACCAGGGACAGCGAAAAGAGCTGCTAGAAGATTGGCTCAAAAAATTATACCCCGGAAAAGAGAAATTTAATGATGAGGACTATTATCGTTGTTTCTGGGGCGCGCCGCACGTTTACCTTGGCCAGATGAACTTCTCAATCCAAATTGGAGAGCATATCCCTGAAAGTGTAAAGGATTATTTTGCAGGCTACATTGAGAAATTTGTTGAAACAGGGCACTGGAATGGCGAAAAGAAAAAAGGGTGGGATAAAGAAACCGCAAAATTGGCGGCAAATCTGATTAATCTTGGGGAGCTCTCGCATGTTTTTCCGACATATCACACTAACAGGTCTCCGGAATGGAAAAGACTAGCAGACGGCTTGATGGACAGGATATTGACTGATGAGGTTTATGCAAGATATCATCCTACAATAGAACCAATCAAAAATATACAGTCTCCAGCAGCTTAAGTCAGTTTTATTAAACCAAATTCTTTTTTCAAGACAGATTTGATTTCAGCTTTTGGAACTAGCGCGCAGTGCCCGCCGGGCAAGAATCTATGCAAGCTTATCTGGTCCGAGTAATTGCCACCAATTCCCGCGGTATAGCCGTCTACGAGCAGTTTGTTTTCTTTCGCGTCTAAAGAATAGAAACGGTTAGCTATTACCTCGCTCGTATCCTCGCGCAGCAAAATTCTAAGTGGAATTTTAGTCTTAACTTGTATGTGGTCATCACAGAACTTTAATATCTTCTTTGCTAATTCTACAGAATGGTCTTTGCCTGTCAAAATCTTTATTGTTTCCCTCAGACATGTCAAAGAAACAGAATATTTGAAATCTTCAGTTGGTGCGTAATTCCAAGACCCTCGTTGTGTTGATTTGAAATAAGTATCGTGTTTGCGCAGAAATTCGCCCATTGTCAGTTCAGCCATGTTAAATATGTATTCCAAAATTTGGTCCAGCAGACTTCGAAGATTTTCCAGAAATTGCTCCTCCGATTTCGCTTTAATCGCAAGCCTTGGCAGATTTAACACTATGTCTTGAATTTCTCCAACGCGGACAGTTCCTATCCACCGCTTCCAGTCACTGTCAAAGCGCGATAGCTCGCCGACATAGCTTGCATTGCTGCCTTGCCAAGCTTGCTGCAAATTAGCGATGTAAAGATTCTTTATTTTTACAATATCATCTGTGTCTTTTAATCTTGTCCACAGTTTTAGAATTAAAGCAACATTAGCCAGTTTGTTTTCTCGCATTATGGCTATTACTTCCGCATATATTAATTCAGCAAGGTCAGAGAAATCCGCATACGACACGGCTCCTGCTTCCTTACCGGTAAAATATGATGGTGACATGAACTTTGTGAACTCCGGCTTGCCATAATCCAAACCAATAAAGATTGGCACTTGCAGGCCGTCAAGAGCCGCAAAAAATTCCTTTAAATCGCGCCGGAGCTCATCTTTTGGCATGCCTTTCGTCAAGGGTGCAACGAGCGAGTTGAAAGAGTCTATGGCTTGCGCTCCGCTGGCGAATACCATGATTTTTTTTGTGGTATCTAATATTTCATTTAGAAATTCCTTGAAAGTCGAAATTTTTTTGCCGTTTACGCCATGCAAGTAGATTCCACGCAAATCGTGTACAAAATTGAATAATTTCGGATCACGCAAGTTTCTTATGAAAATATCGCCCTTCGCATGCTGCGCAAGGGCTTCCGGATGTGTTAATTGCAATATATGGGCATAAGTTCGTTTATGTCTCTCAGATTCTTCGATTTGTTCAAAAACAGATTCTATACTCTCAATTTTCTTTTGAAGAGCCTGTCTAAAAATTTCGCGGATCTCTAAAAGAGTTATGCCATCGTATGCCTGCTCCAAAACCGAATTAAGTGCTGTTACGATTGTTCCACGAGGCATTCCGCGCTTCAAATATTTCTGTGCAAATAATTTTTCATCAAAGTTTACGAGCTCGCCTTTTTCATTCAAGACTTTAAATTTACCTTTAATTTCGCCTTTCTTTTTTCCAGATACTAATTCTGAAAGCCCTTTTGGTGAGAGCTCAATGTCAAAGTCTCTTACATAAAATAATCTCTTCAATCTGTTTTCAGAGACTTGTTTTGATGTTACAAGTCCGGCGGCCTCGAGTTGCTCAAGGTATTTGTGAGCTGTTGAGAAATTAATATCAAGTTCTTTTGAAATGTCAGTAATCGATTTAGAACCTTCTTCGATAAGCAGAGCCAGGATTTTCAATTTTACTTCGTTGTCTAGTGCCCGCAATTTGCCCGCAATTTCTGCCAAAACATCGTATTTACCCATAGCATACCTATTCCAAATTGTCTAACAAGCTATCACGAAATGTCATATTTATAAACTTTTCCAAAACGTGATAGCAACCGCAAACCAATATATTCTCAACTAAAGAAATGCATTTTAAGTCAGAAGACTGTTTCTAGATATGCCACAGACGTCAGGTATCAGAGCAATCGACATAATGACTGGTGAAGTTGTAATCGCTAATCCCGAGATGAATATAGCCGAAGTCGCAAGACTGATGAATTCTTTCAGAATTGGTGGTTTGCCCGTTGTTGAGCGCGGCAAGCTTGTTGGCATGATAACCGAAAGAGACATCATGACGCGAGTCGTTGCGGCAAACCTGAAATCTAGTGAAATGAAAGTTAATCAAGTAATGACTTCCCCACCAAAAGTTATTGCTAAATTAGATGAGGACATAAATTCGATAGCCGAAAAGATTGCAAAATTTGACGTTACAAGAATACCAATAGTTGATGATGAGAATAGATTAGTTGGAATAGTCACAAACAGAGATGTTCTTAGAAATTCTCGAGAGCTGATAGATGTTTTGCTTGAGCAAACAAAAGTTAAGGGACAAATGAAAGAAAAGCACACCGCTTTTGGAAAATGTGACGTTTGTGGTGAAGCCACGCACCTGATTCTTAAGAAAAATCAGTTTGTTTGTGATAATTGTGCAAGAACAGGTTTTGCCTGGCTGAAATCAAAACTTTAGACTAAAATCATTGTCAGTAAATCTCTCATGCCTTCTGCGAAACCCAAAGTTGCGATTGCTATGAATATGTAATTTCTGAAATTCTTATTTTGAATTTCTTTATCTATCAGCCAAACCGCAGGTATCAAAACAATCAGTTTCAGCAGATACATTATTGCGGCCGTGCCAAAAAAGCTGGTTGCAGCAACTGGCAGAGGGTGTTCTTCAACAGCTCCGAGAAAATCAACAGCAACAAAAGTTGCTGAAGCATCAAGCATATGCGCAATAAACGGAAGGAAAGAGACCTTTTTTGTTGCCCAGCTCCAGTTTAATTTTTTGAAAGCAAGATAAAGTGCCAAAGTTACAATTGCCGCTAAAAATACAATCAAAGCGCCATACAGCAAATTTTCGAATTTAAGTTTTGTAGCAACAGACGCAAAATTAACGATATTAAGCAACAAGCCTGCTCCAAACAGTGTTTTCCAGAATTCAATATTTCTGAATTTCTGGATAATTAATCCAGTGGCAAAACAGGCAGCAAAGATTCCAGTTATTAACAAATAAATTCCGGGAGAGACCGTCCAGAAATTGTAGGCATATAGATTATGATCAACAAACGCCCGAATAGACGAACCTAAAACAATAAAGGGAAATAGCCCTATGAAAAATTTGAAATTTACCTTGATGTTGGCTTTCTCCAGGCCTTTGTAAATCACATACAAAATTCCAACCGCAATCAGCGCATAGGTAATGGAATTCACAAAATTATAGCCCTCGTTAAACTTTATTGGCAATAGGTAGTATTTGTTGATGAAGTCCATTAAGTTCATGTTAGAAAAATAAAACTAAGTTTTAAATTCCTTTAGTAGAATCCGCCCTGTTGTCCAGGAGTTGTTCGCATCGCACTTTCTATGTTTGCCAATCTGGCATTAATTGCATCCAAAGCAGCCTTCAAAGAATCCAGTTTGTAGTTGATTGTTTCAATCGTGCGCCTGACGCTCTCCATGTCGACTGGCGGAGCCATTTGTTGGGGGGCAAAACCCTGTGGCTGCCCCATCATCTCGGGTGGCATGCCCTGCATCCCTTCCATCGGTGGAAAGCCTGCTCCAGGCGGGGCACCCATCTGAGGGAAACCACCACCCATGGGATTCGGAGGACCTGCAGGACCATAACCCGCTGGCATAGGACCCATACCCATGAATTCGTCCTCAGGTTTCTTTTTCCTTAGGAAATCAAATATTGCCATAGTGACCAGATTAGAGGTGAAGATTTGTGTTTAAATAGTTTTTTGGCTACTGAGTCGCTAAAAACCTTTTAATATCGTTAAAACCATATTTTAGTGCTGGCCATGGTCGTAAAAATAGGCGATATTGAAAAAAATTTGAAAGGTTTGAAGGCCAAAGGTAAAACCGCTCAAAGAGATTATCTTGATAAACTTCTTGCAAGCTCTGAGGTTCAGAAAGATGAAGAACTAAAAAAGAAAATCGAAGAACTGTGCACACCGGACATAACTAAAGGAGATCCGGCCGATCAGTACGAGCTTACTTACGATTCTTTCCAGGAAACCTTAGAACCCATGTATTACTGGCTCCTCGATTTCATGCGCGACTTAGGTTATTCTGTTGACAAGACTGCAGACTATTTTGCTGCTTCAGAAGCTTCAGGCTTCTATAGCGAAATGGGCATGAAGCGCACCAATCTTGAAAAGCGAGCTATCGAACTCCTAGCAATCATAAATGGTGTAATCAAGAGCATAATAAATCTGGTTTATGATATGCGCGAGTTTGATTTACGTTTTAAGCACTATGACGACTTAAAATCAAAAGATGCAGCGATTTCAAATAATGGCGACTTATCTCTGAAAACAGTATGGCTGACAGATGTTGATATGAAAAAAGGTGCAGCAGCAATCAACGCCCTTGTTCAAAATCTGAATTTTGTCCTTCTCAGAGATGCTTTCGTGGCACTGCCCATTTCTTACAGTGAAGACCTGAACAAATTGAAGAAAGAGATGGAAAAGAAAGTTGAGGGGATGGATATTACAGACATAACGAAGAGGATTCTGAAGCCGCGAATTGCAGAATACATTGATTGGCGTGCTTTCTCAGAAAAGGAATTGAGAAAAAGATACGATGTTGAAAAATCGTATCTAAAAGCGCAGGTTCAGGCACTTAAACTTTACACTCGCTGGGCTCGCCCGTACCTTATTGCGACCCAGAGATTAATTCCCGCAGACTACAAGGAAATCAGCCCGGAAGCCCAAGCAGAATTGGCAACGCCTTTCGATGTTATGCACATTTACATCGAACTAATGGGCAGGAAAGAAATCAAAGAAGCAACAGCGCAAAAGATTTCTGTTGAGAACGACGAGAATAAAGTTTACTTAATACTGGAATTGAGCTTTGCTTTCAGGTCCACTGGCGGAGCTATCGCGCAAGGGCATTACACGCCAAGAGGTAAAGTCATTATTAAATTTAGGAGTTATGTTTTAACAAAAAAACAGCTTGACGAGCTGAACAAGAAGAAAGATGATGAAGTACTAAAGTTCATTGATAATATAACAAAAGAGACTCTCGATACGATGTCCGAGGATTTAAAGAAATACCTTGAAGGCAAAGAGGAGAAAAAGAAAGAGAAGAAAGTAGAATTTGAGATTCCAATCATAACTCCTGCAATAAACATTGGCAAATCACTAGCTGGCATCAGCAAAAAAATAAAACTGATGCCCTCCGGTCCAAAGAAAGAAGCCTGGAAAGTTGCACTTTTGAAGGCTGCAGGTACAGAGAAAGCAAAGGGCGATAAGGGCGATCTCTGGAAAGTATACGATCTTTACAAGAAAGCTCACAGAATGACGACCTGGTAGCACCCTTTTCTTTCACAAAAGAAAAGGCTCCTAGGAACCCAAAAGAAAGGTATGCGATTTTCAATCGCATAAAATATGGCACGATTATCTCTTAAGAAAGTCAAAGAAGAACTTGAACAGAAAAAGACGCTTGATGACAAGCGCACTTATCTGGAAGAAATTCTCAAGACGCTCAAAGGAAAAAAATCACGAGAAGCTATTGAAACACTGCTAACGGAAGTTAAGGAACACCTTGAACACGAAGAAAAATTCACTGAAGACAAGCTTGAGAAAAAACTAATTACGGGAACACCTGCACCCGAAGTTGAAATTCCAAGAGCATCGTTGGAAGAAGTAAAATATGTTCGCAGGCCAAAACAAGAATTCGCAGGGTCGCCTCTAGAGCAAGAAGTAAGGACAACAGCAATCGCGCCTTCACCAAGCGTAGAGTTCGGTCCGCCAAAATATGTCACGATAGCTGGCGGGAAATACATAGAATTTAACCACGCGGCAGAGCAAGCAAGACTTTTATTAGAAGAGCGAGGAATTATACATACAGTAACAGAAAAAGGGTTTCAATACATGGACCCCATGCAAAAGAGGGTGCTGTTTGAAACAGTCAATTCAGCTGCCGGCGGGATTGCAAGCTACGATCAATTGAGTCAGCTGGTGAAATATATTGCTGTCAGACCAGAGGAAAAAAAAGGAAAAAAAGGAGAATCGGAGATAAAATACGAAAGATCTCCTATGATATGATATGACAATATACTCTGAACAATACTACAGTTCGATGGATCCTCAATATAGCTCGGCAATGTCTAATGCAATTTTCAAAAATTATTACTTTGGCGCTCCTACAGACTCTACAAAAGCCCTTCAGATTCCTTCAATGATGAAGCTAGCAACTTCTGGAATTATGAATGCTGAAATTGGTGTCATTGACCCAAGCCATTGGGAAGCCATGCCGGAAGCGCAATTTAATACGATAAGGCAAATGGCAAAGCTCCAGATGGGCCAGAACGCAAAATTAAATGTGCACGCTCCAATTGACCCAGACCCAACTGGTTTCAGAGAACAAAAATGGGCAAAGGAAAATAGGGAGTATGCAGTCAACTTCTTCAAGGATGTTATTGACAAGGCAGCGATGCTGCAAATCGATGAAAAAATTCCTGTCGGCGTTAACATTCACGCCTCAGGCCATGCAGCCCCGCCAGCTCAGTTCTTCAAGTGGGATCCTGAAGTCGAAGACGAAAAGGGCAAAAAAGTTGGCGGTCTCGTAGAACAGGAAAAATATGTCATAGACCCAGATTCAGGCCAAATCACTGTTGCCAAAGCTGAAACTATACAATATCCAACAGGGCCCAAATATTTGTCGACAGACGAAAGATTAGACATGATAAATAATAGTCAGTGGTTGCAAAAAAGGCAGGAAATCTCTGCAACGCAAGCTGAAATACTAAGGGCTGAAAATGAGGCTGCGAAATTAGTAAATACACATATTGCGCAACAAATGGAGCAACTGCCAAAAGAACAGCGGACACGTGAAGCGGCAGAAGCATTCTTAAACGCTTTAGAAAAAAGTTATCACAAAGATCCTGAAAATTTTCCGGTCCTCAAAAAGTGGAGAGACCATGAAGAGGCCGTACAAACTCACTTCAAATCTGTTGTAGACAATAATTTTGACCACGCTATGAAAGTTCTCAAAGCTTATGTTGATACAGCAGCTACAGATAAAGAAAAAAAGAACTGGGAAGCGCAATATGATGAATTCAAAAAAATACAAGACAAATACAAAGATGGTTATATTGCTGCTGAAAAGAAACTAGACGAAGCGGAGAAAGCAAGAAATGGAGAAGCGTATAGAAAAGCCGCAGCGGAACGTGGAAAAATATCGAACGATGCAATGGAAGAAGCTTGGCGTTTAGTTCACAAAGAACATACTCCACTTTTCATGCCTGTAGAAAAATGGTCTGAGTTGCAAGCTGCGCAGACATTCTCAGAGATTGCAATGTATTCTTACGGGAAATATGATGCTAAAGGCAAGAAAGGCCCCGATATTCTTGTTGAGAATCCAATGCCCTGGCTGGCAATGGGCCGCAGCGAAGACCTTGCTCGCGGTATAAAGAAATCAAGAGAGCTTTTCGAAAAGCAATTAGTGGACAAATACAAACTTTCCCCAGAAAAGGCAAAAGAGGTTGCCAAAGAAAAAATTGGAGCAACCTGGGATATTGCGCACACAAATATTCTGCGCAGATTTGGAATACCACCAACAGGCACAACACAAGAAGCATGGGATAAACACTTCAAGAAAGAAACCGCAGCAATAAAGGAAGACATCAAGCATATTCATCTTTCTGATAATTTCGGATTCTCCGATATGCACATGGCGCCAGGAATGGGCAATGTGCCAATCAAGGAATTCATGACTGAAATGGAAAAAGAAGGTAAACTAAAGAATGTTACAACAATCCTGGAATCTGCGGGAGTTGCAGTTCACTTAGGACTTCCACCTTCACATCCTGAAGCTATGCGTTACTTTGGAATGCCGTTGTACGGCTTTCAGATTGACCAAAATTGGGCTGAGGCTGGCAAGAATTATTTCTTCGGCTCAGGCGGATATTCTTCAGGTTATGGAAAGATACTTCCCGATATTCACTTTTCAGAATACGGCGGAGGCTTTTCGCAATTACCGACCGCGCTTGGCGGCGTAAGAGAATCAGAGCGCGGCAAGTTTGCTGGCACTCCGATGTCGTAAGAAATCAGTATTAAAAATCATAGAATCCATTAAGGAGGAAGATGGCTGACCCAAAACCGCAAGTACCGGAAGAAAAAATACCAATACCAACTCGCAGGCCAGAACTTAGAAAGATAAAGATTGCTAGAGAAGATTACAAAATTGCCTATGATTATGCTGGCAAGGTTTACAAAAAGTTTGGTCCTTTAGTGTTATCAGTAGTCGTCTTCGGCTCCGTGACAAAAATGGAGGCAAAACCTGAATCTGATATAGACATAGCAGTAATCATTGATAATGTGAGCCAGGTTTGGGACGAGGAAATAATTTCTTACTATAGAGAAGAGCTGTTCAAACTCGTGCGAGGAGAAAAGAACAGAGACAGATTGCACGTGAATACAATCACATTATCTACATTTTGGGACAATATCAGAGCTGGCGATCCGGCAATAATTAACATGCTTCGCTACGGAGTTGCGCTTGTCGACCTTGGATTTTTTGAACCTCTGAAATATCTCCTGTATATGGGAAGGATAAAGCCCACTGCTGAAGCAATCTATACTGTTTTGAACAGGACTCCTTGGCATCTGCTCAGAGCCAGAATAAAGACGTTGTCGGCGATTGAGGACTTTTATTGGGCAATGGTTGATTCGTCACATGCTGCTTTAATGACATATAATTACACGCCACCGAGCCCCGAGCACATCGGTGACATGCTGACAGAAGCATTTGTAAAGCACAAAAAATTGTCAAAAACTTTCGTGGATTGGTATAACGAACTATATACATTATCTCATGAGATCAAAAACCACAAGATACACAAAATAGATGGTGAAATGTACGACAAGTGGTACAGACGTACAATAGATTTTGCCAAGGTAATGGGCAGGCTAACAAAAGAGGGCGAGAAAGATTTCTTGAAGAAAGGCCCGTAGAATAATTTTTAAGACTTAGCTTCGTCACACCTTTATGAGTGAATTGCCAGCTGAATTGAAATCGCTTGATGATGTTTTGAAAGTTCTCGATACAGTTTGCCCGAATTGTGAAGAAATTTTTGGCTGGGACAGCAAGTACGATAAGGTAAGCAGAAAGTATAATGTGGCCCGTTTTGAGTGCATGCATTCTCACGTGCGCAAGCTGAAAATAGACTTTGCAACTCAAAAATCAGACATAGATAATTTAATGGCTGATTTCAGAAAATTTATGCAAGACAATAAGCAGCTACCAGCTGACAAGCAAGGATATTACAATATGTTCGAAGATTATCAAAAGAAACTTCAAATCTGTGCAACATTCGCATCAAAGAATCAAACCCTGAAATTTGAAGGCTATTGTTTTCATTGTGGGGCCGAGGTTCCCGTAAGTATAAAAGAGGGGAAAGTGTGGTATGCTTGCCCGCCAGGTGCAATGATGGTTGCAGATAGTGCTGATTAAGCTTCTACCCTAAGACTTATAAATCAAAATATAGGCTCTAGTATATATGGCAAAGAAATCTTCTAAGCCCCAAGAACCAAAGTATGAAGCTTCTAAGGTGCCAGTATCAATATCTCCTGAAGAGCTTGCAAAAATGGAGCAAGCGAAACAGGCCGAAGCAGCTGAAAAGATAAAAAAAGTTCTAGAAGATATTAAAGCAAAAGCAGAAGGCTTCAAGAAAGAAGCCGTTGACAAATTCAAGAAAGAAATTCTCGGAATCACACTTTTGCCGCCAAAAGGCGACAATCAACCTCTTGATATTTTAGTTCTATTACAAACAGAAGGAACATTTGAAGAAAAATTCAAGAAAAAGGACGAAATAGAAAAGAAATTGAAAGAAATCGGCGAGAAAAAAATGCCGAATGTCAACGTTTCTACTGCAGCGCTCGATGAAATCTGGGATATGTGTTTCAAGGGCAAATACGACATCCTAGGACTGCTAGCAATGTCAATGCCTCTGTATGATGCGGGCTGGCTTGGCGCTTTACGGGCCACAGAGATACACAAGCAGATGGTTCTCAAGAAATTTGAGAAATATGTTGTATCTTACGTCATTGGCGGCTCAATGGTCCGAGGCACAGCGAAAGCAGACTCAGATGTTGATTCCTTTATCGTAATAGATGATACAGATGTCACAAGAATGACTGCTTCAGAGCTCGTTTCAAAATTAAGAGCAATAATCTGGGGCATGGCAGAAGAGGCAGCAATAGCTGCGGGTGTAAAGAACAAGCTGAACATACAAATCTACGTTCTGACAGATATGTGGAACTCAATAAAATCAGCAAATCCAGTTATATTCACATTCTTGAGAGACGGAATTCCTCTTTACGACAGAGGAATGTTTGCGCCTTGGAAGCTTTTGCTTAAACAAGGTAAAATATCTCCGACTCCAGAAGCGATTGACACTTACTTAAAATCTGGAACACAGATTCTTGACAGAGTAAAATGGAAGCTCAAAGATATTGCAATGGAAGACATCTACTGGGCTACACAAACGCCCATTCAGGGCGCTTTGATGATGTTAGGCGTTGCGCCGCCGGCACCTGTTGAAACTACAGCATCCATGAGAGAGAATCTTGTGAAGCCTGGCTTGCTTGAAGAAAAATGGGTAAAAATCTGGGAAGACATAATCGGATTGCGAAAAGACATGGAACACGGCAAAATCAAAGACGTGTCAGCAAAACAAGTAGAAGAACTTCTCGAGGGTGCGGAAAAACTTTTGGCGAGAATAGACAAATTGATGAAACAGATTGAAACTCAGAGCGTAAGGAAAGAAATCAAAGTCCTTTACGATAAAACAATGGAAGATCTTCTTGCAGCGCTTAAGATGATGGACGTTAAAGCAACCGAAGAAGATGCCGTAAAATTGTTTGAGAAAAATCTAGTTGACAAGAAATTGGCATCGGCGAGGTATCTGGAACTAATAAAAAAGATTGAAGCTTTGAACAAGGAGCAGAAAGGAACTCTTGCAGAAATATCTTCAATGACTTTCGAGCAGGACCGCTTAGCTAAGGACACATATGACCACATAAGAGCTGAGAAAGGCAAGAAAATTGAGAAGTACAAGATTTCAGCTCATTACGGCGAAGACAAAAAGGCAGACATCTGGATGCTAACTGATGCCGCATTCATTGTGATGGACACATCAAATCCTAATACGGTGATAAAGAAATTCACGATAGCAAAAGATGGCAATCTGACAGCAGAAAAGCCAGCAAGCCTGAAAGAACTGAATGACACAGTAGAAAAGTTCGCTGGCACACCAACAATACTGACGAAGCAAACAATAGATAGCCTGAAGAAAGTCCTGGCAGACAATTTCAAATTAGTAGTTGGGGCTTAATTGTTTACTTTTCTTAAATAATACATATATATCAGGTACCTCTAGGGTGAACGCTCATGGATCAAAGCGTTTGCCTGAATTCTCAAGAACTAAGACAGAAAATTAGAGACGGAGCTATAATTACTAACAGAGCAATAAAAGATTTGGAAAATCAGATACAACCAGCTTCCTTTGAACCTACTTTGAAAGGTGAGCTGCACATACTAGACGTTGAGAAAGGACTTTTCAGACCCAAGAAATATGAAACTATCCGCAGAACGATATTGCAGTTGCCAGGCAGGCAAAGACGCAAAGTAGATATCAGCAAAGGATTCGAACTCAAAAGAGGATTTACTTACCTTGTTCCTTTAGAAGAACGATTAAAATTAAATCCAGAGGAGTTTGTCCGGGCATCGCAAAAAAGCAGTAACGGCCGCGTGTTTTTGAACACGAGGTTGCTGGCAGACTACAACATCGGCTTTGACGAAATAAATTCTCAATACGGCGGCGATAAAGAACTGAATCTCTGGCTGTTGATACAGCCCTTAGCTTTCAATGTTATAGCGTATCAGGGGCTTTCAGTTGCTCAGCTTAGATTGTTCTCAAACCACAGCGCACAATTAAGCTCCGCAGAAATCCTTCAAGAGTTCAACAAGAACCCTCTGCTTTACGTACAGGAAGGAGACAAACTTAATCCGGCAAAGCCCATCATCAGGGATGGCTTACAGATACATCTGGATTTATCTGGAGAATCAACAAAGGGCATAGTTGGTTTGAGGGCCAGACGCAATAATCCCACTCCGATTGATTTGAAAAAGAGCAAAGAATACGATGCCGAGGAGTTCTTTGAACCTCTCACAACAAATGATGGCGCGCTTACAATCAAGAAGGGCGAGTATTATCTTCTTGTTTCAAAAGAAGTTTTAGATATACCGCCGCATCTGAATGTCGAGCTGAACAGCCATTCAAATATTGGGTTTGGAGGGCCATTGCATTTTGCGGGTTTCATAGATAATGGCTTCAAAGGACGACTTGTCCTGGAAGCTCGTTGCGACGAAGTCTCGGACATGGTCCTAGAAGATGGCATGCCCATAAGTAAGCTTGATATTTTCAGAACAAATGTTCCAGATAAATTATACGGCGCTGCAATCGGTTCAAATTACCAGGAACAAGCCGGACCAAGGCTTGCGAAATTCTTCAAAAATTTTGACTTTGATTCCGCAACTAGAAATTATAAGAAACTCACACGCTCTGTTCTTGTGCAAGACTCTAAGCTGTTAAGGAGCTACAGACATGCCCCATTTGGTTTTGAATTTATGCCTGAAAAAGATACCAAAGATCTTTTTGATCTCATAGAGAAAAAGAGCTTCTTCCATTTCCGTTATGATTGTGAGGCAGATTCTGATGCTCTCCAAGTGATACCCTATGTCTTAGTGTTTGGTCCTAACGAAAATATCTTCTCATACGTCCGAGCAAATAACATAATCGATTATGGGGACGAGAGGCTGTTTGACAAGCACTCAATTGGTTTGGGAGGGCACATAGCACAGATGGATGGTCCCGACTATATCAAAAACTGTCTGAATAGAGAGGTCATTAAAGAAGAAGCCGAAATAACGGGTAATATGACCGAGCCGAAATTCGTTGGCACGCTTTACCAGCCAGACAAACCAGTGGATGAGGTTCATTTTGGTTTGGTTTATGTTATATTTACAGACGGCGAAGTAAAACCCAAAGAATCTTCTATAAACAGCGGTCGCATGCTTACGATAAAAGAGATTTTAACAGATCCGGACTACACCAAGAAATATGAAACCTGGAGCAAAGCGTTAATCCCGTTCCTTTGCGCTATCAGCAAATTTGCCCAATAAGAAAGCTTAAAAATCAATTAACGAGTTCTAAGGATATGAAAGGCGTAGTTGTGAATTACAGGGGCTCTTACAAGGAGCAGGATCAAAAGCAGATGATCATCAGAGTCGAAGGTATTGCCAACAGAGTAGATACAAAGAAAGTTCTCGGGAAAAAAGTTGTGTGGACATCACCAGCAGGCAAGAAAATCTCGGGCTCAATTTCAGCAGCCCACGGCAACAAAGGCTGTGTCCGAGTTATTTTCGCAGACAAAGGCCTTCCTGGACAAGCATTAGGCGCAAAAGTCGATATCGAATAGTTCTATGGCGAAAGTTGATGAAAATCTGGAAAAACTGATAGAACAAGAAAACAAACAAAAACATGCGCAGAAAACAGAAAATATCTTAGGCGCGATTCTAGGTTTCGGCGTAGGATTAGCTATCACAGCAATAGCAATTATAGATTATTTGCATAACAGAGAACCTTATTTTCCAATCGTAGCTAGTTTATGGGCTGCTGGCTGTTATTATCTTGGCTGGCGTTCTTACAAGAATCTTAAAAGCTAATTTTAAATTACTTTCTTTTGTTATCAAAACATGTCACTCGAATTGGTATTAGCAGAGTTTGATGCCTTGAAGCCAGCATTTGTTCTCGATGATAGCCAGGAAACAAAAAATATCACTGCAGATGTAATTCAAAATACTGTTATAAAAGCCCTAAATGAGTATGTTAACGATCTAAGGTCTTCAGAGAGGCTCGTGACTTCTATTGATATTTGCTGGCCAGGTATGGCTGGTCTCAAAATGGTGGAAGGCTACATAAAATATCAGAAACTTGTACAACTGTTAGAAAAGCAAGGCTTTGACAAGAGCGGTTCCAAACAGGTTGGCGAATACCACATTAATGTTTGTGTTTTTGAGGATGACTTATCGTTGTCGGTAACAAAACCAGGTGAATTTGACTTGCAAGAAGCGCATAACAAACTAAAGGCAAAGCTTCCGGAAATTAAGCCCAAGAGCTATGAATTTAGGCATGATGATGTAAAAAACGCAAGTGAGATCGGTATGCCTGCATTTTACAAAGCGAATTTATTGAAAGACCAAAATCAGATTGAAAAGCACATAGAAGCAGCGAAACATAATTTTGGATACGCGCTTCTTCAGGAAAATATCGAAAATATAAATGAACTCAAAGCTAAAATAAATAGTCCTAGAATATCTAAAACAGTAAAGAAAGAAGCAACTATTGATTTAGCGGCACGCTATCTAACTAGAAACTTCTCAGCTGAGGAATTGCAACGCAAGGACTTTCCTCAATATGTGGTCGGACTTGTTGAGCAAGTTATAGATGAGAGAGCCAAAGAAAATGAAAAGAAATTTGATATAAGTGAACGAACTAATCTGTGTCTGCAACTCATCAAATACGTTGGCGGTGTGTCAGTCTATCAGAATCACAAAACCATGTGGCAGAATACCGCTAGTTGGACGCCGGAATCGTTAGACAAAGTTATCACAAATCTGAGAAATTTGGCACCTGTTTTCGAAAGTATTTAAATCCCGAATACTAATCTATTTTATGGCCACAGAGATTGAGCAGACTGAGAAGCACAAATTACTGCACATGTCTGAAATCAGTTTAATGCTTGATACTTATGATGATATATTTTCAGATTTTGACCCGAGACCTTATTCTGAGAGAGCTGTTTCTGAGGACTTGCGTGCTGAACTGAAGCGTGCAACTAGGTACCAACCTTCAGGTACAATCGATCTCAAACTCATGATACCAAACAAGGAACGCAGTCTTGAGAAGGAAAGGCTCATCAAGAAAAGACTGCACGAGCATTTCAAAACTCACTTGGGTTATATCACTGATGAAATCAGGAATCTGCATGTCAAAGGGGCATCAATAGCAATTATTGGTTTTGCAATCATGATTTCAGCAATATTCCTTGGGGATTTAAACTTAGGGCAAAGACTCACAAATGCACTCTTGGTGATGTTAGAGCCAGCAGGATGGTTCACAATGTGGTTTGGCTTTGACAAGATTTTCTATACCGCGGGAAGCAAAAAACCAGACCTGGAATTTTATGAGAAGATGTCAGAGTGCAAAATTACTTTCTTGCCTTACTAAATTCTCTCGTACTTGCCAATTAACACTGCTTGTGCTAAAATATGGCCTTGCATTGCCTTTTCTATTTGTGCTTTTGTTGTGCCCGCAGGGAGGTTTAATTCAGAATCGAGCGCGTAGAGCTTGAAGAAATATCTGTGCTCTCTATCAGGAGGGCAAGGCGAGCCATACGCTAGCTTGCCACTTGTGTTTTTACCCAAAACGCCTTTTGGGTTTTTGCCTTCGGGAATTTCTTTTGTCTCAGCGGGTATGTTGAAAACAATCCAATGGTCCCAGACTTCAATGCCTGCCCTGTCTTTTACAAAACTAGGAATATCCGGGTCATCCATTATCAAAACTAAAGATTTTGCATTTTTGGGAACATCGAAAATCTCCAGAGACGGAGAAATACCTTGCCCATCGCAAGTGTATTTAGAAGGAATTTTTCCGCCGTCTTTGAAGGCAGAGCTTGTCAGTTTCATTTCTTGAAGAAAGCCCAGATTGGGTAAAGCTTGCCGGTCATTGGTGATTCCTTGTATAAAACGCGGACCTTGCCCTCATAGACATCAAAACGTGCAAAAACCTGACCAGAACTCATTTTTACGAAATATGTTCCGTTTGGCCAGTTAGCACCTATGTGTTCAACTTGTCTGATAAAGTTAGGTTTAGATTTTGTATGTTTTGGCTCTAAATAAAAGAATCTGCATTTCCTGTAAGGCGCTACAAAGTTCGCACGGACTCTAAAGACAGCTAGTCTCGACTCAAAAACAGGTTTGGTTTGGGCCACGGCCATCTCAGTTACAGCATATGCTCGCATAACGTCTCAAGATAGGAAGAATTTTTTCCTTCCCTATATCATAACATAAGGAAGTGGTAGTTTATAAATCTTTTTTTAAATAGTAGTAATTATAGATAGGTAGTATCACGATTTCTGCAAGCCTTTCAGCACTTCTTCTAAAGGCGGCGGATTTGACATGAAGTCGCCTAGATTTTTTGTTTTCCTTCTATGCTCTTCTTCTCGTCCAAGAACAATTAAAGTATCGCCGCAAGTTGTAGGACTGTGATCCAAACCAGATCTAACAACAGCGCCATCACACACAACCCATGCGTAAACTTCTGGGTTTTCTTCAGGGCGCGTAGGCAGATATCCAAAGAAATCGATTATTTTTGATCCTTTGTCCCCCCAAATAGTTGCAAGTACATATCCAAATTTTCCTAATTTTTTATGTTGAGAATCAAAGATTCCTAAAAAGTAAGATTTTGCAATTTCAATTTTGCCTTCAAACACTTCTTTAAACCCTGCTTGGTGCAGATATGCTCTCACCGGTGGTTCTTCATGTGGCAAGTTGAATCTTGTTATGAATGCCATGCGTTGCGGTAAATTCCAATTTTAAAAACCTAACGGGTCATACTCAAACAATTTTTATAACTTTCCTAAATATCAGTTAACAATGGACGACTTTCAGTTTGCCAAAATTGGCAGGGCAAACATATCAGATGAGCTAGCGCTCAAGTACAGTTATCAGAATGACATCAAAACGCTTGGCAGATTTTTCTTTGATAGAGACGGCATCGAAACAGCACTACAGCATCTTGTTGCCATAAATAAAAAACCAGAAAACTTCATGAATCTCGAATACAGAGCACATAGAACTTGTGTTCCTTCTTTCAAGAGTCCACTAATAAGCTATGCAGATGGTATTGAATTTTTGCAGCAGATAGCAAACGATGTTGTTGAAGTGTATTTTAATGGTGTTAACTTTGAAGTTCAAGGGGAAGAGAAAAAAGAGAAGTGGTGGGAGCACCTGAGGACTTTAGAAGTTAAGCTTGAGGGAAGAATACCCTGTGGCGTGAAACCTTTGTGGTGTTATGGCCCAACTGGAAAGGAGCACTTTTCCGAAAAGTTTAATCCAAAAGGTGAACTTAGTCCGTATCAAGGTTTCTTGCATATCTTTGGTGAGCGAGGTCTGTACATATTTTCATGTTTCGTAAATGGCAATAATTTAGATATAAGCGGCTGGTATTCGAATTACGGCAAAACAAAACCTGGCGATTCTCTGGTGCATGAAAATATGGGGTGCTGGAAAGGAACAGTTAGGGAGTTTTTAGATTCCGCAGAAGCGCTTGTTTATGCGCTCGGCAGTGTTGCTTGGCAAAATAAGTATTTGCCAAATGGCGAAGTCAAATTAATTCACCCCGAACTTGGTGCAATATCGATGAGGTCTTTCCCAAAAAAGGTCACTTTAGCAGATTATCTTGACAAATGCCAGATAAACCTCCAGGTTCCTAAGACGCTTGTTATGAGCAAACCCGCTATTGAAATGCTCGCAAAAGAAGACACTCACGATTACCATTTAACAATTGGCAATCAAAAAACAGAAGAAGAATCTGCATAATTACTTGTGCTTTAAAATTTCAACTACTTTGTCTAGTGGCAAGCCTGTTTGCTTTGCAAGGCCAATGTAATTATAACTGCCGTATTTGTCCTTAAACATGCATTCATCAGAATAAATCAGGAGCTGACCCACCTGTTGAGGCTGCAGGTGGTATGTCTGTGCATTTTCAAAAGCAAACTTCGAATATCGCTCAACATTAAGATCGCATGCTATTTTTCTGGCTAGGTCCGGCCAGGTGTTAATGTCATCAGCTAGTTTTTGATAAGCAATTCCGCGGGTTTCGAAAATGTGAAGATAATAATTTTCACTGAATACGACGCCGATAAGATTTTCTTTTATCTGATCTTCTATCACTTGTTCAAGGTCCCTGTCTTTTATGGCCTTTTCAACCTTTATGCGCGTCTTGCAATTGAGGGCGTTCATTAATGCAGTCACGTTAAGAGTCAATTTGTCCGGACTATCACTTCTCTGGTATTTTTTGTTTCTGGCAAGCTCGTATAACTTTATTTCAAAAGTACTACCTCTCTTTTCAAAATCATTTTTCCATTTTACAAATCCAACTAAATAAGGAGGTATTCCCGTTTCTTTGGCTATTCGGTATTCTGAAACGCCCTTTTTTAAAAGCCTTAGAATTTTGGGTTTTGCGTCTTCTAGTTTATCTTGAAGCTTTCTATGTTTCTCTTCTCTAAGTATTTCAAAGGCCGATTTATATGCCATTACAGAACTATTCCGTATCCAATCAGATGCCATCTATTCTGAACTTGCCTACCTATTGCTACCTTGTCGCCTTTTTTTGCGCAGATAGGGCGCCTTAATGCGAGCTTCATTGTTTTTCCAGAAGATTGTATGATGCCAATTGTTGTTGCGGTCCCAAGGTTTAGCATCAGGGGCTCGTATTGCTTGAAAGGCTCTAGTTTCAGATGCTCCTTTGTTCCGGCTACAAATTCAAATAGATTGGTCTTGATCTCTAAAGCGTGAACAACAGGAGGCAGTTTTCCGGGCAATCCGACTAAGCTTCCGACAAAAGCATCAGCTTTTGTAAGTGCAGGATCTAGAGTTGTTGAAATAGCAACTGAACCGCCAGGTCCTTTTTCATCTATCAATAAATTGCCGGCAGCAATTGCCATGATTGTTGTCGTAATAGGGCGCCACTCTACCTGCCCACCTTTTTTCTCAATTTTTCTTCCTGGCCTGATTTCAACTTTCATTCCTTTCTGGAATTTGCCTTGTGCGATTGCTCCGCCAAGAACACCGCCAACTAATTTGTCCAAGTTTGTTCCAGGCTTGTTAATATCAAAACTTCTGGCGACCATCATCAATGGGTCTTTTGTGTCGTCACGTTTAGGAGTTGGGAATAATTCCTGAATTGCTTCGAGAAGAAGATCTATGTTCGCTTTTCTTTGTCCAGAGACAGGGATTATCGGGACATCTCTTCCCAAAGTTTCTTTCACGAATTTCTGAATCTGCTTGTAGTTTTCAATTGCCTTGTCTTTTGTTACAAGGTCAACTTTGTTTTGAACTACGATTATCTTTTCTATGCCCAGGATTTTCAATGCCATCAGGTGTTCGGCTGTTTGCGGTTGCGGGACAGGCTCGTTTGCAGCGATTACTAGAATGGCGCCATCCATTATTGCGGCGCCCGATAACATTACCGCCATCAGGGTCTCATGTCCTGGGGCGTCAACGAATGAAATTTTTCTTATACTTTCTGATTCAGAACCATCAGGGCATTTTTTTTCTATTGTGTATTGCCCGCTTTTGCATCTTCTTATTTCGGCGTCTGCGTAGCCGAGCTTGATTGTGATACCTCTTTTTAGTTCCTCAGAATGCAACATTGTCCATTTACCCGTAAGAGCATAAGTCAGCGTAGTCTTCCCATGGTCTACGTGGCCGGTAAGGCCTACTGTTATTTCAGGCAATAAGTCTTTAGACATTGAGATTTGAGATAAAAGGCGATTTTAAAAGACTTACCTAAAGCATCTTTACATGCCAAAGCTTCCGCTCCCGGAAGTAAACGGGATAGAGTTCAAAAACATCAAAGAATTGAAGGGTATTCAGTTAAAGACGCTAGATAGATTACATGCGAACTTCCACGAAGAAACAGATAAGCAGAAGCATTCTTTCGATAAAGTGGCGCACACTGTTAATGTAGCCACGTGTTCTTTGCACCCCGCGGGCTATGTAAGTTCACTTGGCGGCGAATTCATTTATGAAATTTATGTTGCGGAAAGGTACAGAAAGCAGGGCATTGGTGAAGCCTTGCTGATAAGAAGCATAGCGCCCTTTTTTGAATGCGATTACTTTTCCATGCATGACCACACAATTATTCTGATGCATACTTATACGCCGATGCTTAATTTACTTAGAAAAATGCAAAAGGACGGGAAATGGTCTGATTATTTTGAAATCCAGATACAAGAAACTCCTAAATTTATGTCCGAAGAAGATTATCATCCAGATGGCTACATAATACCAAAAAGACCGTCTATACTCGGCGGGCGCCTAGAGCAATTGCTTTCTTCTCCTCAGCGAGATAAACGTTAAGTGTAAAGTTGTTCAGCAGTGTATCCAGAGTAGTTTTATCTTCACTCATTATGAAAATGTTGTGAGCAGGTACTGCAGTCGCATAATTTTTGAAATTCAAATTCAAGGTTTTCCAAATCCAGCTTTTGCCAGAAAAAATATCTTTGGCTAAACTTTCCCTGATCTGCACGAAATCGTCGCCAGTTGGATAAGGTCTCCTGTAGCCAGTATCGTATCTAGCTCTAACTACGCTTATGGGAAATATGTATAAAGATCTCAAATAAACAGCGCGTAACAAAGCTCGCTCAGTGGCATAATGTTCGCTAATTGGCGTGTTTAGTTCGTGATAAGGAAATGCGTAAGGGCAATCAATGGAACGATTTTCGAGATATTCCAGTTGCCAGCCTTTGATAACTCCGCCGTTAGTAAATCTGGATGATTTAACTTCTACGTCAAATGTGTCGCCATGTAAATCTGGTTCCTTATGCGAAAAATTGCGGTCTATTCTCTTCAATTTGAACATTCGCGACAACAAATCTTCAAAATAATCGCCAATAAGTTGCTGAGTGTTCATACTTTGCAGATAAAAAGAAAATCATAAAAGTCTTTACTTAGCTGCAGATACTTTCAGCCTTCGTTCTTTTGACTTTGGTCTAAAAACTCTGCTACCACAGTTTGGGCAGGGAATCTTATGTGCTCTTATCTTTATCGAGTTGCCACGTATTTTCTTCTTGCATCTACGGCAAATCCAAACTCCCGCGTATAATCTCGCTGCTGCTTCAGGTATTTTGGCTGGCATATTATGCTTCTCCAGAGCCTCCAGCTCCTCTTATCTGCTTAATGACTTTTGTGCCCATGATATCCCAATAAACAACCTGTGCATTTGGTACAACTTGAGCTTTAAACTCTTCGGGTACTTTGACTTCAAATGTTTCATAAGTCTGCATGTCCATTACCTGTGCGATGCCTTGAGCAACCGAAAGCACTTGAGCATTCTTTTTTTCAATGATTGGCACTTCTACTCTATCGTGGCTTGTGTAGACTGCCATCTTTTTTGAACCTGTTAGGATATCGAGGCCTGTTACCCGGTATTTGGCATGACCGTGCTTGCCTGGAGCTGACCAGTCCATATTTACGATTTCGCATGGCCTGCCGTCCATCATCATGTATCGGCCAGGCTTTAAGGATGAGACTTCTTCGTACCTAACGTCCATAGACAAACGCAGAATTAAGAGGTTTAAAAATGTTTAGCCCAGCTTCTTGTTCAGGTACTCTGTGAGCTTCTTGGGCATCCAAGGATGCGAATTTTGGTAATTACTGCACAGCATATCTCAGTATTGCGGCTATGCCACCACTAAGACCCGCTAGTTGCTGGCCTTCCCTTGTGTCTTTAGAAATTATGTATGTTTCGCCGCCGGCTTCTTCGACTTTATCCATAAGCTCTTCAGCTTTGTCTTCAGGGAAATCTTCGGATATTAAAAGAATGTCAACAGCTCTCGTATCAGCAACTTTTCTTACAGCCTCTTCGCCATATACGACTAGGGCTTTTCGTGTTGCCAATAAAGTCAAAAATCTCTGAACAATCTGAACTTCTCTTGAGATTTCTTCCTTTTCGAGGATGTCCTCGGACCTATCGACAAGCTCTTTCAAGCCAAATTCCCCAGTATAGCCGATATTTTTAGTGCCCAGAACTTTTTTCTTGATCTCAGTTCTCAGAAAGTCGCCGTTAACGAAGTCTTCCTTTGTCGGACCTGGTCCGCCAACGATTATGCCCTTGATTTCAGGTGCTGAGAACTTTTCATTTGCAAAATCTCCAACTTTCTTGTAGAAATCTTTGGCCATGCCTTCAATAACTCTGGCCATTCTGCCTGCTGACTGGCCACCAACTTTGAATTTTCCCGGAACCATGGAGTCTAGGTTTAAAATTGGAACAATCTGTTTTCCTTTTAGCAAAGCAAGATTTGCTTCTCTTCGGTCCATAACTAAAAGACCGTAAACAGCCTTGATCTCGAGTTGCTCTTTTAATGGATCTAAGAAGAAAGTCTGCTCGCATTGATACAGTTTAACTTGGATATTTTCAGAAGGTTCGACACTCCAGACCTGAAAATCCTGTTGACCCTCTCGCTCAGCAACATTTCCGGCGAAAAGTGCTAGTCCATGGACTGGCGTTCGTTTGTATTGGCGTAGATGCTGAAGCATCTTTTCCAAAGCACCAGTTACATTTTTTCTGGTCGTAGCTGATTTGATGTTCCTCGCAGTGCCAGCTTCTGTTGAGAGCTGGTCTATTGTTCCTTGCATGTTGTAGCCCGCGGGGATGTAGACTGAAATCAATTCTGTGTGCCTTGCACGCTGTTTCTCGAGCATTCTGACTAGCTTGCGCAGCTTGAATTTCGCTTTCCTCTTTTCAGCTTCAGTTTGCTCTGCCATAATTGAAAATTAGCAAAAGTTGTTTAAAAACTTATGTTAAATAAAAGTTTGCTTGCGTTTTCCGTGGTTACCGCGCCCAACACCAGTACATTTTGGTGGCGCCCAAATTCGAGCATCTTTGAAAATCTCTTTTTGATTAGGGTCTAATTTTAAGATGTCTTCTATGCCAACAGGACTAACTTTGTTTATTGTTATCCAGCGCGGCACAGACCCTTGGATTTTCTTGTAAGACTCTTCCGTTATGATAAAATAAAGGCTATTAGTATTGACAAAATGATATTTAGCAAGCCTGTCCACAGATTCCAGTACGCTAGGATTTTCTGGTACAGGATAGATTTGGTATAGGAGATAAGTTACATCGGATTCGAAAAACGGTTTTTCTGCCATGGTAAAATTGTTCAAAGGCGGTTTTTAAAACCTGCTAGAAGCCCAGCTTTTTATTTTCAGAATTTTTTAAACGTGCCAGCCAAAAACCATTAATCGTTCCGCTCTTGCCGGTAAAATAGACCATTTCCCTGTCCAACTTACCTCGTATAATATTTCGTCTTATAGTTTTAGGGCAGTCACCGTATTTTTGTATCACAGAGGCATAAGTTGTGCCTTCACCATCATCATAAAACCTATCTTTAATTAAGTGGTATGTGCTTGCCTGTAAGCCTCTGGCAGGCAAAAACTCTCCTTCTTCGTTTATCTCATAAACAGGCATTTGCATCTTATTTTCACTTTCAAAAACATATTCCAATAAAGGTCCCCTGCGAACCAAATCTTCCAAGATATCATTTATGGCCGGAACATTTGTGCTATGTTTGGCAACAGCTTCCCAAATGTAAAATTCTTTCGGATCAAACTTCAGTTCAGGAATCATGGTGTTTAGTATTTTTCGTATGCTTTGCATAAAGGCGCAATCGGGCAGTTGTATTTCTTCTTATTATTAAAATAACATTTAACTCTGTCGCTATATACAAGTACCTTCTACCTTACGCGCATCCAAACCAAAATTAGATATTTCATATAATTCCACGCTAAAAGTTTTAGGACGCTTCCACAATAATTCTTTGGGTGTGGGACCCATAATCACATCTTCGGTCAAAAAAGTATCATCAATACTTATTGGTGCGCCTTTCTTTTGCATACTTTTAGCAATGCTCAGCAATTTATCATATAAGTTCATAGCCTGTAGAAAATACTAAGTCTTATAAGATTTTCAGCTCGCCTTTCTTTATTTCCAGATTCTTGATGCGCATCGTTGCTGCAATCTCTGATTTGACTTTTTCCAAGTCAGTTGCTTTCGGGTGCTGCAAAATCAGCTTGTCAACTTCAGCTCCTAAACTTAATTGTCTCTCGACTTTCCATTTCCTGAGTTCAGAAATCGCTTCAACTGCAAGCTCGCCTAACTTGAGAGCGTCTTTGTCTTCCTTGCTAGCTTCGGGCATTCCTGAAAGATGAATGCTTTCGGCTTTCTCGTGCTTTTTGAAAAGCTCTTGATACAGATCTTCCGTTAAATGCGTCAAAATTGGTGCAAACATTCGCAAAACGCCATAGAATATTTGATATAAAGTCTGTTCTGCCTGCTCTTTTGCAGCTTTGTCTTTGCCGTACAAGCGATACTTTATCATTTCCATATAAAAGTCGCAGAATTCCTGCCAGAAGAACTGCTCTAACTCGCGCTTTGCAGTAACAGGGTCATAATTGTCAAAACTTTCAATATACTTTTTGATTACCTGACTAAATCTTGAGATTATCCACAAGTCAATGGTGTTTTTTGATGACTTTTTATTTGGTTTTATTTTCCAAAGTTCAACAAACCTGGCAACATTCCATAGTTTTATCAAAAGCTTTTGTGCATGTTCAAGTTCTTTTTCTTGATACCATAAGTCTGACCCTATTGTCGAAGACACAGCCCAGTATCTGAAAGAATCAGCACCATATTTTCCAACTGCGTCCTGTGGTGCGACAGCATTGCCCTTTGATTTGTGCATCTCGTGGCCATGCGGGTCAAATACCATTCCGCTAATCAAAGTGTTTGTCCATGGCAAGCTTTTGTAATGATACCATGATTTCACAATAGTGTAAAATTCCCATGTTCTGATAATATCTCTTGCAGAAGGACGCAAGGTCATTGGGAAAGCTTTGAATCTTTTATTATCCCAGCCCAGAACAAGCTGTGGCGTTAGAGACGAAGTCATCCAAGTGTCGAAAACATCATGTTCGGGTTCAAATTCATTCGACCCGCAAGAACATTTCTTCTTTGGCTTTTCTTTTTCAGGATTTATTGGCAAGTCTGGTTCTTCAGGTAATATTTCTTGCCCGCATTTCTTGCAGTACCACACAGGTATCTGCAGTCCGAAATGCCTTTGCCTAGAAATAAGCCAGTCCCAACTCAGGTTTTCAACCCAGTTTTCATATAGCTTTGCGAAATGATCGGGGTGCCATTTGATTTTCTTCCCTAATTCTATGAATTTCTTCTTGTTTTCAAGCAATTTAATGAACCATTGTTTTGTTACTATGAATTCTGCTGCTGTTGGGCATCGCCAGCAAACAGAGACTGTTTGCTTTATGGATTCTTGTTTTTTGAGGAGACCTTTCTCCTGCAATTCTTCCAATATTTTCTTTCTGGCTTCTTCGAGAAGCAAGCCCGCATATCTTCCAGCTAGTTTGTTTAATTTTCCATCTTTTGTTATAATTATTTTTAAGGGCAAATTGTGTTTGCGCCACCATTCTATGTCTGTTTTATCACCAAAGGTGCAAATCATTACAATTCCAGTCCCAAAATTAGGATCAACTTTTTCATCAGTCATTATAGGAACTTTTTGACCAAAGATAGGAACTGTCGCTTCTTTTCCGACTAATTTTTTGTACCTTTTATCATCAGGATGTACAAAAATACCAACACAGGCAGGCAAGAATTCAGGTCTTGTTGTTGCAATGGTTATTTTTTCTTTGTTTATTGCGAAATCAATGTAATTCAGTTTAGTTTCCCTTTCTTTTTCTTCCAAATCTGCTTGTGATAATGCAGTTTGGCACCTTACACACCAGATAGTTGGTTCTTCTTTTCTGTAAGCTAGTCCTTTTTTGTATAAATCTAAGAAAGATAGCTGTGCAAGTTTTGTCGATTCGGGACTGATAGTTGAATATGTTATGTCCCAATCGTAGCCATGCCCTAATTTTATCAAATCCCTCTTGTAGGTTTCTTCCCACTTAGGTATTTCTTTTCTTACGAGTTCGTTGAATTCTGTCTTGTCCATGGTCTTTGATTCAACATTATACAATTTTTCAACAAATCTTTCAGTAGGGTGACCGTTGTCATCAAAACCAATAGGCTGTAAAACATTGAAGCCGCATTGGCGCATGTAATGGCCCATAACATCAAAGTGAGTATAACTCAGCGCATGGCCTATGTGCATCTCTCCAGAAACAGTTGGAGGCGGAACATCGATGGCATATACTCTTTTCTTTGAATTTTTGTCAAATTTGAAAATCTTATTGTCTAGCCAGAATTTCTGCCATCTGGCTTCAATCTGCTTAAAATCTGGCTTTGGGTCAAGAGCCATAAATTGCTTTAGGAAACCTTGTTTAAAAGTTTAGCGAATCAAGCAACCTGTTCAAGTTTCTTCTGGCCTGTTGCTATTGATTTCAAATCAATTCTCATACCATCCGAAGCCGCAATCGTTCTTATGTTTGTTTTTCTTTGGATTTCTCTTGCTTCGTAAACAGGCCTGAATTTGAGCATTCTGGCGCCAAAGTGCGTTATTATTGCGAGCTCTGGTTTCACCTGCGAAATCAGGTTTGCAGCATCCTCGGAGCAAAAGTGTGTTTTCCAGGATTCTTTGCCCGGTTTCAAAACATCTATTACGAGAACACCGCAACCTTTGAACGCTTCTGCAAGCTCTGGCATTGGTGCAGTATTTCCTACATAGCCGATATTGACTCTTGGTGTTTCCAATCTCAAACCATTGTTCTCGATATCGTGCTTTGTTGGCGTTGCAATAAAAGTGAGAGGCCCGATTTTTATTTTATCGTTAGTCCTTATCGCAAAAACTTCCTTCAAAGTGTTTTTGTAAAATGTTTGCAGAATGGGTACGTTTTCGGCGCTGCCGTTAATGACTGAAGGCGTTGAAATCAGAATTCCTCTTTTCTTTATTCCGCCAAGCGTCATAGCATCTATGACCGCATTAACATCATTAGAATGGTCTATGTGCTCGTGCGATACGTATATTATGTCTGTTTTTCCTGCCTTTACTCCATATTGTTTAGCACGTACTAATGCACCAGGTCCGGGGTCCACCCAAATCTGGTAGCCTTCCAATTGAATGACAAATCCGCCAGTTGCGGCGAGTTGGTTGGCAATAACAACCCTTCCTCCGCCAGTGCCGAGGAAGATAATTCGGTCTTGCATTTTTCTATTACCCAGTTCTGAATATAGAACATTCAAGTCTCCATATTTCCCAGAGCCAGCCTAAAAAACGGAAGCCATGCTGAACCCCAGTTGTCTTGATAAAAACTTAAAAACCGCTTGTATTAATGTCTTTCGTGGGCCGGTAGATCAGCCCGGTAGATCGCCCCGTTCGCAACGGGGAGGCCTCGCGTTCAAATCGCGACCGGTCCATTAACTATAAATACGTCTTTTCCTTTTGGATTTTCATGGCAAAAACAACAGAAAGCAAATTAGGACATTGGGTGTTTTTGGCAGGCTTCGCAATAGCCATAATATTAGGCATTGTTTGGCCTGGAAGAATATGGATAGCTTCGATTCTGGTGTTGCTGGGAATCATTGTAGGATTCTTAAACATAAGAGCATCGGAAGTTAACCAATTCTTGCTAGCAGCAGTAGCATTGATACTGTCAATCAAGAGCTTTGAACTCATACCGGCAATCGGAACAGGCATAACAAACATTCTTGCCTACATCACAATATTCGTAGCAGCGGCCGCGGTAATAGTAGCTTTGATTGCAGTTTGGAAGCTAGCCAGCACGAAATAGATTTCTTTTATTTTCTTTTTTTATTTATGTTGTAGTTTTGCAGCAAGTCCATCTTTTCATCCAAAGTTGAAACATAAATGGCCCCAATAGACTTAATTTCTAAGTTAGAAGGATAAATTACATAAAAACCTTCAAGCTGGAAATCTTTCAGTGTCAAATCATATAAGAAAGACTTGTGGATGCCAATTACTACACCTTTTCGCTTTAAACCTTGTTTAACTTTTAGCTTTATTTCTCTGGCTGAATGACCCAAATCTTTCCCAATATCAAGCAATTGGCTCCAGGCGAGACGGCTTATTGACCCATCGTTATGCCCAAAAAACCAATTATCGTACGGCTCGTTGTAAGATTTCAGGACATCCGCCAATCCGCCTGAACTGTGCAAGTAATCATGAAGAGCTTTTGCTTTAGCATAAAACTTTGCGATGGAATAAGCATCAACAAGGGTGTTTAAGTCCAGCATATTAATTTCTTCTATCTTTTCATGGTCTTCGGGAAGGACTCTTTTTAGTCTCGTTTTTGCAACGGCCAAGTTTATGCCTTGATAAAATCTGCCACGCCGCAATATTTTTTTCAAACTTTCAACGCTTGTTCCATGAAAAAACACATTATCTTTATCCAAAATCCAGGTATTAAGAGCGCGTTCTAAATTAAACATGTGACAACTGCACCAAAAAGACTTTTAAAAACCATTATTAAGTTTCTAATAACGGGCCCGTAGCTTAGTCCGGTGGAGCGCTGCTCTGATAAGGCAGAGGCCGGCGGTTCAAATCCGCCCGGGCCCACTCGTTATTCCTCTTTAAAAATCAAGTCTTTTCCTGTTTTGTGGGCTTGGTAAGAAGGGCACACATTTTGATACGGGCAGGGCTTTTCGCAAAGCGGTTGGAGCGTATTTTGCCAGTAAG
>Ga0315279_10000720_pt1 | contig 61280 bp, 54 predicted proteins | sample YL17G06_20_MG_FD_203694 | JGI IMG/M metagenome (GOLD analysis project Ga0315279, IMG submission 203694) | Sediment microbial communities from Yellowstone Lake, YNP, Wyoming, USA - YL17G06_20 | ecosystem: Environmental > Aquatic > Freshwater > Lake > Sediment | place: USA: Wyoming | collected...
GGAAGCATTATCATGTATTCAATGGTCACGTGCCCCACTTGCATTCATCTCCAAAAGATGCTAGAGGTGCAGCCCTAGCGAAACCGTCACCTCGCCCGTGTAAAACTCTATTATCGAGCCAGTTGGGATGTCGGATACTTCCTCGTCTATGTTGTCAAACCTGAAGAAATTATCGTCAAATCCCAAGGTTGCTTTCGGGAAACCAACATGTATTTTGATTTTGTTGACAGCCCCTTCTGTTTGAGCCTTGACTGTGGTTCCGATTAGTGTGACAGATTGTGAACGGCGAGGGTGGTTTCCATTGTTGAGAAGGGGCAAGTAGAACTTGTAGTAGTTCTTTGTTGAATTGGCTGTAGTTATTGTTGAGTTCAGCATTCGTATTGATGGCGCTACGACAACTCTTATGAATGCGCCGTCATTCATGGGGTTTCCGTCACTCTTCAGAAGCTTCTCGACTGCGAACACGTGGCAAACCGGTGCTGAGGTTCCTTTCTGGAGAAAGGAGCTGTCTGACGATGGAAATATCTTTTCGTAATAGTCATTTCCCATGTTGTAACTGCTCGTAGGCATGTTGAAGAGAAGAATGCCCGTGTCGTGGGTGAAGTTGGCGATTGGGACGTCATTGATCGAAATATTGTAACTTAAAGCTGCGGATTCGAAGTCGACCTCGCCAAACCTGCTTGCATATCGAATGGTCTGCGTGCGTCCAATGGTCCAAGAGACATCATCTATCTGAAGCGCAACCGTCTGCATGAATTGTTTGACCGCACTGAACTCGTTCTCTGCCATTCGAGCATTCAGGAAGTTGTTCGCAAACCCAACCGTTACAAGTAGCAACACCACAGTTGAACTGGTCAGTATGACCGAGGAAATCGCGGGACTGATTCCCCTTCTATCTTTTCTCAGTCTGAGGCGTCTAGTTGTCCTATTCGTTTCTTGGCTCCCCCTAGAATTTTATGAACATAGGCACAAGTTTCGCTGCTGCGATGGCAATGATCACCAAGATAGCCGCATGTTTGAATCCTGCCGCTACGGACTCTTCACTGATTTTGCCTGCGACCAATCCGATCAGGTAGCTGTGGAAAATGCATGAGGTTGTGAAAGTTGTTATCATCGGAGTGAGATCCTTTGTGGTGCCTGTGCCTCCTACGCCGAGAGTGCCCGACGTGAACCCGATCATCATCGACGTTGTTGCTACTAGCAGAATGGCCGCGAAATAAGGCATCATGATATATGGGCGCACAGACATTTTCTTTTCCCTGTCCACTTCTTGAGTCAGATTGTTGAACCTAGCCAGCGATTCAATCATCGCGATGGTGCCTCCGCCTACGTCGATGGTTTCAACGAGCAAGAACATGATGATCTGTGTCATCCAGCTTCGTGTTCTCTTGATGAAATCCATGATCACTTTCTTGGCTGGGATTCCCCAAGAGATTTCTGAACTGATCTTCCGCAGTTCCTTGGTGAAATCACCGTAGTCTCGGTTCGAGAGGCTCTCGATACACTTCTCAGGCGATAATCCAGTTTTTCTGACTTCAGTCAAGTCTCTCAGGAAACTGTTGATGCCTGCCTCTGTGCTCTGCTTCTTCTTTGCGAGCTTGGTGTGCACTACGGCTGCTGGCGCGGTTGCGATGAACAAAGCTATTGCGATTGCAACGGGCAGATCAACTATGGACGCCAATGAGCTCAAGAATGGTATTTGTATGAATCCCATGAAGTTCGTCATTAATAGGAAGAGGGTAATGGCTATTGCGCCGCAGATTCCGAACACCTTGTACGGTCGCATTTCTACTACGGGCGTCTTTGGTTGCATGCTATGAGCCAGGTAGATGAACATCATCGAAAGCAAAGGAGTGAACACGTAAGTGTAGAGAATTATGCCTGAACCCAGCCCCATGCCAACACTGTAGATGGACTCGACGCTGAATAGAATGTAGAAGCACAGGGACATCAGAACCATCACGATTATGAAGGTCTCTAGCAGCATTCCGAGACGCTCAGCAGCGGCTTTCACACGAAGCGCTCTCGTCTTGAAGATGTCTTCAGCTTTTCTCTCAAGAAAGTGCCCAATGTCTCCGCCGATGATGACTGTCGAGGCGTACCCTGAAAGGAAATCTTTGAAAATGTCCAACGGGTTCTTCCTTGCTGCCTGTTCAATCGCTGTCAGTGGATCTACTCCAAAGATCTCCACATCTTTCATGATTTCTCTCGCTTCGCCTCGCATCGCGGGCATTAACTCGATATCCGACAATCGATGAAAGCTTGTGTATGGGGATATGCCACCCGATGCCATGACGCTAATATAAGCGGCTGCGAAGGGCATTTCCCTTTCAAGGCTGCTGGCCCTGTCGCTCGCTCTGGAAATAGGAATCAGCAAGAAACCTATCATAACATAGAATGGGAGCGGTATCAAAAAGATGATCGGCATGAAACCATAGAAATACAGGACTAGTATGGATATGATGGAAGCAGGAAGGGTTAGCGCTGCTGCGAAGAACATCAGAGAAACGTAAGTTTCAGCGTAGATCTTGATCTTTGCCCTCTCAAGAGAGTCCCTGAACTCAAACACACGGCTGAGAAAAGATGGAGCTATCCCGCCGAAGACTCGAAAGGACCACGCCTCAAAGGTTTCTAGTAAAGGCAACGGCCCTAACCTCCTCACCGGCAACAACTTTCTCGTAAATCTGCTTCGGTCTAGCATAATACTCCGCGATGATTGCTGCTACATCTTTGTAGCTTCTTATGTTCCGCTCTCGCATCCAGTGAAGGACATCTCTGCGTCTGCCTATCTCTTCGATCAAGTCTTTCTTGGTTACTCCAAGCTTCTCTGAAATAGACGACAACATGACGCTCCTGTCAAACGATGAAACATGCTCGTCCTTCAATGGGTCCCACTTGAAAACCATCCTGTAGTCTTCATAATCTGCGATTTCGTTGCTATTCATTACACGTCTGTAAGCCTTTTTCTCTGTGCCCTTGGTGAGGTGGACTCGTTGAATCGATAACACAAGGTTCATCAAAGGCACATAGGCGGGCGAAATGTCCATAGGCTTCTGGGTAAGACGTTTGACGGCTGAATCCAAGTTTTCGGCGTGCATTGTGCACATGCCACCGTGGCCTGTTGCCAGCGCTTGGAAGAGCACGTAGGCTTCTTGACCTCTTACCTCACCTACGATGAGAACGTCTGGACGGTGTCTCAGTGTTGCCTTGACGAGGTCAAAGAGTGATACTTCGCCTACGTTTCCGCCGCCTAGGCCATAGCTCTGTCTGGCAATGAGCGAAACCCAGTTCTCTGCGGACAGGTTGAGCTCTGCTGTTTCTTCTATTGTGATTATCTTGCTTCCTGGTTTCATCAGGCAACCTAGGGCGTTAAGTGCCGTGGTTTTTCCTGCAGCAGTTCCACCTAGAACCATTATTGAGGCCCTATTCTCGAGGCAGATCCAGAAGTAAGCTGCCATTTCCTCTGAAAAAGTGCCAATGTTAATCAAGTCTATTATCGAGTAGGGGTCTTCTCTGAATTTCCTAATTGTGAAGGCCGTACCGAAGGGCGTAACCTCTCGCCTATAGCAGACTGCTAGTCTGTGTTTGCCCGGTAGCGAAGCGTCTACTATAGGAAAGGCTGAGCTTACGTGTTTTCCGGCCATGTGTACGAGTTTGACAACCATGTTGTCAAGTTCTTCGTCGTTTTGGAATTCGATGTTCGTTTCAATGCTTTCGAAATTTCTGTGCCAAATATAGACTGATCTTTTGACTCCGTCGCATGAAATATCTTCTATGTTTGGGTCACGCATGAGCGCGTCGATTCTGCCGAAGCCAACAAGGTCTCTTTCTGCGTGATACAGGATTTTGTACCATGAAACGTCTGGCAACCAGCCCAGGCTGATTCGGTATTTGTCCACGATTTTCTTGGCTTCTTCTGCGAAGAACCTTCGCGGGTCCAGAATTTCCTGTTTGGGCGATTCTATTTCCGCAAGCAAGATGTCTAGAATTCGATTGTACACGCCTCTTTCTAGCGGGTCAAGCTGTAACTCGTCCAGTATGTATTTGTATTCGCCTGTTTTCGGGTTCTGAGCCACGGCTACGTGTGCGAAAGGCTCATAAAGAGGGTATTTTTCGAGGATCTTGTAGCCTCTGGGTACAGGTTTCGGCGGAGGTGGTGGGATTGCAGCTTTCTCGTGGGCTCCGAATTTGAATTTTACTCTGACTTTTCTCAGCTTGGCCAATGTGTTCTTCAGGCGGATTTGTGCCATTGTACTTCTCCTGTGCAGTTATTATGATAGATGCTCAATCTATTAAATATTGCGTCTCAAGATATCGTACGCTTAAGACGTGTCCTCCTCATCCGCAGAAATCACGATAACCTTCAACTTGATCAAGACAACAACGACGACCACAATCACTACTGGGATGATGATGAGCAGAAGCATTAACCAAGGAAAGCCACCTCCTTCTGCGGGCATTTGCGGCGCGACGTTGATCGTTGTCGTGTTGGATCCACTTATGTATCCGTACTTCGAAACGTTGGCGCTAGCAACAATCGTCAATTGTGTTGCAGTCTCGGGTGAATCGTAAGTGAAGTTGCACCGTCCCGATTGATCTGTTTGCCCAATTGTTGGCGTGAAGTTCCCAAGGTTGGTTGATACGATGACAGATGCGTTTGCAACCGGTGTCGAGTTACATGTGGCGTATACCTCGACAACCATTGATTCGCCTGACGGGACAACATAGGAATCGGTCTTGAACTCAACATCTATTATTCCGGGGTCTGCTGCAAAGATCAGTGTTTCTTCAGCGTCAACGTATCCTGCCTTTGTGGCATGAGCCTTCATGGTAATATTGGTTGGCTGATCTACTGCCGGCGCTGTGAAGGAGAGCGTTACATCACCTTGAGAATCAGTTAGTCCCGTTGCGCTCAGCAAATTGCTGTCCGCCGAGGTGATTGTGACGTTTGCCTCAAAGACTGGGCTCATATCATACAAGTATGCTACGTGGGCCGTCACATTGAATGCTGCTTCTGAAACAGTCGAAGATGTGCTTGGGTATAACTGAAGACTCAGTATCTTGGGTAGCAAAGCTACCGTCGTTTGCCCCTGTCCCTCAACGTATCCATCTTTGCTCGCCATTGCTGATATGGTGCCGATTATCCCTTCTGGGTTCGTTACTTGAGGGGCATAAAGCGTAAACGTCGCGTTGCCATCCAGCCCTGTGGTTCCTGATGTTGCACTGAAGCTGCCGCCAACATTCGACGTTATTGAAACGCCAGCATTAGCAACGGGTGCTCCGTTGGAGGTTACGTGGACTTTTATGGCCGATGTTGTTTCGGAAATTATGGCTGCCGGGTCTGAGGACAATTCAACCAGAAGCTCTTTAGGTTTCACAACTATTGTCGTTTGGCCTTGTCCCATTGCATACTCAGGTTTTGTGGCAACGACGCTGACGATCGCCTCGATTTGACTTAGTGTTCGAGACGCGGCAAACGTGATTATTGCGTTGCCATCAGCGTCCGTAGTGCGGTCTGTCTCTGAGAGAGTGCCGCTGCTGCATGAAAATGTTAGTGAAGCATCAGGAACTGGTTCGTCGGAACCGACAGTTACGTGAACGTTTATGCTCGCTTGTCCCTCAGACTGGATCAGGTCTGGGTCGGCGGTGACTTGAACGTTGAGGGGTGGTAGAACTCTCAGGTATTCGTAGTCAGAGCCGTCAGCGTACCCAAACACAGATGCTCTGGCTATGATTCTAAGATTGGAGATTTCCGTAACATCTGGAGCAGTGAAGACTGTGTCAAAGTAGCCGACCGCGTTTGTCAAACCCGACGGCACCGAGAAGATCCCACCCTTCAATGAGAACAACGTTATTTCTGCATTTTCCACCGGTCCTATCTGATTTGACACATAAACGGAAACTGAAACATTTCCGCCGTGTTCTACGTTCTCGCTGCCAAGCGTCACTGCAACACTAAGTGGCGTGAGTCCTTCTACCACTGTGATCTCTGTCGTGGCAACGTTGTTATTCGTCACGTTAAAATCGTCTATTATCTTCAGGCTTGCTGAGTAAGTGTGCGTGTAGTCTATCGGCGTGGCGTAGGTGTAATTGAGAAGCGACAGGGTTGTCCATGTGCTGCTGTTTCCGTCGCCGAAGTCGAATAGATACTGGTCAACCCGCCCGTCGTCATACGAATCTGCAGCTATGAACGTCACGTTCTGATTTGGCGCAACCAGCGTCTTGTCTGCCCACAGAATTGCAGTTGGCGCAGCGTTTTCGTAGTCAATGTGATCTGATAGATAGAACAGAAAATCTGTTCTGTCACCTGATACAGTGTCTCCTTTTCCGCGCGGGTTCAGTGACTCATGGTAGGGTCCACTTCTGCTTCCCCAATAATTGTATGTCGCGCTCACTCCAGCGCCGATTGAAGCGTTCATACCGAACTGGTTGCCGCAGATATCATTGAAGTGGGCTTCATGACTCGTTCCAGTTTCGTAATAGATTCCAATGGTATTGTTCAAAATGTAGTTTCGGGTTATGTATGTGCTTGCACTTGTTGAGACGTAGAAACCATTATTGTTTGATGAAAGAACGTTGTTTTGTACAACCGTGTTTGTGTAATTGTCTGCTTCTAAGAGGATACCACTGTAGCTGTTGCCTGTGATAGTATTTCCCTCAATGTCTATTTCTGATGATGTGGCTCCCGTTAGCACTATGCCGTCACGGTTTGATGATATTGCATTGTCGCTCAGAGTGACCATGCCTCCAGAAACGTGGACACCACTGCAGGTGTTGTTTGCTATATCGTTGTTTCTTACCATAACATTTCCGTTGGTCACCTTGATTCCGTTTTCAGAACTGAACCTTACCCAGCAGTTCTGAATGTTCAGTTGTCCGTTGTCTATTGTGAATTCGTTTCTTCCATATTCCAGTATTGCGTAAGTCAGTGAAGATGTCTCCACACTGTTGAATCTGATTGTTTCCCAATCCCCAACAGCGGGAGTGTACCTGTTCGACGTGAACTTTATCATTTTGTCCATTGCGCCGTTTGCGATGAGCTTGCCTTCAATCACCAGTGAAAAGTGTTCTCCGAACCTGACTTCAACACCGGGTTCTATCGTCAGAGTTGCATTCGCGTAGACGAGAGTGTCGTTCGAAACCACGAATGGACTATCAACAAGCGTCCAATCGGTATCGTTTATTATGGGTCCTTCAACATAAGTTGCTTTAGCGACAGGTAGCAACACTCTGCCTGCCACGTTGAAAGAGCTGAAAACCAAAGCGAGTAGGATGACGAGTAGTTTGATTTGTCTTCTCATACGCAGACGTCCGTTCATTATTCGGTTTGTCTTATTCCTCTGGTCAGAATTGGCTTAAGCATTATGAATTTGGAATCAAGCTTCAAAATCCGAACTCGTACATTGGGCTCCTGTGGAGAGACAGTAAGGAATTTAATGCGGTAGACGAACAACCCTGCGCTCAAAGAGGATGATGCTGAATGAGAAGTCTCACTGCGTATGCTTTGGATGCGTTTCCGCTAATAGGATCAGGAGATGACGTAGCGAGAATAATAGTTGAAACAGCCGGCAGAAATGGCTTGATAATCGAAGAAGGCGATGTGGTAGTTGCTACTCAAAAAATCTTTTCCAAGGCTGAAAGGAGAGTTGTGAGGCTGAGAGACGTTGTTCCATCGGAGAAGGCAGTGAAGACTGCAGAAGTGGCGGGAAAGAATCCCAAGTTTGTCGAGCTAATCTTGAAAGAGACAAAGCGCGTTCTTAAAACATCTCGTGAACTATTGTTAGTTGAAGACAATCGAGGCATAGTGTGCATAAACGCTGGAATAGACAAGTCAAACATTAAGGGCAGAGACAGCTACGCATTGTTACCGGAGAATCCCGATGAGTCGGCACGGAGATGTCGCTCCGAAATCAAAGAACTGACTGGGAAGAACGTTGCGGTCGTAATATGCGACACCTACAGCCGCCCATTCAGGCGGGGACAAGTGAACTTTGCAATAGGTATGGCGGGTATCAATCCTTTCAGGGACTATCGCGGAAAGCAGGACCTTTTTGGACAAACACTAAAGGTCAAAAACGTGGCCATAGTGGACGAGTTAGCTGCCGCTGGGGAGCTGCTGATGGGGCAGGCAGCAGAGGCAACGCCTGTGGTCATTCTTAGAGGATTGGGAGATACTCTAGATTTGTGTGAGAAGCCCAATTCAAAGGAGCTATCCATTTCGAACGAAGAAGATCTCTTCAGGGGCGCCCTGTAATTTCAGCCAACTACCTTAGAAATGGATTGGCAATTTTCTCCTCGCCTATTGTTGTCAGTGGTCCATGTCCTGGATAGGCAACGAAATCGTTAGGCAAGTTGGTCAGCTTATTTAGAGATTGTTGCATGTCTTGTTCAGAGCTTTCTGGGAAATCTGTTCTTCCAATTGATCCCGCGAATAACGTGTCACCTGTGAAAATCTGCTTCTCTCCTAGAATCGATATGCCACCTGGACTGTGTCCAGGGGTATGCATTACTCTGAGAACGTTTTGTCCAAATTCGATCAGGTCCTCATCGTGCAATAACCTGTCTGCTTGGGGCGATGAGTTCGCAAAGCCGAAAGATTCCGCAATCTTCTTTCCAAGGTCTCCAAGCATGTGCGCGTCGTTTTCGTGAATTAGTATGGGCACGTTGTATCTTTTTTTTGCTGTGCCGTTTCCGCAAGTGTGATCAGGATGTCCATGAGTGTTTACGATATACTTCAGGTCTAGAGCATTTTCATCGATAAATTCGAAGATTCTCTCGGCTTCTCTGTCGGTCTCAAAGCCTGGGTCGACGATGATTGCCGTTCTCGTTCCTTCGCATCTTACGACGTAACAATTCGTGTAGAATATGCCCACTGTGAACGCTTGTACGATCATAAAGACCGGATATTTGAAGACTGTTCCAGAACTAATAAACCGTTTTATCCGCTTCGGTTCTTGAGAAGGAAATCCTTAAGCGTTAAATAGTCTGTCCAATAACGTTTTTCTAATACTGAACAGTGTAGTAGGTCTGTTCTCGGAAAGGCTAAGGAATTATGAGCGGCACAACAGATGGAACAGGCGAAGCGACATTCGCGAAGCAAATCGATTTCGACAATATTACAGCGATTGTGTCCAAGGAATTCCAGTTGGAACAATCCTTAATGGAAGAAGGGATCCCAACTCACTACCTGAAATGGCCGCAAGAAACGAAACGAGCTTTTCTGAGGCTGCTGAAGAATCTGGAACCATCAGGTCTTATTGCGATTCTGCGCAAACAAGAGGGTCGGATAGTCTTGAGAATTGCTCCGAAGCCCCCAGTTAAACGCAGTAACATTCTTGTTAACTGGGTGCTGTTTTTTGCCACGATCGCAACGACTTTTGTTACTGGTTGGATGCTTTCTGTAGATCGGGTAGATCCTCTGGTCGGCGGTATTACGTTTACGATAGCAATAATGGCTGTCCTTGGACTGCATGAGCTAGGGCACAAGATAATGGCAAACCGAAGTGGAGTAGATGCAACGGCTCCATATTTTATTCCTGGTCCGCCGCCAATAGGGGAGTTGCTTGGCATTGGAACTTTCGGAGCCGTTATTATGCAGAAGTCTCTTCCTCCTAACAAAGATGCTTTGTTCGACATAGGCTCGAGTGGGCCGATTATGAGTTTCATTTTGGCGATATTCGCAGGCGCGATTGGGCTGGCCTTGTCCACAGTGCAGATTAGTTCTCAGGAATTAGCTACTCTTCCGACACCTTTGTTGTTCTATTTGCTTATTCGAGTGGTGTTTCCTAACCCTATTGTTCCCCCTGCAGGTCAGTATGCCTATATAATGTTGCATCCTGTGGCTTTTGCAGGATGGGTTGGCATGCTAGTGACCATGCTCAATCTTCTTCCTGCTGCCATGCTTGACGGTGGTCACGTTGCAAGATCTCTGTTCGGTGAACGAGTCAGATTGGTGCTTACGGGCATTTCAATAATCTTCTTGTTCCTAGTCAGTCCTGTGATGGCCATTTTCGTGCTCTTTATGGCGTTTTTCAAGCATCCAGGCCCTCTGGATGACGTTTCTAGTCTGTCAAGAGGGAGAAAACTTCTCGCAATTGGTTTGGCGGCGATTCTAGTTCTCTGTTTCTAGAAACATTTCTTCTTGCGTTTGCGCATCTTCCTCCTGATGTTTAGGATGGAAAGCAGCGAATTGTACTTTTGTTCTACGCCTATTTAAGAAGGTTTATTAAATCTTGCTATACTTGATGATCTGATGTTCTCAAACCAAACTCTTTGGAGAGCAAGACGTATAGGAGCGCCCGTTTTGGGTGAGTGCCAATGAGGGGTACGCTCATCTTGCTGGTCTTCTTTTCGACGTTCACAGTTGCCTCTCTGCTAATCCCTTCTCCGATGTTTCCAGGCTCTCTCCTCTTAGCGTTGGTTGGCGGAGCTTTGTCTGTGTATGCGCAGTACATCAGCGCAGTCCTTAACGGGGTTGTTTATGGTGTCGTTTTGTGGATAGTTTTCGTTGCATTGAGCAGGCGACTTGAGCAAGAATAGCTTTTGAATGGGCTGGGCTTGTGAGACAAAAGGACTGAAGGCGAGGATTTGCTGTTTAGGTTTCTGGTTGAGCCATGAATCCTACGAGTTTGATTGTGCTTGCGCACTTGTTGCATGTCAACACGAGTTCTGCCAGTACGTCGTTCTTGACTTTGGTTTCGACGATATGGTAGAGTTCTTCACTTTCGTCGTCTGGGGAGATCATCGTTCCGCATTTCGGACAGGGGAAGGCTCCGTCTCCGTCTATCTTTGTGAGGTCGATTGTGTATGTTATGTCCCTTCTTACTGTGGCTTTTTTCATCATTTTTTGCTTACACCTTTTTCGTTTGGCTTGATGTCCGTTGCTTAGCCCAGAAAGGAATTAAACAATTATGAATCCAAAATTCATATCAAGAGTAACCCTTTGCTGAGCATTGATGCGCCTTCGGCTAGGGTTGAGTTGCGTTGTTTTCTGTAGGAGAGGTAACGTAGAAAGCCCGATGTTTCGTTCTTTGTCATCAATGCGTATTCTGAACTCGACGGTTGCTCAGTTCTCTCCTTTCTTCCGGTTGTGTTTTTGCTTCTTGGTCGTAAGATTGTCTGCTGTGAACTTAGTGTAACGGAGCTTACTTCACAATTTATAAAGGTTTACTTATACAACAAAGTATGCAAAGTATATCTGCGATCAAATGGTGATTGATCGTTGAACAAGTTTGATGTGATCATTGTTGGTGCTGGAACAGCAGGCTGTCTTGCTGCGAAGACAATTGCGGAGGCTGGGCCAAAAGTCTGTCTGATCGAGAGGAAAAGGCGAGAGGAAGTCGGGGAGAAAGTTTGTGGAGATGCTCTTGGGGAGCATCACCTAAAGACGGTGGGTCTCCAAAAGCCGCAGGGCGGCGAGCTTGAAAAGCGGATTGAGGGAATAAAGATCCATTCGCCGGACTTGGGGACAGTCTTTACGATTAGAGATGAGGATTTTGTTGGGTATATGTTGAATAGGCGTCTTTTTGGTCAATGGGTTTTGAAGATGGCTTTGGATGAGGGTGCTGTTTTTTATGATTCGACTCAGTGCTTGGAACCTATCATTGAGAAAGGTTGCGTCAGCGGAATCTTTGCTAAGAATATGGAGACAGGCGAGAGCATGGAGCTCAAGAGCAAAGTTGTCGTTGATGCGAGTGGTTTCGTAGGTGCGGTGAGGCAGAAGCTTCCTAAACGGCTGGGAATCGACACCGAGGTAGCGAATGAGGATGTCGAGGCCTGCTACAGGGAGATCAGGCAACTCAAGCAGGAAACTGGGGACACGGAGTTTTGTGAAATCTATCTGGATCAGAAGGTGACTCCAGGAGGATATACTTGGATCTTCCCGAAGGGCGGTGCCAGAGTCAATGCTGGCCTTGGGATTTGCATGAGGGGCAGGTTCCCGAACCCAAAAGGGCAGTTTTACAATCATATCTTGACGAAGCCGCTTTTCGAAGGTTCCCTGCTTCTTAATGCAGGCGCATGGTTTGATCCTACGCGTAGACCCTTGGACAACATGGTCAGCAATGGCGTGGCTGTGATTGGCGATGCTGCGTGTCTGGTGAATCCAATTCACGGTGGTGGAATCGGTCCTTCGATGCTAAGTGGTTTTTCGGCTGGAAAGACGATTGTCGAGGCTTTGGAGAAGGGTGATTTGAGCAAGAAAGCGTTGTGGTCCTACAATTGCAAGTATATGAGATTGTATGGGGCGAAGCAGGCTCGTTTGGACATATTTCGTCATTTGCTCATTTCAAGCAGTGATGAAGACTTGAGTTATGGGATGAACTGCAAACTCTTGACAGAAGACGATGTGCTTAAGGCTGGTTTGGGTGATGATTTCCGCTTGAACATCACTGAGACTGCCAGACGCGTTTTCAGAGGCTTGAAAAGAATCGGATTCTTGAACAAGCTTCGGCTTACTGTTGGCATGATGAATCAGATCAAGGCGCACTATAGGAATTATCCTGATGCTTCAGAAGATTTTGAAGAGTGGAGAACCAAAACGGAGAGAATGTTCAAAGAAGCCACACAGAAGATTGACAAGTGAGTCTGTCCTGTCTTATCAGAGCGTAAGGCTGATGTCATGCGTGTAGCTGTTCTGGTCTCGGGCGGGAAGGATTCCGCCTTAGCTCTGTATCATGTCCTGAAAACTGGTTATGAAGTGAAATGCCTGGTAAGCATGATCCCACTTAGAGAGGATAGCTGGATGTTCCATTATCCAAATATCGCGTTGGTGGACCTGTTTGCTGAAGCGGCTGGGCTTCCAATTGTGAAGGCTGAGACCAGCGGAGTTAAGGAAGAAGAGGTTGAAGATCTTAGGCGTTTGATCGAAGGGCTTGATGTTGAGGGCGTCGTTTCTGGAGCCATCGCCTCTAACTATCAGAAGGCAAGAATTCAGAGAATCTGTGAGCAATTGGGGCTCGAGTGCGTGGCTCCTCTTTGGCATAAGAATCCTTTGGAATTGTTGGAGGAGTTGTTGACTTTGAGGTTTGAGGTTCTTGTGACAGGGATTTATGCATTTGGCCTTGATGAGACGTGGCTTGGGAGACGGATTGATGAGGCGGCAGTAGCCGATTTGATGGAGCTTAACAGAAAGTATGGGGTTTCAGTTGTTGGCGAAGGAGGAGAATACGAAACCCTTGTGATAGATGCGCCATTTTTCAAGAAACGAATAAAGATTGTCGAAGCGGAAAAATTCTGGAAGAATCAGAATGGCTGCTACAGCATCACAAAGGCAGAGCTGCAAGATAAGTGAAAGAAACATGTGACTTGCAGCACGCCAATTAGAAAACGCGGAATCGTACGTTTTCGCTTTGGTTCAAGGCTAAGACTCTGGTCTTGCGTATGATGGGTTGGGCAGGCTCTGGACAGAGACTTATGTGGGCATGTGGAGTATGTCATGCCAAGGGTTTGTAGACGTTTTTGTACAGCTCTTAGAACAATCTGCGTTTCTTCTTTTCACTCTGTCTTTTCAGGTTCTCGACAAGTTCCTCTTCATGAGCAACCATGGGTTCTTCGAGGGCGCCTACGGTGACCGTCTCTTCCTCTGGTGTTTCTCCAATCAATTCGGCGACCTCCGCGGTTACTTCTTCTGTTGCTGGCGGTGGGCTACTGATGATTTCTGGTATCGTTTCCTTTGATGGTTCATGGTTTTCCTGCGTTTCTGAAGTGTTCTTCAATCGTTGCTCCAATTCGTCCAGTTTGGTTCTCAGTTGATCTATTGCATCTTGCTTTGTCTTGTTGACTTTCTTCAGCTCTTCGATGGCTATTTTTTCCTCTAGTATTTTTGTTCTCTCTTCTAGGTTCTTCTGCTGCTCTTCGAGAGATTTGGATTCTGTTTCGAGTTCGGTTCTCCGATTTTGCAGTTGTTCAATTTCTTCAGATGCGTTCAACTTGTATCATCTGATCTTCAGAGAGTGTAGCTACCGTAATAACAGATTTATGAAAAGAGAATATGTATTCAAGATATTGTTCGCGCGTTCGGTCCGCGACTAGGTGCGCGCTTTGCTGAAAGTTGCATGGGTCTTCTGGAAAGGTTTATTTTGTTGCTTATGGCTATGAATCAAGCTGCTGGCGGATTAAGCGTCCGCTGGGATGATGCCGAAAGGCTGAACCACAAACTGATGAAGCACAAGGTGATATTGGAATATGGCGTACAAATACATTGCCGAGGCTTGGGCAAAGCCGGATAGATCCTACGTAGAAGAGCTTATGCGTCAAAGACGGATAGAGTGGCGCAAGGAGTCCACGATAACTCGCATTGACAAGCCGACGCGTTTGGACAGGGCGAGAAAGCTAGGCTACAAAGCCAAGCAGGGCTTTATTATGACGCGTGTTCGTGTCAGAAGAGGCGGACTCAGAAAGGTGCGCCCGAAGGCTGGGCGAAGACCGAAGCGTATGGGTGTGAAAAAGTTCAAGCCTGCCAAAAGCTTGAGAATGATCGGCGAGGAAAGGGTCGCCCGGAAGTTCCCGAATCTTGAGGTGTTGAATTCCTACTGGGTGGGCGAAGACGGGCGTTCCAAGTGGTTTGAGGTAGTACTGGTTGATCCTCATCATCCGTCGATAAAGGCTGACGACAACATTAACTGGATATGTGAGAAGCAGCATAAGCGCAGGGTTCACAGGGGTTTGACGAGCGCTGGAAAGAAGGTTAGAAGCTTGAGACACAGGGGCATTGGGTCAGAAAAGGTTAGACCTAGCAGAAAAGCGCGCATGGGAGGAACGTGACCTCCGTGACAGAAGCTAAGGCTAGAGTACTGAAGAGAGATGGCAAGCAGCGGAACGGAAGAGGCTTCAGCAAGGGCGAACTGAGCGAAGCTGGCCTGAGCCTGAAAGATGCTCTCCGACGAAAGATCCCGATAGATGCCAAGCGAGGATCAATCCACAAGGAGAATATTGAGACACTCAGAAACTTTCTTGCAGTTCACAAGGTAGCATCTAAACCTGAGAGAAAATCTAAAAGCTAACACCGCCCATGATTAGGACCAGTGGTGCGGTCTTGTCTTCTAAGAATCCCGTAGCATATGTTGATATCAGAGCGTTTGCTCACGCAACCGAGGACGCAGACAAAGTTCTAGCCGCAATCCGCAATGTACTCCCAGCGGAGTCAGTCGACTCAGTCGAGTTCGAGAAGTCCAATCTCAACGGGCATCACGGAAACCCCATAGTGCTATTGGAGACGAGAATCAAAGACAGGAAACTGGCTCAGATAGTTCTTGAGAAATTGGCGTCAAGTCTCAGTGTTTTGGATAAGGAGCTCTTGAGCGAAGAGATCACGCAGCACTTGGATAAAGCAAGTTTGTACCTCAGAATTGACAAGCAAGCAGCCTGTTTGAACCAATTCAAATTGGGTTTGGCGGACTCGATACATTTCCGAATACACTTTAAGACTTTCAATCAGCAGGAAGTCATAGAGATTTGCCGAAGATTCGGGTTGCTCCCATGAAGAAAGTCTATGCAGATCTGCATTTGTGCCCAAATCTGAGAGACCTTCAACAGGTTTCTCGTATGGTGATCAAGGCTTCAAGACTTGGGTACCATTTGCTTGCTATACCGTTTCCGCCGAACTGCATGAGAGAGGAGATTGAAAGAATACGCGGAATATGCAACGAAGTGAGCATAGATCTTGCGTCGCGAGTTGACCTGAGACCTAGAACCTCAGATGAGCTGATTCGCAACGTGAGGAAGCTAAGGCGCAAGTTCGAGATCGTTGCCGTGCTGTGTGAATCCAAGAACGTTGCCAGACAAGCGGCAAAGGACCGCCGCGTGGATCTGTTGAACTTTCCATCAAGGAACTATCGTTTGAGGTTCTTTGATATGGCGGAGGCTGAGTTGGCCGCGGGTTCTCTGGCGGCGCTTGAAATCGACATGGAACCATTGGTGGCGCTTGAGAGTCCAGCGAGGACAAGGGTTCTTTCGAGTCTGAGAAAGGAAACTGCAGTAGCTCAAGGGTATCATGTTCCGGTAGTCTTGTCTAGTGGTGTCTCAGATGAACTGCTCTTGCGTAAGCCAATGGAACTGGCTGCTCTGTCTTCATTGTTTGATCTGCGCAGAGATCTGGCGTTGTCAGCGGTTTCGCAGACTCCTGTGGCGATCGTGAAGAGAAATAGGGAGAAGCTTGATTCACGGTTTGTTGCACCTGGGATTCGGGTTGTTCGAAGGGGAAAGGATTGCTGAAGAGGCTGAAGCGGCGTTATTTGGCCATCGAAATAGACTCAGCTGAATCTTTTGATTCGAGAGAGCTTATGGAAGCGGTTTGGTGTGCAATCGAGAAGCTTTACGGTGAATATGGCGCAAGTCACACTGGCCTAAGCTTGATTGAACATGAAGCTGACAGAAGACGCGTTGTCCTACGGGTCTTGTGTGACGCAGTTGATACGGTTCGAGCTGCACTGGCGTCGATAACAAAGATAAACGGCAAATCAGTTGCACTTCACGTTCTGATGGTTTCGGGAACGCTAAAAGCTCTGTACAGAAAGCTTGAGAACTAAGCTTATTTGGTCGTCTACAGTCTTTCTATTGGGGGATGATGTAGCCGTCCCAGTCTGATTGGGAAGGATGAGGAACTTATGACGGACAGACCCCAAAACTTCGTCTGACTAGAGTCTGAGCCTTTTTTCTCTGGCCTTCTTCCTTTTGCGACCGATCGTCAGAGCCAGTATCATTCCCGCGATGAAGCCGCCTATGTGCGCGAAATATGCGACCCCGCCTGAGACGTCGAATAGCCCGTATATCCATTGCAGTACAAACCAGATGCCTATGAATACGATGCTTGGAAGAGGCAGTATTACATAGAAAGCAAGCGCGATGATTCTGACTCTGGGGTAGAGAACGAGGTAGGCGCCCAGTACTCCCGAGATTGCTCCTGAAGCGCCAATGACGCCAGCAGTGAGATCTGAGGCAAGGGCAAGTCCAAATATTTGGTTGAGCGTCGGTGCTAGTGCCATGCTTGAGATGTGCGTGAGATCTGCCAGCAGACCACAGACGAGATAGAATGCTAAGTAGCTCAAGTGCCCAAAAGTATCTTCGATGTTGTCTCCGAAAATATATAGAAAAAGCATGTTGCTGAAAAGGTGAATCCAGCTTCCATGCATAAACATTGACGTGAAAAGCGTGTAGAGGCGATCCCCTTTGAGTATCTCGCTGGGCACCATCACAAACTTGCCCGCGATTATTTCCTGACCAGTGAACTCATCATATCTGCCTCCGATCTCCCATGCGAATCGTTGATCAAGCAAGATGTTCTGGCTTGATAGCCAGAAGACCAGGAAAATGATGATGTTTGCAATTATTAATATGCGGTTTACGTGCGGTGTCGTTGAAGACCTATTCAAATCCTTGAGCGGAAGCAAGCGTTTGCCAACTCGGACAAGGTGATAAGGTTCAGCTCTGGCTAATTATCGTTTTGCATTCTTCCGGTCCCAAGAATGCCAGAACTGCTTTCTGGTTTGGTCTGGACTTAGAGTTTAGCAGAAATCTGTCGTTTTCTCATTTCGCGGAATATGACGTGTCAGCGTATTTCTAGTAAACCATACATTCAATCATTTTCTCGCACGTTAAGCAGTCTTCGGGGATTTGGGAGTTCTTGTCGCGTTTCCTCAAGTACCCAAAGAAGTGGTCGCACTTGACATTTTCGTCAGGTTTTCCTGTTGGCTTCACAGCGTTTTTAAGCGAGAACGAGGTTTCTCCGTGGCTTTGACTTTGTTGCTTTCTCTCTTCGCGCACTTCGGTTAGGCAGTGTGGGCAGGCGTAGTATTTCTGGACGACTGCATTGGAAGTCAATGTGGCTAGAAGGGGTCTTTGGAATTGTCCGCCGCACTCGTCGCACTTGTAACTTGAATGAATCTCTTCATGGCTGTGTTCGTCGCTTTCCAGTTTCCACGTGTTCAGGCTTCTTTCCATAGTGTGTCTCCGGCAGCTATTATCTGAAATATTGATATTTAATAAAGGTTGTTGTTCACACGTACGACAGAAAGACACATCCAGAAAACCATTATGCTCCAGCTTCACAGGCACGGAGTCATAAGTTTGAGGTGGCATCGACCGAAATCCGGAACCACTGCAATTCCAGAATTTTGGGACTTGGCTGTCTAAGAGCTTCTGTCGTGCCTTTTAACCGCGGATGGTTTCTTCATGTTTGATGACATCTTTGGAGTCGCTGCTTTGTTGTTGCTCGGGGGCCTCGGTTAGGGTGAACAACAACAAGTCAAAGTTCCAGCATACACGTGTATTATATAGATCCGACCTTCATGCAGCCTAAAAGCATCAATTGAACCATTGATGGATATTCCTTTTCTGCGTTTTCTCGTGAACGCTTTTCTTCTCGATTGTTCCACGTTTTTCTCTCATTGAGTTCGGGCTTTTTGCTACACGTAGATAGTGCAAGATTGGTGGGCCCGCCCGGACTTGAACCGGGGACCTTCGCCGCGTGAGGGCGACGTCCTACCGAACTAGACTACGGGCCCTTTTGTTGTTTTCATTGTAGCGTGGGCAGCTTTGATATTCTTTGCTGTCTGATTTCAAATACTTATCTTCTTTTCATAAAGCCTTTCTTTAGACCGTATTGAACAGTTGAGTAGGGTGAGGGTGGTTTGGACTATTCTGATGATGGAAGGGATTTTGAAAGAAAGCAGAAGATTGACAGGGCTTTGATGGGTTTGTGCTTCTTGTTCTTTGCCACAGTCGGCTACTTCTTGGCCTACTACATACTATTCTGAGCGCTACAGTTTCTTAGAGGTCTTCGTTGCTTTCTTTGGTCGTCGGTATTGTGTTCTCTTCAGTGTTCCATGAGAGTTGGTCTTGTTTCGGGTTTAGGTAACAATGTTTCATAATACTTTTAAAAAGGGAATGCTTCAAAGGTATCAAGGGTGCAAGTCAAAAGCAAGATAATGTCTCTCCTTTCTCCTCTCCCTCCCTGCTGCGCCTACAACAAGGCGCTTGCACCCACCCCTCATTCTACTAGGTTCAGAAAACTTTAAAACATGTTCGCATTTCATTCTGTGTAAACGCAAGCCGCCGAGGTAGCTCAGCCTGGGAGAGCGCCCGGCTGAAGACCGGGTCGTCGCAGGTTCAAACCCTGCCCTCGGCACCACACTTTCTTTCAAATCGCCAATCAGCGCAGCGCGCCACGAGGAAGATGGCTCTACAAACGGGCTATTTTCCTGTCCTAGGGCGCATGTATTCGCCCAATCCTGCTAATGTCAGATGCTGATAGTGATTCTTGTCCGGCAAGTTGATTAAGAAACTCTCGAACTTGACTAGAGCCTGAGTTGAAAGCTCTTTGCTTAGAGTCAGAAATTGCGAATAAGATGAATAGTCTTTGTGAAGTGAAACGATGATTCTGTCAAATCCCAGGCCAATTCCACTCATGACCATTACAGTCGGAAGCGCCAAGTTTCTCTGAAGCTTCTGTGCAATGCTCCTGAGTTCTTTCACTTTTTTCTCAGAAGGCGCCTTCGAAAACTTGACAAAACTCACAGCCATTATCTCAAATCCAACTTTACTGAAGTCAGGTACCATAGTGTATTCTTTGACAATGCCTTCTTTTTCCAATTTCCTAATCATTCTGCTTATAGTAGGCTGAGAAACACCAACTGCCTTGGCTAACTCTCTGTCACTCCTTCTGCTGTCTTTCATAAGCTCAGAAATCAACTTTAGCTCGGCATCCTTCACGATTGCCACTCCCTCACTCGCTATGTGTTCATTTGACAATCTTTTCTTGATAAGCATTTAGTGCGACAAAACCCGAGTTGCGGGCTTCGCTCTACAAAGTGCTTTGGGCACACGATGAAATTGAATGATGATCGCTTTTTCGGCAGCTTCGTAAAATGCGTTAACAAAAGATATTTAGGATGTGACAGTCCTATCGCAATTGTCTGGTGGTGGGAACTTACGTTCTCGGCACAGGGATCAGGGAGTGCAGCGAAAGCGAATGGAGAGACCTCCAGAATACTCCTGACTTGTGACCGAACTCTGATGAGTGATTACCATCACAATGAGTTCTTGGGTTTCGGGACATGCGCTCCCCCTAATTTTATTCCAGAAACGCTCTACAGCTTTCTCTTTTTCCCTCCTGTCAAGAGCAGGAACGGTGTTCCCGCAGCAGCACCTTACGGTTTGAGGAAAATTGAGGCTCAACTTCTAGGTGAGGGTTTCGACGTTTTGACCATAAGCCCCCAAAGCATCGAAGACTATGTTGACGAGGCAAAGGTTCTAGGGATACATGTTATGGACCCATTTGGTCTAGGTCCAGCATCAAGTACGTTGTCCGCCATCTTCAGAAAAGAGCCTTTTCTGGCTCGGCATTTCCGGAATCTTCTGGAAACGCCAGGGATCAAAAGAGCAAAGAGGCATGGTCTGCGAATTGTCGTGGGCGGTCAAGGGGCGTGGCAGTTTCAATATAGGTCAAAGTTTGTTGAGAAATACGGGATTGACTGCGTAGTCGAGGGAGAGGCAGAGAAGATCGTTGGAAAGATCTTCAGAGACGCCCTGGACGGCAAGGAATTGCCTGAACACTACGTTGCCAGCTTTGATGAAACGCCTAGTCTAGAGGAGATACCGAACATCGTCAACCCTTCTATAAATGGGTTGATAGAGATTGGTCGCGGCTGTTGCCGAGGATGCAAGTTCTGCAGTGTGACTCTGAGACCTCTAAGATGGTATTCGTATGAGAAGATTCAGCAGGAATTGGACGTGAACGTGAAGGGGGAAAAGTCGAGTTACATCTGTCTTCATGGAGAAGATGTTATGTTGTACGGTTCGACGAACACTCTGCCAAGCGACGAGAAGCTTCTCAAGCTTCACGAATTGGCTATGAAGAGATGCGGAGGGCTTGTGTGGAGCCACTGTTCCCTCGCAGCTGTAGCTTGCAAGCCGAAGCTTTTCTCGAAAGTCTCCGAAATAGTGCTGCAGAAACAGTCTTTTTGGGGTGCGGAAATCGGTATAGAAACGGGTTCGCCGCGGCTTGTCAAAAAAATCATGCCTGCGAAAACCCATCCCTTTAAACCCGAAGAATGGGCGGAAGTTGTTCACACAGGCATGGGCTTAATGCATGAAAGCAAGTTTGTCCCAGCATGCACGTTGATTGTTGGTGCGCCTGAGGAGACAGAGGATGATGTCATCAAGACGATAGAATTGGTTGATGACCTCAGACACTACAGGAGCTTGATTGTCCCGTTGTATTTTGTTCCTTTGGGCAGATTGAAGGATGAGAAATGGTTCAAGGATGTTGAGACGAGCGAGCTGTATACGGAGCTGCTGAAGAGGTGTTTGGAGCACGATTTGTACTGGGTTGACGATTTGATCAACATGTCATTTTCAGGAAAGGCATACCGCCAGGTTTTGCAGCTATTTTATAGACTATTTGTAAGGATAGCTAGAATGAAGACCAGAGGACTACAGGCTTCATAGTCCTTAGAGAAGCATGTTTTGCTCGAACAGATTTCTTGACGTGGATCCGTTCGGCTTGTCCTAGACGAGATAATACATCAATATCGCAGCGACAAATGAGACGATCAGTGACGGTATGAGGTACTTGTACAGCTTGCCAAGAGGGCACTTGAAGTATTCAGCGGTAAGAATCAAACATAGATGGGTCGGCGCGCCCACGTAACCCAAGTAGCTGGTCATGTAAAGCAACGATGCTGTTTTTGGCGTATAAGTGGCAATTCCCAGAACTGAAGTGCTGAGGGCCAAACCTCCGGATACGGCGCCAGTTACTGCGCTGAAGAACGCTGGGATGATTATCAACAAAGGAACGAGATCGATGCTTCCGTTGGACACGACTGAGCCGAAGATCTGTGAGATTCCGGCTTTCATTGAAACGTCTCTTAGTAGGAATGCCCCATATGCCGCTAGGGTGATTCCCCAGATCCCCCAGTTTCTGAGCGGTCTGATGAGAGTTTTCAGGTTGGGTTTTGCGATGAGGAGGAGGACGATTATTCCAATAAATGCCCCTATTGATACATCAATGCCGAAGGCTATGACGGCTACTATAGTTGCAATGATCGGTAGAAATGTTACGAGAAAGCGTTTCGATTCGGCGCGGCGATCTGTGGTGTTTTTTTCTTTCTCGGGTTTTTTTGGGGTCTTCCTTAAGCCTATGAAGTAGCCGACTGCAACCATTGTGATGACTACTGGGATCTGGCGCGTTACGAGCGCTGTGACGGTTAGTCCCGTCAATGAGGCTGCGAGTATGAGTACTTGGTTGACTGGGTAGACTGGAAAAACTGTGTGTCTGAACCAGAGATTTGCGTAGGTCTTCTTGTCTTGGGTCATTCCGAGCTTTTCTGTTTCGGCTTCTACGAGTGGAGCGGACATCAATGCGCCGCCGCCGACTGGCAGAAGCCCTAGCACTGCGGGTAGTACGCTGATTATGAGTTTTGAGTTGTTAACGAGTTTGCTGAGGCTTTCGCTTAGTGTGTCTATGACTTTGGTTTCCTTGTACAGTAGGCTCAGCCACATTATGGCGAAGGATGCCGCGACGAGAGAAATTGTGAGTGGGTTGACCGTGGTGTCCACGAGCACCGTCCAAATCATTGGCAGGTCAAGCGCCAGCAGAGCTAAGAGCAGGGCTCCTGCGTTCAGCGTTATGCCCAGATTCACTCGCTTGTAGATGAGTACTCCGATAAAACAGAACGTGACAATGATTGCGGTTAGCGGATCAAGAAATCCCAAGTGTTCTTCTTCCTTTCTCTGGGTGGTTCTTGCTGGAGACCAAGATATGGGTCAGATTCTTAATCCTTTTCTTTGGAAAAGCGCTGATTGTTTGAGGTTTCGGGGCAACTCTGACTAGCGCGCTTACGATGCGAGAAAAGCGCTATGCTTTTTAGGAAAAGGAAATAAGCTAAAATGCCGTAGTCCATCGCAGGGCGGTCGTAGTCTAGTTTGGTCTAGGACATCAGCCTGCCACGCTGACGACCCGGGTTCAAATCTCGGCGACCGCACCAAAGCCCTGCAAATAGCTGCCATGGTCAATTGGATTGTCTTCTTTTGTAAGCCAGTATAGAGGTCAAGGTCGCTGCTAGGAATATTGGGAGAATGGCATGCAATAGTGATTCTGGAACTATTATTACTTCGAGCGTTGAGTGCTCGTATTCAAAGTAAATCCATGTATGGGTTCCGTTGTTGCGGAGTTGATAGTTCGTATACAATGGTTCTGTGCCGTCAATAACAACTTGATATGTTTCGTTCATTAAGGAGTGCGGAATGCAGATTCTGCAGAAGCCGACATTCTGGTTTGAAGTTGCATTGGAGACATGAAGTCGGATTGTGCCGTTCGATTCGAAGTAGTTGAAATCTTCTACGGTTGAGTTGGAAATGACGTTCACGTCACAGCCGATCGATGTGCTGAAGCTGGAGAACATGCCCATCAGGGGGTAGCGGTCAATGTTGCTCGTCTCTATTTGATATTCAATGTTACTGATTCCGTCGCGATTCGTGTCGATCAGATTGTGATCGCTCCAGTAGTTGCCTTCTATGCCGTCGTCCCAAATATTCGTGACATTGATCTGGTATTGTTGAAGAACATAAGCTTGGACTGTGTTCTCTACGAAATTGTTGTGCCAGATCATCTCGCCCTCGAGGTTGGTGATGTTGATGCCGCATGCGTTTTCCGTTATCAAGTTCTCGAAAATGCTGTTTCTCCAGCCGCTCACCGACGAATACGGTATGAATATCAGAAGTCCTGAGGAAATCCCTCTTGTGTTGTGTGCGATGGCATTTCCTCTTATTATGTTCGATGCTGCAACGCTCAGCGAGATTCCCGCCCAGCAGTTCACGATAGTATTGTTGACGATTTTGTCATTGTCTGATCCGAAGACTGATATGCCGCTTCCTGTCATGTTGGTTATCAGGTTCTGGCTTATCGTGACGTTTTCTAGTGTGCCCACGCTTTCAGGGGAAATTCGGACGCCCGTGCTTCCATTCCGAACCGTAAAACCTGCTAGCAGAGAGTTGCTTCTCTGCATAGACGCAACAGTTCCTGTACCGTTTCCATCGATAATGGTTATGTCACTGTCTTCTCCAAGGAGGGAGAGGGTCTTGTTTACAACAATGTGCTCGTAGTACATTCCTTTCTCGGCGAAGATTGTGTGTCCATTGAGGGTTTCAGGCGCATTTATCGTCTCTTGAATCGTCGAGTAATTTAAGCCCGTGTCAAAGTTGTGAACCTTGAGATCTGCCGCATAGAAACAAGTCTGGTTTGCGGCTGTTGAGTGTCCTGATGCTGAAGCTGTCACGTACGCTTTGTAATTGTAAGACATTATCAGAAATGGGATCCAGACCAGAATGAATGCTGCTATTCTTGTCTTTCTCATTCTTTATCGTCGAGCCTGCATTCAACGAGCATGCCCTAGGGCCGAAGCACATCCCGCCTTTCGAAGAGCAGTTTCCAAGTACCAGTTCCAGAGCAAGTATACTCGTAAATGTCAAGATAATTCTCGGTTGCTTGCAGATTTAAGACTTATGGAAACAACTTCCGTTAAGCTCAATAGCGTGCGCTATTGCACACACGCATCTCGTTCTGTGCTACTCAGCAGCTTTGGGAGCCTTCTTTTCAGTTCGCAGACGTCCTGCACAATTAACTCTGGTTTCTGTCCGCTTTCTCGCAGGTTTTCCAAGGAATAAAACTGGGAAGGCGAAAAGGCGGTTTTCATTCCTACAGACTTTGCCCCCGCTATGTCTTCTAAGGGGCTATCGCCAACGTAGACAGTCTCCTGCGCAGTCACGCCAAGCCTCTTTAGGGCCTCATGAAATATCTTCACATTGGGCTTGCGCCAGCCCACTGCCTCTGAAATCAAGATCGCATTCAAGAATCGGCTTATGCCTAGTTTTCTGAGTCCAGCGTAGATCACGGGGGCATACGTGAAATTCGAGATCAAACCAAGTTTGTACTTACTTGAGACTTCCTTCAGCAGATCCTCGGCGCATGGTCTCAGTTCAAGCGAATCCACGTAATCTTCGAAGAAGACATTCACAGCTGTCTTTATGCGTTCGTCTGCAGGATTGGTTCTGAATCCCAAGCTGTTCAAGGCTTCCGAAATCCAAATCGCATTTGTCACCTCGACCAGCTCGTTATAACGCACAAGTCTATACTTTTCATGAGCCTGACCGTAAGCCTGCAAGAATCTCTCCGTTGTCACATCAAAACCTGATTCTTGAATGGCTTTGCACAACTTCATTTTTGAATCCTCCAGGTTGTAGCCTTTGACATTCGTGAGCGTCCCAATGAAGTCGAAGATAACAGCCTTTATCGGCGACAAGCATTCAGTCCTCTTTCCGCAGTGATTTCTGATTCGGTTTTCGAATGCTTATTCTCGAATAATAAGACTTACGTATGAATCCAGCGTTTTTGACTTATCGTGTTTCGATGTCATTCAGAGATTACCTGCACGAAAAAGCAGAAGAGTCACGGCACAACGAAACTTTATCCTATTTGATGTTCGTAGCAGGCACTATACTCTTCATCGGCGGCATACTCATAACCTTGAATATGACCAGCCAGCCTGACTGGTTCATTCTAATTCCCTACTATGCAAAACCAGACCCCGGAACCTTTCTGGCCCTTTCACTAGCGTTCAGCGGCATCGCACTGACGATCTTTGGCATAGCCGCAGGTCTTCTTTGCTCCCGCGAGAGAGGATGGTACATGAAAGAACTTCAAAAGGCCTCTTCGATGGATGACGCAATGATGCACAAGCAAGCAGGAAAGAACGGACGAAAGAAAAGGACTGGCGGCGCATAAGTCTATTCGCGATTCGTCATCTGTCAGGTCAGCATGATGCCTATTCTAGCTCCGTCTCATGATTCTTTCAAATTTGTTTGCGGCCAATGATGAAAACTCTGCCGATGTCATGCTTGACCGTTTTTCGTAGGCGACCAGAATCGTTTCATTCGGACAAATCGCATGCAATTCCTTCATAGTTTACGCCATCGTAGGTTGAAACCGATTTTCCAAATTCGGTTCTGTTCTGATTCTCTGATGCCTTTGAAAGGCTAAATATTGACCGGAATGAATGAATTGGCGAAGAGGAAAGCTTGGAGATGAAACAGAAGACTGGTTCTGCCGTCTCGCTCGGGATCATCGTCTTTCTTGGCATTGCGGCTTTTCTTATGGCTTTCGTTGGACAATCCATTTCGTGGCGATTCCTATTGGCGCTTTATCCGCTTTTGGTAGTTCTCTTCGGCGTGGCTCTGCTGCGGCAAAGCGGCTTTGTCATGGCCATAGTAGGTCTGACTATCTCAATTGTTCTAGCTGTTTTTCAGTTCAATACGCCGATTGACGTAGTTTTTGGGGCGTCAGTCTATGGCTTTGTGAAGGGCTTTGGAATTTCAATCTCTGTAGCTGCAACTATGCTAATGATTTTCCTAATGCGGGAAGCCCAAGCATTGCAGACAGTTTCACAGGTCATCAAACAGCAAGTCGTAGGCAATGAAATCCGGGCTTTGTACATAGGCATCGGTTTCGGATCCTTTTTGACTTCGCTTGGCGTAGTTACCCCCGCATTGTTTCCGCCCTTGCTGGTTGCCATGGGTTTCAATCCTGCGGCTGCGGTTGCCATTGCCGTTCTAGGCTATGATCCAACGACAAGTTTCTCGCTGCTCTCGATACCCATAACGCTTCCTGCTCAGGCCAGCTATTCGATCATCGGTCTCCAGGTCAACGCGATCACGTTCGCTTGGAAGATAGCCTTGTTCTTGCCGATCGTTTCAACAGGGTTTGCCTTTGCCATTCTTTGGCTGGTCGGCGGAAGAAAGTCCATGCGCAAGGGCGCTGTGCCCGCGATAATCTGCGGACTAGCTTTGGCGTTTGCTTGTTTGGGTTCGGTCTCGCTTGACTATTTCGCTGGAATCGAGTATATTCCCTTGAGGATTGTGGGCGTTGTCGGAGGACTTTGCGGTATGGCGTCGCTTCTGGTCTATCAGAAACTGAAACCATCAATGGACAGCAAAGAGAAGCAAACTGATTATCCGGCAAGGGAGGAGGTTTTCCGAGCCTTCTCTCCGTGGATAATGCTGACTGTTCTAGCCGCTGTTGTGAGCATACCTTATGTTGGCGCTTGGCTTTCAAACCTTCTTGGAGGTTTAGAACAGGTTACGATTTTTGCGAATCAGACGGTTGATTTTGATTTTCTGTCTCAGATTTATACTTGGATTTTTGTGGCGGTTGCGATATCATTTTTTACACTCAAGCCAACGAAAGAACAGGCCAGGAAGGCGATTGGTTCTTGGTTTAGAAGGTTTTGGGGACCTTTCTTGACCTTTGGCTTATACTTCTCCATTTCCTACGTGATGGCCTTCTCCGCCATGGAAATCGTGAACGGCGTCCTAGGGCCATCAGGCTCGTACAATACGCTTAACATGAACGTGATTCTGGGCGCCACCTTGGCTTCCATTTTTGGTGCTGGCTACGTTTTTGTAGCTGCATCTCTGGGATTGTTCGGCGCCATCGTGGGCGGTTCTGAGGCTAGTTCAAACATACTTTTCATGAAGATTCAGAAGACAGCTTCCGATAGTCTACGTCTTGGTGAGACAGGGTTCATGACTGTCTACAGTAGTCATGCCGTTGCGGGAGGAATTGCGAGCGCGGTTACGCCTGCGAAGATCAACAATGCTGTCGTGACGATTGATGCTGACAGAAGTATGGAATCGTTCATTATGCGTAAGCATCTAATCGTTGCCGTTCTGTTAACAATAGTGACTGGGATTCTGACGGGCATAATAGTAAACCTGGGGATATGAAAACTTGAGCCTGACCTAAGCTATAACGTCGCTCTATGCGCGTTCAGCACTGCGTGGTGCGTTGTCTATAGTCTTAATGTTGAGATGCTCAGATTTTCGTGGCTATCTGTAGCACTTTCTTTGCGAACACAGTATCTTGAAGTCTATTTGTGTCTCCAATTGCTTCTTCTACTCCTGTGTCATAGGGTATCTCGCCTATGTACTTGAGGCCCAGTTGGCGTGTCTGTCGTTGAACAGTGCTCGGATCGCCCATCTTCATGTTTTCAATTATGCCAACAATCGAGACGTTTAGTTCTTTTAGGAGATTTGCCAGTTTTCGGACTGTTTCAAAAGCAAGTTGTGAGGGCGTTGTGACTATGAGGAAGTGTATCTGTTTGACTAGGCGAATGAGGTCTAGTGTTGCGTCTCCTATGCCTGGGGGCATGTCCAAGATGAGGTAGTCTAGTTTTGGCCACTTGGTGATTGTGAGTAGTTCTATCAGGGCGTTTGATGTGTCTTCTCCTCTCAGTGGGGTTGTCTGGTTTTGCGTGTAGTAGATTATTGACATGTAGCTTATGCCATGCGTTTCAGGGGGGACTATGCCTTTTTCTTCTGTTGGCTGAAGGTTTCCTATGCCTAAGATTAGGTGTGTTGATGGGCTTGTGAAGTCTAGATCAAATAGTCCGACTTTGTGCCCTTTTTTGGCTAAAGCTAGCGCAAGTGTGGTTGCGATGAGGCTCTTGCCTACGCCGCCTTTGCCGCTTGAAACCGCGATGATTCTGTCTGCTTGCTTGAGTCTTTCGTTGATTATGCTGGTTCGCGGGTCGGGCATCGGTTATCGTTCTCCTGTTACGGTTTCTAGCCAGATGCCTCTGCCTTCGAGGATTTCGAAGTCTGGGCTTCCGCATTTGGGGCATTTGACGTAGGTGTGGGCGACTTCGGGAAGGAAGTGTATGGCTTCGGAGGTTTCTTTGTCCAGCGTTTCAATGCTGAAAGTCCATGTGTTGTCGCAGGCCCGACATTTGAACTGTGCCTTCTGCGTTTCTATTGCGAACTTGGCTTTCTGGAATTTGCCTGTCTTGAGTTGTGTGAAGGCAAACTGCAGTATTTCCTGTTCGACTTGCTGGAGTTCGCCCAGTCTTATTTTGACTTTTGAGATGGTTTTCAGGTGTTCTTTTTCTGCGGCTTCAGATGCTGCGGCAAGTATTGCTTCGGCTAGAGCCCATTCGTGCATAGGCAAGCCTACATTTGTTGGCGATTTAAGAGTATTGTGCAGACTCTGCGGGAGGACGACGGGTCTGTGGCTGCATGGTCGAGAATTGTGTGCAGTTTCTAGTGTCATTCGCTTGATTAGGTTCGATCATATTTTTCTGCGTGTGGATCTAAACATGGACTGTTCTTGTTTTTGTTCTAGTTTCGTTGATACATTTGGAGTATGTTGAGAGGGCTTTTTTGGCTAAACAAGGACAACAGCTGTTCTTCCACGTGTTCTCCGCCTTGGCCCAGGGGGGCTGTCGGCGCGCGCTAATTCTCATTTAGCTCACATCCACCATTCTGCCAGCTCCAACCCCCACGGTAAGTTTTACTGCTTTAGAAGGAATGATTTTTATTGTACAAACAATGTCAATTGTCGGAAGCATTGACATTTTGCATTAATTCCTTTCCGCGTGGGACTTTTCTCTGCTCTTTCTCTTCTTTGGATGTTCTAGCTGAGCTATTCTGGCATTGATGGCTTCGAGATTCCTTTGAAACTCTTTGATAATAGTCTCAACTTGTATGCGTTTGCTTTTCAGGACGTTTATCGTGTCTTCAGGCTTTTCCTTTCTCTCTTCAAGGAACACTGAGAGAAGATTCGGCACTTTCGGCAATTGAACCGAACTCACCTTTACACCTAGCACGTCTTTCACGTACTCTTTGAACAAGTCGCTCATGCTTGTGGCAAGTTGACTTTCCTTGGCAAGGGCTCGCTCAAGAATAGCACTGCCGGCTTCCGTGATTTTGTAGATCTTTCGTTTTCTGTTCTTTTGGATAGTCCATTCGCCCTCCACGTACCCCGACTTTTCCAAGTCTCGAAGTATAGGGTAGACGCCGCCGGCAGTAGGTTTCCAAAAGCCCATGGTTCTTTCCCTCACCTCTTTCATTATCTCATAACCGTGGTGTGGCTTCTTGCGCAGAAGGATCAGCACTGCAATTCGTATGTAGCCTTTATGCGTTTCCTTAATCCAATGCGCTACGGCCTTTTCTTCTTCTGAATGCATGAACATCCATTCTTGTGCAAATGCAATCAGAATATTTATATCTTACTCAAATATATCGCACTGGATACTATCCCGTCGTGATCTCTGTTGGAAAAAGAGTCAATAATCGAAGTCAAGAATCTGACAAAGACCTTCAACAAATTCACAGCCGTAGATGATATCTCCTTCAATGTTAAGAAAGGTGAAATCTTCGGTCTGCTCGGTCCCAACGGAGCAGGCAAAAGCACAACCTTACGAATGCTCTCCACGTTGGCAAGGCCTACGAAGGGAACTGCCACGGTCGGCGGCTACGACATAGTCGAGAAGGACACTGAGGTGCGGAAACTGATAGGCATCGTTTCCGAGAAGATGATAATGTATAATCGTTTGACGGCCAGAGAGAACCTGTTGTTTTTTGGCAAACTTTTCAATATTCCCAAAAACGTTCTTGATAAGCGAATTGATGAACTCCTGGAGCTGGTTAAGCTGACACAGTGGAAGAACTCTCAAGTGGGCACCTTTTCGACAGGTATGCGCCAGAGGATGAACGTTATTCGAGCATTGCTCAACATGCCCCAGGTACTATTCTTAGATGAGCCAACATTGGGTTTGGATCCCCAATCGTCTGTCGAAATCAGGGATTTCATAAAAAAACTCAATCAAGAAAATGGCACAACGATCATCATAACAACTCATATGATGGTTGAAGCTGACTTGTTATGCGACCACATAGGCATTATGGACCACGCGAAAATCGTGGCGCTTGATACATCAACGAATTTGAAAAAGCTGATTTCAGGAGCTGGCACAACGATCTTGAAACTAGAAATCGGAAATCTATCGCCTGATATTATTGAGGCGATACGGGCATGCAAGTGCACGGACGCCGTTTCTCAAGAAAATTCTACACATTTGAGAATTGTTGCTCACGGCGACGAGGCGTTTGACTCGGTAATTGACGCTGTGAGGGCGAAAAACGGAAATGTGAATTCTATGGAGAATCTTCAGCCTACGCTTGAGGATGTGTTCTTGCACATAACTGGTCACGAAGTAAGAGACATCGCAGACCAGAAGATACCTATTGAACGTCATGGGCCATTTGCACAACAAAGGAGAATAAGGTGAGACAACATGGGCGCAAAGACTCTAATTTCACATAGTTTCAGGATTGCCTGGAAAGATCTGATGGAGCTGTTCAGGAACCGGTTAGGGCTAGTTCTGCTCATATTGATGCCGCTGTTCATGATGGTTATGGTTGGCTTCATTTATCCGTCTAACGGCAACTCCATAAGCAACTTGCCTGTTGCACTAGTGAATGATGATGTGGGCTATGACAATTCAACTATTGCAAGCCAGACTTTTATCATGGGGTTCCAGCAGATCAATAGCCAGACGGGCATGTTTGTTCTTTCGAACGCGTCAAGTATGAGCGATATTAAGGATAGGGTTCAGAGGGGTGATCTTGAAGGGGGCATAGTCATCCCAAGCAATTTCACTGCGAGTATCTTGAGCGGGGAGCAGGGGACTCTGATCATTGTAACCGACCAGTCTAATCCCCAAATATCCGCAACCATCTGGGCAGTTTTGTCTGGCGTGTTTGACCAAATGGGTACAATGTTAGCTCGACAGAACGTGCAAATGCTGAATCCCGCAGTTAACGCAAGTAATTCTCTTGCGATCGTAAAGCCCTATAATGTTCAGACGGAAGGAGTTGTTTCCGGAAATCCCAGTTACTTTGATTTCATCGCTCCAGGGATAATGGCTATGACTGTTATGATGAGCGTCATGACAGGGCTTCCTGTGGCCATATCCCAAGAAAAGGAAGTTGGCACATTGGACGGAATGATGGTTGCGCCGATCAATAGGCTGTCTATCATACTTGGAAAAACCTTGGGCCAGACTGCAAGAGGTCTGATTCAGGGGGTTATAATACTGGCGTTGGCTGTGGGTCTATTTGGCGTCACGATTCATGGCAGCATTTTGCTGGTGTTTGGGCTGCTCTTGCTTGGCGTGTTCAGCTTCGTAGGCATTGGCATCGTAGTTACCTCCGTTGCAAAGGATCAGGAAACAGCAACGATGCTGATGATGACGTTGATGTTCCCTATGATGTTCCTCAGTGGCGTATTCTTCCCGATACAGCAGATGCCATGGTACATGCAGGACATTTCAAAAGTGCTCCCTCTGACTTATGCGTCGCAAGCCCTGAGGAAAGTGATGGTGTTAGGAGCAGGGATACCTGACATAGCCACTGAACTAACGGTCCTGATAGTGTTTGGGGTAGTAATGACGGCAATAGCTGTGCCTGTGTTCAGAAGAATGATGACACGATAATCGAAATCGGCAAAGATAGTTCAGGATCAAGCACCGTGGGACACAATGTAATCGACCGTATGTACACATCTGAGAGGCATGCTTTGGAGGAGAAAACTTGAGCACCCTTTGTTCAAGATGCCCTTTCTTTCAACTGGCGCCGCTAATCAAGCGAAAGAACGCACGAAAACGTTGCCGCATAGAACCTCAAAGACCATTGCACTTCTACAAATGTAACGACTTCCCAAGATCCAAAATTGGACTCTTCAAAGGCGCTAAATAGCGCGTGACATAGGTTTTCTACAGAACTAAAACGATGTTGAAAAGCATTTCCAAAGAAAACTCGTAATTCATGGTAGTAGCTGACGTTGCTAGGAAATAAAGAAACATAGCGACGTAACGTCCGCTTAGAATTCATTTTCAATAGGCGTACGGCACAAGTCATAAGAATGTCAATAATGATATAATGATCAGAGGTCAATGGAGAGGTCTTTCTGGCATATCTTGAGCGTGAACGAGTTCCAAGCCCTCGTCCAATCGCTACGAAAGAGATTCCGCTCATAGACAGGCTCGAGGAAATGAATACTCTGAAGGAGGCTGTCTACAGGGCTGTCCATGGCGAGGGAGGTCTTGTTTTCATTCATGGCGAAGCGGGGATTGGAAAGACAAGACTAATCAGAGAACTCGGAGCTTATGCGCAATCACGTGGAGTGCAGGTCCTGTATGGTAGATGCCCGGCACTGTTTAGGATGGATGGTGTTCCTCCCTACATTCTTTGGAAAGAAGTTATCAAAGACTATCTTGAAGCATGCACTTCAGAGCAATTGTACAGAGTCATAGGCTACTATCCGGCTGAAGTTGCCAAGCTAGTTCCCGAACTTGGCCAGAAACTCAGAGCAGTCCCACAGTCTTTCCCTATAAGCCCCGGGCAGGAACAGAACAGGCTCTTTGAAGCAGTCTCACAGTTCATCACCAACATCTCCAGAGAAACTCCTTTGCTAGTGGTTCTTGACGATCTGCAATGGACCGATCCATCTTCTCTTCTTCTGTTGCATTATCTAGCCCGAGGTGTGCAGAGAACGTCCTTGCTTCTTTTAGGGGCATACCGTAGCACCGACATTGACGACAAGCATCCGTTGTCGCCAGTTCTGACGGAATTAAATAGGGAACGCCTGCCTCAGTCGGTCTCCCTGAAGCGGATGTCTCTGGACGACATTTCAGAGATGACTAGGCAGATATTGGAGCAAGACGATGTTCCCACGGAATTTTGTAAGATGGTCTATGAGAAAACGAGGGGCAACCCGTTCTTCGCCGAGGAAGTGATAAAATCCCTGAAAGAAGAGGAGGTAATCTATCGAGAGCAGAACAAGTGGAAGATTAAGGAAATCTCAAGGATCGAGTTTCCTGAGACTGTGAAGAGCGTTCTGAAAACGAGGTTCGCTCGTCTAGATGAGGAATGCCAGAGCGTTTTGACTCTTGCTTCCTTTGTCGGAAATGATTTCACTTTGGAGGCAATGTGCGCCCTCACTGGCATCGAAGAGGACAGACTGCTTGAATTGATGGACAGAATGCTCAAGACCGGCTTGATCAAAGAAAGGGAGGTCCGCGGAGAAGGAGTTTGTTCTTTTGCCGACATTCTGGTCAGGGATGTCGTGTATGATGAAGTTAGTCTTTTGAAGCGCAAGAAGCTTCACGGTGTCGTAGGATGTGCCTTGGAAAAAGTCTATGCTAAGAAGATTGATGAGCATTTTGGAGAGTTAGCCTCCCACTTTCTTGAGAGCGGAGACAAAGACAAGGCGCTTGACTACTTCTTGAAAGCTGGGGAAAAGGCTCAGAAGGTGTATGCTAATAATGAGGCTACTTCCTACTTCGAATCAGCACTTGCGTTGCTTGAGGAGAAAGAAGGCGAGCTTCCCGAGAAAAGACGTATTCTTGAAAGGCTTGGAGACATAAAAGGGCTTGTTGGAGAGCACGACGCTTGTTTGAAGTATTGGGATGAGGCATTGTTGCTGTGGAAGCAACTTGAAGAGAAAGAAAGTGTTTCGAGATTATATCGTAAAATGGCAAACGTTCTTTGGGAAGACATGGGCGACATTGAAAAGGCCAAAGAAAACCACGAAAAAGCACTGAAAATCTTAGAAGCCGAGCACGAGAAAGTTGAATTAGCAAGCCTCTATGAAGACATGGCCCATATGTATTATCGCACTGGCGACATCGCCAAAGCTCTTTCTTTAGCCAATAAAGCCCTTGAACTTGCAGAAAAACTGAACGCTTATGAAGTCATCGCAAGTTCATGTGTCAGTTTGGGAACAGTTTTCAACTTTGCAGGAGACCTAAAGAAAGCTCGTGAGTGCCATGAAAAGGCATTGAAAATAGCGATTGATAACGGTTATATGGAAACCGCTCTGCGAGCATACAACAATCTTGCTATAGCGCTTCCTCCGGAAGAACGAGAGCAAGCCCTAGAATACTACGAGAAAGGATACGAACTGGCGAAAAAAATAGGAGAAATAAACCTTCAATCTTGGATCGGAGTCTCGCTAGTAGTCAGGTATTTTGGCATGGGAAATATGGCAAAGGCTATGGCGCTGGCGGAGGATTCTGTTGCACTAGATACTAGAGCTGGCAATCTGCCTAACCTTTCGCTTTCTAAGGGCGCTCTGGGGATTGGGCTTGTTTTTGTGGGAGATTTGGACAAAGGTGAACGATATTTGAAGGAGGCTTTGAGCCTTGCCCAAAAGCTGAAGCAGTGGCAACAAGAGGAAGGTAGTTATTGGTTCCTCGGAATGCTGCACTTCGGCAAGGAAGAATATCATAAGGCACTGGAATTCTTTGAAAAAGCGAATGCAGTTTATGACAAAGCTGGAGTCGAATATGAGAAAATGAAGGACTCTTACATTCTTATCTGGACTTACGTGGAGCTTGGGGAAATCGAGAAAGCTGAGAACCTCCTTGGTAAACTTCGCAAATTTGCTCTCGAAGCGAAGGATAAAGAACTGACGGCCACAGCTGACGCGGTTGAAGGAATGCTGTTAAGAGCCCAGAAGCGATGGGAAGAATCCTTAGAGTTTTTCGAAAGGAGCCTTCAGGAGTTAGAGGCTCTGAATGCAAGGCGATGGAACGTTTACCCTCTCGCCAGAAATGTATTGTACGAATATGCTCGTGTCTACTTGGAAAGAAATCAAGAAGGTGACAGAGACAAAGCTCTCGATCTCCTCAACCAGGCGCTGGAGATATTCCAGAAAATCGGCGCCAAAGAAGACATAGAGAGGACAAAGTCGAGAATCGTGTACGCGGAAACTGGGCGCCTAATGACCACTACGCCCAAGGCTGCTGGCTTCCGAGCGCAGGCTCAGAGCCTTATTTCGATTGGCTACTTGGATCTTGACAACCTGCTGTTTGGAGGAGTGCCTCAAGACTATGCCATAATCTTGACTTCTCCTTCCTGTGATGAGAGAGGCTTTCTGGTCAAGAGTTTTCTTGAGACTGGGGCAAAGAAGGGTGAGATTGCTTTTTACGTCACCGTAGATCCTAGTGCGGTGAAAACTCTTGCAGACAAGTTCCGGTCAAACTTCTTCCTATTCGTATGCAATCCTCAGGCAGACGCAATAGTCAAAGGCACACCTAATATGTTCAAATTGAAAGGAGTCGAAAATCTCACCGACATCGGTATTGCTTTGACTTCGGCTATGCACAAACTGGATCCCTCCTTGAAAGGTCCGAGAAGAATATGCATAGACCTGATATCGGATGTTCTGCTGCAACATCATGCTGTTCAGACCAGAAAGTGGCTTGCGGCCCTCATTCCAGAATTGAAATCAGAAGGATTCACCACACTCGCGGTAATGGATCCTGAGATGCATTCTCCACAGGAAGTTCGTGCAATCTTGGATCTATTCGGAGGAGAAATCAGTATTTACGAGCAACAAACAGAGAAAGGTGTGGGGAAGTTCCTGAAGATCAAGAGGATGAGCAATCAGGAATATCTGGAAGACGAACTGCTTCTTACGAAGGAAAGCCTGCGGAAGTAAGAGGACACGCCATTACACGCATCACACGCTAGACAACGTTCAACCGCGGGAAGTGCGTTTTGTAAAAGGTTTTGTAATGGAGACCTTGACAAAACTCCATCCCTCTCTCCATGTTTTCCATGTCGCGCGCTAAGTCCAAGATGTGCAGTGATCGTGATTGGTAGGAGCTTTCGGATTTTCAATCTTTTTCTCTCGAATGGTTTGATCTTGTGCGTGGTTCATAGTTCTAGGCTTCGGGATAGCCGCTGGCGAGGTTTTGTGTTTAGAAGCTTGCGAGAAATCCTGCTATGACTTCTTTTGCGGATCTGAAAAGGGGATGCTTGGCTTGTGCTGGTTCTTTTAGTGCGTCTAGTCGCTGGATTCTGAAGTATATCGGCGGATGGGGGTCGAGGCTTATCCATTCTTGGAGGCGGTTCAGTGGTAGGCGTTCAATGAGTAGTCTTTTGAAGCCTATTTTTTCCAGAGCCTTGGCGAGTGTTTTTGGTCGTCCTATGACTATTGCGGATGTGAGGTCGGCTCTTGCTTCAAAGAATTTTGCTATGAAGAAAATGAGGGTCATGATTGCCCAGAAGTACACTAAGAAGAGTAGGATTGAGTTGAAGAAGATTGGGAAGAATGAAAGAAGGACGTAGTATCGGAACAGGAATTCTGCGCCTGTCAGTCCGAAGAGGGCAAGCGGGTCGTGCCCTTTGAGGTGACCGAACTCGTGTCCTAGAACGCTGACGATTTCTTCTTCGTCGAGTTGCACCAGAAGGCCTGTTGTGATTAGGACTACTCCGCGGCTTGGGCTTATGCCGGAAGCGGATGCATTGGGTACAAGCGTGTTGGAGACGACGATTTCAGGTGTGGGGAGCTTGAATTTGTCGACGACTTTTTTTACGAGTTGGTAGACGTTGATTTTCTTGCTGACGAGGTTTTCGGGTTTGCATTCGAATCCGTATTTTCCCAGGACTTTTTGGGCTGTTTGGCAGTCTATTTCGCCTTTCTTGGACATTGCCTGTTCGTACATCTCTTTCTTCATTGCGATCAATTGATCTTTTGAGTATGTTTGCTTGAATGATTCATGTTCTTCTAGAGGAAGGCGATATTCGAGTAAGTGTATGGTTGGGTTCTGTTCGGTTATGTGCCAGTCGGCGGTTCTCTCGATGACTTTGTTGGAGTAAAAGAGGAAGATCAGCTGTATTCCCAGTAGCACCAGCGGGGCGATCCACCCCAGAATCGCGAACAAGAACATGCCAAGCGTGATGAAAACGACGAAAAGAAGGATTTGGGTTTCGAGAAACATGCGGTTGATTGTTTTCTTTTCTTTTCCAAAATGTTCTTCTGGAACTATTTTTTCGCCTTCTCTCCATGCAAAATACAGTGTGCTCTCTCTGACTCCTTCTTCGAAAAGGTCAACCAAAAGCACGATGTCCTCTCTGACTTCATTCACCCATTGTTCAGACGTCTCAACATCGAGCTTCGTGATTTCCACATTTACGGGTTCGCTGCCTTTGATCTCGACGTGAAGCTTTTGCTTTTTGGTTGGGTCCACAGCATCAAAAGCCAGAAATGGGTAGCCTTCGGCGGTTGTTCTTGAGACGTTTGAGAATTGCGATGGTGTTGCTAACAAGTATTTGCGTTGGATGTAGTCGAGAAGCCTTTCTTTGTAGCTTGATGAGATTTCGGTTTCAATGCTGTAGGAGACAGGCTTGCCCGACATTTTCAGGTCTCTCTTTATGTGTGAACAGGTACTATTTGAATAGGGATTAAGTTCTTTATGGTTTCGTATTTGTGTTTTGGAAGTTCTGTGAGCGACTAGAATAAGTGATGAACGCTTGTCACGTTGCTATTTTGGTGCGTTTGTTGGCGGGTCTGAAGCTCCGCTGGGTAGGAAAGCTATGGCAAGAACGCTGAGCAGTCAAGAGCTAAACGGTAGGTTCGATGAGCGGGGAAGGCGGCTCTTCCTTGTATTCTTTCTTGCTGGTGGCTTTCCTTAATGCCATGATTAGGATGAGGACAAAGAGAAGCGCTGCTATCAGGACTAAATATTCTCTGTAGTTTTCCCAGAAGCTTATCGCGGCAGGAGGAGGGATGTTTCCGTTTGCGAGCATCTTATAGGGAATGCCTGTAGGTAGTTGAATGGTTTTGTTGAAGTTGCCCTTGTATTGGATTGAGAGTCCATACACGTCTAGTGTTGAGGGGTAGACTATTTCATTCTTGGACGAGGCGAAGTACATCAGTTCTTGCCCGTCCGAAGTGGTTGGCGAGGATGCATGGCCGAGGCCGAGTGCGTGTCCGAATTCGTGCATTGCTGTGTTCTTTATGAATAGGTTGCTGGCGGTTGCGGAGAACGTGGTGATGTTGATTTCTGTTGGGGGTACGGGTTCATGTGTGTCGACGTTGTATTCGGAAACTGTCAAGCCGACAGTGTTGGGGGTTGGAGGGATTTCGTTTCGGTTGAATGATATGATTATGTCGTAGTTGCTGGTTGAATTGGCGCCGCTTACGTAGAAAATGTAGTTTATCATTGTCAGGGTTGTGCCGTTGAAGGAATAGCTGTAGTTCCAGATGCTTCTTATCCATGAGTCAAGAGCCTCATGAACTGCTCCCGCATAGTCGGGGACGCTCCATTGATTCATGTCGACGAACACCTTCAACGGAAACCTATTCCATCGAAATTGGCCTAAATCAATCGAATGAGTCGTTGCGGCATCTGCAGACTTCAGGTAAGGTGGAGCACAGCCTACTATGAGTGCCGTTATTAGTGTAAGGCTGAGGATTGATATGTGCCTGTTCATAGCGTTCACCTTGTCCGGTGGAGGTTCCGACTATTACGTGGCTTTTGACCCGCGCACGTGAAGACGAATAGATGCCTAGAGAATGGATTTGATGCTTGTCCTTGATCTTTCTTTCTGCCAGTACATGGGATTTTGTTGAGCGGAATAAGGATTGAGAAAGGTTACAGGCTGACTGAGCAAGAATCTTCGTTCTGTGAGGAAAGATGAGGCTTAGGTACTGGTTTGTTGTCGGCGTCTTTGTTGCTGGTTTTGTCTTGGTTTGTTTGGGCCTGTATTATACGTTGATTGGTGGTGATTCTGAGTTGGGTCACGAGTTGCTGTTGGCTGGAGGTACCATGTGGGCTGTGCTGCTGGCAATCGGATTTTTGTATGCGTCGCGTGTAGCTATCGAATCCACGAAGCATCGGCCGTTTTTTAGGACATTGTTGAGTCTGATGTGGATTGGTATTATCTTGTCTTTCCACAGAACTGTGCAGTCTATCCTCAGATCGCATGTTCCGATTTGGCATGTGCTTTTGTAGTCTTTCAGCTTGCGTAGTGCTAACCTGAGTCTATTGGTCTGGCTGAAGTTTGGGCAGTCTTGTTATTTCATGTGCGTTGTTGAAGTCTTCGTCGTAGGTGTAGATTTCGTTTATGCCATTCTGTTTCATGATGTCTACAGCCAGAGCATCGTTGGGTTCGAGTCTGAGCTCATCGGCGAGTTCGGTGGCAGCTAGGTATTGTTCACGTGTTATGCCGTATATTGTGATGTTGTTTTGGACGAATAGACCGAGGATGAGATTGTTGAGTTGCTCTGTTGTCATTCCGTGTTTGAGGATGTTGACTACTTCGGATAGGTGAACGACGGTTGTGGCTATTTGCTCTTTGCCTTGATTTATGCTTGTGATTATTTGTTTGGCCTGTTCTTTCATCTGTCTTTCTTTTTGGGCGAGGGGTTTTTTGGGTTTGTAGTAGGCGTAGATGAATATGTTAGCGTCGAGGAATCGTGTCATGTCGGTTCCTCGTGGAACTTCTTTTCGAACTGCTTCCAGTTGCTGATGGAGCCCACGCCTAGATCGATTCTGTCAAAGTTTTCGGTTAGGTCGATTTGGCGTATAGGGATGATCTTCAGGTATCCTTTTCGTTTTATGACGTAGAGTTCTTTGTTTTCGCCGACTTCAGATTCGCGCCAGTCGACAGGTAGGATGAGACGACCTTGAGAATCCACTTTCTTGACTTCCACTCCAGTTTGCAATAAGATTCACCATAGAAGGACTATGTTCACCACATATATAAACCTTGTTGGATGCGTAGGTGAAGTCGCTCAAGTGTGGTTGGATTTCTTTGTTTTTGCCATCAAGAATAAAACGGATGGGAGTTGGAAGTAAGTTGCCCAGAAGAGGATGCAGGCAAGGAAGTTTAGAGGTTGGAAATAGTGCCATACTATTCTGCTTGCTGGTGGTTGATGATCCCACAGCGGTATTGACTCGGTGATCCAGTAAACGGGCCAGCCTCGGTACAGTGTTGTCGTGCTGGCAATGTGGGTGTCTTCGTAGGATAGCGCGCGCTTGAGAGGAATAAGGATTGAGAAGGGTTATAGGCTGACTGGGAAAATGCTTGTTCTGTGGGGAAAGATGAGGCTTAGGTACTGGTTTGTTGTCGCTGTTTTTGTTGTTGGTTTGGTTTTGGTTTGTTTGGGCTTGTATTATTCTTTGGTTGCTGGCGATTCTCAGTTGGGTCATGAGTTATTGTTGGTTGGAGGCATTGCTTGGGCTGTGCTTCTGACGATTGGGGCGCTATATGTGGCTCGCGTGAAGCTACGGATTCTGCGGGATGCCAGTCGTTTTTGAAGATGTAGACTCTGATAGTGTCGGAGCAGATTTCAAGCTTAGATTCATAGACAATACAAACTGGATTCTAAAGGAGGAGGACGATTATCTTCCATTTTTGGATTTTTGACTTCTGTTTGATTTATATCTTGTTCCTCCGTTCTTCAAGAACTAGTCGGGAGGTCGCGGAATATAAACGTCCTTTGCGCATCCGCATTCGCAGTTGCGATTGAAAAGTACGATAGTGTATCCTTTCGAGCGGAGATATCTCCCGACATCCGTCTCAATATGACCGTTTTCTTCTGATGGAAAATAAGGTCAAACTGGCTTAAAAAGAGTGATAGAGAGTTGTTCTATTCTAGAAAAAAGGCAGGTTTGGAGAAACGAGATGAGTCTTAGATGGTTATTACCCTGTAGTTGTCGTCCCTCAGATAATCAGTCAGCGGTTTACCCATATACTTGACTTCTATGCCAAGTTGCCTCAGGGCGTCAGAAACTCCATATAGGTCAGAACATTTCTTGCATGCCAGTAACTTGACGCCTTTCTCTTTCATGTCGATTATATGCTCCTGCAACTCTTTGTCTTCAGTGAGAAGTTTGGCAGAAGGTCCCCATACTACCAACGTAACGTTCTTCCATCCCCACTTGAACCGTTTCGAATTAAGAGTATACATGAACGCCATTTTTAACGCAACTTCTCTGTCGCCACTTGTCCACAACACGACCAACTCATCTGGCTTGGTTTTCTTTTCTTTCATACTTCCCTTCTTACTCAAATTCATCCCTTCGTCTTCTGAAGCGACTGAATGATATATCATTGACTGGAGTTCGGCTATAACTTTTCTGCAAAATATGGCTTTTCCGCAAAACTAAGAACTGATTTAGAGGGACTGATAAATGAATCCTCCATTCGATACTAATCAATTTGTTTGCGTCAAGTCTGATCATCTCGTATCCACTGTGCTCTTTCTGAATTCGTTCTCAAGAATGCTCATCATGATGCCGTCGCTGTATTCGTTGTCATAGTAATGCGCATCTCTCTCGACGCCTTCCTTCTTGAAGCCTAGACTTTCCCAAAATCTCAGTGCCCTCTTGTTGAAACCGACCACGCCTATCGAAATTCTGTGAAACCCCAGTAGTCCAAAAGCATAGTCAAGGAGTAGATGACCCACCTCAGTTCCGTATCCTTTTCCCCATTCATCTTTCTCCCCGATTATTATGGTCATGTCCGTACTTCGCCAAGGTCTGAACATTCTCAACAACCCAGCCTCTCCTATCACATGTTCATCCTTCTTGAGAACAATCGCAAACCAAACCTGCTCTTCGTCAGCCACAAATTCTCTAAACCATCTCTCGGTGTCCGCTTGACTCATCGGCGCTACTTCGCCTATTAGTCTTCTGAGTTCAGCGTCATTGGACCACTTCTGAATGTAAGGCAAATCATCTCTGCAAAAAGGTCTGAGAAGGACCCTTTCACCGATAAGTGATTTCCTTTCCACAGTCTTCATGGGTTTGCCTTCATGCAATTCAACTCACCAATCCACACAGTCACTTTTGTTTTGGCTATAACTTTTCCGTAAAACCAGAAAACTGGCTCAAAAGGTTCAATAGAAGAAACCGCTATTCAAAACCCATCTTGCTTAGATATCGGCTGGCTTGACAATATCGCCATTGTTAGCGCGTGGAAGATACTCGACCCTTTTCTAAAGATCTGATTTTTCCTTTACAGCCATTTGCTCATCTTTAGGAAGTCTATGCCCCACCATTCTTTGCGTAGGTACGCTTCTGGTACGAATCCTAGTTTGAGGTAAAGGTTCATTGCAGGAACCAAGACTGGAAGGGTGTACAAGGTTATCTTGTGGCATTTTTGCAGCCTGCAATGTTCTACGACGTGGTTGAGTAGAGCTTCGCCTAGTCTTTTGCGTTGATGCAATGGGTGAATGCATATGGACGAGAGTAAGGCAAGACCGCCTTCTTTTTCGTTCCCGCGCAGCATTCCGCCAATCGCTGCTCCGACGATTTTCGCTTTTTCTTCGACTACGAAAAGAAAATCGTTGGGTTCTTGAATCCGTTTCTTGTGGTTCTCAGGAGTATTGCGTGAAAAGTCAAATTCCAAGGCTTTGCGTGGATAGTAGTTTTTCTCGTAGCGATTCCATGAATCTTCAAATGATGCCGCGAACACACTTGCAGCATCTTCAGCATCTTCAATGTTCATTCTTCTTATTGTGGCCATGTTATCACGTCAACAGTTTTCAACTATAGACAACTGTTGAAAAGCGATAAATGCTTTGCCAAGATTCCCACGAGGCGGTTCAGCGTTCTACAGTGATCTCGATGAGTGGGCTCTTATGGTTTCGAAGGCTGATGCGATGGTTCCAACAGAAATGGCTGCGACTGAGAAGACGTACTCTCTCGTTAGTGTTGGTGGTCTCAGAAATACTGTCAAGATGACCAGCGAGACTGAGAGGAAGATGGTGTAGAAGAAGAAACGCGGGACGAGAGTTCTTTTGAGGCGGACGCAGTTTTCCAGCACGATCCTGTCGGCAACGTAGCCGGCTCCGTTTTTCTTGATTAAGCCAGCTTCTTCGAGTTTGTTCACGTGATAAAGGGCTAGTGTTGGGCTGCTGAGGCTTAAGGCTCTTTGGATTTCCCGTATGCCCGAGGGGCTAGCATTTTTCAGGATGAACTTGTAGACTTTGAGCGTGAGCCCTCTCAAAACGTCCTGTTGGTTAGTCAACAGCCCTTTTCCTCATAGGGAGAATGTGTTTCTGGATTATTTTTGACTATCGTTGTTCAAACAAGTTGGACAGCTGTTCAAAAAGGGTTTAATCATGTACAAAAACGTAGAATTAAATTCGCGCATTCGCTATTCTCTCTCGGTGGAAAAATATGAATCTGAGTAGAGAAGTGGTTATCGCAGCTCTTTTAGCTATTATGCTCGGAATCGGGTTGGGTTTTGCAAGCTACTCCTTCATAGCGGAGACCCCGCAGAAATCAGTCGTAAGGACTTTGGATCTGCATACGCAACGGGGTGGCTTAGGAGCAGGCGGATTTGGAGGAATCTTTAAGCAAAACGAGACAGTTCAGCTCTCTGCCTACCTAACTGCTGACAGCTTGCCCATCAACCAGACTGAAGTGACGTTCGCAATCACGAACGCTCGCAAAGTGGAAACCGTGGACACTGCAGTGACGGACAGTTCAGGAAATGCCAGGCTTGGGTTCAAGCTTCCTACCGATGAATCAGCCATAGGCAACTGGAGTGTCACAGCAGTTGCGGAAGTGGAGAACGAAACCCTGAGCGATTCAATTACTCTTGGGTGTCAGGCCAAAGAAGTGATTCTTCCTATTCAAAGGGCGGTCGACCTGTACACTCAGGATGGTGGTTTGGGCGCCAACCAGTCCGGCGGATTCTTCGGCCCAGGCGGATTTGTTCAGCTATTCGTTTATTTGACTGCTAACGGGTTCCCTATCAATCAGACTGAAGCCGTTTTCACGGTGAGCGATCCTGCTGGAAACGAAGCAGTCCAGTCAGCATTGACAGACAACTCTGGAATTGCCAATGTCAACATAACACTTCCCGCCGAAGAATCAGCTTTGGGCAATTGGAGTGTTACAGCAGTTGCCCAAGTGGAAAACGAGACCCTCAGCGATTCTTTGGTCTTCGCGTGTCGGATTTCAAGCACTCCCATCGTCACGGTGAGGACTTTGGACGTGTACACTCAACACGGCGGTCTGGGCATCAACGAGTCTGGCGGAATTTTCGAACAGGAAGAGGTCGTTCAGCTATTCGCATACTTGACTGCCAACGGCTCACCAATCAACACGACCGAGGTTGTTTTCACTGTCAGAAACCCCGACGGAAACGAAACGGTGGAATCTGCGTTGACCGACGTTTCAGGAAAGGCCAAAATCAACCTTACGCTGCCTTGGGACGCTTCTGCCTTGGGCAATTGGAGCATCTTAGCAGTTGCGCACGTTGACAACGAGACGGTTAGCGATTCCATGATCTTTGGATGCCAAGTCAAAGAAGTTAATCCTCCTGTTCGGACGATGCTAGACTTGTACAACCTGCGAGGCGGTCTGGGCACTGACGAATTTGGCGGAGTCTTCGGTCCAGGCGAGGTTGTTCAGCTTTTTGCCTACTTGACTGGCGACGGCTTGCCCATTAATCAGACTGAAGTTGTTTTCTCGATATGCCAGTATGGCGGAAGCCCGGTAACGGATTCAGCGTTGACTTACGATCTGGGGATTGCTAGGATCAACTATACGATTCCTTGGGGCACAGCAAGTGAAGGCAATTGGAGCATTTCAGCGGTTGCTCAGGTGGGAAACGAGACCGTCAGCGATTCGCTGTTTATTGGCTGTCGAAGCGTTACGGCCAGTATGCTTGTCACGACGAAGAGATATGGAGTCCTCGACGTGAGTTTCAGTCCGTTGGACTTTGTGACTGTGGATATGCATGTTTACTGCGAATATGAGTTGTTGCCCTTGGAACTGGATGTAGGTGTATTGCGCGCCGACGGGAGCTATTTTCTGCAGCAGTCAGTGACTACGGATATGTGGGCTGATGCTTCCATTGAGTTTCGGATACCGTGGCCCGAGAACGGTGTCATCGGATATTGGCATGTCTACGTGAGTTTTGAAGCGTACGGGCGACTGATAGAGGGAAGTGCCAGATTTGAGGTTCAGCTATCCCCGGGGATGATTGATGTGCACACGCAAAAAGGGGGTTATGGACAGAATGTCTACGGCGGGTCTTTCCTCTTAGGCGAGAATGTCAGTTTGAGTGCGATGATTCTTGGCGCACTGAACGAGTCTTTGATTGCGGATAAGCTGGTGAGCTTTGAGGTGAGATTCAACGGAACCACGGTTCTAGTGTTGACGGCGCAGACGGATTCAACCGGTGTGGCTTCAGTACTCTTCAGAGTTCCCGAAGACCCGAGTTTTGTTGGCCAATGGGAAGTCTATGCCCGAACGGAAGTTTACGGGCAAGTGCTACTTGACACGCTTGTCTTTGCAGCTGAACAAACGCAAGGATAACACGCTGATCCACTCCTTTTTTCTATGCTTTGTTTGGTAGTCGCGCGCATTTCCTTAACTGTCAAGTCTTTAATCTTAAGTTGTCGTGATTTTGTGCTCTTAGATCAGACTCGTTCAAGCCTTGGCACTCTCGAACCTGGAATAATGAAGACTGGCGATAATGCGCGCGACTTTGCCTTCGAAAAGAAGGCATAAGTTTGGGTTTGGGATAAGATTTTACTCCCCACCCTCACACACTGAATAGGCTGAATTCACAAACCATATAGGCAAGACGAGAAGCTGAACGATAGAGAACAAGAAACATGAGCATCACTACTGTTCTCAAACTCGCCGTTTGGGGCGTTTGCGTAGTAATTGCATTGCAGGTCATTTTCTATTTCGTTTTTCAGGTGATAGGCTACAATTCTTATTTGCTGAGCATAACCCTGTTGGTGTCGCTGATAGCCGCTGTTTCACTTTTGGATGGATGGAGAATTCTGAAAAGAACAATAAGATAGCCGCCCGAGCTTGGCAAAGTTAGTCAAAGGTTGTTGGGGGGTGAAGTTCTATCCTACACAAAAAGAAACACTGGGCAAATCTATAGAAATGCCATGTGAGAGATGGTTTTGGGTTAAGAGGGTAGTTAATGAACTCATTAAAGGACAAAAGCTCTTTCAGGGAGCTCATTCATAAATGGAAAAGCAGTTTTAAAAGTCTGTTTCTTGAGGGGATGTAGATTTGGGAGCTTCAAACGCTTAGCTATATGGGTATTAAGGATACGAATAAATCGCCTATAAAAACTAGCTATCTCCAATCTTGCAGGATATCTGGCATTTCAGTTATGAAACTAATTAGGATGTATATTGCGCCATAAGTTTGTTGAAAGGTCGGTCTGTAGTTGTAATGGGCAACATTGTTCCGTATTTCATGCCATAAAACTTCAGTTGTTATTTGTTCGTCTTTTTTGTTCTTTTCTAGAGCAAGTTTGAAACCTAGATTCTGCAATTGTTTTGGATATCTTACTGGACTATTGTCTTGTTTTTTGAATAAATCTCGTTTCTCAGGATTCATTAAGATAATTCCATCCGCCACGGCATCAATTGCTTGCTCCATAACATTACAAGACCAAAGTATAGCAAGACCGAACGATCCTCTGTCAAATAGGGTTGCCAAAGCACGGCTATCGTCAATACTCTTAATGATATTTTCGGAGTTGGGAAATTTCTCGAGCTTCTCCTTCCAGATTTTCCTCCGTTTCTTTAAGAAATCATCGGTCAAATGCATGTTACTACGGAGAGAAATTCTTTGCCCGTAAACCGTTACCTCAACAACAGCAATGGTAAGAGACAGAGTATAGATAAAGTACAGCAAAGAGAATTGAAATGTTGCCATCAGCGGGTCCTCGGGTTTGTTGACGACAAATGGTGCCAGAGAAGCAAGCACACTGGCGAGCATGAAAAGGGAGCAACGAAAATGACCCATATTATTAACTTCACGTAGGGCAAAATTCTTTGAAGCTAACGCCGAGACTAAAACCAAGAATATGAAGGAGGGTATATAGATGTAAAGGAATAGTCGATTTAATGAAAGATATATCATTACTTGAATAACAAATCCAACCGTTAGAAGTGGACCGCTATACAAAAAGAAAGTGTCAAGCCCGAATAACCTCCTATCCATTATTGCTCGCAAGATTTCACGCAATATCTGCTTTTTCATCGTGCCCCTCTAACATCGTTTTTGTTTGTTCAAATAATCTGCAATTATTGAAAAACCACTTTTGAACACCATATTTTAGGAGGCCATTGATTTTGTTGTTCTAAACGTTTAGCTTTGGGGTTGAATGATGGTTACGTCGTGGTTTCTTTTTTTTGAAGCGCGCACTTCAATAGATTTGTTGACGGTTTGATTGCTAGTATTCAGTTTCTTCCTCTTCGTGATTTTTTGCTGCTTTAATCATCTCTTTCAGTGTTGCCATTTCACTTTCCGCCCACTTGGAAACGGCTGGTTCAGGATCTTTGAACCATTCTTGGGCTATGTTCAACTTGCTTTGATAATGCTCGCTTGCTTTTCCCGAATACATCTCGGTATGCCAATTACTTGAAAGTACGTCTCTCATGCGATCATCTTCTGGGAATCTTAGCAGGAGTTTTTTTGCAATTGGGTGAAGCAAGGGTTCTGCTTCATGTAATGGTATCATTCTCGCAAGAATGTACGGCGCTTTTGTAGGATTCTGGTCAACCCATTTCCATAACTCATCTTCTGGAATTAGTGGTAAGAGCGAACTTCGTGAGCCTCCAAAAGCTGCGTTTTCTCCTTGAATAATTTCTAGTAGCCGCCAAGATGCAAGGTCGCCACCTAATAAGATGTCCTTAAGTTCGTTCCAAGTCATTTTATTGTCTTGTTTCAGAAAGAATTGAAGTTCTTTTGAAAAGTACTGTTCAGATCTAATTTTTCTTTCAGTTGATAGAGCTTTTAATAACAAATCCAGAATATGTGGAATTGTTTCTGGATCTTGCTTCATCAATTCAGTTGTAAGTTTATCCCAGTAGTATGGTGTCATTTCATCTCCATTAAAACTGGTTGCAGACAGAAATTTCATAACTATGTCTTTTATCATCAAAATGGCTTTATTTTTCTCTACGTATTGATCTATTATTCCAAGAGCAACAGATGCATATTTCCCGTCATCAACTTTGTAAAATTCTTCAAGAAATTGTGCGAAAGTATCAAGGTTAAGCGATGAGAACCAAGCTCCATATGTAAATAATCTGATTTCTGTTGGATTCATTTGCCTTTCTTTGAGAACATGTATAATTAGTTTTGCCGCCCCATCGCTAGGTCCTGATCGCCACACCAACTCGGGTAGAAGTTTTAAAAGTTTTTCACGTCCAAGCCAGTCAACAAGCGTCTTCTGGTAAAGTTGCTCTTCTCGGAGTTTCAAAGAGTAAAGGTAGCCACCAAAAAACACTGTCGATGGATTTTCAGAAACCTGTATCTGTTTCTCTATTTTTTTCAACCATTCATTTCTTACATCAATCTCTCCTAGCGCTTTTCCAAAAAGATAACCATTTTCGGCTTGATTGGTGACTAACCAATGCAATTCTTTTTCGAGTTTTGCTGGTGAAACAATGCTCTCCTCTGCTAGTTCCTTTATTTTGTTTTCCTCATCTGCCCTCTTCCCGTCAACATGGTCTTGAATAAGGTCACTTTTGACATATCTTTTCATCAGCCCATGATAATCAGAACCAATTAGGCTACCTCTATATTCTTGGAGAGTTACGATAATATTACTGGGCAACTTTTTATCGTAATAAAGAATTCTTTCAACTGTTTTGATTAATTCTATTTCCAGCTCGGGGAAGTCGTGCTCTATACGTTTAAGCTTAACGAGAGCTTCATTCAGAAACCCATAGTTTAGTAGCGTCCGCGCATTTGATAGAACCAAAGATGCTGCACCGAGTTGGATGTCTCTGTCAGACACATCCATCGACTTGTCAATAAGCCTTAGTGCGGAATAAACAGCTTTTTGTACATCCTCTCTAGATCGCGGGTTCCACTCTGGCGGAATAATTGTGACGCCTTGCTCTTCTGCTGAACTCATTCTAGAGGCATGTGTCAGTCTTAATGTAGCATCAATGGCTTTGAGAGATATTTTTTGAATGTTTTTGTTGTTTGAGTCAACGGCTCTTTCCAAAACTGAATATCGTTCCCATATGGGAACCTCAGTTCCTCCAAGGTACGTCTGAAACAAATTGACAAAAGTCCCTGTGGCATTGTTAGACCATTCCTCGTTTTCGGCATCAGCCAATTTTAATAGCGTGCGCGCGGATCTTGCGAAAGTATCTGCCCACCAAGCAATTTTTTCAAGAGTCCAAATGATATTTCTTCGCCCCGCTTTGAAACTAAGCAGTTTTTCGCGGGGAGCTGAACATAGTATTTTTTCAAGAATTTCCATTGAATACTTATGATCAGTCTTTGATAGGTTGAGAAAGATTTCTGAACCAATAGTCGTATTCAATGACTTGAAATCAAAACTAGATAAAAAACCCTTAGATATCTCCTCAGCATATTCAGTGTAACCCAAATCAGCTAATCTTTCGAGAAATGCCTTTTTTGTTTCAGCATCGGGCAAACCGTCAAAATAGCTTCCAACCGTAGGGAGGTCCATTGAAGATAGCCACTTTGATGCTAGATTTATTGCCAATGGTAACGGTGTCACATAGCGATACCTGCCTCTTTTCACCACTAATTTCCGTCTTTCTTGCTCCTCGACTATTAGCCTTGCCTGCATCCAGTCAATACCATGAAGTTCACAAACCCTTTGCCCCTGAGTACTCGATTCCTGATCCCATCCAAGACGCTTGAACAAAGAAATAGCCATGAGAGTCTTCTTTACTTCAGCGAGCCCGAAAGCACCTTCGCCTCTCCCAGCTATAATTCTGTCCAATATTTCATTTATGCCCAAATTGTTCAAAGTCATTGGAGATAGGAATTCGGGTTTTAAGTTAAAATTAAGCGAAAGTAGTATCAAGATTTGCGGAAACCCTTCAGAGTATTCAGCGATTTTTTTCCTAGCATTTTCAGGCAAATTAGGAACAGTTTTCTTGATTAATTCTTCGGAAGCTGCTTGATCTAGAGGGTCAAGTATTATGTGTTTGTCTTGCGCTGATCTAGGGCAATCTGTGTCGTAATCCAATGAAATAAGTGTCATTCTGCCTCCAATTGACTCAGCCTCTCTAGCGAGTTCAACGAATTTGTTATGTGGGCATTCGTCTACAACAAAGATCACTCTTGTTTCATCATTTTGAGCTATCACGTTGAACCTTGATGCAGGCAGTTTATCTGGGGATTCGAGATACAAAGTTATTTCTCTCAGATTCTCAACGTTTAGGCATTCATAAGCTAACCTTGTCTTTCCTACACCAGATAACCCTACTAGCCGAATTATTGCCGCGCTATCTTTGTTTTGATTATCGATAATTGCTTGTCGAACATCTGTAATGGCTTTCTGTCTTGCTGAATCTGGAACAAATTCTCTATTTGCGACAATACTTTTTTGCCATTGGTGAAAATCCTTAAAATTTCCACGTTCAGGTTGTAGGTAGGCAACAACAGGTAGTAATGAAGATGCCCAATCAGCGATTTGACCAGAAGAGAGGATCTTACTTTTTCCCTCGGGGCAGCCCATGCTTACAATGGTCTCAGCAAGCTTTTCTTCCCGTTCTTCGAGATCTGCGGGTACGTAATCTTTTCCTCCAAAAACTAAGACATAAGTACCTTGTTCATCGAGTAATTTCCTTATTCTAGGTTTCAGAGCACTCCTTTCCTTATTTAGAACTTCATTAGCGACCTCAGAAACAGAAAAACCACTTTGGGCTTTAAATTGCCAGCCACTTTTGCCAGGAGGCATCCATGGGTGACCATCTGGAATTTCGTTGCCAACATAGGCATCCAGACCACCGTCTGGATCGTTTATGTCCATAGAGAGAATTAAACCAGCTTGTTTTAGTTTGAGTACTGTGAGTTCTGTTCGAAGTATTTTTTTCATTAACTCTGGAAAGGAAGATGGAGTTAAGCGTTCAATCTCTTCTTTTTGAATTTCAAAGGGTCTAAACATTAAACCCTCCTACATTTCTAATTCCATTATTGTTAACGTTCCGATATTTGTTTTTCCTATTTACAAACTGAGGAAGCGGTCTCATACTTGTGAGCGAGCCAAAATCCGACAGAACACGGAGCGAAGCCTTGGAGCGAGCGTTGCAAGCAGATTCATCGTTCTTTCTAATTTTGTGTTGGTGTTGCGTGTTTTTTCTGGTGTTATAGACTGTCAAAGGTTCTGCCATGAGTTAGGTGCGCTTTGCTAAGTGGTTGTATGACGAAATGCGTGTAGGTGGGCAAAAGTTTTATGATGTTAGTTGTTTTAGTGTGTTCAAACACTAATGGAGAATGATAATACTTGGATGTTGTTGTTTGTGTTAAGCATGTTCCTGAAACTGCCGAAGCTGAACTCAAAATCGACAGTACAGGCAAAAACATAGACAAAGCAGGCTTAGTCTACGACATCAACGAATGGGACGACTACGCCCTAGAAGAAGCAGTGCGCATAAAAGAAAAACAGGGCGGAACCGTCACAGCCATAACCATAGGCACCGAAGACTCAGACAGCACGTTACGCAAGTGCTTGGCACGCGGAGCCGACAAAGCTATACGCCTAACCGACCCTAAATTTGAAGGCTCAGACTGCTACGCTATCGCTCAGATACTCGGCAGCGTTCTCAAGACTCTGCGCTATGACCTGATCCTCGTCGGTATGCAGGCAGGCGACGATGGCAACGCCGCTGTAGGTCCAATCCTTGCGCAGATGCTGAACATTCCGCACGCCACGATGGTCAAGAAACTAGAACTGGCCACGGGCGCTGCCAAGGTGAACCGCGAACTTGAAGGCGGACTGGAAGAGCAGTTGGAAGTCAAGCTTCCTGCGTTGTTCTCAGTTCAGACAGGCATCAACGAGCCCCGCTACGTCTCAATTATGGGCATACGCAAAGCCATGCAGAAAGAAATCAAAGTAATGACCCTAGCCGATACAGGTCTCACCGAAGCTGATGTGGGTCCAGCAGGCTCATGGCTCACCATAGACAAGCTCTACGTTCCGCCAGTTGAAAAACAAGCACAGTTCCTGAAAGGCTCACCAGACGACATCGCACAAAAGATTGCTGAAATCCTCAAATCAAAAGGGTTGATCTAAAATGGCAGCCATATTCGTGCTAGCTGAACATAGACAAGGCCAGATCCGCGACATAACCTACGAGATGCTCACCAAAGCACAACAACTCGGAGAAGCCACAGCCATAATACTAACCAGCAACAAGGAAATGGCAAAACCACTGACTGAATACGCCAAAACAGTCATAGCCATCCAAGACCCGAAACTTGAAAACTTCAACTCAGAAGCATACAGGAAAATACTGTCCACACTTATCGCCCAGCACAAGCCCAGACTCGTAATGATGGGCCACACCAGCCAAGGCGTTGACCTCGCACCAAGACTCGCAACCGAACTCAACCTGCCACTAGCCACAGACCTAATCGACCTAACCTTCGAAGGTGAAAACTTTGCCGTCACAAGACAAGTCTACGGCGGAAAAGTAAACGCCAAAGCAACAGCCCGCAAAGCCGAAACCTATCTAGCCACAATCAGACAGGCAACCTTCCAGCCAAAGAAACCCGAACCGCCGGCAAACGGTCAAATCACCGAAATGCCTTCACCGCTCACCGCTGACATAACCGAAAAACGCTTCCTACAATACGTTTTGCCACCGCCCGGCGGCGTAGACATAACCGCAGCCGAAAAACTCGTAGGCATAGGCAGAGGCATCAAAGATCAAGCAAACATTCCTCAGGTTGAGGAACTTGCCAAAACCATCAACGCCGTGGTCTCATGCTCACGCCCCATAGTCGACAAAGGCTGGCTTCCAACCGACCGACAAGTAGGCGCTTCAGGAAAAACAGTGAAACCGAAACTCTACTTGGCACTGGGCATCAGCGGAGCCTTCCAGCACATACTCGGCATGAAAGCTTCTGACCTCATAATCGCCGTCAACAAAGACCCCAAAGCGCCCATCTTCAGCTTCGCAGACTACGGCATAGTCGAAGACCTATTCAAGATAGTGCCTTCTCTGAAAAACAAGATTAATGAGCTAAGAGCACAGAAAGCATAAAGCAGGACAAAATAGGAGGAAAGAGCAAAAATGGAATTCAAACTGACTCCTGAACAACAGGAAATAAAGAAAGCCGTCAAAGAATTCGCAGAAAAAGAACTCACACCCGAGCTGGCGTTGGAATACGACCAGAAAGAAGACTTCCCAATGCAGCTCTACAAGAAAGCTGCACAACTAGGCTTCACAAGCATGCGCATACCCGAGCAATACGGCGGACAAGGATTAGGCGTACTTGAAGACTGCATAGTCGTCGAAGAAATGTGCAGAGTCGACCCAGGCATGGGCGTAGCCATCTCGCTGGGCAACCTCATGATTCCCGATGTGCTGCTGAAACACGGCAACGAAGAGCAAAAGTGCAAGTACATACCGCCGCTGGCAAAGGGCGACAAGATCGCGGCTGCGGCGTTCACCGAGCCGGAGCACGGAAGCGACATCACACGCATGGATTCCACCGCCACGAAATGCGGTAGCGAATGGGTAATCAACGGAGCCAAAGAATTCATCACCAACGCCACCATCGCGGACACCTTCATCCTGCTTTGCCAAACTGACCCCAACTGCCAACCGAGCTACCGAGGACAAAGCATATTCATCGCTGAAAAAGGCATGGCAGGCTTGGACGCCACAAAGCTGCACGGCAAAATGGGAATAAGACCATGCGTCACAGGCTCACTAGCAATGAGCGACCTCAAAGTCCCAGAAAAAAACGTCGTAGGAGACTTGGGCAGAGGCTTCTACTACACGCTGGAGCTTTTCGACGGAACAAGAATCACAGTGGCCGCTCAAGCCGTTGGCATGGCACAAGGCGCCCTCGAAAAAGCATTAGCCTATGCAAAGTCACGTAAACAAGGAGGACAGCCAATCATCAACTATCAAGCCATAAGCCACAAACTCGCAGAAATGGCCATCAAAACCGAATGCTCACGACTATTGACCTACAAGGCAGCATGGCTCTACGACAAAGAGAAACCCAACGCCGTCGCCACGAGCATGGCAAAAGCCTACGCAGGCCGAACCGCCATGGAAGTAACAGACGACGCCATACAAATCTTCGGAGGATACGGCTACCTAGCAGACTATCACGTTGAGAGATATCACCGATGCGCAAAAATCACCGAAATCTACGAAGGCACAAGCGAAGTTCAAAAGAACACAATCGTCGGCTACCTAATGAAACAAGCCTAAACCACTTCGCCCTTTTTCTTTTGTTGCTCAAAACACAATTGTTGAATATGAATTCAAAACTCTTATTACCACTCAAGCCTCAACAGTTTAATCGGTCAAGGAGACTGATTACCATTGTCAGTTGGAAAAATTAAGAAAGCAGCCGTAATCGGCTCAGGAGCAATGGGCCATGGAATCACTCAGCTCTTGGTAATGAACGGCATCGAAGTAACAATGGTCGACATTAACGATGAGATCCTCGCCAAAGCCAAGGACAAGATCAAGTGGAGCTTAGGCAAGTTCGCCGAGAAAAAACGCATAAGACAAGAAGACGCGGACGCCGCACTGGCACGCATATCCACAACGACCAACTTTGAGCAAGCCGGCAAAGACGTAGATTTTGCCATTGAAGCAGCACCCGAAAATATGGAGCTAAAGAAAACCATATTCACCAAGCTGGACGCTGCAACCCCACCGCATGCGATACTGGCTTCCAACACTTCCACGCTGAGCATCACCGAAATGGGAAACGCTACAAAACGACCAGACAAGGTAGCAGGAATGCACTTCTTCAACCCGCCAATAATGATGGCACTCATCGAAGTAATCAAAGGCGACAACACCAACCAAGAAACAATGAACGCCCTGTTCGAACTGTCAAAGAAACTTGGAAAAACCCCGATTATAGTCAAGAAGGACGTCAGAGGCTTCGTAGTAAACCGCATACTCGGCGCCGTCTTCAACGAAGCCTTCTGGGCATATCAACGCAAAGAAGCCACAATGGAAGGCATAGACGCGTCGGTCAAATACACAGGAGGTTTCCCCATGGGCTGGTTCGAACTCGGCGACTTCGTCGGACTAGACATAGCCTACGAAGTCGGCAACATACTCTATCAGGCTTATGGCGAACGCTTCAAGCCGTGCGCCGAGGTCGTCGATCCACTGATCAAAGACAAAAAGTTCGGACAGAAGACAGGCGTAGGCTTCCACGACTGGACCAAGGGCAGACCGAGGATACCGTTCAACTTGCTGGACGAATATGACGTTGACAGAAGCTGGGCAGTCGCGGTGAACGAGGCAGCATGGCTCCTCCATGATGATGCAGCAAGCCCCGCAGACATCGACACAGGCATGAAACTTGGCACGTACTGGCCTTCAGGACCGTGCGAATACGGGGACAGAACAGGCTTAGACGTCATGCTGAACAAGCTGAAAGAACTGCACGCGAAGTACAATATGGAAATGTATAAACCCTGCCCGCTGCTTGAACAATACGTTAGCCAAGGACGAACCGGAAAGAAGGCTGGAAAGGGGTTCTACTAAAATGAACTTTGAACTAACCGAAGAACAGATGGCGATAAAGAACGCCGTAAAAGAGTTCTGCGCGAAAGAGTTCAAGCCTGAGCTTGCGCTGGAACTGGACAGAAAAGAAGAATTCCCCCTAGACCTGTACAAAGCAGCTGCAAAACTTGGTTTCACAAGCATGAGCTTCCCACAGGAATTCGGCGGTCAAGGAAGCGGACTGCTTGAAACATGCTTGGCCATTGAGGAAATGTGCCGCGCGGATTCATCGCTAGGTGTGGCAGTGTCAAGCGGCAGCTTTGGCAGCGAGTTTCTCATAACGCTGGGAACCAAGGAGCAAAAGGAGAAGTACTTGCCACCGCTCTGCAAAGGCGACACCATATCAGCCGCTTGCTTCACCGAACCGAACGTGAGCGGAAGCGACATCAACAAGATGGAAACGACCGCCACAAAATACGGCAACGAATGGTGGATAAACGGCACAAAGACCTTCATCACCAACGCCACAACCGCCGACTGGATGATAGTCTTGACGCAGACAGACACAAAGATCAGACCCACCCACAGAGGAGAAACGCTATTCATAGTAGACAAAGGCGTACAAGGACTAGAAACGTCGAAACTGCACGACAAAATGGGAATCCGCTGCTCCGTAACCGGCGAAGTACGCTTCGACAACGTAAAAGTCACAGACTCAAGCATAGTCGGCGAACTCAACAAAGGCTTCTACTACTCAATGGAGTTCTTCGACAAGACACGCGTAGGAGTCGCGGCTCAAGCCATCGGAATGGCTCAAGGTGCATGGGAGATAGCCTTCAAGTACTCCAAGCAACGCGAAGCCTTCGGACAACCTCTGTTACAACATGAAGCGATAGGCATTGGACTGGCTGAGGCCATGACGAAGATCGAGGCTGCAAGATGGCTGATGTACCGGGCGGCGTGGCTCGTTGACGCAGGCAAGCTCGACCCGATGATAACGGCGATGGCCAAGCACTACGCAGCCAGAGTGGCCATGGAAGTAACCGACTTCTCCATACAAGTACTCGGCGGATACGGCTACCTCGGCGACTACCGCGTTGAAAGATACCACCGAGACGCAAAAATCACAGAAATATACGAAGGCACAAGCGAAATTCAGAAACTCACAGTGCTGAAATACCTGCTCAGGAAATTCTAGTTTCCTTTTCCTTTTTTTGTTTTAAATCCGCGCTTTTGAGTGCACACATTCGGTCTGGCTGAACGAATGTTCCCGCGCTTGCTGCTATGGTGAGTCTGCAAAATAGTGTGGGAAATACCCGCATGAATCCATCAATGGTTTAAACTTATATACAACTTGCGAGAATGTCATGCTTTGTCATCTGGAGCTTAGCTCACAGGTGAATAGAAAATATAATGGATGGAGAAGAAATGACTGCAAGAAAACTATTCCTAGTAGGGTTCCTGATGCTATGCTTCTTCTTTGCAACCATGCCACCAATACTCTGCACAAAATCGCCTGGAATGGCAGAGTCACGCCATTATACGATCGACGAGGCCGCGACTGTCCGCGAGCCACAGCTGCCAAAAGTCGTGAATACCTTCACTGGTACCGTTAGTCGAGGAAGAGACAGCACTCGCCACCAATTCACCGTTCCATCTGGAACAGGGAAAATTGAGGCAAAGTTGACTATGCCGAGTGGCGCTGATTTCGACTTTTCCATGTACGACAATCTGAACCGCAGAACCGGCGGATGGACCTACAGCGACCATTCCGTCAAGACGAACATTCCGAACTCCGTATACAGCGGTTACACCACGAACCCCGAATGGATCAACGTCACAAATCCAACAACCACTGGAACCTGGAAAGTCGGATGCTACGCGTATATCGGTTCCGGAACGTACACAATCACCGTTACCGTCACGCCAAGTGCCCCCGACACCACGCCTCCAACAATTACGATAACTTCACCCGCAGACGGTGCCACGCTAACCAGTTCTACCGTAACAGTTACATGGACAGGTTCCGACTCGGGAAGCGGAATCAACTACTATGAGACCAGAATCGACAGCGGTTCGTGGACAAACAAAGGCACTTCAACGAGCCACACGTACACGGGTGTAGCGAACGGTACACATACGGTTGACGTGCGAGCTTGGGACAATGCTGGAAACAGCGCCATGGATTCTGTGACTTTCAACGTTAACGCCGGCGGAGGCGCCGTAGTCAAGTACGCGGTTATCGTTGGCATCAGCGATTACAAGGCTATCAGTGACCTTTCATACTGTGACGAGGACGCCACAGACTGGTACTACCATCTAAACGGCGCAATGACTTTCAACAATATCTACGTCTACGGCGATGGTCACACGGCTAACTATCCGAAGTACGACGGAAAGGCCACTGAATATACCGTAAAGCAGGCTCTCAACAGCATGGTGCAAAGCGCAGACAGTGACGACATAATATGCTTCATCTCGTCAGGTCACGGTTCAGGCAACGGTACAGGCTCATCGTACCTGTGCATGTGGGACTCTGGCAGCGGTGAAAATGGCGAGAACGGCAACTTGTATGACACAGAGCTCGCGGACATTCTTGAGCATGCAGTGGCCAACAAAATCTTTGTCTTCCTTGATCACTGCTTCAGCGGCGGCTTTGGTGACAACCTGATGGGCATGCCCAACAAGTCACATGCTTATCTGACGACAACGTGCACTGCTAACGGCTATGGTTATGATGTGCCTGCTTACAATAATGGTGCTTGGACCTACTATTTCCTCCAGTACTCGTGGATCAACCACTATGGTGCTAATCCAAACACGTCAATGGAAACGGTCTTCACTTACGCTCATGCCAACTACCCATACGGCGGCGGCGACGAACCACAGCAATACGACGGAGACACCGCGAACGCGTTCTACCTAAACTAGCATAGACGCTTCTGCTTCGAAAACCCAAACCCTCCTCTTTTTTTCATTTTCAGACCTTTGTAGACTGGTTTCCAACGAGCCTGTATGCGCTAAGTCCTTCTTGCGTCGGTCGGTCTGGTTTTCTGAGAAATCATAGGGCATCTATGGAATCTGTCAGGGCGTGTCCGAGCAATTGGACTTTGTTGCCCATATGTTGCTAAAAGCCCTCTTTATGTTTCATGTTTCCATGTCCTCTTACGACAGCAATTGAGGAGACTCTTGGTGGCTAAGCTACAGTCAACTTTTTATACAACTTGCAAAAGATTTCTGCTACTGTCAACTGAGAACCTCGTTCTCAGCCAAACAGAAGCATTGGAGATGGAGAGAATGAATGCGAAAAACCTATCTTTGATCGGTCTTCTAATCCTTTCGCTTGTCTTTACAACTGCGCCCTTAGCACGTGCATCCCAACCACTTGAAACGGTGAACTCACGTCAAATCACGTTTGATCAAGTGCAAGTCGACAGCAAGCACCTGAGCGCACCTGAGATTTTCAATGCGAAACCCAAAGCGGGCGTAACGAAATACGCGGTCGTCGTTGGGATCAGCGATTACAAGGCTATCAGCGACCTTTCCTACTGTGACGAGGACGCAACCGACTGGTACAACCACTTGGTCGGTGCGATGGCGTTCAACTACATCTATGTATACGGCGATGGCCACACTGCCAATTACCCGAAGTATGACGGCAAAGCCACGGAGTACACTGTAAAGCAGGCTCTCATCAGCGTGGTGCAGACTGCGGACAGTGATGACATAGTCTGCTTTATGTCGTCGGGTCACGGCTCAGGAAACGGCAAAGGTTCCTCTTACCTCTGCATGTGGGACTCTGGCGCAGGAGAAAATGGCGAAAACGGCAACTTGTATGACACGGAGCTTGCCGACATTCTTGAACACAGCGTTGCTAACAGGATCTTCGTATTTCTCGACCACTGTTTCAGCGGCGGTTTCGGCGACAACTTGATGGGTATGCCCAATAAGTCGTACGTCTATTTGACGACAACCTGCACTGCAAAAGGCTATGGTTATGATGTGCCTGCTTACAATAATGGTGCTTGGACCTATTTCTTCCTTGAGTATTCTTGGATCAATCACTATGGCGCCAACCCAAACACTGCGATGGAGGATGTTTTCTCCTACGCTAAAGCTAGCTACCCCTACCGCGGCAAGAACTTGCCTCAGCAGTACGACGGCAACACTGCAAGCCTATTCTACCTAAACTAGTGTGACTCCTTCTGAACGAGAAGGAAAACAAGCTCCCCTCTTTCTTTCAGTTCGTTCCCGTAAAGCTTCGTCTATCCCCAGCTTCTCACCTGGTCTCTTCTGCATTCACAAAAAAGCATATAGGTGCACTCATTGAAGATAGGCATGGTGAACGAGTTTGAGCAAAGCATATGAAACCTTGAAAATCGAAAGAGAACAGAGCACACTTTGGATAATCTTGAATAGAACGCACAGACTGAATGCCTTCAACGACGTTCTGATTGAAGAGCTTTCAGATGCCCTAGACATGGCTGAGAAGGATGTAAGCATCAAATGCGTCGTCATAATGGGCGACGGCGACAGAGCTTTCAGTGCAGGCGCGGATGTGACGATGTTCCCAAAGGCAACTCCAGTAAAGGCTGAGGAGTTTTCGAGAGGCGGGCAGAAAGTCTTCGGCAAAATCGAGGAAATGTCCAAGCCAGTCATAGCCGCGATCAACGGTTTCGCCCTAGGCGGCGGTTTGGAACTTGCCATGGCTTGCGACTTCAGAATAGCTGCGGAGCACGCTGAACTTGGAAGTCCAGAAATCTCGTTGGGCTTGATTCCAGGCTGGGGTGGAACTCAAAGACTAGCTAGGCTTGTCGGGCTGCCGAAGGCGAAAGAGATGATTATGATTCCTGGCATGAAACTCAAGGCTGACGAGGCTCTCAGAGTTGGTTTGGTTACCAAGATTGTGCACTTCGAGAAATTGAGGGAAGAGACGTCGGCATTGGCTCAGAAGCTTTGCGACGGACCACCCGTGGCCATGAAGTATGCGAAGCACGCTTTGAACTTTGGAACACAAGTGCCGCTCGAAGCTGGGCTGCGCATGGAAGCAAGCATGATGGGCTTGACGTTCTCTACGGAAGACCTCAAAGAAGGAGTCGAAGCGCTGTTCTCTAAGAGAAAAGCCGAATTCAAAGGAAAGTAGACACAAACTCTCCCTTTTTCTTTATATTCCTCT
>Ga0315279_10000721_pt1 | contig 61275 bp, 53 predicted proteins | sample YL17G06_20_MG_FD_203694 | JGI IMG/M metagenome (GOLD analysis project Ga0315279, IMG submission 203694) | Sediment microbial communities from Yellowstone Lake, YNP, Wyoming, USA - YL17G06_20 | ecosystem: Environmental > Aquatic > Freshwater > Lake > Sediment | place: USA: Wyoming | collected...
CAGGCCCGCTGGCTTTGTTGCTCGCTCCTTACATACCGCAGAGGGTATGCTCGTCGCTCGCGCCTCGCCAGCGGGCCTGGGGGCCAGCAGCAAAGTGGGCCTGTTATTTCGTGACAGACCCTAAGAGCTGCAGCCAAAAACGGACTTATCAGCGGAAGATCGACTGATGCCAGTTACCTTCTGCCTACTCTTATCGTCAATTTGAGATTCACCCTAAGGGCCCGCGCAAAAATAACTTGGCAATTTGGCGCGGGCCCTAAGATCGCCTGTGCAACAAGTGTGCAAGCTCACGCTGCCTAATTCACCCACTTGAGATGATCCATGGAAGGTTCGATACCGGCGGCCAAAGGACGACGATGGCTGAAATTCTCCCAGACTTTGTGGGTAAAAGAAATCTTGTTCTCACCGAACGACCAGCAGTAGCGCAGTTCCGGATCCATCGATTGAAAATCCACCGTGAAGTAACCTTTCGGGTACGCCCCTAGCTCCAAAATCCATTCCGACCATTCGCGCAGCAGCTGCTCGATTTCCTTCACAGCCGACTCAGGCATCGATGACGTCATCTCCTCCGATTCGATTTTATAGCGCCGGCGAATCTGGTTGAGGTTTTCCACTACCTTGGCAGTGAACTCCACAACGGCCGGAACGAGCTCGTTAGCTTCGGCAAGACTGAAAACTCTGGCGGAACCTTCAGGCATTTGAGCTCTCCTCCGAACGGGTGAGGCCATTTCCAATTATCTACTTTAGTGTCTCAAAAACGGAAATATTCCGTATCTGTGCCATTCTCTCAAAAAAGGGGATAGCCTTACGCACGGTATGCGTGTTTATAAGAAAGCTGCCGAGTGTCACGGCCAGTTTCGGCCGCGCCGCCGGGCAATTCTGGCAAGCCTTGTATTCGCTTAGATCGTCGCGTATATGCGCTTCCCTAAGCCGGACCAACCTTTCAGAGTTCCAAATCTCCTCCAAAGAACTTTTCTTGATGTTTCCTATCGGTTCCTCGGGATAAATGTAGCAGCACGGAAAAACAGTCCCGTCATAATGGATGTACATGGGGCCGCGCCAAAGCAGGTAGCAAGGGTGCCGCATTGGGGGGCGTTCGTTATTGTCGCCAGGAATTGCACTCCCTTCGTTATGAACCTCATCCTTTTTGATCCGCACTTCGTCGATGCCTTCGATACGCCACATGCGGATCACGTCAGGGATTTCGTGCTGGTTATCCTTGAGCCGAACCATCTGCACGATGCAGAAGATCCGCGACTTCATCTCCTTTTTGACCTTCAAGAAGCCTCGGATGTTGTTGCGAACTTTGGCAAAGTCTCCCCCTTTGCGGTATTTCTCGTATGTCTCTCGTGTTGCCCCATCGAAAGCAAAGATAATGTAATCGAGCCCCGACGCAATCAATCTTCGGCTCGCATCCTCGGTGAGAGTCGTCGCATTCGTGGAAATTCCGGTCGGAACACCCACGCTCCTGCAGTAGGCAAGCATATCGTAGATCTCGGGATTCAACAAAGGCTCCCCGACACCATAGGGAACAGCGAACTCCAGGTAGTCCTTTCCCTCGTCTATGATTTTTTTGAAGACCGCGAGCTCCATGTCTTTTGGGGGAAAGTAGATGTTCTCTCTCGGGCACATGGGGCAGAACAGGTTGCATTTCGCAGTGCTTTCGATAGCCAGCGTCAAGGGTCCGCCGGGCACATGGGAATTTCTGAGTACATAACTCTTGAGAAGCCCAAGCCGATTGCGCAACTGCAATGCAAAGGATGCCATCAAAAAAACCCCAATTCGCGGTGAGTGGCAGAGCTCGTGGCTGGGAGCAAGAATTCAAATTCGACAAGATCGCGGCATTCACCCAATTTTGCCGACGGATCATCTGGAGTTAGACGAACCCTCAAAGCCAAAACCGGACGCCTCCTACTCTGCGTGGCGCACCGGCGCCGGTTTTAGCGATCCAGCTCGCCGGCGATCATATTAATTGAGCCGAATGTGGAAATAATGTCGGCCACCATGTACCCCTCGAGCATTTTATGGAGTCCCGCCATCGCGAAAAAGCAGGGGGGACGGACACGAACACGATAAGGACGGTCCTTTCCATCGCTGACGATATAAAAACCCAACTCTCCGTTGGCACCTTCGACTGCATGATAGGTATCGCCGATCGGAGGCCGAATGCCATGGTAGTCCATTATTAGCTTGAAATGGTTCATGAGGCCTTCGATGTTACCGTAGGTATCTCCTTTGCTCGGGAGTACAACCCTCTTGTTGTCCGGCATGACGCGCGAATGATAAGGCCGCTCCATTCCTTCCAGCGTGGGCTCGACGGTGCTTATGATATCCACCAGTCCGGCTGTGTGGCCAAGCTTGGCTTGATCGACGAGGTCGAACGAGGTCATTACCTTTCCCTCGGAATCCACATTGATCGGGCCGCCCGGCATGTCTCGCATAGCCTGACGAATAATCCGGATGCTCTGACGCATCTCTTCCATGCGGACCAGGTAACGATCGTAATTGTCGCCCCGCTCGCCACGGGGCACTTCAAACTCCATGCGATCGTACACTTCGTACGGGAAGATCTTCCGAACATCATAGTTGACGCCCGTGGAACGCAGCATCGGCCCCGTTATTCCATAGCTTATCGCGTCCCCCTCTGTCAGTACGCCCACGTCACGGGTGCGGTCCACGAAAATCCTGTTGCGCGTGAGCAGCTTATCGACCTCGAGTATCTCCTTCTCCGTGTTTCCAAGAGCGCCCTCGAGCCTCTCGGCTACTCCATCGGGGAGATCTCCTTTAACACCACCGATTCGTCCGTAAGAAATGGTCAGGCGAGCGCCTGTTACCTCCTCCACAATTTCGTAGAGGTACTCTCTTGCCTTCATGAGATAAAGGAAGGCAGTCATTGCACCCAGCTCCATCGCCGAGGCAGCAATGCAAGTCAGATGGTCCGTGAGACGAGAAACCTCGGCCATGATCACACGGATGTATTTGCACCTTTCCGTGGTTTCGATGCCAAGCAGTTTCTCAACCGCTCCGCAGTAACCGAAGTTATTGATCAAGGGCGAAACATAATTGAGACGGTCGGTATATGGAATTACCTGGGTCCAGCTGGAGTTCTCAGCGCTTTTTTCGAAGGCTCGATGGAGATAGCCGATTTCTGCCTCCACCTTGATCACTTTCTCTCCCTCCAGCTCTGTGATCAGGCGGATGACGCCGTGCATCGCCGGATGCGAGGGCCCGACGTTCAAGAGCATGTTCTTGGTTTCTCTGCCGATCGCAACAGAACTCATGGTTTCCCCTAGGTGAACTGCTTCTGGTTTTCAATTTTGTTCTGCAGCTTCATGAGGCCGTCCAACACAGCCTCGGGCCGCGGCGGGCAGCCCGGAATGTAAACATCCACGGGCAGGATTGTGTCTATTCCCTGCACCGTTGCGTAATTATCATAAAAGCCCCCTGTGCAGGTACATACGCCGAAGGCAACGACCCATTTGGGCTCGCACATCTGGTCGTAGACACGCCTTAAAATCGGCGCAATCTTGTGGCTGACCGTTCCCACCACAAAGAGGACGTCCGACTGGCGCGGCGAGAAGCGGGGCAACCCTGCACCAAACCTATCAATGTCATAGTGCCCGGATGCCACCGACATGTACTCCATACCGCAACACGCAGTCACGAACGGGTACACGAAGATCGAGTATTTCCGCGCCCAGCCGATCGCACGTTCTAACTTTGAGGTGAAAAAGCCTGGTCCATCAGCCGATTGAATCCCCATGATCGCTCCTCACTGGCTCCTATAATTCTCACGCATGCACAGCCCGGCCCAGTATAAGAGATACTCATCCTTCGGCGGCAACCAAAAATCTCACCACGGAGGCGCAAGAGGTTACGGAGTGATAAGCTACTGCAGGATCACCTCGAATGTACTCGGCACCGCCTCGCGCGGATTCAAACTGGAACAATCCCCACAGCAGATTGCATCCAACAGGACTTTGTGGTCGCAACACTGGCAGGAATCCAGGATCCTGAGAGCGTTGCCCAGCTCATTTCTCATTTTCGTGAGCGCGTGAACCTTGGACTCCACGAGGCCGAGCTTTTCTTTGAAAACGCTCTGCAGGTATTTTACAGTCTCACGATCGCCACCAGATTGCTTTTTGGCCAGCAAGATTTGCCTTATTTCAGTGAGAGTTAGACCTAATTCTTTCAAGAAGTTTATTACCTGGAGGCGCTTGAGGTTGTCCTCACCGTAGAGACGGAAACCGCCCACGCTATGCCCTGTGGGGATTATCAGACCAAGCTCCTCGTAATAACGGACTGCCCGGACGCTGATCCCAGCCCGCTTGGCAAGATCCCCAATCTGCATAACAGCTTTCCTGTCGTTCTCCGACAACATATTATGCTCAACCCTATGATCTATTGAATCGACTTGAAGCTCCTGAATTCTCTGTTTAGACGAATCAATGCAGGGCCGAGAGGCCGAAGGAACCGTAGCCCTGCCTTGCACTTAGCTTTGCTCAATCTCTACCTCGATGAAATCAAGCTTGTCGATGAGGGCCGCAGGACGCTTGCGAACCTTGACCGACACCTTCCGCGCCGGGAAACACTGAAGAACCTCTCTCGAAATTCGATAGGCCAGACTCTCTAGCAAGTTATATTCCCTGGCGTGTGCGATTTCGACAACCTTCATGAGCACCTTGCTGTAGTCTAATGCCTTATCCAAAGAATCCGTCGAACCTGCCGCTTCAAAGTCCCCCCAGAGCGTTACATCTGCCTCGCAGGACTGGGGAAGGCGCCGCTCCCCGGGAGTCACACCGATTCGCGGCAGCAGTTTCACGCCCGACAGCGTAATTCGATCGTCCCTTGGTTTGACTGGCAACGCGCCCCCTCAACTGCAGGCTGTTAGAGCTCCCCAGTAGAATTGGCCACAACCAGAATCCATAAGAAACGCGGGCCCAGAAAGGAGGCCCGCGTAAACGACAGCATCGGCTAGATAAACAATCGATTACGCATAGAAAGACTCTCCGCAGCCGCAGGAGCCCTTTGCGTTCGGATTCTCAAACTTGAAGCCAGATCCAGTCAAGCTCTCGATGTAGTCGACTCTGGTCCCATTCAAGTAAAGAAGCGAGCGTGCATCAATAAAAACCCTGAGACCGTCCTGCTCAATGACCTGGTCATCCACGTTGGCCTCTTTGTCCAGCGTCATCTGATATTGGAATCCCGAACATCCGCCACCTATGACGGCAATCCTGAGGCCGGCCTCTTCGCCTCTTTCTGCAAGGATAGTCTTGACCTTTTGGATTGCTGTCGGCGTCAAAGTAAGCATTGAATCTCCTTCCCTGTCCTAGAGTAATGAAATCTGATTTCGCGAATCAGTCCCGAATTGCGAAGCGTCAGGGTATACAATTCTTACGTAAAAGTCAAGGTTGGCAGCCTTTTGCATGTTGTCATTTGTGCAAGTCAATTACCCCTCAATGGGTGGTGGCTAGTCAACTAAGTTGGCGCTAGGGATATCTGGATGCAACAGATATCTAAACAGTTGCTGTCAAAGCACCTGTGCTTAGACTAGCTTTGTCGTTGCCAGGGCTCGCCATCCATTATTGGGGCGAATTGGTGGACAACTATGATTCCTCGCATCCTATTGAGCTTTATCTTGGCCCTAGCAACCAGTGGCCCTACCCTTGCCTCTCAGCCTGTCCAAAATCCCCATATTGCGCTCAACTGTCGGCGACTTGGGAGGATCGGTCGCTTTGCGACGAACAGCCGAGGAACTCCGGCGGCGAAATCTGCGAGTCGAGTGCTTCTATGTCTCTAACGTTGAGTTCTATCTGTTTGGGGGAGAGCGATGGCCGTTATTTGTGCGGAACATCCGCGATTTGCCCTGGGCGCCGAACAGCATTCTCATCCGCTCCTATGCGAATATGTGGCAACCTCACCCGGCTCAAATTCCGGGCTACTACATGACTTCCCTCCTGCAGCAGGTGCGAAACTTCCTGGAAAATGAGGCAAGCGGGAAGGATGAGACTTATTGGGATCTTGTAACGAGAGACTACATCGCACACTGATGTCAAGCAATCCGAGGCAACCTCTCCGAATATCACGTGGCCCGCGTGTTGTTTGTGCCCTTGTTTTGTGCTTTGATGTTGGCAGCCTGGAGTGCCGGAGATGGACAAGCGAGAAAAAACGATAGCACAGGGTCCGTTCAGCAACCTTGAAAGGCTGGTAAAGAAGGCCGGTTTTCGTCTCCTATCTACGCCCATCGAATCGGTTTCCAAACCCTTGCCAACCCCGATACCGGAGGTCCCACAGAAGATTGAATCCGAAGAAGCGGCCTTCACTGAAGCCATGGATGGAGTGAAACGGGCCTCCTGGCGGCATCCTCCGCTCAGGATGCCGCCGCCGGCGGCTCACGTTCCCTCGCACAATTCAGAGTCGGAGGAGCGCCGCTTGATGAAGGCGGCGGCGGAGGGCGTTCCTGCCATGACGGTGCTGGACCATCCTGAATACATCGAAGGTTGGATCGGTGTTGCAGGTAAGAGGTTCCTTCCCAACCTGCGCAACGGCCTGTATTCGATTCAGGGACAAATTGATCTTCATGGCCTGACCCAAGAGGAAGCGCGCAGGACGGTAGAGGAATTCATTGTCCACATGTCCCGCTTCCGCTCGTGCTGCGTAAAGATCATTCACGGTCGAGGCATGAATTCACCAAACGACAGGGCAGTGCTCAAGGAAAGCCTGCAGCGTTGGCTTTCGACGCGCCGCATGTCCCGTCACGTCGTGGCCTATGCCTCCGCGCCGCTCAAGGATGGTGGCGTGGGCGCCGTCTACATCCTGCTCCGCCGGCTTTGAGCTGGGGGGCGTATCTGCAAAACTCAGTTTTCTGTTGGCATTTCCCATCTGAACAACGTTGGGCGCTCGAAAATCGAATTTTGCAGAAACCACGGCTTCATTATTCGTAACGCAGGCATTCGATGGGATCGAGATTGGAGGCCTGCACGGCGGGATAAATACCAAAGACTAAGCCGACGAGAGAGCTCACCCCAAAGGAAAGCCCGATGGACGCCGCCGTTATGATCGTACTCCAGCCGGAGTAAGCGGCAACAGCTCTCGAGATGCCGAATCCGAGGCCAATTCCCACAATTCCACCGGCGAGACTCAAGCCAAGCGCTTCGGCAATAAACTGAAGCCGGATGTCGCGCTTGGTCGCTCCAATGGCGCGACGCAGTCCGATCTCCGTGGTTCGTTCGAGCACGGAAGCCAGCATGATGTTCATGATGCCGATGCCTCCCACCAGCAGCGAAATGCTGGCGATCGCTCCCATGACGATGTTAAAAATCCCCTGGGTCTTCTGGTTCTGCTCGAGAAGCTTCTCGGGAACCACCAGCGAATAATCATCCACGAAGCGGTGCATGGTCGCCATGAGGTTGCTGATGGCCGCCGCCTGCTCTCTTAGATTTGCCCCAGGAGGAGCCTGCACAACGACCTCATTCAGCTCGTTTTCCAGCGTGTCCTTGTCGAACTTCTTAATTGAAGTCGTGATAGGGACATAGATGTCGTTGTTGGGATTCTGAATCTTGACTCCCTCGAACTCCTGCTTCTCGACATTGGCATCCGCAAGGACACCGATCACGGTAAGCCACTGGTCGTTGACCTTTATGCGCTGACCGATTACGTCACCGAAGCCGAAGAGTTTCTGCTTTGCCGTTATTCCGATCACACAGACCTGATTGGACGCATCCTCATCGAAGGGCATGAAAAAAGAGCCTTGAAGGAGCTTGAGGTTATGAATCGCGGGGTAGCTGCTGCTGACGCCAAGCACTCGGCTGTCGCTTCTGCTCTTGTCCGAGATCACTTGAAATGTTTTTACCACGCGCTTTGCTGATATGGCCGGTTTCGGCTGCATCACGGCCTGCAGTGCCTCGACGTCCCGAAGTGTAACGCCAAGGGATTCGGTGCGGATCTGCTTGAGCTCTTCAGCCTTGAACTCTTTCGCCTGGATGATGATATTTCGAATGCCAAAGTTTTCTATGATGCGAAGGCTTTCGCGCTCTGCGCCGGCGCCAATGGAAAGCATGGCTATCACGGCGCCAACGCCAAAGATCATGCCAAGCATCGTCAGGAAAGAGCGTAACTTCCGCCGGCTCAAATTGCTCAGGGCTACCCGAACACTTTCGAAGGTAAACATATGAGTATGGGGTTCTCCAGCGTAGATACTAGCGCATCATTATGCGCATGCCGCCACCGCCGCCAGCCGCCGGGCCGGCCTTGCTGAAATCCGGCAGATGTGCTTTGCGCGTTTCGAAAGGATTGCGCATCGCAATCAGCTCTTTCTCCTGAACGCCGCCGAGAATCGTGGACTGGCCGTGGCTTGCCGCGCCGATCTTTACAGGCCGCGAAGTAAACTTCTCTCCCTGCTTGATATAAACGAGCGTTTCAGAACCTTTGGATGTAACTGCACTCGCCGGGACAACGAAGCAGGAATCGTATTTTTCCAGAATCACGTCGGCTTTTAAGGACATGCCAGGTTTGATCCGCTTGATATCCTGTCCGGCATCGTGAATGGTGACTTCGCAAGTGAAGTACTTCAGAGGCGAATTGCGCTCCAGCGGCTGGGCCAGGGCAGTGACTGAGCGCACTATACCGTGGAATTCCTTTTCCGGAATGGCATCGAGGCGGATAACCACAGGCTTGTCCTTACCAAGGCTCCCGGTGTCTCGCTCCAGCACATAGATCCTGGCCTGGAGTGCTGCGAGATCAACCAGCTCGACGAGAACCTGCCCCTGCCAGGATTCGTCCCCTATCTGGGGTTCCCGCATCCTGTCGCGGCGATATAAGAGAAGCCCGTCCTTCGGCGCTTTAAGCTCCAAAGCGGCGAGCGTCTGTTGCGTAATAGAGATCTCTGTCTGCGCTCTGTTCTTCTCTATCGCAAGAATTTGCTGGTCAGAGCGCGCGATGCGCTTCTGCACCCTCCCCTTATTTGAGAGAAAATCTATCTTTTCCTTTGCAAACGCGGCATTGATCTTGGCCTCGATGATATCCCACTTGGAAAAAATCGTTTCGTCCTGGGGAAGAACCGTCATCGCATATTCATAGTCTTTTTCGGCATCCGTTTTATCGATCCCGAGGACCGCTTCATCGGTCTTCTGATTGCCTGTAGTGATCTTAGATCGCTCTCTGTTCGCCTGCAGCGTGTTCTCCTGTTTCTCCAGGTTCAGCTTTGCGTCCGTGCTGTCGAAGCTCACGACCGTGTCGCCGGTTTTAACAAAGCTTCCCTCGGGGATAAGCCAGGCGATTTTTAAGCTCCCGGAACGGGTGGAAGGGGTCGAAATGGGGATGCTCTCCAATCCGATGATCTCACCGTACGCCGGCACTTCCAATTGAAAGGCTACCTTTTCCAAAACTTCAACCGGAATGGGATCATCGTCGGCAGCTGCAAATACGCGCGTAACCCGCGTCCAGATGGCGTTCCGATACATCATGATGCCTGAGATCGCCGCGACTACGATCAGGAGTGCGGCCACACGTACAATCCACATGCGGGACTTGTTGACTCTAGATTCCACTTCTTGGCCGTGATAAGTCATGGATGGAGCCTCAAACCTTGGGTTTGGAACGGATCTTTTCATTTGCCTGCAAACCCGCACTGACAACCGCCGAGAACTCATCGTTCATGAGCAGTTGCACTTCCCGCATCTCATAGGCCTTATTCTCCGGGCGCCAGACCTGGACGTACGATCGACCCTGCCGCTCCACGATGCTTGTGAGCGGAATGACTATAGCCTGCGGATGCTGGCCCACCTGAATCTGGGCTCGCATGCTCATCCCCGGCCGGAGGGTTTTTGTATCTTCCGGGTGGAACACCACGAGCGCCTCAGCGATCTTTTGCGGCCTGTCGTAGGCGGCCTGCTTCAGGATTGCACTCAGGTAGGTCACCTTTCCTTTGAAAACCTTCGCCTGAACAGCATCGACGGAAACCTGAGCATCCTGGCCGACCTGTACTTTGCCAACATCCACCTCGTCGACCATGATCTTGGCTCTGAGGGTCGATAGGTCAGGTAATTCCATAACCGTGTCCATAATGAATACATTGCTACCCACCTGCCGCGCCTCATTGTTCCAATCTCGCTTGTAGATGACAACGCCGGAAACCGGCGCGGTTATGGTCAGAGCATCCATCGCGTCAAGCAGCACATCCATGTGCCTCTTGTAATGGCGCTCGTTGCTGAGGGAAATCTGCAGATCAAGGCGGCCGCTCTCCGTGAGGGCCTTGAGCTTCCTCTCCAGCAACTCCACCTTTCTCTTTGCGGTGTCGCGCCTGATCTTGGTTTCAGCAATTACAATGGCGCTTTCGATTTCGGCCTGGGCACTCAGCTTGTTCTCGAGTTTATCGTAATCGCTCCTAGCCTGGTCTAGTTGCAGTTTGAGGTCGCGCACCTGGATGTCAAAATCGGAACGCTTCTTTTGGTACTCCTCCTGCACCTGTTGGAAACTCGTTGTCCGGTCGCGCATCCGCCTACTTATGTCGGAGCCGTCGAATTCCATCAAAAAATCCCCTTCCGACACCTGCTTCCCTTCCTCGATCATACGCGTAAGCTTGAACCGATACTCGTTCTGAATCCTTGGGGGCCCGATGCTAACGTTTTTCGCCGCTTCGAGTACGCCCGGAGCGCTCACAACCAAAGGAAAATCGACGCGTTGAACGGTAATCAGGTCTTTCTCGTCCGCTGCCGCGGAAACCCCGCTTGACCGATATAGCCATAGGGATGAGGCTCCCAGTAACACCAGGGCCACAGAGCCTGTGATCCACCTTTGGGCGTTCATGATTTGGCCTCCGAAGCAGCTGTGATCTGCAAGATTTTGTCACCCGCAGTCAGCCCGGATGTAATCTGTACCATGTGGTCGCTGAAGGCGCCGACCTCCACTGGGTGAACGGATGCCGTCTTCACATCTGTGCCCCTGATCACGTAATAGCGGCCGAGATGATTGATTCCAAGGTATTCACGTGGAATGGCGATTACATTGGAAGCAAGAGAAACCGGAATTTCCAGGCGTACCGTCATTCCCGGTTTCCAGAGATTTACCTCCACAGTGTTCGGCTGGATTATGGCCCTGAAGACTTTATGCTGCGTTGCGAAGCCTTTGCGGCTTGCAACGCTGGTGATTGATTCAATCCTTCCACGCCAGGTCTTTCCTGGCAGCGCATCAAGGCTGAGGTCGCAGACCATCCCCGGAGATAAATACCGAAACTCGGTGTCATAGACGAATCCGACCACCTGCATACTTGACAGATCCGGAATCGTCATCGCCGGCATGCCGGGGAAGAGGTTGTCTCCCACTTGAACCTTTCGGTTACTGGCCCAGTTATCGCCATAGATGATGATTCCATCCTGCGGGGCATCGATTTGAAGGAGAGCGATATCTCCATCGATCTTCTTAAGATCTATTTCCGCTTGAGCCCTGTCTACTTCCACCAAGGCCATTTGAGCAGGGACACTTGCCTCCAGATTCCTCAGTTTTTCCTTAGCCTTGTCGCGTGCTAGAACGGCCTTTTCCAGATCGAGCTGATATTTTTGGTACTGGTTGGCAGACTGGAGCTCTTTGGGTATTTTTGCGTAAAGCTCGGCGACCTTGAGATTTCCCTCCGCATCTCCAAGCGCCGTGAGCAGGTCCGACCGCTGAACCTCCAAGTCCGCCTTGGTTTTTTCGATCTTGAGCTTTCTTTCATCCAAAGTTCTCTCAGCCTCGTCTTTCTGGCTGAGCATCGTGGATGCGTCGAACTCGAGGATACGTTCGCCCTGTTTCACGAAACTTCCTTCAAGGGCGAGGAACGTCACAGTGCTCCCAAATCCGGAGCGGATACGGGGTGCCTGAATGTCACGATACCGGGCGGCTTTGAGTTCCCCGGTAATGAGGATTGTATGTGGAATATCGGTCAATGAGACGGTATAAGGTTCAGCCTTTTGGTCGCCGCTAGCAATCGACTTTTCCGTGGGCGCCGGCTGTTTGCCTGTTGCAGGGCCTGGGCTCTGCGGCAGAAGCCAGCGAATGCCCAGCATGCCTGCTATCGCGAATACGATGCAAGAGCTTCGCAGCCAGGCTCTCCGGCGGAGGGGTCTCTGAATCGATAGCGCCATAATCTCGCGCCTCCTGTTACACTATGGTTTCGGCCCGGGTTTGACCTCTGGAGTCATGAATTTCATCATGGCAGGAACTTCTGGTTTTTGGGCCTTGACCCAGGTCTGCCAGTCCTTTTCAAGTGTCTCGATCTCCGAGCCAAACATGTCCTTCTGCAGCAGAATTTCTCGCGTGTCCTTTTTCTCCCGGTTTGCCAGGACCACGGCCCTGCATTTTTCAACGCCGAGTTTTTCGATGATGTACGAGAAAAAAGAGGACGCCTCCGCATCAAAGAGCAGGCGGTCCTGAACATCCTTGGGCATAGTCATGGAGAAGGGCATTCCCTGTGGTTGGCCGCCAGGACCGCCGGATGCCGCAATGCGGATCCCTCCTGCCCCGCCTGCGGGTGGAGTTGGAGCCGGTGCTCCCGAACCGGATCCTCCGGCTGTGACTATGCGAACCGCTGAGCCTCCCCCTGCCGGGCTGCCGTCGTCGGCTGGAGCCACAAAGGGCCGTGACATGGAGAGGATGTCTTCTAGAGGAAAACCTTCTTCAAGGTGATCTTGCAGAAACTTCAGCGTGGATTTGGCGCTGCCTGCGGCATAAGAGACAATCCCAATATCGAGCCAGTCCGCCAGGGGACTCCGTCCCACGTCATCCACCCTCGATGAGCGGAACTCCATCTCGGGAGACAACGAGGTCATCAGGATTGCGTTGCCGATCTTTTGTATCGATGAAGCCACCAGCTGGGATGTGCCGGCGGCCTTCAATTCGGGAGGCGGGCTTTGAATTAGCTGCATCAGTGCTGGAGGAAGTTGCCCGCCCATTTGGGCCTTTATTTGCGCCAGCATCCTCTGGCTGGTGGCCTCGGGAGTGAGCAGAATCAAAGCCCAGCGATAGCCCATCTTCAGAAGACGTCGCTCACTAATGCTGTCCTTTTGCTCCAATGTGGAACAGATTGCCAGCACTCCGCGCGGCAAGTCCTTGCCAAAAAAGGTGGCGAGCTTTGCCTGGGCTTCCTTCACCGGCTTTTCAAAAGGTACGACATCGCTTCGCGAAGCCGCGAAAAAGTCTATTCCAGGTACAATTTCCTTGAACAGCTTGAAGTTCTTTGTGAAGTTGTCCTGCTGTGGCGCAAATCCGGCAGTTACGACAAGCAACACCATTACGGCCCCAATTTGCCGTGTCATAGACTCCCCTAGTTGCGGTTTGCGAAAGAAATTAAACAGGCCGTGACCGACTCACGGAAGGGCTTGCCGGGCTGCCCGGCAAATCTCCGAGACTTCAAGCGGCCTGCAATTCTTCCTCGCACATTAAGTACGACTAACCTTTCCAGCTGTTCCGTTTTTTGGCGATATACTCACTCCGCTCAACGGATTGGGGCGCGAGATCATATGCCGGCGATCCCAGGCTCAGGGCGGCTGATGATCCGAATCAAAGGGAATCACGATTCAGCGACGATCGGGCTTTTCCGGTTTGCGGGATTTGCTTCGAAGAATTCGTGCGACGTGAGTTGGAATCTCGCGTTTGTTGGCCTGGAAAAGGTCCTGGATTAAATGTGGCCTCCGTGCGGCAACCAATCCCAGAGACTTCGCCGTGATGATCCTTACGATCCTGTTGTCATCCTCCAGGCGCGCGCTTAACTCGTTCAGGAACGCTTGAGACCGGGCCGGAAACTTAAGCCCGACCCGTCCCAGGGTGTACGCGAGGTGCCACCGCACGTATGCCGAATCGTCGCCGAGAGATTCTTTGATCCGTTCCAGGATGCGCAGCAGACGACCAGGATGCGACTCCGACAGGCGGGCCAGCGTCCCCGCGGCGCGGCCACGAATAACCCTATCTTTGTCCTCGAGCATGTCCACCAGTTCCTCGATTCTGCGCGGATGATCAACGACGGTCTTGACCACCTCCGAGGTGCGTAGATTCGACAAAGGAACTCTCTTCTTCCGACTTCCGGCGATACGGCGATGCGTTCTTGGTTCCATCATCTTGATCTCAAACTCATGGCCTCTGATCCAGCGGTTCGAGTTTAACACGACAAACGCTTATTCTGGTATCCCGCCCTTTCAGAGGCCGCTGTTCAAAAATCAGCTATTTGCTATTTTATGCCTTTATGTTTTCCTTGCTCGGATCCCAGCTCAGCAATTTCCTTTCGCGCGCGGACTTATTGATGAGGTGAGCGCATGCAGCAGCCCGGTGGCCAATCAAAGCATCTTCCACCGGAGGCTTCCTCGTCTTCACGGACGAGAAAAAGTTTCGTAGATGCACCACGGTAGGATCCAGCCCAATCTCACGATATTGCTCCTCGCCAATGATTATTTCAGGCTCGCGTGAGCCCGGGATCTCCTCTTCGCGGACTTTTGGATCCTTGTAGTATGCATTTTCCATGGCAGTCGGCCAGCTCTCCACGATCCAGCGATTGTCCTCGCTGACAACCTCGGGAGAGAAAGTGAGATTGTTCCCAATCACCAGGCTGCCCTTGGTACCGAGAATCTGGAACCCTCCTTCCGAACTCATCTGATTGTTGAAGGTGCTGCTCAAATTGGCGACAAATCCGTCGTATTCCATGATGGCGTTCATGGTGTCCGGAACGTCCCTGGACTCCTTCCAGCGGTAGAGCTCACCCATGGCCACCACATGATTCGGCATTTTCACGTTCATCATGAAGTGAATGCTGGTGACGAGGTGCACAAACAGATCCGTTGCGATTCCGCCGGAATAATCCTGATAGCATCTCCAGCGGAAAAAGCGAGCGTAATCAACGGGCCGTTTCGGAGCCGGCCCGATAAACATGTCCCAGCTTACGGTCTCGGGTGAGGCATCCGGGGGGATCGGATAGATCCACGCGCCGCTGGCAGTGTTCCTGTTGTAAAATGCGCGAACAATCGTAACCTGCCCGAGTTTTCCGGACGCAAGGATTTCGCGGGCTTTTTGTTGGATGCGCGAGCTGATGCCCTGGCTGCCGACCTGGAATATGCGCCCGCTCTTCTTGACTTCGCTGATAATAGTGTTTCCTTCATCCACCGTGTAGGTCATCGGCTTCTCGATGTAAACGTCCTTGCCGGCGCGCACCGCCTCGACGGCCATCGTCGCATGCCAATGATCGGGAGTAGCAATGATAACGGTATCAATGGATTTGTTTGCGAGAATCTCCCGGTAGTCCTTATAAACTTTCGCCCGCCTCTCTGTTCGCTCCAGTGCCCGCTCAATCCGGCCCTTGTAAGCGTCGCACACGCCAACGACTTCAGTGTTGGGCAGCGACAACGTGGCACTCAGCAGTTCCTGCGCACGCGCACCAACTCCGATCATTCCCACGCTGATCTTCTCGCTTGCTGGTACGGGCGTCACACTGTCGCGAGGCTTTGCTTCCGAATCGCTCAGCGCCATGCCCACGGCTGCGGTTCCCAAGGCGCTCCTCTGCATGAACTCTCTGCGATTCATCCGCTTTTCGTCCCCCATCGTCAAAGCCCTCCTCGTATGATGAGACACAGTGAAAATCACTCCAGATGCAGGCCTCTATGAAATGACCACGAAGCAACACGGGCAGTATGACGCGACAGGGGGTTTGATGTCAATCATCGCGCCCCGACTGCGGGCAAACCTTCAGAACTTTCAGAGGAATAGCGCAAGCATCTGGCGCCGGCGCTGCTCTGAGCCATGCCTGTCGAACTTTGAACAGGGAGCAACCTTGGGTTGCAGCGGATTAGTCCCTTGGTGGCTAGGCAAATGCTCGGAGGGCACGATCCTTCCTTGGTTCCGGCTTGTCCGGGTTGGGGTCTAGGGGTTGAGAATTGAAAAGCGCCTGACGGCGTTGCAGTTCTTCAGGCAGAGTGGCTACGATAAGAACAAGACAGTCGCGGCAACTGCGAACTGGAACACGCACCCGGAATCCATGGAGAGCAGAAACACCCGCTGATCAGGATTCTTTTGCGGGCCTTTTCAAGACCGCAAGATAATCCCGATAGGTTGAGCGGATCGCAATAAAATCCTTGTGTTCGATCCTCAACTCGTCGGCTATCTGGCTCACCTCGTTGTCTTCGAGAGTCGAGATCGACTCGTCTGCTGCGGCCACGGCAAACAGGCAATCGATGAGAGCGAGCTTTTGCTCATGAGTCGCCATAGAGTTAAACTCGCGCGTCACGAGGTAATTCTCCGTTGCACCAAACAGGATGTTCTGGGTCTTCGCGATTTGTACGACAATGACCGCCTGCTCCTCGGGCAACCCCCCGCGTTCCATTACGATGCGCTCCATCATGCGGATTTCTTCGTCACTAATGTCCAGATCCGCTCGTGCGATACGACTCAGCAGGTATGCAAAAGCCGCGATGAACCGCGCCCGCTCGGGTTCCAACCGATCCATCGCTTGCGTGATCTTGCGGACCGTTTCCGTCTCCGTCGAGGACGAGTGGGCTTCTTGGCGCAGTTTGAAAATGTTTAGAATCGACATCCATCGGTACCTTTCATCGCTGGAGCGGGACAGTCCAAGTCAGCGCATGCCCCGGTATCAGGAATTCGCCAGAAACTCGAACATGAGGCGGTGAAACAATCGAGGTTCAAATGCAAAGTCCATGCGCTCGGGATTCCCTCTTTCCAGCCTCAAATAATAGCACGGCGATCACACCACAGTGACCTGGCGTCTTTGTGTTTTTTCGTGATCTTCGTGTCATCATGGTTTGCTTTCAAAAAGAAAACATGATGACACAAAGCTCATGAAGACTGACAATGAGATTTGTGGCAAAATCCACAATCATGGCAACAGTCAATCCACATTACATCCCAAGGAGCTAGCGCAATGGTTGATTACGTAGGCAGTTTCATGGCACATGTGAAAGCGAAAAACCCAGCCGAGCCGGAGTTTCACCAGGCTGTGCAGGAAGTTGTAGAATCTCTGAGCCTGGTCTTAGACAAGTATCCCGTGTACCGGTCGGCAAAAATCCTCGAGCGCATTGTCGAGCCCGAGCGAGTCATCATGTTCCGTGTGCCGTGGATGGATGATCAAGGTGAGATTCAAGTAAACCGCGGTTTCAGGATCCAGATGAACAGCGCGATAGGACCCTATAAGGGTGGATTGCGTTTTCATCCTTCAGTGACACTGGGAATCCTGAAATTCCTGGCCTTCGAACAGGTTTTCAAGAACAGCCTCACCACCCTTCCGATGGGCGGCGGCAAGGGCGGGTCTGATTTCGATCCGAAGGCCAAGAGTGACAACGAAGTCATGCGCTTTTGCCAGGGCTTCATGAGCGAACTTTTCCGTCACATCGGACCCGACACGGATGTACCCGCCGGGGATATCGGGGTGGGCGGACGCGAAATCGGCTACTTGTTCGGCCAGTATCGAAAGTTGCGGAATGAGTTCACGGGAGTTCTCACAGGGAAGGGTCTCAACTGGAGTGGCTCCCTTATCCGTCCTGAGGCCACGGGTTATGGCGCCGCTTACTTTGCGGCGGAGATGCTCTCCACCCGCGGCGAGACCATGGAAGGGAAGATTTGCATGGTGTCCGGAAGTGGGAACGTATCCCAGTACACCATCGAGAAAGTCCTTCAGCTCGGAGGCAAGTGCGTGACAGTATCTGATTCGAACGGTTATGTCTATGATCCGGAAGGCATCGACCGCAAGAAGCTTGACTTTCTGATGGAACTCAAGAATGTGCGGCGCGGCCGAATAAAGGACTACGCTGAAGCTTACAAAAACGCGATTTACACGCCGGTCGATCCAAAGCTGGATTACAACCCGCTCTGGAATCACAGGGCAGACTGCGCATTCCCCAGCGCCACACAGAACGAAATCAACGCGAAGGACGCGCAGAATCTGCTGAAGAACGGCGTCTATCTGGTTGCCGAGGGCGCCAACATGCCGACGCACATCGACGGCGTGAAAATATTCCTCGACGCCGGAATTCTCTATGGCCCCGGGAAAGCTGCCAATGCCGGTGGTGTCTCTGTTTCGGGTCTCGAAATGTCACAAAACAGCATGCGCCTGCCCTGGACAAGAGAAGAAGTGGACCAACGCTTGCATTTGATCATGAAGTCTATTCACAAAACCTGCGTTGAAACCGCGGAGAGGTTCGGCACTCCGGGCAACTATGTCAACGGCGCCAACATCGGCGGCTTCCTCAAAGTGGCCGATGCGATGTTGGATCAGGGCTTGGTATAGTCAGACGGTCACCGCCTGTAATTGACGATTTACGATTGACGATTGACGAACGATTGGAACCGCTCTTCAATCGTCAATCGTCAATCATGGATCGTGAATTGTTTATAATGGCTTTTCACATTTGAGGGAGCTTCGAGCCTTGGGTGAGCAGTATTTGGATCCTCTCTGGATCGAGCACGGATATGGAACCCGTTTCCAGGGTTTCCAGAACCTCATGCGGCGCAGAATCCGCGACGTTCTTCTTGTCTCAAGCCTATACGACCTTTATCTCTTCGAGGAAGACGGCAGACTCTACGAACTCATCCGCAACGAATACCTTGGCCTCAATTTAAGCCATTCTCCTGAGCTGACTCGGGTCTCCAGTGGGAAGGAAGCAATCACTCTCGCCAGAGAGGAGAGACGGTTTGACCTGATTATAACAACCCTGCACATCGAGGACATGAGCGCCCTAAAGCTCGCCCAGCTCGCACGCGAGGCGGGGCTCGATATCCCGATTGTCCTGATGGCCTACGACAACCGCGAATTGAAAGACCTGGTTGCACACCAGGACACATCCGTCTTCGATCGGATCTTCATCTGGCAGGGAGATTTTCGGCTCATCATCGGCATCATCAAGCATCTTGAAGACCGGATGAACGTGGACCATGACACGCGAATCGCGGGCGTGCAATCGATCATCCTCATTGAGGACAGCGTTCGTTATTACTCTTCTTTTCTGCCCATTATCTACACGGAGATTCTGAAACAGTCACAGCGGCTCATCTCGGAAGGAATCAACCTTTCACACCGGTACCTCAGGATGCGTGCCAGGCCCAAAATTCTTCTTTGCGAGACTTACGAGGAAGCCTGGGATTATTACAGCAAATATGAGGATTACATCCTCGGCGTTATTTCCGATATCGATTTTTCCCGTAACGGCACGCCCGATCCGCGGGCCGGATTGATCTTTGCCAAGGAGGTCAAGTCCAGGTACCCCGACATTCCTATATTGCTCCAATCCCTTACACCTAGCTGCGAGGATGAGGCGAAGGAGCTTAACGTTTCCTTCGTTCTCAAGGACTCCCCCACCCTGCTGCTCGAACTGCGGCAGTTCATGACGGAGTATTTCAGCTTCGGCGATTTCATCTTTCGAACCCCGGATGGTCGCGAAGTAGGCAGAGCTTCGGACCTGAATTCACTGAAAGAGCAGCTTCAGTTCGTGCCGGAGGAGTGCATCCGTTATCATGCCGAGAGAAACCACTTCTCGAACTGGCTTAAAGCGCGAACTGAGTTCTGGCTGGCGCACAAGCTCCGGCCGCGCAGGGTTGAGGATTACCCGTCGGTCGCAGCCTTGCGACAGGATTTGATCTCTTCCCTCGGCGAGTACCGAAAGCTGCAACAACGGGGTCTCATTACCGACTTCAGCAAGGAGTCCTTTGACCCAAAGAGCAGCTTCGCCAGAATCGGCGGCGGCTCTCTCGGCGGCAAGGCGCGCGGGTTGGGTTTTGTCAATATCCTGGTCAACAACTATGACGTGCGCGAGCGATTCGAAGGCATCGAGATCTCGGTACCTCCGGCTGTCGTTCTGGGCACGGACGTCTTTGACCAGTTCGTGGATGAAAACAATCTGCGCAACTTCGCGCTCAACTCCACGGACGACAGCGAGATAACCCGAAGATTCCTGGAGGCGAGAAGTTTTCCCGAGGAGATCCTGGGCGAGCTGGCGGCCTTTTTGGACCTGGTCGCTGAGCCTCTGGCGGTTCGCTCGTCGAGCCTGCTGGAGGACTCCCAGTATCATCCGTTCGCCGGAGTATACGAGACGTACATGATTCCAAACAACCGGCCCGATCCATTCATGCGACTGAGCCAGCTGGTATACACCATCAAGCGCGTCTATGCGTCGACCTTCTACCAAAGCGCGAAGGACTACATCAAGGTTACGGCCTATCGTCTGGAAGAGGAAAAGATGGCCGTGATCATTCAGCAGATGGTTGGAGCCCCGCACGACAACCGTTTTTACCCGGATTTCTCCGGCGTTGCAAAGTCCTACAACTTCTACCCTGTATCGCCTCAAAAGCCGCTCGACGGAATTGTCTCTGTTGGACTCGGACTGGGTAAGATCATTGTCGAAGGCGGCATAACCGTCAGGTTCTGCCCGAAATATCCCAATCATCTGCTTCAGTTTTTCTCCACCGCGGAAGCTTTGCGCAACAACCAGACCGAGTTTTTCGCTCTCGATCTGAGAGGTCAGCCTCTAAATAGCTCCGATACCAGCGACATGCTCGTCAAAAGGTTCAACCTGAACGTCGCCGAGTCGGACGGGACGCTGCAGCACGTGGCGTCCACCTATTCTCCGGAAAATGACGCCCTGTACGACGGCATTTCGAGGAGGGGTATTCGGGTAGTGTCCTTCGCTCCGATCCTGCGAAACAAAATATTCCCTCTCCCGCAAATCCTCGACCTCCTGCTCGACATGGGCAGCTGGGGCATGGGCAGCCCGGTTGAAATTGAGTTCGCTGTGACACTGTCGGCTTCGACTGGACACCGCAAGCAGTTCGGCCTACTGCAAATGCGCCCGCTGGTTCTCAGCAGAGAAACAGAGCAACTGGAGATCGAGGAGGTAGCCAGGGAAAAGCTCGTCTGCCTGAGCACTTACGTCCTCGGACACGGCGTCCTGAAGGACCTGTACGACATTGTGGTGGTCGATATCGACAAATTCGACCGATCCAAAAGCTGCGAAGTCGCCAGGGAAGTAACGCAGTTCAACGAGCAGATGCTTGACGAGGGACGACCCTATCTGCTTATAGGGGTGGGACGCTGGGGCTCGCTCGACCCGTGGCTTGGCATTCCGGTGAAATGGGATCAGATTTCCGGAGCCAAGGCCATTGTGGAATCAGGGTTCAAGGACTTCGATGTCGATCCCTCGCAGGGATCGCATTTCTTCCAGAACATAACTTCTTTCATGGTGGGCTATTTTACGGTCAACTCCCGGATGAAGCACGGATTCGTCGACTGGGAGTGGCTTCGCCGGCAGCCCGCCATCGAAGAGAAGAGTTACGTTCGCCATATCCACCTGGATAAGTCGGTCGTCGTCAAAATAAATGGGCACCAAAACAAGGGCATAATTCTTAAGCCGGAGTGATGCGTTGAGCGGGGATCGTGACAATCAGAGAGCATCCTACGTTCGGGCCAGGCCGACGCTCGAGGCTTGTCCGCACTGCGGCCAGGAGCTGAGTCCTTGGCAGCAAGTGCTTTTGACCGTCGACCGCGCTTTGGTCTGCAAAAAATGCTGGTACAGGATCATTCTCGATCCGTTAGAAGAGCCTAAGGCAGAAGAAAAGCTCCGTTCCTGGAGGAAGGAATAGCATTATGGAATCCTACAACTCCTTTCAGGTCGCTCAGCAGCAAGTCATCGAGGCGGCCAAGATCCTGAATCTCGATCGCGGCACCGTTGATTTGCTTGTGTGGCCTCAGAGGGAATTTAAGTTTACCTTTCCAGTCAGGATGGATGACGGAGAGGTAGATATATTTCATGGCTATCGCATTCAATATAACTTCGCACGCGGGCCGGCCAAAGGCGGTATCCGGTTTCACCCGGATGAGACCGTTGACACTATACGCGCCCTCGCCGGCTGGATGACCTGGAAAACGGCAGTGGTGGATCTACCGCTGGGCGGCGCCAAAGGCGGTGTGGTCTGCGATCCTCGGAAAATGTCCGAACGGGAGCTGGAGAATCTTTCCCGGGCTTATATCCGCGCCGTCGCACCATTTCTCGGGATTGACAAGGATGTGCCGGCGCCTGATGTATACACGAATCCCCAGACCATGGCCTGGATGATGGACGAATACGAAACCATCGTGCAGCATCATCATCCCGGCGTCATGACGAACAAACCCATTCCGCTTGGGGGAAGCGAGGGAAGACGGGAGGCCACAGCCCGAGGCGGCGTGATCACTGTTCGCGAAGCCTGCAAGCTACTGGGAGTGGATGCGCGCGGCGCTTATTCCATTCAGGGATTCGGCAGTACAGGCCAGCGCGCTGCCCTTTTCCATCAGCAGTTACTCGGCGGGGGAAAGCTCATAGCTGTGTGCGATTCCAGCGGTGGTATCTACAATTCGCACGGCTTGAACCCCAAGGAACTCGTTACACACAAGCTCAAGACAGGATCCGTTGTCGGATTTCCCGGAGCAGAGCCCATCCCTCCTGAACACGTTCTCGAACTCGATGTCGAGGTGCTTTATCCGGCCGCGCTGGAAAATGCCATCAACGTGCAGAACGCTGAGCGAATCAGGGCACGCATCGTGTGCGAGCTGGCTAATGGGCCGACGACCCCGGAAGCTGACTTGATCCTGTACCAGAATGGCGTACACGTGATCCCCGACATCCTCGCCAGCGCTGGAGGAGTGACTGTTTCCTACTTCGAGATGGTCCAGAACAGCTACGCATACTTTTGGGAAGAGTCCCAGGTGCACCAGCAGCTCGATGCCAAGATCACGCGCGCGTACCACACAGTGCAGAAAGCGGTGGAGGAGAAGCGGGTGCATCCGCGGCTGGCGGCAATGGTCGTGGGAGTCGCCCGGGTCGCAGAAGCGTGCAAGCTGCGCGGCTGGGTCTAAATCATTGACGATTGCAGATTGACGATTGACAAAAGCGTCGCGATGAGAGTTCCGCCACAGAGACACTGAGATCATGGAATCAACTCTGTATCTCTGCGGTTTAGCGGAATGATCGGAATTTAGAGGCGCTGCGGGTGTTCCATGTTACAGCCCCTCACATATGGTCCGTTATTACCGTTTGGAAGAATTGTGTCAAACGAAGAGCGTGCCTGAGTGAGTTGGTACGCTGTGAGCTCTCGAGCTCCGCGCAAAATGGCTCCGCGAAAGTCTGTGGCCATAAGCTGCGCATTGCCGAAGGATGATCCCGCAAGAATCGCGCTCGAAAAATCGGCAGTGCTAAGGTTGCAGTTACGGAAACTGCACCCCGCGAGCGTGGCTCTAAGGAAGCTACATTGCTTCAGGTTGGCGTTTTCGAAGTTAGAACCTTCGCACTGCGCGCCAGTGAAGTTACATCCGGGAAGTTGGGCGGAGGAGAAATTGGCGTGGCCCATTTTGGCGTCGTTGAAGCGACACATATCCAGCCGAGCGTGGAGGAAGACGGTTTTTTCCATATCCGTTTCAGTGAAATCGCATCCCAAAATGTGGCTGTGGTTGAAAACAACCCCCGGCAGGAGCGCGGCGCTGAAGTCACAAGAGTGCATCCTGACTTCGTACATGCGGCATTCACGCAACTGTGCGCCACGAAACCTGGCACTAGCCAGCCGTGCTTCAGAAAAGTTGGCTTCCGCGAGCCAACCGTAACTGAAATCCACGTCGGTCAGGTCGGCGCGCGCAAGGTCTGCTCTAAAAAGCTTCGCGTTCCGCATATTGGCTCCCCTGAGATCAGCACCAGCCAGGTTCGCCTGAGAGAGATTGGCATCCACGAAGGAAACTCCCGCCAGGACGGCGTTCTGCAGATTCACCCCTTCGAGGTCGGTGTCAGCCAGTGTTGCGTTTGTCAGATTTGCGCGATATCCACCCTTGTCTTCCAGCCATAACCTGTGCGCATGAATGACATCTCGCAGTGACCAATCGCCAATCTGAATTCTGTTGTTGCTGGAATTTCCACGTTCCATATCTCCAGGGGACTGTAAAGCCATGACGATCCTCCTCAGCGGCATATCGTCGGAAGTGCCTCGATACTTTACAGTTTGGTCGATTCGTTTGCAGGGCGCTGCAGCCTCTGCGTCTCAGTGGTGAGTACATCTCCAGACATCCAGCTGTATGTGTGGAAGTTTTTGTGTTATATAACGAATGAGGACTCGAGCCCGCCCGAATCAGCAGCCCTGGAAAGAACATGATTGGTGAAAAGATCGGCAAGTACATGATTCTCGAAGCTTTAGGCACGGGGAACATGGGGACTGTCTACAAGGCTGAGGATCCCGAAGGCCGAATTGTCGCACTGAAGCTTGTTCGATCACAGGTGCTGTATGACGTCGAACGACGTGAGCGTTTCCTGCAGGGCATCCTGGCAGCCAGCCTAGTGCACCACGATGGAATTTGTCCTATTCTTGAAATTGGAGATGACAACGACGATTTCTTCGTCGTAACGCCTTACCTCGAGGGCAGGACACTCGAGCAATGCCTCGAGCACAAGCCTGTTCCCTGGCAACGCGCCGTGGCTATCGCCATTGCGGTCGGACGGGCGCTCACGGCCGCGCACGCCGGGCGAGCAGTCCATCGGGGCCTAAAGCCATCCAACATATGGCTTCAAAAAGAAGGAACGGTTATTGTTTCCGATTGCTCCATAGCACGCTTCACTGAGATGTCCAAACGTTCGCGAACGAAATCGATTGGGCCACGAGTGGATTTCGCCGACACTCTGATCCCGCTGGCTGCGCTCGCCTATATGTCGCCGGAGCAGGTGCGGGGCGACAATGTTGATGCGCGTACCGACATTTTTTCCCTGGGTGCGATCCTCTATGAGATGCTGACGGGTCGCCATCCCTTCGATGCCCGAAACTCCCTCTCCCGGATGAGCGCCATTCTCGAAGCTGAGCCTCCGCCCCTGACTTCCAGGTTGGGAAGCATCCCTCGGGATTTGGACCGGATTGTGCGCAGAGCCCTGGCGAAGGAACCTTCGGACCGTTATGGGAGTATGCAGGATTTGCTCACGCAGTTGGAAATGGTGCAACGAAGCGTTGTCGAGCAACCAAGACCCCTTCAGGAAACCAGGAAGGTGCGCCGCTTCCGCACCCTGGGGTGGCTGACGCTGATCACGCTGATCCTTGCCTTGATCGCCGTTTTCCTCTACCGCCTCTGCCACTAATGGAATCCTCCTGCCAGAGCAAAGGCGGGGCGTTTCATTCCCCGAAATATGCCAGGAAACAAACGGTGAAAGATATCGCAGTTGCCCTCCTGGGTCTAGGAACCGTTGGCCGTGCTTTTGCACGATACGCTGATGGAAGAGCCGTTGCGCAAGGCACGAAGATTTCCATTCGTGCCGTTGCCGACAGCAGCGGCGGTACGTTTCTGCAATCAAGCGAGCAACTGTTGGAACTGCTCAACTGGAAGGACGCAGGGCAAAAGCTGCGGGCACGGGTACCTCAACCACTGGTTCAATGTATATCTTCTTTTATCTGCGCACTTCCCTCTTACCGTATTCCAATCCTCGTGGAGGCCTTACCAACCCGCTATCAGGATGGCGAGCCCGGTTTAGGCTGGCTTTGCCAGGCGCTGTCACAGGGAACCTCGGTGGTAACTGTGGACAAGGGACCGGTCGCGCATGGCCTCGATCTTCTTCTCGAGCAGGCGCGCAAATCCGGGGCAAGGCTTGCTTACAGTGGCACCACCGGCGTGACTGCACCGAGAGAGATCAGTGGATGTACCGTAAGCGAGATACGTGGCATCCTCAACGGAACCACAAACTTCATCTTGACCGAGATGCAGGAACGTCTTCTCAGTTTCGAATCTGCTCTTTCCAGGGCCCAGGCACTGGGAATTGCCGAGCCGGATCCCTCCCTTGACATCGAAGGATGGGACACAGCCTGCAAAATCCTGATTCTTGCAAAATCATGGATGTCCCCGCATGCCCAGCTGGAGGACGTCTCTCGCCTGGGCATCGGCCCGCAAACTGATGAGCTGATCAAGCAGGCTCGGTCAAGCGGATGCGTCGTCCGACTCGTCGGGCGTGCTTGCTTCTGGCAAGACCGACTGAGAGCAAGCGTGGCACCCAAGATTCTAGCACCCGATTCGCCCTTCTTCTCCGTCTCTGGGACATCGAAAGCGGCAGTCTTTGACACCGTTGAGAAGGGTGAAGTCTTTATTCCAGGCCTTTCGGGATTGGATGCAATTTCTCAAACAATTCTCAATGATGTTCTTTACGTAGCCAATTAAAAAGCAACCCGAAGAGTCGCAGGGTTCACAGAGACTCCGAGGCGGATGTGTCTCCGGGGTGTATATTGAAGGCTATGCTCGGGCTGCAAATGGTGGTAATAATCTGCGGAGGAGGTGAATCATGCCATTCTGTCCGAGTTGTGGCATCGAATACCGTCCGGAATCTACGTGCTACGCCGGCTGTAATGTCGAACTCGTTGATTCGCTGCCCGCGGAGGATTCCGGTGAAATCAACCCGGATGCGGTACAATTAGTCGAGCTCGCCAGCTTTCCTAACGCCTCCGAAGCCGAAATGATCCAGGAATTGCTGGAGAGCAATGGTATAAGCACGGTCATTCGAGGGGACGCGGATCTCATCAGGGCAACCAGTGGAGCTGAGCCCCGCCGCCTTGCTGATCGTTCAGGGCGACTCGGCTCGCGCACGTGAGACTTGTTAAGCATTTTTCGCAGGGGATATCAGCCCGGCGGAGAACTCGCCCAACGAACCTCGAGAAATGCGACTGAGGCGAGCTGGATGCCTGGTGGGGTCATAACCTAAGAGAGTTTCGATCTTTGGGTTTCCATGGGAAGGAGAGTCCCTGTGGTTACATTTTTGCTCTGGTGCATTCTGTTTGTGCTTTGTTGGCCGCTTGCCCTGCTGGCACTGGTTTTGTACCCCTTGATCTGGCTGCTCTTGCTTCCCTTCCGGATAATCGGAATCGCAGTTGGCGGCGTTCTAGAACTGCTGTGGGCGATCGTTACCCTGCCCGCTCGAATTCTCAAGAAACTGTTCTAAGGAAAAGCAGCAATGCTCTACGAAGACTCCATTGCCGAGCAAAAGCGGAACGTCGAGCCTCCGGCCGCCTCCGGAGTCGATGCGGCGATAGCGCCGGCGCCGGACGAGGCTGCCCCAATCCGCGGCGGAAGCCTGCGGATCGTGGAGAATATGGAGGAGAGCCTCTCAATCCCGACTGCCACCTCCTACCGGACAATCCCGGTAAAGCTTCTCGAAGAGAACCGGCGCATCATCAATGAGCATCTCGAAGCTGACAATCGCACCAAGGTTTCGTTCACACACATTATTGCCTGGGCTATCGTCCGCGCCGTAAGCGAACAGCCCGCGCTGAATGCAGCTTACGAAACTATCGATGGTGAGCCCCACCGCCGAATGAGGAACTCGGTGAATCTGGGCGTTGCGGTTGATCTCGAGCGCAAGGACGGCAGTCACACACTGCTCGTTCCAAACATCAAAAGCGTCGATAAACTGACCTTCTGCGAGTTTCTCCAGCGCTACGACGAAACGATAGCGCGTGCCCGCAAGGGAACCATCGATCCATCAGACTTTCAGGGAACCACGGTTACCCTAACAAATCCCGGTACGGTTGGCACGATAGCTTCCCTGCCCCGCCTCATGAAACAGCAGGGAGCCATTATTGCCACTGGGAGTATAGGCTACCCCGCGGAGTACCATGCCTGGTCATCCCGGGCACTGTCGAGCCTGGGCCTCAGCAAGGTTATGACCATAAGCTGCACGTACGACCACCGCATTATCCAAGGAGCCGAATCCGGCCAGTTTCTTGGGAAAGTGCACGACCTGCTTCTGGGACATGCCGGCTTTTACGACCAGATTTTTAGGGACTTGAATCTTCCCGCTGTTCCTGTCCAATGGGCACGGGATCAGCATCCCACAATCTTCGGAGCTCCTGCGCAGCGCGACGACCTCGAAAAACAGGTGGGGGTTTTGCAGCTCATCAACATGTATCGAGTGCGCGGCCACCTCATCGCGAACCTCGATCCCCTGGGAAACCAGGCCCACTATCATTCCGAGCTTGATCCCGCAACCTATGGGTTGACGATGTGGGATCTCGACCGCGAATTTACGACGGGTGGATTGGGCGGGCTTGCCCGCGGTACTCTTAGGGAGATCCTCGGCGTTCTCCGACAGACTTACTGTCAGAAGGTAGGCATCGAGTATCGTCACATCCAGGATTTCGCCGAAAAGGCGTGGATTCAGGAGCGACTTGAGCCTGCGGAAAACCGGCTGCCACTGGGACGTGCCGTTAGGCTCGATATCCTGAAGAGCCTTATCGAGGCTGAGGGTCTCGAAAGGTATCTTCACACCAAGTTCATCGGTCACAAGCGCTTTGGGCTCGAGGGCGCGGAAACTACAATTCCCGTGGTTGCCCGGATTCTCTCCGATGCTGCCAACGACAACGTCAAAGAGGCCGTCATCGGGATGGCGCATCGCGGAAGGCTGAATGTTCTCGCCAATATCATAGGCAAGCCTCTTGCTAAGATCCTGTCCGAATTTGAGGAAAATACCGATCCACTGGCTACGCAAGGATCCGGAGACGTGAAGTACCACCTGGGCTCTGCCGGGGTATTCCGCTCACCCGAGGGCAAGGCAATCCTTGTCGCCGTCGGGCCGAACCCGAGTCACCTGGAGTGGGTCAATCCCGTGATCGAGGGTATTGTGCGTGCGAAGCAGGTGCGCCGGGGTGACAAGCAACGCGAACAGGTGATCCCTATTCTCATCCACGGCGACGCGGCCTTTGCCGGACAAGGTGTGGTGTGGGAAACCATCAACCTGTCGCAATTGCACGGCTACGCCACCGGCGGCACGATTCACATCATCATAAACAACCAGATCGGCTTCACCACCACGCCAGAGGAGGCGCGTTCTTCGCCTTATGCCACTGATCTTGCCCGCTCCGTGCAGGCCCCGATTTTCCACGTCAACGGAGACGATCCCGATTCCGCAATACGCGTGGCCCGGCTTGCTTACACCTATCGGCAGCGTTTCAAGAAAGACGTCGTGGTGGATGTCTTCTGCTATCGCCGCCACGGGCACAACGAAGGCGACGAGCCGAGCTACACGCAGCCGCTTCTTTATAAAAAGATCAGCGAGCGTCCTTCCGTCTTAACAATCTACGCAGAGCGCCTCGTTCGCGAGGGAGTCGTAACCCAGGCCGAGGTGGATCGCTTTCGCGAGGATCGTCACAGGCGCCTGGAAGAGGCCTATCAAGAGAGCCTCAAGGGGGACCAGCATTTCGAGCCGGACATCCCGTTGGCGGTTTCCGAGGACGAACTCCGCGAGTTTCAGCCCACGAGCGGAACCAGCGTCGGCATGGACATGGTCAGGTTGGTTGCCCGCGGGCTCAGCACCTTGCCGGAGGCGTTCAGGCTGCATCCTAAATTGAAGCCCTTCATCGCCAAACGGAGAGAACTCGTGGAAGGAGACACCGAGATAGACTGGGCCTATGCCGAGGCGCTGGCATTCGGCACCCTGGTCTATGAAGGGACGCCCGTTCGACTCAGCGGACAGGATTCAGCCCGAGGCACATTCAGCCAAAGGCACTTGGTTCTTTGCGACCTGGAAACGGGCGAGGAATACGTGCCGCTTCAGCACATCAGCCCTGACCAGGCCCAATTCGAAGTATTCGACAGCTCGCTCTCCGAGGCCGGCGTGCTTGGCTTCGAATTCGGCTACAGCGTTGCCGACCCTCTAAGCCTCGTGATCTGGGAGGCTCAATTCGGTGATTTCGCCAACTCAGCCCAGGTGATCGTCGACAACTTTGTTGCCAGTTCCGAGTCCAAATGGCGGCAACCCTGCGACCTCGTTTTGCTACTCCCCCACGGTTACGAGGGACAGGGGCCCGAGCACTCCAGCGCGCGCCTCGAGCGTTTTCTCACCCTTTGTGCCGAGGACAACATGAGGGTGTGCTCTCCCAGCACTGCGGCCCAATATTTTCACCTGCTGCGCCGGCAGATGCGCGACGCCAAACGAATCCCCCTTGTTGTGATGACTCCCAAGAGCATCCTGCGTCATCCTCGAACCATGTCGAAACCTCAGGAATTGGCCGAAGGACGCTTCGAGCTCGTCCTCGACGATGCCGGTGTCAAAGACAAGGAAGCAATCCAGCGAGTCCTGCTCTGCTCCGGAAAGATCTATTACGACCTGCTTGTCGAGCAGGAAAGGCGCAAGAGCAGAGAGATCGCCGTCGTCCGTATCGAACAACTTTATCCTTATCCCGAATGGAATATCGCGAATGTTTTCCAGGGCTACAATCGCGCCAAGCAGATCTGCTGGGTGCAGGAGGAGCCGCAAAATATGGGCGCCTGGCGCTACATCCGGCACCGTCTGGGACAGCACCTCCCCTTCGGACGCGAGTTCCGTTATATAGGACGTCCCGAGAGCGCGAGCCCGTCAGCAGGCTCGCTCAGGACACATCGTAAAGAGCAGGCGGCACTCGTAAACGCCGCTTTCGAATAGCCGGTTGCTCCGAACTCTGTGGAACCGATTTATTAGGCAACGGCCTCGCACCCACCTGTCTACGCCTTGCGAGCCGGATCTTCGAAAGGAAAAACTGTGAGAATTGGAATCACCTGCTATCCCACGTATGGCGGCAGCGGAATTGTCGCTACGGAATTGGGAAAGGAACTCGCCGAGCGCGGCCACGAGATTCACTTCATCAGCTATGCGCCGCCCCTGAGGCTCGACAAGGTTTCTCCCAACATCCAGTTTCATGAGGTGGAGGTAACGACATACCCCCTTTTCGACCATCCTCCTTACACGCTGGCCTTAGCCACCAAGATGGCCGAGGTCGCCGAAATCGAAAACCTGGATTTGCTGCATTGCCACTATGCCATCCCCCATTCCGTGAGCGCGTTTCTGGCTAAGTCCATGCTGAAACCGCGGCATTTGCCGGTCGTCACGACGCTGCATGGTACCGACATCACGCTCGTCGGCTCCGATCGTTCATACCTGCCCATAACCAAGTTTTCGATTGAGCAATCCGACGGCGTCACTGCCGTCTCCAATTTCCTCAAGGAAGCGACACTCCGGACGTTCGGAGTGAAGAACGACATCGAAGTCATATACAACTTCGTAAACTGTGACATCTACAAGCCCATAGAGGGCGGCGAATTGCGTGGCCATTACTCTCCAAACGGAGAGAAAATAGTCATACATCTATCCAACTTCAGACCGGTCAAACGTCCAGCCGATGTCGTCGAAATATTCGAAAGAGTGCAGGCCAAGATCCCTGCAATACTTCTTATGGTCGGGGATGGACCGGAGCGCAGCAGTGCCGAGTGGCTGGCGCGTCATCACGGCCTTGACAAAAAGGTTCACTTCCTCGGGAAGCGCGACAACATCGAAGATCTCATCGGAATCTCCGATCTTCTTCTGCTTCCGAGCGACAACGAATCCTTCGGGCTCGTTGCTCTCGAAGCCATGGCTTGCGAGGTGCCCGTCATTGTTTCCAAGGTCGGAGGGCTCCCGGAGGTTGTCACGGATGGGGTGGAGGGGTATCTGGTCGAACCGCGCGACGTGGATAAAATGGCCGAACGGGCCTTGCACATTCTTTCAGACGAATCGCGCCGCAAGGAGATGGGAAAGGGCGCCAGGGAGACTGCTCGGAAGCGCTTCTGTGCATCCAAGATCATCCCGCAATACGAGCAATATTACGAGAAGGTAGTCTCTCAGAGATCTCAGTGATCTCCGTGTCTCTGTGGTGTAATTGTATTGGAGAAAACCGTCCATGCCACGTAAGAAACCAGTTCGCCGGAAAAAGTCGGTGCCGGGCTCCCTCGGCCTCAGCGCAAAGGAAACAAAGGCCACAGCTGTCGCGGAATTGCAGAAGCTCTCTGAGGCAGTAGAGGCCGATGGCGGCGCGGTTCTCGCAAGCTACAAGGAACCTTTCGGGGGCAAGCCCTTGCTTCTCGTTGCTCTCCCAGTGGAGCGCGTCGAACCCACTCCCTATCAGCGCGACGTCTCCGAGTCGCATGTCAAACGGCTTATGCGCGTCGTCGAGAAGCTCGGCTGCTATCTTGATCCTATCATCGCAATCCGCCGGAATGGCGCTTACTGGACTCCCAACGGAAACCACCGCCTCCAGGCGCTGAAAAAACTTGGCGGCAAGAGCATCATCGCGCTTCTGATCCCTGATGCTGATCTGGCCTTCAAGATTCTCGCACTAAACACCGAAAAGGCGCACAACCTGCGCGAGAAATCGCTCGAGGTCATCCGCATGGCCCGCGCATTGTCAGAGGAAAGCAACCAGAAGGAAACGGACTTCGCCTTCGAATTTGACGAGGCCTCTTTTCTAACTTTAGGACTCTGCTACGAAAAGCGTCCGCGAGTCAGCGGTGGCGCCTACCAACCTGTACTGCGCCGCATCGACGAGTTTATGGATCTCCCCCTGGCAAAAGCCTTCCCCAACCGTGTAAAGCGCGCCGATAAGATCCTGGAATTGGATGATGTGGTAGCAGAGGTCATAGGAAAGCTCAAGGAGCGTGGCCTAACCAGCCCTTACCTGAGACCTTTTGTCGTTGCTCGCATCGATCCTACTCGGTTTTCGAAGGCGACTTCCTTCGACTTTGATGAGGTGATCGACAAAATGATCGCTTCCGCCAGGCGCTTCAATGTCGACAAGGTGCGCCAGGAGGATCTCGCCCGAACGGGCGGACCGCCGGTCGCCGAAGAATAGGACGTCCGAACCCGATCCTTCGCACCAGGTCATCAGCAAGGCTCTCAAGACCAAGAAAAGTCTTGTAAGCTCCTGCCAAAATCAGTATCTCTTAAACGGAAAGAGGGAAAGCCGAGGCGGCCCACCGCCGGTACCATCGATTTTAATCTCTGGAGGAAAAGACTATGGGCAAGGGCGACCTACGCACCAGGAGAGGCAAGATTTGCCGCGGCACTCACGGCAAGACGCGTCCGCGAAAAAAGAAAATCGCTAGAAAATCCGTATGATTCATCTGTTCATTCGCCGCTAAACGCCGTGAAATGAATCACTTTGCGGTTTTTGTGCTTTGCAGTAAAAGCAAACCACGAAATCCTTATAGACCTCAAGAACATCTTTCTTAATTGGTCAATTCCTGCTCTCTTAGTCCTTTGTTAGCTGGAGGACAGACAGCGCGAATGGCCAGCAATAAACTGTCCTTGATCCATCGATCCATTGGTCTGGCACAGCACAGAGTAGTCAAGGTCCCAAACAAGAGTACAAGCGGTCATCTACCGAAGAGGTAGCCACAATATGTCCACAACCATTGAAGAAGCTGTCAAGCCAGTCACTCAAGTAAAAAACCGAATCTTGTTGGCTTTGCCAAGCCTGGATTATCAGCGGTTACAAGCCAAACTCGAGTTCGTCAACCTCGCCCGCGGCACGGTTTTGTACGACGTCGGCTCAGCGATTCGCCACGCCTATTTCATGAATACAGGCATGGTTTCCCTGATCGCAAGCACAGAAAACGGGGCCACTGTTGAGGTCGGGAGCGTAGGTGATGAAGGGCTGATCGGAATGCCGGTTGTCTTAGGAGGTAAGAGCCGCATGAGCTACCGTGCCGTAGTGCAAATTGCAGCAACGGGAATGAAGCTTTCGGTGGCGGCGCTCGAAAGCGAGCTCGAGCAATGTCCCAGGCTTCGGGAGCTGCTGCTCAAGTACATGCACGTGCTGCATGCTCATGTCTCTCAGTCGGCGGTCTGCAATCGCTTTCATTCGCTCGAGCAGAGATTGTGTCGCTGGCTTCTGACCACTCGCGACCGGGTCGCTTTGGACAGGTTCCCGTTAACCCATGAGTCGCTGGCGCATATACTCGGCTCCACACGCACGCCGCTCACTCTGACTGCCGGCGCTCTTCAAAAAGCAGGATCGATCGCGTATCACCGCGGGATCATCCGCATCCTCGACTCTGCAGCCCTGGAAGCTGCGGCATGCGAGTGCTATCGCATTGTCAAAGACGATTACGACCATCTCTTGGACTCATGATTCAAGGCATCCGCTGACCGGGGCCTTTAAACGGAACTGCAGCTTTTTCACGAAGTTCACGACACAGAAACTTCAACTGGTGGGCTGAAGGCCTGGATCCCGGCAATGAGTTTGACGGGTCTTATCGTTCCATCCACAGACGCCAGCGGATACGGCACCCTTTCCAAATGATCCAGGATAAAACGCAATAAGGAAGAACCGGCTGGCAGCGGGATCCCGGATAATGAAGTAATTGATTTTTATTCTGCGATCTCCGTAGCTTTGTGATGTAATGGCTGGCGTGTTTGATAGTCGGTCAGAGATAAAGTGAGGGGAAACTCATGGCAATCATTGCACAGACTCTGAGGTGCCGGGTGTTCCTGGCGATTGCATTGCTTTTGGTTCTATGCTCTCTGGGAGCCGCTTCCTGGTGGCAGGCAGCGCAAACTCCGGCTGCCACTGCCGAATCGCCCGAACAGACCGCAAAAATGCGCTGGTTCCGGGAAGCGAAGTTCGGTCTTTTTATCCACTGGGGTCTGTATGCAATTCCGGCTGGCGAGTGGAAAGGGGAGCCGATCAAAGGCATCGGCGAGTGGATCATGAACCGGGCCAAGATACCGGTAAAGGAATATGAGCAGCTGGCGCAGCAGTTTAATCCCACTAAGTTCAACGCTGACGAGTGGGTTCAGATGGCTGTTGACGCTGGGATGAAATACATCGTCATCACAAGCAAGCATCACGACGGCTTCGCCATGTATGGATCGAAGGTCAGTAAGTACAACATTTTTGATGCAACGCCCTTCAAGCGCGACCCGCTCAAGGAGTTGGCCGCCTCTTGCGCCCGCCGCAATATCCGGCTGGGCTTCTATTACTCCCAGGCACAGGACTGGCACGAGCCCAATGGGGCCGGCAACACTTGGGATTTCGGGGCCGACGACAAGAAGGATTTCGATCAGTACCTACGTGAAAAAGCCGAGCCCCAGGTGAAGGAACTGCTTACCAATTACGGCCCCGTCTGCCTTATCTGGTTTGATACACCGCGAATGATGACGGCCGAGCGCTCCCAGCGTTTCATCGACATCGTCCGCACGCTTCAACCCAAATGCCTGATCGATGGACGGCTCGGCGCAGCGGGCGACTACCGCTCCATGGGGGATAACCGGATCCCGCCGACTGTCATATCCGGAGACTGGGAGGTCCCCGCAACTCTCAATCACACCTGGGGATTCAAGAAGGACGATACCGACTGGAAACCGCCGCAGGAGCTCATACTCAAGCTGGTCGACATCGTCAGCAAAGGCGGAAACTACCTCCTGAACGTTGGCCCTACTGCGGAGGGAATCATTCCACAAGCAAGCCAGGATAACCTGCGCGCAGTCGGGCGTTGGCTGAAGGTCAACGGAAACTCCATCTACGATGCCGGGCCGACACCCTTTGGAGAAGAGCTGGGCTCCTACAGCGAGACGGAGAAGGACAAGGAAGGAAAGCCTGTCTTCAAGCCCCGCGAAGAGTGGCGTTGCACCACAAAGCCAGGCAAGGTTTACGTCCACCTTTTTCGCTGGCCGGATGGCCCGTTTGTCCTGCACAACGTGAAGAGTTCAGTCGTACGGGCCTACCTGATGGCTGATCCAGATCACAAGCCACTGCCGCTAAAGACGAGCGGTGATTCTGTCTCGGTGACTCTGCCGGCGAAGAGCCCCGATGAATTCGCTTCGGTCTTGTGCCTGGAAACGAAATAATCTGCACGCGCGCGCCGAGAGCCGAGCGGATGGCGGCGTCGCCGCCTTGCGCCGTCGCACGCGCGAGCGTTAGGATCGCCACCGCGGCAAAGCCCTGATCGCGCAACAAACTTCTCTTGCTGTGGCGGAGGTCACTCCACAAGGTTTCCATCACCGCCTCCCCTCCATTTGCAGGTTGAGGGCGGGATCTGGTTATTGGACTCCGGGATCGGCGTGAGTATACACCAGGGGCGAGGTCGAGACTAAAAGGTGACTTTCCCGCCTGTCCCGGGATTCCCTCGCCTAAAGGCAGTAGAGAGGTATCGTGAGTCGAAAGGAATCGAGGAGTGGCGTCCCCAACGGGATTCGAACCCGTGTTGCCGCATTGAAAGCGCGGTGTCCTAGGCCAACTAGACGATGGGGACGCACTTGAGAGTTGCCAGAATTTCGCTTCCGAGTTCTACAAGCAAGCGTCCGGCTCCGAAAAACGAGGGGTAATTCTTACACTTTTGCACCAAGATTTCAAGCAGACTTGGAAGGACTGGAACGACTTGATAATCTGCTATTTCCTCCTTTGGCAGCTATTACGCGCGGCGCGGGTATTAAATGCCTATAGATTGAGATAGCGGAACTAGGCGACCATCAACAAAGGTGCCGATCATTAGTCAAATTGGATGAGCTCCGGCGTGGATCCTCAGAGTCACTGCTGGGCGCGGCGCACCGCCGCCCACTTCGTCTCTGAGCCATTGGCCAGCTTTGTGATACCGTCGATGGAGTTGCCGTTGACGCGACCCGCATACTCTCGGGGCGTTGGGTTGCCCTCGCCGACTGCAAAGCTGATCCGGTCGCCCTCGAGTTTCGCATTCTTGAGCGGCTGCTCCTTGCCCTCCATTTTCAGGTTGCCTTCTATCTTCTGATAGATCTGTTTGAGCGTAAGCTCAGCTTTGCCCGCCGTTGTCTGCCAAGTCCAGGTACCCCCCACTTTGGCTGGGACGATCCAGAAATAAGCGGTACGCTCCTCCACGCTCGTGGTCTGGTCGGCTTCCCAGTCATCCATGCTAAAAGCATGCGAAACCACGCGGGTGCCAGGCTTCATGTCGAGAATCTTCGGCCTTAGCTTGAGGTTAAGATCTGGTAGGAGGTACATCGTTATCACGGTAGCCTGGGTGAAGTCGGTCTCGAAGATGTCGCCACGGATGAAGTTCGCCTTGCCGGAGAGCCCCTCTTTCTGAGCGTTGCGCTTCGAGGTCTCCACCATGTCAGGGTTGAACTCGACACCCAGGGCGCGTGCACCGCGCTTTGCAGCCGCGATCACGATACGCCCGTCGCCCGAGCCGAGGTCGATCACGTAATCACTGGCCGTTACCTTGGCCATGTCGAGCATTGCTGCAATGAGTTCCTCCGGCGTCGGTACCCAGATTACATCCTTGCCATCCTGGCCGACGGTCGGCACATATTCCTGAGCGATCGCGGCCGTCGGTGCCGCGACACAGAGCAAGAGGATTGCCAGGGCAAAGATAGTGGCTAGATTTCTGATCCGCATAGTCATCACCATATCCTCTCAAAGTGCAAGTTGTTTATGGGCAATCTAATCATGATGCGTTTTGCACGCAAGCGAAATTCAGTTGCAAACGTGCCTTCCATGGTGTTGTGCGGCGATGCGTTACCTGGGCAATCGAGCCCGCCCAGGATCTGAAGTGTTCTGTCGCGCTCCCGGCAAGGCTTGCCTTCTCTCGAGACTTCAGTATCCGCGATGTGCACCGGGAGGCTTCTCGGTGCTTTTTTTGGAGGATTGTAACTTTCGATTTTTCCACGAGTTAAATGGTGAGCCGTGCTGGACTCGAACCAGCGACCCTCTGCTTAAAAGGCAGATGCTCTACCTCCTGAGCTAACGGCCCACGATTCCAACAAGACAAAGATTCCAGCAGGATTCAGGCTGCGGATTATCCTGCGGTCAATCCGCCGCGCGCGGCCGGATTGACGCCTGAGAGGTTAGCACGCCCGCATTCCACAGAAAAGGCCGTTTTTGCCGCGATCCGTTCGTTCGGCTGCGGGGACGCTGGATTGTGCGCCGCCTGGCACCGGGCTTCTCCAGGATTGAGCTGATCTCTCTACCCCAAAAACGGGACGAATACCAGCTCCGCCATGCCATGGGTTGGAAAACAGCCTGTAATCATCTAGGCAGCCACCAGCTAATCACTCAGGTCCGCGAGACCTCGCGGGATGGGCAGGCCTATGGCCTGAAGCCGCAGTCAAAGCAATGGCTCGAACAACGTATAACGACTGGCAGGATTGATAGGGAGTCCAGCCTGTCTGATAATTTCGAGGAGCCGTGCACTAATGGTTTGCAGGGCGAGTTCCAGGCGCGCAGAGGAAGGCGGTGTCGGTGAAATCCCTTTCCCTCAGGAAGCCACCTCCAACAGAAGCTCTACCTTCTTTTCATAAGCCGTCAACATGTAATGGGCAAGCTCCGAATCGGAGGGATGCGCGTGATAGGCTGATCGCGTCGCGGCGATACTCTCGTCGATTGCCTTCAGGTTTCTTTCCAGTTCGGCAACGAACCGGGAATCCAGGCTCGGTTTGCGCTTGTCCACAATCTTGCTCAAGACTTCGATAGCGTTATTGTAATCACGCTCCGCCTGCTGAATCGAACGGATCGCGGCTTCCAGGCCATTCTGTGAACCTCCATATCTAATCCTATCCGACGTCCTAGCCAAGTGCTGATCGTCGATCCCCGCCTCCCGCGTCCGATAGTAGTGGACGGTCAGCAGGGTTGTACCAACGGAAAGCACAACGATAACGGCAGCAAAGACCGCCTGGCGCACGACCGCGGATCGAGGCAGAATGCCATCGAGGAAGCCCACGATCCGGCCTAGTGGATGTCGCCAACCCCTCTCTGGCTTGCAAGTGCCAATTCCTGCCTGAATCCGACGCCAAATCTGCGGGGAAACCTCCAAGCTACGATCCAGTGCCTCCGCATAAGCCTGATACGCCTTGTCTTCGGCACTCAGATCTTCCAGAGCGCGACCGCACTCCTGGCAGGAACGCAAGTGGGACTGCACCTCTTGAGCAGTCTTCTCGTCCAGTTCCCCGTAATAGAAATCCTCGATATGCCTGAGAATGTCCTTGCAGCTCACGATCCACCTCGCTTTCCGGCGGTCTGTTCGCTCAGATATGGCACCAGTCTTTGACGCATCTCCAGCCGGGCACGGTGCAAGTCGGTTTTGAGCTTCCCAATGGATGCTCCGGTGATGCGCGAGATCTCTTTATAGCGCATCCTGTGCAGAACCTTCAGAACGAATACAACTCTGTGGTCCTCACTCAGGGCGGCAAGCGCCTTTTGGATCTTCAGATTCAACTCTCCAGCAATCAGCTGCTGATCGGGTCCGGTTCGGATATCCCGCAAAGTCCTGGAAAGCGGCTGATCTAATTCCACCTTTCGCTGATCCCGGTACTTCTCCTTTATCGCCTCTCGGACTACGTTACGAGCAATGCCGAAGAGCCAAGTGGATAACTGCGTGTTCCCGTGCATAGAGAACAGCCGCTGATAGGCCCGGATGAACGTTTCCTGTGTCAACTCCTCTGCGTGCGCCCGATTTCCGAGCTGACTATATATGAAGCTAAGGACGGGCTTTGAGTAGCGGATGAAAACGGCGTGGAACGCGTCCGCATCTCCAGCACGGGCTCGAGTGAGAATCCCCTGAACGTCCTCCCTGACTCCAAACTCGGGACTGCTCAGTGTTCGTACCTCCGTTAGCATCGGCTCCGCTCTTCTTACGACCTGATTATAAGTCCCCCCGTTGAATCCTTGGATGCTGAAAATGCAAGCGCACGCCGCTTCCTGGTGAGCTAGGTCCCGAACTCCCACGCAACGGCGCGCGCACGCGTCTCATGTTCCTGTACTAATTATGCACCAGGCTGACGCGGCCGGAGACTGTCGTGATGCGCAGGCTATGCATCCCAGATCCAACGCGCCCGCGTGCAGACCGGCCCGGCCCATAGCGCTGTTCCTGCACGTCGATCTGAAAGTTGGTCTTCAGCGACCCGCTGATGCTGGACATTTCAATATCGGCATCAAGGTTGGCAGGCGCCTTTACACTTACGTTTCCGCTAACCGACCAGAATTTCATGTCCCCCGAGCCCTGCAGATTGTTGATCTGGACATCTACGTTGCCGCTTACGGCCGATGCGCTGACGATGCCGATGACATTGCGAATGGCCACATCACCGCTCACGCTATCCGCACGCAGGCGGCCGGTGGCACCATCCACAACCACACCGCCGCTGACCGACGACAGCCGGTCATAGTTGTACTCGATGCCTTGCGGCACGCGAACCTCAAAACTGACGCTGGCGTTGCAGTTGCGGGATTGCGGATAGTGCACGCGCAGGTCGACATGGTTGCTGTCGCTGGTGTCTTCGATTTGTACACAGTCACGGTCCGGACCTTCCTTGAAACCGGAAACGGTAATGCTGGTCCCGCTGTAGCCGATAACCTTGACATCCCCGGAGACGCTGATGACGCGGATACTCCCGCCAGCTGGAATCGTATAAGTCCTTTGATAGTCTTGGGCTGAAGCCACTCCTGCAGCCACGACACCTGCCAAAAGCGCCGCAAGCGTAAAGGCTAAGCTGTTTCGTCGCACCATGGGGGAACCTCCTTCATGTGAGTGTCTTGACAGCCTGCTCACGCTAAGTATGTGGCCCAAGGCTCCTAAAGGTTTCAAATATTGCAGCCTTGGCTTCACTAGAGTCGATAGCGGAGCCGCAATCTCCTTACCTCCATAATCCCAACCCCTAATCCCAGGCACCTAGCCCCTTTATTTGGTCACGGCGCAACCACCTGCTCCGCAGTCTCCCGAGTCATGACCTCGCTTCGATGTGGACCGGCGTCCACGTGGCAATGCTTGCAGGCCTGATTGCAGAGCTTGTCGACGTTCACCTGCAATGTGGTAATCTCGGCCGCTCTCAACTCCCCGAGAATGATACCGAAGGTAGGCAGCGCGCGGTGGGCGACACTCATCCTGTGACGGCGGCACTTTTTTGCTCTAGGTATTTACTGCCGACTGCTTGCTGCCCAACCCGGACAAGCCGGAACCAAGGAAGGATCGTGCCCTCCGAGCATTTGTGTGCCATCAGCCGTCAGCTATCAGCTTTCAGCTTCGAAGCAGTCATCAGCTTTTTTCAGCCGACAGCTTCTGGATCAGAGACGTCAGCATTCGCTTGATCTCGATCACTCCCCCAGCCAACCGCTCATAGTCTGCTTTCGCCAGCAGCTGCAGATCCCGAGCCAACAGAAGGTGGTACTCCAGTTCGCTTGCCGACCCCATGGCTATATGAAGGAAACGGGCAAGCTCGGCTGTCCCGCTTCTCCCGCAGCCTTCAGCAATGTTCGCCGGGATGGATGCCGCGGCGCAGCGCAGCTGCCGCTTCAGCTCGTAGAATTCCGATCGGGGAAACGGCGCGGTGCCTTTATAGATCGCCAGAGTCAGGCGATGAGCTTTTTCCCAAACCTTTAGCTGATGGAAGTCTCGCATGGCCACGCCCCCGATCTCAGGCGGTGACGATATACCCCAGTGGAATGCGCAACAAAGACCTGCGGGAGAATCTGCACGACAAGACTTGCTCGCAGGTTTCGAGAATTCTCAAGCGCTTGCGAGTGCACGGCTTGCTCAAACGAGCCGGCTCCAGCTACAAGTATTACTTGACCAGGATTGACAGACTTATCCTATTGGCAGGGCTCAAGCTGAGAGAATTATTCCTTGTGCCCCAATTTGCGTCTCAGCCAGCTCTCTGAAAGCTGAGGGCTGAATGCTGACAGCTTTTGACCGATCCGGCACAAACCTAGCCACCAAGGGACTAATGCCGGCCTCTTAGAGGGTGATCCAGGATTGGAGTTTCGAGTTGGGCGAGGTGATGATGGTCTCAGCTCGGTCGGGTCCCGTCGAGACCACAGAGATTTCCGCCTGCACCAGATCTGAGAGCTGCTTCAGATAATCGCGGGCCAGCGAAGGCAATTCCATGAATTCCTGGATGCCGGCCGTCCGCTGATTCCAGCCGCGGACTGTGATGTACTCTGGCTGGCATTGCTCCAGAACCTGGATCTCCGGCGGGAAGGAATCGAGTGTCTTTCCCTTGTAGCGGTAACCCGTGCAGATCTTGATTTCTTTCAGTTCATCCAGCACATCGAGCTTGGTGATAACCAACGTGTCCAGGTTGTTGACGAGCCGCGCGTAGTGCACAACAACGGCATCAAACCAGCCGCACCTGCGTGGCCGCCCCGTGGAAGCTCCAAACTCCTGTCCGCGGCGTCTGATCTCTTCACCGATCGCATCGGTGAGTTCGGTGGGAAACGGACCTTCGCCCACGCGTGTGGTATAGGCTTTGACGATGCCAATCACACCATCGATTCGAGTGGGGCCAACACCGGTCCCCGTGCAGGCTCCGCCTGCTGTCGCGTTGGAAGCCGTGACAAACGGGTACGTCCCGTGGTCAACATCGAGAAGGGTGCCCTGGGCACCCTCAAACAGCACGCTCTTACCCTGGTCGATCGAATGGTTTAAAAACTGCGCAACATCGGTGAAATATTCCGACAGTTCCTGCCCGAGGGCTGCAGCACGCTCGCTGACAGCATCGATTGCGACTGAATCAGGGCCTCCCAGGAGCAACGCTTCCTTAGCCTTGACGTTTTCTTCGACGATGTGCCTCAGGGTCCGCGGATTGAGCAGGTCGCAAATGCGAAGCCCGCGGCGCCCCATCTTGTCCTCGTAAGCCGGCCCAATCCCACGATTCGTCGTGCCGATGCGCTTCTCGCCGCGCCGTTCCTCGTCCTCCCGTTCCACCGCTCGGTGATAATCAAGAATAACGTGGGCTCTGTTGCTGACGAAAAGCCTCCCTTTGCAGCTTATTCCTTCCGCGTTCAGGCTTTCAATCTCATGTTTTAGAGCAACGGGGTCTATCACTACTCCGTTGCCGATCGCGCAGATCTTCTGAGGGTGGAGGATACCTGAGGGAATTAAGTGCAAAACGTACTTCTTGCCATTGATGATGACGGTGTGCCCCGCGTTGTGCCCTCCCTGATAACGGGCAACAATGTCGAAGTGCGCCGTCAGAAGATCGACGATCTTTCCCTTCCCTTCGTCACCCCACTGGGCGCCGACAACGATCAGATTGGCCATATGGATGAGCTATTGACGGCTGAATATTCACGCAACCACCGGACTTTAAGCCGCCCTTCGCTGGTGGAGGCTGCGAATACTGGAAGCAAGTAGTCTCTAAAATCCCGGTTTTGGATGAGTATCTATTGGTTTATTCCGCTGCCGCCTCGATTCGTTGTCCGGGACTAGCTCAAGGTCCCTTGCTCACAGGTGATTGTCGATCATCTTGGAGATCGTGTCCTTTGTCGTGTTGCCCACGATCTGCTCTTTTATGACTCCATTCTTGAAAAGAAGGAGAGTCGGAATGCCCTTAATATTATACTTCCCGGACGTTAGGGCGTTCTCGTCCACGTTTAACTTAACGACCTTCGCCTTACCTTCATACTTATCCGCGATGGCATCAACAACCGGGGCCAGCATGCGGCAGGGAGCACACCAGGCCGCCCAGAAATCCACCAGCACGGGCACAGGCGAATTAAGGACTTCAGTTTCGAAATTCTGATCCCCCACTTCTCCAACTTTTCCGCTCATTATTCAGCCCTCCTAAAGTTATTATTGCTCCTGCTAGACCTGTGTGTCCCGCAAGGGAACAGTCATTATGGGGACGCCTACCGGGGATGTCAAGTGCATATGAGAACAGTGGCGAAAAAGCGGTTTGGGCAACATTTTCTTAGAGATACGGGCGTCTTGGACCGCATCTCACGACTCATTCAGCCCAGATCCGAAGATGTGGTTATCGAGATAGGAGCTGGAGACGGCGCCCTTTCGGTGAGGCTTGCTCCGGCCGTAGCCCAACTCCTGGCGGTTGAGTTGGATTTCGATTGCTTGCCGGCACTCGAAACGTCGCTGTCTCCCTTCCCCACTGCCCGTGTCATTCAAGGCGACATCCTGGAATTAAACCTCGAGGAACTTGCAGGCAGGCATCTCCAGGCCGGGAACCGGCTTCGCGCGGTCGGTAATTTGCCCTATAACATCGCCACCTCAATAATTCAGAGACTCCTTCGCTCGCCCCTGCCACTCACGGACATGATTTTCATGGTTCAACTCGAGGTGGCAGAAAGGATTATAGCGTTGCCGGGATCCCGGCAGTTCGGACTCTTATCCATTCAATGCCAGCATCTTGCGGAAGCCCAGATTGCCTTCAAGGTATCCCCTGCCTGCTTCGTGCCTCGGCCTAAAGTCATATCCGCCGTTGTGACCCTAAACCCTCTTCTGCCAAAATACAGCAACCCGGCGCTCGAAGCCTGCTTCATCGAATTGGTGAAAGCAGCATTCAGCCACAGGCGCAAGACGCTGGCCAACTCGCTCCGGCGACATTCCGTTCTGGGTGCCCATTCGAGTGCTCTTCTGGCAGAGGCAGGCATCGACGGGTCTCGAAGACCTGAGGATCTTAGCGTGAAGGAATACGAGCACCTCGCCCTTACGCGAATCCGGCTTCTGCGCGGTGGAGCAAAAGATTAGCCAGGAAGTGCTAACTCCTGAGGCCTCTAGCAAATCCGAAGATGCTTGTCTCGGGCAACTCTGTGCTATACTCCAAGGTTGAACATCGGTCAATTCCGTGACAGACAACGATCAGATTCAAGTGGTACCCCTGGGAGGCCTGGGGGAATTCGGCATGAACATGATGGCAATTCGCTATTGCGGCAGCATTGTCATCATAGATGCGGGCCTCATGTTCCCCCGCGATGAATTCCTCGGCGTCGACCTTTTTATCCCAAACATCGCCTATCTGATTGAAAAAAAAGAGGAAGTCCGAGCTGTCATCCTGACTCACGGACACGAAGATCACATCGGCGCCCTTCCCTACTTGCTCGAGGAGATTCCGGTACCTGTTTACGGCACGCCTCTTACTCTGGGATTCACGCGGGGCAGACTGGCGGAACATGGGATACTGGACCATACCGAGTTGAACCAAATTCAGCCCCGCGACACGCTGCAAATCGGTGAAATGCACTTGGAGTTTCTCGGGGTTACCCACAGCATTGCGGACAGCATAGGCATCGCGCTCACCACACCCCTAGGCACGATCATCCACACGGGTGATTTTAAGTTCGACCAGTCGCCTCCAGATCGGAAGCTCAGCGACTACGCCCGCTTGGCACATTTTGGCGAGCAGGGGGTCCTGGCTCTATTTTCCGACAGCACAAACAGCGAACGGCCTGGTTACACTCCGTCGGAGAGCCACGTGCGCCGGCACCTGGAGCAGGTATTTCATACCAGCCGGCGGAAAATCATCATGGCCTGCTTCGCGTCCAGTGTTCATCGGGTACAGATAATTCTGGAGCTGGCGAAGGAATTCGGGCGCTCCGTCGTTCCCGTTGGACGCAGCATGAAGGAAAACATCACGATCTCCCGCGAGCTCGGCTATTTGAATGTTCCGTCCGGTGTCCTGGTTGACATGCAAGAAGCCTCCAAACTTCCCGACGAGAAGCTGGTGATCTTGAGCACAGGTAGCCAAGGAGAACCGATGGCTGCGCTGGCTCGCCTTGCCCTTGGAAAACACAAAGACATTACGGTGGAGCAAGACGACTCGATCATTATCAGCGCGCGCGCCATCCCAGGCAATGAGAGGCACATTTCCCATTTGATCAATCACTTCTGCCGCCGCGGAGCAAACGTCTACGACGAAAGCCGTTGGATGGTGCATGTTTCGGGACACGCCAGCCAGGAAGAGCTGAAGCTGATGCTGAACCTTACCCGGCCGAAGTACTTGATTCCCATTCACGGAGAGTTCCGCCAGCTCTACCATCACATGCTGGTTGCCCGGGAAACCGGCATGCCCAGGGATCGGATTATCATGGCCGAAACCGGAGATATCATTGTAATTAAGCCCGAATCCGTTGCCGTTTGCGGCAGGGCTTCTGTTGGAAGAAGATATATTGATGAGGGCGGAGTGGCGGAGCTCGACGAATTCGTCGTCCGGGATCGCCAGCACCTTTCGGAAGAGGGTGTCGTGCTAGCCGTCGTGGCCATCAACAAATCCACGGGCAGGATTGAAGGCTCGCCCGAACTTGTGAGCCGGGGCCACGTACAGGAGAACGAAGGCGCGGCTTTCCTTTCCGAAGCCCGGGAAGTCGTGCTCCGAAGTCTCGAGGAGTGCACAGAAGAAGAACTCGAGGATCCGCTGGTCCTCACGGAAATAATCCGGGCTGACTTGAAGCGTTTCTTTCGCAAGCGTACAGGTACACGGCCTATGATCGTGCCTGTAATAATGGAAATATGATGAGTTGAGGTTCTCCCCATGGCCAGGGAAATGACGGCAAAACGCCATGAGTTTATCGGAGTACTTGTGCTGACTGTGGCGTTGCTCCTCTTTGTCTGCCTAGTGTCTTATGATGCACGCGACTCCAGCTTCAATGCGCTTTCCTACAAGCTGCGCGCGGACAACATGGCGGGCAAGGTTGGCGCGCACGTGAGCGATTTCCTCTTTCAGCTCTTTGGCTACTCAGCTTACCTGCTGCTCTGTCCTCTGGCGATATTGAGTTGGAGGCTAGTCCGCGGGCGGGAGATACACTCTCCATATCTTCGCACTCTTGGCTTCCTGCTCATTCTAGCTTCCACCGCCACTACTCTTCAGATGCTGCCGGGCAAGCTCCTTTCCATTTTCAGGCTGCGAGAAGTGAACTTCGTTCCCGGAGGGGTGACAGGAGCGTTGCTTGCGGATTTGCTGCTGCCGAATCTGAACAAGACCGGGACGGCGATTGTCGTCGGCGCGGCGTTCGTGCTTGGATTGCTGGCAGCGACTACACTCTCGCTGCAGAACGCCTTTAGTCGCCTCGTGCGGGAAAAGGATTCCTCTCAGACCGGCCTCTGGGAACGATTCCGACGCTGGCGTGCAAGCCGCAAGCCAGTTCGCACCGTCGTGAACATCAAGCCATCGGGTCCTCCACCGTTGGACCTGACGCCGCGCCCCGCTCCGGTCAAGCCCGTACCCCCTCCGCCGGTTCTGGAAATGCGTTCAGCCACTCCCTCTCAATCCCATGAGGGAGATTGGGCAAGGCCCTTGCCACCGGCAGATCGCTCCCGGATGCGCAAATTCAACCTTCCGCTGGTTGAATTTCTGAACGCTCCTCAAGTCCAGCTAAGCGTCGTGGACGAGGCAGAGCTCATGGAGCGCGCGCGCCGATTGGCCGAGAAGTGCGCGGAGTTCGACGTTCATGGCAGCATCACGCAAATCCATCCCGGCCCGGTAGTCACTACTTTCGAGTTCAAACCAGATGCCGGCGTGAAGTATGCCCGGATTACAAGCCTGGTGGATGACCTCTGCCTGGGAATCAAAGCCGAATCGATCCGCATTGATCGCCTTCCCGGAAAAGCCACGGTGGGCATCGAAGTTCCGAACAACCAGCGCGAGATCATCTTGCTTCGGGAGCTGATTGATTCCGATGCTTTTCGCAGGTCATCATCCAAGCTCACGCTGGCCTTGGGCAAGCTGATCAACGGCAACACCTATGTCACTGAGCTAACGAGGATGCCTCATCTTCTTATCGCCGGAGCGACGGGCGCGGGCAAGAGCGTTGCCCTCAATTGCATGATCACCTCGGTTCTCTACAAGGCTTCGCCGGAAGAGGTCCGTTTGATCCTCATCGACCCAAAGCGGCTCGAGCTTGGGGTCTACGCGGACATTCCCCATCTTCTGACGCCGATTGTAACCGATCCCAAAGAGGCCGCCGCGGCGCTGCGCTGGGCCACAAGCGAAATGGAGACGCGCTACAGAAAGCTCGCACTTCGTGGAGTGAGGAACATCGATCAGTACAACGCTCTCATTCGATCTACCGGCCGCCAGCTCTCCTTCCTGGACAGCAATGAATCCCTGGGCGAGCTGGAGAATCCGCTCCCCTATCTTCTCATTGTCATTGACGAGTTGGCGGACCTGATGATGGTCTCGTTGCGCGAAGTCGAAGAGTCCATCACCCGACTGGCCGCCATGGCCCGCGCCGTCGGCATCCATCTCATTCTCGCAACCCAGCGCCCATCGGTAGACGTTATCACCGGAATCATCAAAGCCAACTTCCCATGCCGGATCGCCTTCAAAGTTGCAACCAAAGTGGATTCCCGCACCATCATCGACTCCAATGGCGCGGAACAACTGCTCGGCAATGGCGACATGCTTTTCATACCGCCCGGCACATCCCGGCTTACGCGAATTCACGGCGCCTATGTCAGCGAGAAGGAAACCCAGGCGATCGTCGAGCACTTGCGCAAGCAGGGTCGGCCATCCTACGATGACACCGTGCTGTCATTCGGGCAGGATGAAGTAGACGAGGCCGGAAATCCCATCGATCCCGACGCGCAGGACAGCCTGTACAACGACGCAATCCGAATCGTGGTAAGCGAGAAGCGAGCTTCCACATCATTGCTGCAGAGGCGCCTGAGCATAGGGTATGGCAGGGCAGCCAAGCTTATCGACATGATGTATCAAAACAACCTGGTAGGTCCTGCCGATGGCTCGAAGCCACGGGAAGTACTGGTCGGATTGGATTACCTGGAGAGGCTAGATATGAATTAGAGACCGATTCCTTGACTTAGCGGGCTTGTTTGCTAAACTGCTAACCAGAAACTCTTAGTGAGCCAGCGCAAGAGGGCCATCCGTGAGCTCAAACATCAGGGGATACACACTGCTAACCATCGCAGCCGTCTTGTCTTTTGCTTTCAACCTCCACGGACAGGCTGCCAAGCAGCAGGAGAAGCCGCTCTTTCGCGTCGACGTCGAAACGGTCTTCGTTAAAGCCTCCGTGACAGATCCGCTGAACCGATACGTAACCGGGCTGGAAAAGGAACACTTCCGAGTCTTCGAAGACAAGGTCGAGCAGAGCGTCAGCCACTTCACACAGCAGTCCGCTCCCATCAGCGTTGGGATCATCTTCGACGTTAGCGGCAGCATGAAGGACAACAACAACATCAACTCGGCGAAGAGCGCCTTGATTCGGTTCCTGCAATCGGCGAATCCTGAGGATCAGTTTTTCCTGGTGACTTTCAACCAAAATACGGCCCTCGTTCAGGCTTTTACCAACGAAAGTTCCGTCATCCAAAATCAAATTGCTTTCAGGCAGCCGGGAGGTCGCACGGCTCTTTACGACGCGGTCTACAAAGGTCTGGACTACATTCGCCAGGGGAAAAATGAGAAGAAGGCCCTGATTTTGATCACCGACGGCGAAGACAACAGCAGTCGTTACTCCGCGGCTGAAGTACGGGAGTTCGCCAAGGAATCCGACGTACAGATTTACGGCATTGGTGAGGAGGGCAAGCTTGGTTACGGCCGCGCAGAGATTCAAAATATCGTGGGAATCACCGGAGGCCGGGCTTTCTATCCGAATAATTTCAACGAGCTGGACTACTACATCGACCTCATTCACGCCGAGTTGCGCAATCAATACGTCCTGGGATACGTGCCTACCAACAAAACGCATGACGGCAAATGGCGCAAAATCCGCGTAAAACTCGAACCACCCGAAGGCCTTCCTAAGCTGATTGTTAAGGCGAAGGAGGGACGCTATGCAGCCAAAAACTAGGGATTGCCGGAGGAATTGGGGAGTCCTCGCACTCGCGGTTCTTATCGCCGCAGCCTGCAGCGCCGTTAACATCCCGGTTTCTTCCGCAGCACCCCAGGAAAAAGAGGAGCCTCAGCGCCGCAGGCAGACCAAGCCTCAGCTGGAATCCAAATCTCCGCAGGAGAGCCCGGAGAAGCAAAAGGGCTTCACCATCGGGGTCAACGTCGATCTCGTCGTAATGCACACATCCGTCTACGACAAGAACGGCCGCTTCGTCAGCGGACTGAAAAAAGACAGCTTCAAGGTTTTTGAAGATGGCGTCGAGCAGAAGGTCTCCGATTTCTCACAGGAAGACGTTCCCGTCAGCATGGGTATTCTGCTCGATCTCAGTGGAAGCATGCGGAACAAGATTGAGCAGGTCAACAAGGCCGCCCTTGCTTTCATCCGCGCGAGCAATCCTCGGGATCAGGTCTTTCTCATTGGATTCAACGAACAGGTGGAGTTGCTGCAGGATTACACCAGCGATATCGACGAGGTCTCCGACTCGCTCGACAACATTGTCGTGACCGGCGGAACGGCTCTATACGATGCCATCTATCTTGGCGTACAGAAGGCCCAAAAAGGCATAAAAGACAAAAAGGCCATTATTGTCATCACCGATGGAGAAGATCGCGACAGCTATTACAAGCTGGATGAACTCGTGGGCAAGGTCCAGGAATCAGACGTCCAGATTTACTGTGTAGGCTTCCTCAATCCGGTCCCGGATAAAGGACTTTTCGGGCATTGGTCGAAGTCCGTGCCTGAAAAGGCACACGACGCCCTGCAGAAAATCTCCGAAGAAACAGGTGGCAAGGGCTTCTTCCCGCAGAGGCTCACAGAGATCAACAATATCGTCTCAGAGATCGCTCACGAACTGAGAAACCAATACAGCATCGGCTACATCTCCTCCAACACTATACGTGACGGCTCCTATAGACGTGTGAAAATAACGCTGGACGCGGCAAGCGCCGCAAATTCACATGTCCGCTATCGCCGTGGCTATTTCGCCCCGAAGTCCACCACGCAGTAACACTACAAAGACGCAGAGGTCACTAAGATCTCCATGCCGTTGGGATATGGAGCCTAAAAATCGATAAAGCTATTCTTCCAGAGTGCCGATTTGGAAAACGACGGGAATAACCTTGCTTAGACGCCACGGCAGCCATGCTCGTTGGGGCATTCGTCTGTCAGAGGATCAGGAATGAGTACAGCCCGATTTTTCCGAGACGATTACCTCAACTCCGGAGCAGCCCGGGACGAAAACACAGTCATTACTGATTATTGGCTGGATTTCGTCGCTGTGCGGGCAGGAACAGAAGAGCCCTCGCAGACCCAAACCCATATCGTAACCGAAGATCTGCACGAAAGGGTGCAGGACTTCGGGCACAGCATAGAGGCCTTGCTGGAAGGCAGCAAGCAACTCCAACTGGAGTTGGAAAGAATCACTTGCAGGAAACAGCCCTTCAGCGAGCGAATCCGAGAGTGGGAGTCAACCAGTTTTTCCCTGCAAAAGCTCAGTTCCGACCCGTTGCGCACACATCATTATCCAGCAGAGGGAAAAGATCGTTTCAGGGCGCGTCAACAGCGATCTATTGCCGATCGGTTCCGTAACAGCTTCCTTTACAACACAATACAAAAGTTCCTATAGACTGCAATGCTTGATGCCAACTGGAACCGCTTAGTGGACCAGAAATCCAAGAGGGCTCTGGGATCGTGCCTCGTGCGCTTGCCGTCCACGGGCGAAGCCGGTATCTGCCCGGTGCAGTCTACAAAGTCTTTCGTGGTTCTACAGCTCGACGCTCAAGTACTTGAGGTCCGAGGTGACTTTTCTCCTGGCAAAAGCCTACCCCCATTCCTATAATAATCGCCGCCTCCGCAGCTTGACGTGTTGCGCCTCGGAAGGTTAAGTTTCTATGCGTCTTGCACTTGCATGTCTAGAGCTCCCGATCCCACTGGTGGAGATACCTCTCCTCCTCCTTTCAGCGGGAGCACTGCTGGGACTGGCGGGTTCCGTGGCCCGGAGGCCCGGCCGTTCGAAGGGACGGGAGTTAGCCGCTATCCAAAAGATCTCATCGATGGTAAACCGTTCCCTGGAGCTCCACACCGTGCTGGGGTTCGCGCTTGATGAGATCATGAACCTTCTGGGCATGGAAGCGGCGACATTCCAACTTGTCGAAACGCCCGAAACGGCTACGCCTTCAGTCGTCTATCGCGGTTTCAGCAGGGAAACCATCTCCGCCTTGGAGGGGATGCATGAGGAAGGTGCTGTTCCGGAGCGAGAGCTCGCGCGAAACAACCCGGTGATTGTCGAGGATGTGTCGAAGTGGAGCGAGCATGACAAGCTCGCGGAGGCTTTGCGCCGGGAAGGCATGCATTTCTTCGCGCTCTACCCCGTACGTTCCGGTAACCGTATCCTGGGCACTCTTGGAATCGCATGCCGCAAGCCAAAGCCGCTCACGGAGCTTCAGGAAGATGTTATCTATGCATTGACCGAGATTCTCGGTGTGGCCGTCGTGAATGTGGAGATGCGCGAGCAGGCAAACAAGCTCTCCGAAGATCTGGTGGCGCTGCAAGAGGTTAATAAGATCATCTCCCAGGGATTCGATCCCGAAGATATCATCCGGCGGATCGTCGTCGAGGGAAAGCGCCTGGTCAAGACCAGCCATTGCCATCTTTTCCTGCTCGATGAAACGCAGCAAAAACTCGTCGGTTCCGCCTCAACACAGGCCGACAATCTCAGCATTCACAAGGTCGAAATCAATCTCTCTGAACCGTCTGTTGCCATCACCGCACTCATCGAAAAACGCGTCATCGCCGTCGAAGACATCCCGCGCGAGGAACGCTCGCATCACGAATTGATGCATGCTCTGCGCTGGCGGGCCGCCATCTTTGCTCCTCTTCTCACCAAGCAGAAAGCCATAGGGGTCCTCGTCTGCAGCGACGACTCCAAGGAACGCAGCTTCACGCAGGAAGAAATCCTGCGTGCTGAAACGCTGGCACATCAGGCAGCCATCGCGCTCGAGAATGCGCGACTTTTCCAGGTAGTGTCCCGAAGCCAGAGGGAATGGGTGACAACCTTCGACGCAATGCAGGATTGTGTTTCGGTTCATGACACCACCGGCAGAGTCATACGGGCAAACCTGGCGCTCGCGCGTCGGCTGAAGACCACGCCGCGGGAGATAATCGGGAAGTATTGCTCCGATCTATACACTACCGAACAGCCGAGCCTTTTCCCATGCCATCACACGCGCGCGCTGGAATCAGGACCCGTGATCATTGAGGAATCAGAGCTGCCGCACATGGGAGGATTATTTCAGATCTCCGTCAGCCCCTGGTATGACAGAGACAATCGGCTCGCGGGCTCAATCCATGTTGCGAAAGATATCAGCAACGAAAAGCTGCTCCGGCAGCAGCTCATCCAGTCCGAGAAGCTTTCGGCGATTGGCGAACTGATTTCTGGCATTGCTCATGAGCTAAATAACCCGTTAACCGGTGTAATGGGCTATTCCCAGCTTCTGCAGCTCAGGAAGGATCTCGACGACCGCGCAAGGGGCAATTTGGTTAAGATTAACAACCTCGCCCTGCGCTGCCAGAAAATTGTGCAGAACCTGCTTTCTTTCGCCCGAAAGCAGAAGCCGGAGAGGAAGCTCTGCGATATCAATGAGGTGTTGGAACGTACTGTAGAGCTCCGAATCTACGAGTTACAGGTGAACAACATCGAGACTGTTTGGGAGCTTGACAGCCGCTTGCCGCGCACAATCGCCGATGGACACCAATTGCAGCAGGTGTTCCTGAATATTATTACCAACGCCGAACAGGCCATGCTCGACTCCCACGGCCGAGGCAAACTCACAATCCGTACCCGGGCCGACAGCCCGAGTCAGACTATTTCTGTGGAAATCACTGACGACGGTCCGGGAATCCCCGAAGTTTATCTCACCAGGATCTTTGACCCGTTCTTTACAACCAAGGAAGTAGGAAAGGGCACAGGGCTCGGATTGAGTCTCTCCTATGGCATCATCAAAGAGCACGGTGGAAATATCTATGCTCGCAGCAAACCCGGCGAAGGGTCCATGTTCGTCATCGAATTGCCCATCATCGCCCGCCTGAGGGAAGAGGCCGTCTTGGCTCCCGAGCTGATGCCGCAGACCCTTCAATTCGAGAATCTCGTCCGCGACAGGCACATTCTGGTGGTGGATGATGAGAAATATATCCTCGACTTCTTTGTGGAGGTCTTCCAGATGTTCCCCATGCAGGTCGACACGGCCAGCAATGGCCGTGCGGCGATGGAGAAAATGCAGCTAACGGACTACGACCTCATCATAACAGACTTCAAGATGCCGCAAATGAGCGGCAAGGAGTTGTTTGGCTGGATTAAAGAAAACCGGCCCCGCCTGGCCAGTCGGATCATCTTTGTAACCGGCGACACGGTCAGTCCTGAAACGCGTTCCTTCTTTGAAGAAACCGCCAATCGCTATCTGGCCAAGCCCTTTAAAATCGAGGAGGTCAAGGAAGTGATCCAGCAGACTCTCGAGAATTGCCAATCCTAATCCCACGCGATGCAAAGCGCGAAAACCTCCAGGACCTCGAAGAATCTGTACCAAGTTCTATGTCGTCTTCGAGGTCGTCGTGGTTCAAGATAGGACGTTCATGAAAGAGATTTTGGTTACGGGAGGCGCGGGCTATATCGGCAGCCACACGCTGACAGCACTTAAGGCTAGAGGTTATGGTCCCATTTGCTTTGACAATCTCTTGACGGGGTTCCGCGAGTTTACCGGCGATGTCCCCTTCGTCAAGGGAGACCTTTGCAGCCCCTCCGATATCGAACAGGCTTTTTCTTCTCATTCAATTGAGGCGGTCGTTCATTTTGCATCCCATGCCCTGGTGGAAGAGTCCTATCGAGATCCCCACAAGTATTATCACGACAACATTCTGAATTGCCTGAACCTACTCGCTGCAATGCGAAAGTACGGAGTGCGCTACTTCGTTTTTTCGTCCAGCTGTGCGACCTACGGCATTCCGCCCCGGGTGCCGATCAGCGAAACCACGCCGTTGGATCCGGTCAATCCTTATGGCGCAACAAAAATGATCATCGAGCGGATACTCGGCGACTTTGAGCGGGCTTACGGCATGTGCTTTATCGCTCTCCGCTACTTCAACGCGGCAGGCGCCGACCCCGACGGAACCATCGGCGAGTGGCACGATCCCGAGACCCATCTCATCCCAAGGCTTTTCAATGTAGCCTTGGGGAACGGGAAGGTCGCCGAAGTATACGGAAATGGCTATCCCACTTCGGACGGCACCTGCGTTCGCGATTACATTCACGTTGCGGACTTGGCTGCAGCGCATGTATCCGCACTGGACCACCTGTTCGCCGGACACACTTCGGACATTTTCAACCTTGGTACCGGGCACGGATATTCCGTACTAGAAGTAATACGGCAGGTGAGCCGGACAACAGGCAGGGATATCCCAATGGTTTTCAAACCGCGGCGCGCAGGTGATCCGCCGGCATTGGTGGCGGATCCCTCAAAAGCCAAGGCAAGCATGGGCTGGAGCGCCAGCCGCTCCACGCTGAGTGAAATCGTCGAAACCGCCTGGAACTGGCATCGGGCAAGGGCAGGCCGGTCAATAGCCAACAGCCCTTCCGTCTAAGCGCGGATCCGCTGCCCCTAAACGTACGCCCGTCTTCGGGTCGATTTGAATGGCCTGACAGTCTCCGATGGTGCCGCGGACTTCGAGATTGTGCCCGCGCGCTCGCAGCGCCTGTAGCACGTCATCCGCAAATCCTATCCTTTCAGCTACCAGCTTGTCCGGCATCCATTGGTGATGAATCCGCGGCGCATCCACGGCCTCCTGGAGCGTCATTTTAAAATCAACAACGTTAATGATCGCCTGGAGCACGGTGTTGATGATCGTGGGCCCGCCGGGACTCCCCACAACCATGAAAAGCTGGTCATCGCGGAGCACGAACGTGGGAGTCATTGCGCTCAGAGGCCGCTTCCCGGGTGCAATGGCGTTTGCCTCTCCCTGAATCAGATCGTACGCGTTGGGAACCCCCGGCTTCGAGGCAAAATCGTCCATCTCGTTGTTCATCAGGATTCCCGTGCCCGGGATCGTCACGCCGGACCCATAGCCGCCGTTGAGGGTGTAAGTATTTGCGACAGCATTGCCGTCCTTGTCGACGATGGAGAAATGGGTTGTCTGCTCACTCTCGAACATGCCGGGATTGCCGTGGCCGATTTTGGCTGCATCCGCCGCGATGAATGGATCGATTGTCGCCCGGATCTGAACGGCGTAGCGTTTGGAAATAAGACCGGAAGTGGGCAACTTGACGAAGTCTCCATCTCCCAGGTATTCGGCGCGGTCGGCGAAGGCACGCTTCATCGTCTCCGCAAGAAGATGAAGTGTGCGGCTGGAGCCGGGACCATACTTCTCCAGAGGGTATCCCTCGAGGATGTTGAGCATCTCCAGCAGGATGGTTCCTCCGGAGCTTGGAGAGGGCATAGAAACGATCTTGTAGCCGCGATAACTCCCTTCCAGCGGCTTGCGCAAGGTGGGCCGATATTTCTTAAGATCCTCGAGTGTGATAAGTCCGCCATTTGCCGCCATGTCCTTGGCAATGAGTTGTGCGATGGTGCCTTCGTAGAACTCCTTTGGCCCGTCGCAAGCAATCAACTCCAGAGTTCTTGCCATGTCGGGCTGGACGAACAGTTCACCCTCCTTATACAGGTTGCCATCTCGAAGGTAAATCCTCTTGGTCTCGGGGAATTTCTCGAGCAACTCGCGCTCTCTACGGAGCGACTCACTCTCGAAGTAACTCAGCTGGACTCCATCCCGAGCCAAGGCAATCGCAGGCGCCAAGACTTGTTCGAGATTCATGCTGCCATATTTTCCCAGGGCCAGCGCAAGACCGGCCACAGTCCCGGGAACTCCGGCGGCACGGTATCCGACCGTCGAGGCATTCTTGATGACGTTTCCATTATCGTCTTGATACATGGTGCGGCCCGCGGCGCCCGGTGCAATCTCGCGGTAATCAACGGCCACAGCCTCGCCTGTTTTAACCAGGCGGATCATCATGAAGCCGCCGCCGCCGAGATTGCCTGCCGCGGGATGAGTCACGGCGAGAGTAAACGCCACAGCCACCGCTGCGTCTACAGCATTTCCCCCCTTCTGCAGGATATCCACGCCCACCTGGGACGCCCGCGGTTCCGTGCTGACCACCATGGCATGAGCGCCGCGCACAGGCGCTTTGGAGGCGCAGATCCCCGGCGCAGCAACCTGCAGAACCAGAAATAGAACACCAAAGAGACGGGCAGGCTTGAACATAGTTCCCTCTCAAATGCTCAACCACGGAGATGTACAGAGCACGGAGTTATTCGCTGTGACTGACGATAACCTCGTTAAGCGCGCCGGTGCGGTACCCCTCGAGATCGAGAGTCACGTATTTGTAACCGAGGCCCTTGAAAAGCTTGGTAAGGCGGGACGCTACCTCGACATTGAGGGCTTTTGTGAGATCCTCGGGGCCGAACTCGAGTCGCACCATTTCCTCATGGTGCCTGACACGGAAGACGCGGAATCCCATTTCCCTCAGCGCCTCCTCGCCGCGATCCACCTGCTTGAGCTTTTCAACAGTGATCTGGACTCCATAGGGAAAGCGTGAAGAAAGGCAGGCGGAAGCCGGTTGGTCAGCTGTGGGAAGTCCGGCGCGCCGAGACAGCTCGCGAATCTCCTGCTTGGACAGCCCTGCTTCCAAAAGCGGACTCCTCACCTGGTGCTCATGAGCGGCCTTCCGGCCAGGCCGGTAGTCTCCGAGATCGTCCGCGTTCAATCCGTCCAATATCACCGCAAACCCGCGTTCTTTTGCCAGAGCGCCCAGCTTTTCGAATAGCTCGTCCTTGCAGAAGTAACACCTGTTGACGGGATTGGCGCGGTATTCGGGCCGATCCAACTCCTCGGTCCGGATTATTTCGTGGGGGAAAGCGAACTGGCTGGCCACTCTGAGAGCCATTTCCCTCTGGTGCGAAGGAACTGAAGCGCTCTCGGCTGTTACCGCAAGGGCTCGGGTCCCCAAGACCTGATAGGCCTTATACGCCAGGTACGAGCTGTCCACGCCGCCGCTGTAAGCAACCAGCACGCGATCCATTTCCCGCAACAGTGATTCGAGCTTCTTTTCCTTTTCATCCAAACTCATAGGCTTTCACTTTACCACGAAGACAGAAGAGCGGAAAGGCCGCGCCCTATGGGGAAACTAATCGATTCGTGACCCGCAATGGTTAAAATCAGGGGGATCAAGACAGGTACTGCGCGGCGAGTTCGTCTGCTTTCTGGATCAAAGGATAAAGCTGGGCCAGCGTCAAGGCCTGAAAATCGGCATCCTCCAACACTCGATGCTGGCGGATTCCCCAGCCGCAGCCGATGGACAGGACATCCAGATTGTGGGCAGACTGGAAGAAAGCAGGAAGGGTGCCAAGCACGAGTGTCTCGCTGGGATTCACCTCTGCGTAGTGCATTATTTCGTCCAGCATTTCATCAGCGCTGCCGACGCCGAACTCCTGGGTACAGAGTGAGATCTCGAACAGATCTTCGAACCGGTGCTGATCGCTCACAGCCAGCAGATAATCCCGACTCGCTTCCGCACCCAGAGCGAGAGCGATCCCTCCCTGTTTGCAGCGCGCGACGAAATCCGCTAGTCCAGGATAGAGCTGACCTACGCCTGCCTCGATGAGCCTGTCCTCCTGGATTCCGTACGCCTGCTGCAACTCCCCGAGTTGCTCTTCATTCAGGCCGATGTCGAGGAATTGCATCCAGCGGAAACCGTGCATACGGAAACCCTCTTCGACATCGATAGCATCCGGAAGACGAACACTTGGCGGAATGGCATCGGCAAAAGTAATCATGCTTTGCCGAAGGGCTCGTACCTTCAGGAGTGAACAATCAAAGAGGAGGTAATCCAGATCAAGAACGAGCAGGCGAATGTGCCGCAGCACCTAAAGTCCCCCACGGTGGGCTAAAGACACGCATTCTTCAGATAGGCGTGCGGGGAGGAGCGGAAGGAGAGAGTTGGAGTGATGAGTCATCAATACTCATCCTCTTCATCATCTTCGTCGTCTTCGTCCTCGTCGTCCCAGTCTTCATCGTCTTCGTCCGCGTCCTCAAAGCTGTACTCGTCATCTTCCTCATCCTCGTCATCAATCGGGGCAAGATCGAATTCCACTGGGTCGATAGATATAACCTCTAACTCGACGCCGCATTCCGGACAGGAGATAACTTCTCCCACGTCCTCGAATACCTCGTCGATTTCGGCTTCGCATTCCGGACAATTGCTCACGGTTATCCTCCGATAAGTTCACTCCGGGAAGATCAAAACGATCAAATTATTAGCACCGTGAAATTTCCACGTCAAATCATTTGTCCTCGGTCTCTGTGGCTTTGAGACCAGGGAAGATTGTGTTACCATTCCAAGCATGGAGCCGATCAAAAACTAACGATTTTTCAATGCGTTTGGAGCGCCTCCCTTTATGAAATCAGCGAGGATTTTGCTTGTAATCGCACTCGTCCTTGCGTTTCTGGTGCCGGATGTCTTCCAATCCCACCAGCGCGCACTGCTGAGCCCGGCGCCCGCCCTGGCGCAGGAATCGCCGAAACCTCAAGCTCCACCTACGCGACGGAAGAAGCCCGCGGCGTCCAACGAAGAAGATCAGGATCGTCCCAAGGGACAGACGGCTATTTCAGTTGCTGTAGATCTTGTGTCCCTGCAGGTTCTGGTGACGGATGTGAAGGGCAACATTATCACCGGCCTAAAGCCCGAAAACTTCTCCATCTATGAAGATAATGTCAAGCAGGAAATTACGCACTTTTCGCCGGTCGAAGCGAACATCACTGCAGTGTTGCTCGTCGAATACAGCCGGTTGGTCACACCCTACATCTACGACGTCTGGAATGCCATTTACACTTTTGCCAATAGCCTCAGGCCCGGGGACTGGGTGGCGGTCATCGGCTACGACATCCGGCCGACCATCCTCGCGGACTTCACTCAGGATCGGAACAAGCTTATGGATGCCCTGCGGCGCTTCAATTATCCCGCATTCAGCGAAAGCAATCTGGCCGATGCACTCATTGACGCGCTCGACAGGGTCGAGGAGATAGAGGGTAAGGTCGCAATAATACTCGTTAGCTCTGGACTCGATACTTTCAGCAAGCACACCTACGACGAGGCACTCAAAAAGTGCAAGGCTGCAAATGCCAGCGTCTACGCGATCGGCACCGGCCAGAACTTCCGCCTCCGATATGAACCGTACATGTCACCCGAGACAAACATGGATTTTCTCATGGCCGACAACCGCATGCGCTCTTTTGCCGATTTTACCGGCGGCGAGGCTTTCTTCCCGCGCTTTGTGACGGAGATGCCATCCATCTTCAACAACATTTCCGCCTTGCTGCGGAACCAGTACAGCGTCGCTTATGCCTCGTCCAACACCAAAAGGGACGGGAAATTCCGCAAAATCAAGGTCGATGTCACTGCCGACATCAACGGCGACGGGAAGCCGGACAAGGTGAAGGTAATAACCCGGAAGGGATATCTGGCAAAGGAAAGCTAAAAAGGCAGGGGTAAGGTGTACGGATTCGGTTTTTGGCTGACTGGGACCCAGGCACAGCAGCCTCACCAAGAACCGATTCCGAAGGCCTGACCCCCGCTTTTCTCAAAAGAACCGCACCATTCGGTAGGCGTCTTCCCGGCCGTTATAGTATCCGCGCAGAGTTTCCAGAAGCTGATATTGGAGTACTTCATACAAGCGTCGTGCCGCGAGATTCTTCGTGCTTACCTCCAGAACTGCCACGTCGACATTTCTATTTCTGAACTCATCATGGAGTGAATTCATGAGAAGCGTTCCGACTTTTTGTCTCCGCGCTTCAGGCAACACATCGAGCGTCAGAACGTGAGCCAACCGATCTACCTGAACACGACCCAGGGCGAAGCCGACAACCTCGCTGGTACGCTCCGCTATGCGGGCTATCGATCCCGGGTGGTTCAGGTAGAAGAACATTTCGCTCCTGGAATAAGCAATATCCGAGGCAAAGCACACCTGATCAATCCAATGCAGGTAGGCGGCGTCTGTGGGCCGGTACTCGCGGATTCGCAGGGCTTGCGTCGAATTGCCCGACATAGATGCATTATACTTCTCGTCTTGTGTTATATCTACCGCGTACAATTCACAGCAGATCAGGTTGGCTTCTCGAACTGCGGGAATGGCAAGCCTGGTCCCAATCCCCTCACATTGGGTACCTTGAATGCATAACGGCTATCATCCCAGTCAGCACAGCGTCGACTCGAGTTGGGTAAGGTTCTGTCCTCGCTGCGGCGGATCGCTCGAGGAGCGTTTCATCGAGTTCGAGCAACGCCGGCGAAAGGTTTGCCGAGACTGCGGCTTCGTCTTTTATCTCAATCCCAAGGTCGTGGCGGCGGCGGTTCCCAGGCAGGAGGAAAAGATATGGCTCCTTCGCCGGAACATCGAGCCGGGTTTGGGAATGTGGACCTTTCCCGGCGGCTACGTTGATCTTGGCGAGCGCGTGCCGGATGCGGCAGTTCGCGAGACGAGAGAGGAGATGCTGCTCGACATTCGCCTGGATGATCTCCTGAATGTCTATTCCTATTCGAATGCGGGTGTTGTGCTGGTGGTCTACCGGGCAACCGTGACCGGAGGTACCGCGGGAGCCACCGTCGAGAGCCGGGAAGTTGGGCTCTTCGGCCTGGCAGATATTCCCTGGAGTGATCTGGCCTTTCCTTCCACTCGCGACGCCCTGACCGACTTTTGTAGGATGTCAGGCGTCTAGCGCTGAGTTCATCACAGAGACGCAAGGGCCACGGAGATCGATGTTTCTGTGGCCTCTGCGCCTCTATGGTAATATCTGGTGCTTTGGAGGAGACCTTGCCCGAAAAGATTCTAGTAACTGCCGCACTGCCTTACGCAAACG
>Ga0315279_10000722_pt1 | contig 61256 bp, 72 predicted proteins | sample YL17G06_20_MG_FD_203694 | JGI IMG/M metagenome (GOLD analysis project Ga0315279, IMG submission 203694) | Sediment microbial communities from Yellowstone Lake, YNP, Wyoming, USA - YL17G06_20 | ecosystem: Environmental > Aquatic > Freshwater > Lake > Sediment | place: USA: Wyoming | collected...
ACGGAGATATTCTGGCCCGTCAAACGATTGAAGAAGCCAAGTGATAAGGGAGGGGGTCCTCCATCGCCGCCAACAACCGGCTGATCTTGCCATTCGCTAAGGATATCAGGTTCAGAACTCACCTGATTCAGCTTCCTCCCTTATGGTGGTGAATCCTGCCAGCATGTCCTTGATGGGGCGGCTGTCAGGTTCCTCGACACGCATCAAGCTTGGAAGCAAGAAGCCGATGATGCCCATGGTGGCCGTGGGTACCCCCGCGACCAAGAACAAGGGTTGTATGCCGATGGAATCGGCCAACGGTCCACCTATGGCCAGACCTATCGGGGAAGCTGCCATTGCGAGCGCGCCGAGTAACGCGAAGACACGACCTTGCAGCCCGGCTGGCACACAAGCCTGCATCATGGCATTCACCGAACCGTTTAGAATCGGGAGCATAAGGCCTACGAAGAGCATCAGCCCGAGGGCGATCAAGAATCCGTTGGAGGGAACGAAGGCTATGAGAGTAATCCCGATGCCAGCGAGTAGTGTGGAGGCCATCACCGTGACCACGCGCCTCTTGGTCTCGCCCCATACGCTCAGAAGGACCCCTCCCAGCAGCATGCCGATGCCGGCCACGGCTTCGATGGTAGCATAGTCGATGACCCCCTCCGTGGAAGTGCTCTAGGACCAGGAGGGGCAAGAGACTGAACGCTGGCGAGATCGACATATTAATCAGCATGAACATGCCCACGAGCAGCAAGGCACCTCTCCAGTGCCTGAGGTAATGGAAAGTCTCCTTCACATCGACGGTGATCCTCTGCTTAGGACCCGCTCGTGCGGCAGGCTCAGGGAACTTGATCAGCACTAGAGTCAGGATGGCCACCCCGGCTGTGATGACGTCCACCGCTAGCACTTGGGACATGGGCAAGAAGGCGATAAGGACCGCCCCCAAAGGAGGAACAAGGATGCTGGCCAAACCCAGGAGAGATTGGTTCAGGCCTGCCACCCGGGTGAGATGCCTTTTTGGCACCAGCATGGTGGTGGCGGCTTGGCTGGATGGCCAATGGAACGCGGAGAAGCTGGCACGCGCGAACATTACCAGGAAGATGAGCCAGATTTCCACCAGGCCAAGCGTGAACAAGATGATGAGCGTGGGGGTGCAGAGAGCGATCAGGCCGTCCGCAGCGATCATGACATGACGGCGCTTCCATCGATCCACATAGGCTCCGGCGAGGGGCAGGAGCAGTATTTGAGGCAATATGCCCACGATGGTGGCGATTGCCAGTGCCGTGGTGGCCAGAAGTGAAGGAGGAATAGAGGGCTGATCTTGCTTTCGAGGCTTGTCTCTCAAATCTCCAATCCGAAGGCGTCGACGAATTCCTCCATACGGCGGAATTCGATGAGGAATCGTTCACCCTTTGGGGTAATCGCATAGCAAACCTTGTCCTCTTCAACTGATTTTTCCAGCAGCCCTGAATCCTCAAGCTGGGCCAGGTACTTGGTCAATCGATCGTGCGATAGGTTGGCCTTGTAAAGAATGTGGGTGGGTTTAGCCTTGCCGTCGTCCTTTACCGCCCTGAGGATATCTGCGAATATCCGACCCTTGGAACGATACTTCTGGACGGCGGCGTCAGGACTCATGCCGGCCTCCGCATCTTTATCAATGGATACAATAGGGCCAGGAAGGCGAAAAGCTCGAGGACCTTCCCCCCAACGTAGAGATTGGCATCGATGTTCCCCATTAGCAGCAGTATCTGACTAAGGAGTATCAAGGCGAAGCTACAAGTTACTATCACGGCGTTCTTGGAGCGCCTCATGGAGAAATGCGTGGCCTGCGCGAACACGATCACGAAAATGAGGATTACCAGGACCGCGTCCAGGATCGGTCCCCAAAGCACCAACGCGCTGACCGCGGCTGTGGCGATGGAGACCTCCCTGACATTCCTCCAATAGGCATAGACCAGGATGAAGTAGGCAGCTATGCTGAGCAGATAGAAGATCCAGAGGCCTAGATCGGCCACCGCTAGGGCCGTAGATGCCCTGGCGAAATTGACTTTGGCTAGATAGGCATAGCCGAACGTCAGTCCGTTGGCAAAGAAACCGATGGCCAGGAGTGTGAATGCCAGGTAAAGGAAGTGCAGGCTCCTTTCCTTCACCCAGCGGAACCCGTGCAGGGAATAGATGGCTATGCCCATCGAAACCACGGTTATCACGAGAGAGATAACGACATCGATCGGCAGGAACCACCTTGGGGGATACATTTGGAAACCTCGCCCAACACTCAGGCGATGAGCCTTTTGTAAGATGAATGATTCGTACATACGATTTATTCCGCCTGCCCTTATAGCCTTGGAATGGTCAACGACGATGGAGGTAGGAAATGCAGCTTAAATCCTGGAAGAGCCTGGCGATCATCGGCCTCATTGGTGTCCTGATATTGGGCGGCGTGGGGACGTTGGTGGTCGCGGCTAAGAACCAGGGACCTGCCATGGCGGATGGTCCCACGGTGAATTTGAACGAGACCCTGCAACATAACTTGACCGTTTGGGTGGGAGCCAAGATCGAAGGCAAGGTCGTCCCGATCCAAGGGGCGAAGGTGGCTGCCTGGTCAATGACGGCCATATGGAGCGAGAACAACACTACTTTCACTGTGACCTTCCATAAGGCCGCCGAAGGGGTCACGGACGCAAATGGCACGACCAAGTTCAACTTGTCGGAAGGCAAGTATCTGATCGTGGCAGGATACCATGGGCTGAAATCGGTAGCCAAGATGCATCTGGATGGGGATGAAACAATAAGGATGCGCTTGCACAACCTGGATTGCAGGTTCATGGAGAAGGAGAAGGAGGATAGGCAGGTAATCCAAATCGTTTCACGACTTTAGTAGACCTTCCCAAACCCTTTACCCCCTCTTCTTCACCGCGCAAAATCCTTTTCCTGGCTCACCAGGCGCAGGCTGCCGATCAACTTGGCCCCTGGTTCCGGGTCCTCTTCTTTTGGTTCAGGAGCGACCTGCCTCTCTCTGTGATGTACACGTCCTTCTGCTTGCCTTGCTTCATTAGGTATACAAGCCCTTCCTTCCCCAATATCTCGACCCTTCCACATGAGATATCTTGAGCCTGCGCGAGATCTTCTTGAAGTAGACCAGGGTACCATTGTCGTTCTCCTCCCGAACATAGACCAACAGACTAGCCAGCTCATCGTTGAGGATGGTGCTCTCGTTGCTTGAGCGGGGGGAAGGCAACAGCTCATTCTCTATGAGGGCCTTCTGGTAACCACTGACTGTGTCGGGGTCCAGATGGAGCAGTAGGATCGATCCGTTCTGAGAGATGATCTCGTCGATTTCGAAGAGGGCGCGTAGCACCTCGTTGAATTCGAACATACTGGCAAGGAAAGGGAGGCCATCGATCATGACCACCGCTTGTTTGCTCGAGGAAGTGAATTGGTCTATCGTCCCCACCAGGCCATCGATATCAGAAATGCGGTCAAACCCCTCGAACCTCCTTCTACTGAGCAGAGAAACCCTCGCATACGGTGAATCGCGGACCTTGGGCTCAAGGGCACTAGGATTACGCCTTGATATGAACAACCCCTTGCTACTTGGCCCAACCAGATCGAAGAACAGGTCCGTGCAGAAACCCCGCCCCTTTTCAGTCTTCAACTCAGAGCACGACCTATAAACCGATTTCGGCGGAAGGCACCTTCTCTCCTCCCCACGCGAAAAAACTGCGGCAGAGACCCGTTCCTGAAGCAGAGGCTTCACATCACTTGCTCGTAGGAAGCCCAAGCATCACCGGACTCCCACACCGTTACCTTCATGCGCTGGACCCGAGGTTCCTCAAGATTCTCGGCCACCCAGGTCCAAATGACCTTGGAAAAGTTCTCCAATGAGGGGTTCCTGGCTTGGAATTCAGGAAGATCGTTAAGGTACGCGCCGTCAATCTGGCTCACCACTTCGTCCAGGATCGCCCCCATTCGCTCCAGATCGACCAGGAATCCATCTTCTCCCAGCCATTCACCGAGAAGGGTCAGTTCCATTTTGTAGGGATGAGAGTGCCTGAACCTCTCAGGACCCACGGAATTCGGAAACGAGTGCTGGCTGATGAAGTCCTTCCTTAGGGAGATGGAGAACATTCACGCTCCGCCCCCGCCATAAGAGAATACTACCTGGCAGACCTCATCGCTCTGACTATCGATCAGCCGGTAGGCGCTTGGAGCCTCTTCGAAGCTCATCCTATGAGTGATCAGCCTTTCTGGCCTTAGTCTCTGTATCATCTTCCAGGCCAGGTCGTAACGTCTCTTCTTGTCCCAGCGGCCGCTCAGGGAGGGTCCGACGTTCGTCACCTGGCTGCTGATGATCCTCATTCGGTTGCGATGGAAATCCCTGCCGAAGTGCAAGGAGGCGGGCTTGTTGCCATACCATGATCCCAAGACCACCCGTCCCTCGAATCCAGTGATGGTCAAGGCGAAGTCCAGTGCCTCCGGGGCACCGGATATCTCGTAGGTGAGGTCCGCCTTGTGGTCCCGCATGCCTGAAATTTCCAGGAACTCCGAGGTTGACATCGGTGCTTCCAGAGCTGCATGAGCTCCCATTTCCTCGGAGAAATGGCGCCGCAAAGGAATTCTATCCAAGCTTACCAGTCGGCCGAGGGGGTGCAGCGCCAGCACCCCGGTGGTGAGCAGGCCCATCACCCCCTGCCCCAGGACCACCACGTTCTCGCCCACCAGGGGTTGCCCGTCCATCACCAAGGAGAGCGCGGTCTCCACGCTCGGCAGGAACACCGCGTTCTCCGGAGATATCTCGGCCGGAACGGGCATCAGCTCGCGCAAAGAAGCAACGTAATGGCTTTCATGCGGATGGAAGGAGAAAACCAACCTTCCCAGCCAGCAGTCGGAGAGATCCTTCCCGCATTCCACCACTTCGCCCACCGAGGCGTAACCGTACTTGAAAGGATACTTGTAAAGGCCGCTAAGGGAGCTGAGCGACGCGTCCAGCTGAATTCCCTCGTCGAGGTGATTGCGATAGAAGAGCATCTCCGTGCCGGCGCTGATGGCGGAGAGCGTGGTCCGGACCATCACCTCTGACGGGCCGAGCGAAGGGAGGGGTTCCTCATTCACCACGACTCGATAGGGTCCAGTGAAATACAACGAAGTCCGTTTTGCTCTGCCGCCGTTCACACCCGAACCATGTGAGCGGGCTCGATTTCAATCTATTCATTGATCAGCCCGCCCCGGGCGGCTACTTGTTCTTGTACCAATCAAAAGCAGCGTATTTTGCGGGGTGTTTTCAGGGAGCATTGCCCAATCTCCCAGGGTGGGAAAAAGTGACTGGATTGAGCCCCTCCATCCAAATATTCATTAGTATGGCCAATAAGTTCTTATAGTGAAACACTTGTGCTATCGACCAACTGAATAAGATCCGTTCGATAGTTACCTACGTACCAATCGGAAAGAAAGGAAAACTAGAGAAGGGCATTGTTATTTAGGTAAGTTGGAAACGGAGGTGAAGATTAGAATGTACGACAGGGCACCGAAAGAAATGCACAAGGCCGTTTGCGCGGACTGCAAGCAGGAATGCGAGGTTCCGTTCAAGCCGACCGAGGGCAGGCCCGTTTATTGCCGCGACTGCTTCAGCAAGCACCGCCCGGCAAGGCGATTCTAAAGCCACTGGCGCTTCAAGCGCAAGTCGCTTCTCTTTTTTCTTTATTTTTCTCAGACCTAAGAATAGTCGGACTTCGGATTCCAGACCGTCTGAACGTACCTGAATTTCAGACTTCAAATACCCTAAACTGAAATGAAAATTGAGCCAGATGTTGTTCGAATGTGAAAATGTAACACAAATTGGCAGAATGGAATATTTTATCAAGATCTGACTACTGGCTGGCGAAAATTAAGTCGAGCTTGAACTGCTCCTCGGTCATTTTTGTAAGTAAACGCCCGTCCTTGCCATCGATGCGATGATCTTTCACATCGCCCAGGCGAGCTGGCGCATCCTCCACGCTGCCGTGCTCGCCGGCCCGGCGCAGGATGAGCCGGGCCAATGAGTGGACCAGGTAAGCACGATACAGATGAAGATGTGCGCCTTTACGCGCTGCATTCGCTGCAGAGGGCCGTCTCCTACCAAGCAGGCAGCAAACGCTGCCTCTCGCAGATCTCCGCCGAGGATCGGCGAGCTGCTGTTACTTTTCTACAGCCAGATCAGAAAATGCGCCGGAATCTTTTCAACTTCCCTTTTCCGGGTTTGAGTATTACAGCTCATGCCCGCTTCTGACTGATGGCTAGGCATTGCAGGTGGTGTTCAGGGTATATATACTCTTAAACTCAGGTCTTTAGGATGAACATTAACGATCGTCGTTAATCTGACGAGTGCTTGGCGCTCTTGGAAGACGGTCGGTTGCAATATCCGCTCTCGCCCAGTGCTCTCTATTAAGCGGAAGACGCGCTAGACGATATTCATAATCTTCCCCTAATTGGGAAGTGATTAGCCTAGAAAGGATAACAGTCTTGACGTTTCTCACTGAATGCCATTATTTCCGAATGGATAGCCCGAATAATTAGTTATAAGAGCCAAATAGCGTTTATTGTGGCGAGGGAGAAGTTGAACCGGGTGATCGAGGGCGTGGCGCTCTTCTTCGCGATCTTCTTGATCCTGCTGGGCGTCATTTTCATCATAGCTTCGGGCGTGGAGAACATGGCGGAGGGGGGGGCTTTCGTTTTCATCGCCATCATCCTGCTGTACTTCGTCTATCACAGCGAGAAGATTGAGGCATCGAAGCCCACGGTGGTCAATCAGACCTTTGAGGTGAAGATGGAGGGCGCGGGGCAATTGAACGAAAAGCAGTTGCGCTGCAAGACCTGCGGCGCCCCTTTGACCGACATGAACCTGAGAGTGGTCCAAGGCGGAGTCATGCTGACCTGCCCTTACTGCGGGGCCGTGCAGGCGCTGGAAGAGATGCCAAAGTGGTGATCATGATCATGCGCAAGATGACCTGGACAGCCATCCGGACCATGGTGTGCATCTTCCTGGCCATCGCTTTCGCTTTCACCGGACTCGCCATCCTGGATACTGCGCCCTTCCAAACCGCCGAGGCGCAGGACCCTTCCTTCCAGGTGGTGCAGGAGCAAGCGGATATCAACATCCTTCTGGATGGCAGCATCGACATCCACTACATCTTCTCGTTCGCGAACGTTAACGACCTGACCGGCGTGGATATCGGGATGCCCAATTCCTATTATGACCTATCCAGCTCTTCGGCCACCATCATCGTCAACGGCATTACCCATACTCCGTCCCTGATCCATATTTCGCCTTACATCAGTACTGGAATCGCGGTGGAGTTTTCAGCCTCCACCATGTCTGCCATTCAAGCGGCTGGCGCCTTCGATCTCGATTTCAAGGTCAACAACCCGCATATGGTCTATCGTAACGTTCTGATCAACAATACGGTGGGAATGCAGTTCCGCCCCACCTGGTTCAGTCCTTCTTACCAACAAGGCCCCACCGGGACCCTGCAAGCCAGCGTCTACTTCCCTTCCGGATTCACGAACCTGTCCCAGGCGGTGTGGCTGCAAGACCATCCCTGGGATTCCATTGAATTGGGCTCCCAAACAGGATTGGTGAAGGCCTCGTGGACAAGGTTCTCCGTGAGCCCCGGGGCATTAGAGGGCGGATCATACGATTTCGGCGTGGGTTTCCCGAGCAGTTATGTCAACCATTACTACGAACCACCAGCGCCCAGGCAGCCAGACCTTGTCGGCGACTTCTTCAGCCTACTTGAGGTGCTTGCGCCTCTCCTCTTCGTAGCTTTGTTAATGGCCTTCATAGTAATCGGCGGCATGAGGGCGGCCAGAAATCAGGCCAAGGAGTACTTCGCTCCCAAGCTGGATGTTATCGGTGCAGGCCCCCGGCGCGATCTGACCGCTGTGGAGGCAGCGGTGGTGCTTGAACGCCCATTGGAGATGGTGGCGACCATGATCCTGTTCGCGCTCATCAAGAAGGGTAAGGTCGAAGTGATAACGGAGAACACCACGCCCATGCGTTTGAAGAAGCTCGCCTCGGAGAGCGATTATCCTTATGAGACCGCTTACCTGAGCGCCATCGACCGCAACGAAGCCTTGGACAGAGATGCGCTGAAGAAGGTAATGGTGAACTTGGTCAATGCCACGCAAGAGAAGATGAAGGGGTTCGACCTGGTGGCGACACGGAGCTACTATGGGAGAATATGCGACAAGGCATGGGAGCAGGTGAAGGCGGCGGGCACGCCGGAGGAGTTCGCCAAAGTGCTGGAAGAGAGGAACGAATGGATGATGCTCGAACCAGACTACAAGCGGAGGATGGACCGCACGATCGTGCTCATCCCCCCTGTGATCGTCCGCGGACCGCGCGGACCACCGACCGGAACCCCCGGAAAGGGGATCGGTGACATCGCCAACGACTACGTCAATAAGGTCAGGAACACCAGCGACAATCTGGTGAAGGACATCCGTGGTCTGACAGGGGAGGTGAAGGCGGTGGTGAACCCCCTGCCTGCCATTCCGCCAGGGGCGAGGGGCACCAGCGGCACCGCATCGTGCCATTGTGCCTGCGCCTGTGCTTGCGCCTGCGCCTGTGCTGGAGGGGGACGATGAGCCTCAGGGACAAGTGGCGGGAGCTCTTCGGCAAGGGCCTGGAGAAGGGCGTGCACAAGTATGACGGCAAGGGCGAATTCGCCCGCCATCGTTTCCATTTACGTGTAGATTCAGAGATGAAGGGCATCCTTCTGATAGATGCATCAGGCATCATTTTCCTGAATGGCACCGCGGTGGACTACATCCGGCTGGTCCTTGAAGGCCGCAAGGACAAGCAGGCGGCGCGCTACATCCAGCGCCGCTACAAGAACGCCGACAAGAGTGCCGTGATCGAGCATTATCATCAGGTCCGCGACCAGCTCTTGGGATTCATCAAAGGGGAGCATGAGATCATCAACATCATCGGGTCCGACAGACCTAACATCGGCCTGGATGATTTCCCAGCCCCTTATCGAATGGACCTGGCCTTGACCTACAGCTGCCAGAACCAGTGCGGGCATTGCTACAACGAACCGAGGGAGATGAAGGAACTCACCTTGGAGGAGTGGAAGGCCGTCATCTCGAAGTTGTGGAAGCTGGGGGTGCCGCACATCGTTTTTACCGGCGGAGAGCCGACGCTTTTCGAGGGGCTGGACGAACTCATAGCCAAATCAGAGGAATTCGGTCAGGTCACCGGCCTGGTCTCTAACGGCCGGAGGCTGGGGGAGCCAGGCTACCTAAGGGACCTGGTCAAGGTCGGCCTGGACCACGTGCAGATCACCGTGCTGTCGCATCGGGAGAGCCTTCACGATGAGCTGGTCGGTGCACCCGGAGCTTGGAAGGAAATGATCGAGGGACTGAAGGTGGCGCTGCTTGAGGACCTGTACGTTAATACCAACACCACCATCATGCGCTCGAACCTGGGCGATATCGAGGACACCATGCGTTTCTTGGTTTCCCTCGGGGTGAAGCATATCGCTTTCAATGGCATTATCCGTTCAGGCAAGGGCTTGGAGACGGAAGGGATCACCTATTCGGAGCTCGCCGCCGTAATGACCAAACTCAAAGCGATCGCCGAGGAGTCGGGGGTCAAGGTGATCTGGTATACACCCACGCCCTATCACGAATTCAATCCCATCAACTTCGGACTGGGGATCAAGCAGTGCACCGCCTGCTCGCTGAACATGGCCATCGAGCCCGATGGAGCGGTGCTGCCATGTCAGAGCTACTACAAGCCCCTGGGCAACATCCTGACGGACCCCTGGGAGAATATCTGGAACCATGAGCTGTGCAAGAGCATCAGGGAGCGCAAGTATTTGGACGGGGAGTGCCTGGAGTGCGGCATGCGGGAAGTCTGCGGTGGCGGCTGCCCATTGGCTCGAGAGCACGGCGACTACCTCTGCCTGGACCGGCACTCCACTATGTGATCTTGGATCACGAAGGATCATTCCTTCTTCGCCAAGGCATAGAATATGGGATTGAACTGGAATAGGGTGCCATCCTTCAGGGCCTGGTCCCAGGCCCGCTTCAGCTGTGACAAAGGGTCTTCCCCCACGACCGCATGGGAAGTCATGACGAGCCAAGCCCATTCGTCCTCGGCTTCGATCCGCAACTTCTCGATGGGCCAAACGCCTGGATGAACACCGATCTCCGCGTTCAGGTCGCATTCCTTGAACAGAGAGCGCAACGTGCGCCCGACGCAGGGGTCCCCGCCTTCCTGCCTCACGCCGTCGATGATCAGCTGCTTGAGCGCCGCAAGCTCGACGGGATGATCGATCCTGGCACCATAATCAGGCTCCGCCAGGCACAGGACCCACTTCTTGGAGACCCGTTTCATTTCCCGCAGCACTTCCTTCGGGTCGTCCACCCAAAGCAGGAGGAATGAGCAGTACACGATATCGAAGGAACCGTCCGCGAAGGGCAGGTGCCGCGCATCAGCCTCCCTAACATCCAACCCTCGGACCTGGCTGGCCGAGACCATGTCAGCGTCCAGATCGATCCCTTTCAATGCGAGCAAAGAAGCCAAGGATTCCATGACGAAACCTGGCCCGCAACCCACATCGAGCGCGGAGGGCTTGCGTGCAGGGTCTTCATCCTTCAGCACCTTGGTCTGCAGAACCCAAAGCCAAGATTCCCTGAGCCATAACAGCTGGCGCTGCAGCTGATGATGCATGGCGTTCTTGCTGAAGGGCATCGCACCAGCGAGGCGCTTCTATCGAATTACATTTTTGGTCCGCAGGCAGCAGAACTTAGAGCGGCTCGATCTCCGTCCCTCCCTAGGTCACTATCTTGAAGTTGAAGAAGGGGGTCTTCAAAGCGCTCAACAGCATGGTCCAGACGGGCAGCCTCATCTCCGCCCCTCGGGATGTGGTGATATCCCCCCGATCGATCACGTTCTTCCAGCCGTACCAGTCCCTCAAGAATCCCGCCACCATCGCCGTCGCTTCCGGGTCGTTCCCGCTCACGAAGACATGATGATCTCCGGCGGCCAGCTGTCTGGGGTCGACCTGTCTGTAGGCATTGATGGTGTTCAAGGTCTTGACCACATTTGCCCTCGGCAGCGTCCTTTGCACCTGCTCCCCTAATGAATCGGTGTTCGAGACCGTGAGCGAGATCGGCGCGCCGCGTGAAAAGTCCAGCGGGTTTAAGATGTCGATCAGGACCTTTCCGTTCAAGTTGCCTTCCTTGGCAAGCTTTGGGGCCTCCAGGGTATGGTCACCCTTGGCGGCATTAATGATCATTTCTCCATGCTTGGCGGCCTCCTCGAACGTGCCCAGCCTCACATCCGGATTGGCTTCCGCCCACTCAGCGAAAGGAGGATTCCCGAACGGATCCTTTCCTATGCGAGCCATAGTGGTTCGTGGATCCCTCGTGCCGATCATCACCGCATGCCCTTCACTTGACCGCTTGGCGGCGTGTGCCCTGCCGACCATGCCAGTTCCGATGATGCCGATCCTCGTTAGCATACACCTTCTGCTCCATCAAAGCAGGTCCGTCAGGAATGAGAGGCGTACCGAGACAGGATGAATCTTTCGCATCCCTAAGCTATTGATCGATATTAACGCTATATTGTTCTGGATTCGGGCTCTGGCAGACCCGATCCCCCGCGACCAAACTCCCTGGACGAATGCCCTATTCGCCTCTTCGAATGGAGGAAGGAGGGAAACGCCACTCTTTTATACCATGTGCTTTCAATTGACTCCTCAGAGTCCGAGGTTGATTGGACATGGCTGACAAGGATGTAACTGAAGTTTTGACCGAGAAGGGTACAGAGATCAAGAAGATGTTCAAGGACATTAAGGCGAACCTGGAACAGTGGAAGTTCTCCGTTGAAGAGACCAAGGAAGGGATGCGGATTGAGATCCACGCCGTCGCCCTGGTCAAGCGCAAGGAGTAGGAAGATACTCCCCAAACCTCTTCCCCATTGCCTATTTTGTCATGAGTTCCAGCAGCTTGGACTTGGTTTCCTCTGAGAGGTAGATGTCCGGCCGCTGCTGGATCAGATCTAGGTACTCCGCGGCCTCCTTCAGCTCCTTTCTCGAATAGTGGCGCCTCGCCGAGTGCACGATTTCCTCCAGTTTGCAGCAGCCCACGAAGGAGGCGACCTGACACGCCACATCATAGGCCTGCTTCTGGGCTGGGTCAGCGTCATCGGAAAGGTTGCCGACGTCTATAATATATACCTTGTCCCCGATCATGATGTTCTCCGGTTTGATGTCCCCGTGGTAGACGTTGTTCTTGTGCATCTTCCGCAGATAACCGAACACCGTGTCCAAGAGCCCGATGTTCACTTCCTTGACCGAGGATACCGGTTTGGCGGTAAGGAATTCCGCCACCACCAACCAGAGATTGCCGTTCAAAGGATAGTAGCCCATGGGTTTGGCGGTCGGGATGCCCAGGTCGTAGATCGCCTTCAGCGATTCGTGCTGGTGACGGGCCAGGTCCTGAGCATTCTTGGAGATGCCGAACACCGGTTTCATGTCAGTAGTGGCCAGGTATATGTTCTTGAAAAGCTGGATAGTGCGGGAGGTTATTATCTCGCTGTTACCAAGTATCTTCCCGAAGTAACGCACGCTCTTACCCTCCGGGTCGATGCCTTCGATCTTAACGGGGATGGAGAGGCGCGCGCCCCCTGCCCCTACGGGACGGACCGAGACCTCTTTCAACCCATAGGCCTCTGACATCACTTGCCTGATGCCCTGCAGGACATCGCTAAAGGATTTACGATGCAGCTCGTAGTCCACGTCTTCAAGCTCAGCCATTACGGACCCTCCTCCTGCCCGGCGCTCTTCATCAAGGCCTTGGTCCGCTTCCGAGCCCTCCGGTTCGTTCTATAGACCTCCACCAGCAGGAGAATGACGCGCCATCGGTGTATCTTCAGGCCTCCTTTGACCCCGCGCCCCATCTCCAATATAGGCTTGCCCTTGTAGGCAAATATCACCCTCCAGATCACCAGCTCCGGGATGGTCACTGGGAACAGTTGCTTGGTGTTCAGGATGATATCTTTGTTCTTGACCATTACTTCCATGTCTATGAGGCCTTCCCGTTTTATCGGGACCTTGATCCCTCGCCCGAACAGCGCTCGGAAAATGGCATAGCTGGCCACCTCGATCGTATGGAGATCGATGACCCTGTCTATCTTGGTAGGTTCATCCATTCCTCCCTCTTGCGGGACTGCCTGCTCGCCACTGGCTGCCTGCTCCTCGGCAAGCTTCTGCCTCATCTCCTCTCGCAAGAGGTTCCAATCATCTGATCTCTCCAGGTGGGGCGCTCCCTCCTTGTGGTACTCCCCACGAACGTTGACCGCGCTCCTTTCCCTCCAGAATTGCTCGAAGGAATCAAGATCGACCTCCTCCAGAGTTTTTTCCTTGGGGACCATATCGCTATGGTACTCGCCCAACACCTTCTCGCCCTCACCGCTCTGCCATTCCTCTGGACAGAGGAGGGGGCGTTCACATATCTCCTCTTTTTTAGCTGGAGTGCCTTTCTCTTTCGGTTCCGAACTCTCTGGACTCATGATAGCACCCCTATTTTTTCAATAGCAGCTGGAACCGGGCGAATATCCGTGTTCCATCCGGGAACTCTTCCATCGAGATCTTCCAGTCCTCGATCTCAGCATTGATATTATCGAAGAAATTGTCCAATTCGTCGACTATCTTCTCCACGTTCTCAGATTTTCCTCCAACTAGCTGGAGAACACCGGCTACCTTTTCCTTCTTGCCCATACTGACCCGAACTCACTACCCAGCATCGCTCTAATATGCTTTTCCATTTCTGCATTCATGGATAGAAATCATTGACGCTGGATGGTCGAATCGTTCCGGAACTGCCGTAGGTAGTGGGGGAATGGTTAAGGACATGGAACCCAACTCAGCCTTTCAGAAGAACGTGGATGGGATTAGCAAGGCGCATTGTTTGGCGGACGGGGTCTCTTTGTTCCGGCAGGAAGTTTCTGAGGAGATAGCCCGAGAGGTGATCTTGCTAAAGAGGGTGAGCGAGCCCCCCTTCGATCACATGGTCGGCCATGTCCTAGCGCTCCTGGCCATCACGGTGGGAGTGGTGATGATCTTCATGGATCCTGGGAGACTTTGGGACTTGCTGTTTGTTGGTCTGCTCCTCTACTCCTACAACTTCCTCATCTTGCTCATACCCACGACCACCCCGGAGAAGAAGGGGTTGAGCGACAGGATTGACATCGATCGCCGATGGAGGGAAATTAGGGAGCTGACCCGGCACTTGATATCGAAAAGGAAAAGGCTTGCGGTGGAGATGGGGCTCACGGTGTTCCTGGGCGGTATGGTGCCATTGGCCTTGGGCTTTGCCGTCATTTTCGGCATCGGGCTGTTCTTCACCCTGTACTTCGACTTCATCCTGCCCACGATAGATCACCATATCGTGAACGCCGTCGTCACTCAGATCCTGCTGATAATGCTGTTCTACGTCCTGATGTTCGTTCTCGAGCCCCACGCGCAAGGTTTCACCAGGATCGCAGGGTCCCTGAGGAGTCGGTTCGAGAAGGCGCAGGCCAGCGGACGGATGGCCCTGACATTGATGGTGATGCTGATCGCAGCATGGGTGGCTGTGAGCACGATCGTTTTCGTAGGAGCGATCCTTCTTCCGGGTGGCACATTACTCGATATCTATGACATCGAAGAGGGGGGGAGCATCGACCTTCAGATCTTGCTAATGGTCCTGATAATCCAGTTGATCATCATGCGCCATCTGCAAGGGATCTCAAGCCGATGGATGGCGAGGAATCTACTTAAGGACCGCATCCAGAAACTCAAAGACCGGGTCCTGAAACAGCTTGACGAATGCATGACCATGCGGGATGGCCTGGATGACGAAAGCAACGGCAGGAGGCTGGAGCCCATCAAGACTGAATATTGTGCGATAGTCATCTATGACATAGTGGAGCAGAACTTCTTCGGCTTGGCATCGATTTTTCTGGTGGCGCCCAGATTGCGCTATGCCTTGGATGATACGGTGCTCGCATGCCTGAATCGGTCAATGAATTGAGCTCTGCGCATCAATCCATCTATTGGCACCGGCGCTGTCCGAGTGAGTCGAACCTGTCGATCGACAGGCCATCGATCCGGATTGGACGCATCGAGGGATGACAAGTCCGCCGAATCAGCTCCAAGAGAAATAAGACGAAGATTAATGAGGTTGCGGCTCAAATTCGCAGGTCGAATGTCGGCGACAGAAGAGCTGGTCTGCTCGATGGATTGGATATCGACCTTCAGAGCCGAGGTCCAAGAGGAGATCGAGCGCGAGAATGCGAAAATCGAACGAATACAGACACCAGTCAAAGGGCACAAGGCAGGCTCATTGCTCACCTGCGCTCTTATCGCTGCCTCGGTCATCATAATATTTCTGAGGCCGAACTATCTCATGCTTTGGCTGATAGTGGCCATCCTCCTCTACTCCTATAATTTTGTCTTCCTTCTCATCCCCACCTCCACCACGGAAAAGACCAAGATCAAGCAAAGGCTGGACCTCAAGCAGTATTACATCCAATTGAAGGCAATCGCCAAGCACCTCATGAAGAAAAAGGCGCTCGCCGTAGAGATGGGCATCACCGTATTTCTGGGCGGCATGGTGCCATTGGCTCTCAGCTTCACCGTGATATTCGGGATCGGGCTCTTCTTCGCCCTGGACTTTGGCGTCTTCACCCACCAGATCGGCTCTGGCATAGCAATCACCACCATCACCCAGGTCATACTGATTCTGTTGTTCTATGTGCTGATAATATTCTTCGAACCGCACGCACAAGGAATAACAAGGATCGCGAAGAAAATAAGGTCCAAGTACAGAAAGGCTCGATCGACTGGAAGGAAATTGGCCGTGCTGTTCGTCGCAGTGGTCGTGGCCGTTCTGCTCTCGATCACAATAGTCCTGTTCGTCGGCGCACTCCTCCTTCCCGGTTCGACCTTGGTGCAACTTGTGTTCGACCCAGAAGTGCCACAGGGATGGGACCTTCTGGGCGTGATATTCGTTTTTGTGGCACAGGCAGTCATAATGAGGCATTTCCAGGGTTTCGACAGCCGGAGAATGGCATTGAACGTGCTACGAGACCGCGAAAGGGTTCTCAAGAAAGACATAATGGGCCCATTGCTGGTCTGCGTCTCCGCCGAGGACCTGGATTTCAGTGCAAGGGATGCCCAGTTGGAGGAGATCAGGACCAGGTACTGCACCCTCGTCATCTACGATATCACCGAGCACAGCTTCTATGGCTACGCTCCAGTGTACCTGGTGGCGCCCTATCTCCGCTATGCGGTGGACGACAAGGTGATCGCATGCGTGGCGGAGCAAGTCCTTTAGAGACGGACGAAAGTGATGGCAAAGGCCGTATTGAATGGATCAATGCTCTAGCATCCTCACCCATTCTTCGTGATACACGGTCTGAGGCCTTTTGCTGCGCACGAATTCGTAGGCGTCCTTGTATGGCATGGCGTACTTCTTGCAGACATAAAGCATGGCCAGGAAAGGCGTACGATCCCTGCCACGACGGCAACGGATCAGGACTTTGGCCTCAAGATCGGAAATGGCGACCAGCATCTCTGCTGCCCTCTGCACTTTGTTGATGTGAGGATAGTGCTCGAGGCTCAGAGGATAGCGCCCGAAAAGCGTTCTGGCGTCTATTATCAGGTCCACCTCCTCTTTCTTGAGCCTTGCCACCACGAAGGCGTCGACCCAGCTGCCTACGGCCACATGCTCATCTATCCAATCCATCCTAGCCTCGTGCCATGATTTGAGGCGAAGTGCCTTAAGTCTATGCTATACCTCTGCCTCAGGCCATCTGGTGGCCCAGAACGCCAAAATGTCTTCAGGATGGTGCGAGGTTAGAGCTAAATAAGCCCCTGCACCCTTCTCCATAGGGTGTTAAGATGGTGAAGCTGCCACCCGAAGTCAAAGAGGCGCTGCAGAAGCAGAAGCCGATCCCAATCGCCACGGCCAGTAAGGAAGGAGTGCCCAACGTCATCTTCGTTGGTCTGATGAAGATATTGGACGATGAGACCTTGATGCTCGTGGACAATTTCTTCCTCAAGACCGCGGTGAACCTGTCGGAGAACCCCAAGATCTCTGTGCTATGCTATGACACTGAAAGCAAGCGATCGTTCCAGATAAAAGGCTCCGCCAAGGTCGTCAGATCAGGCCATCAATTCGATGAGATGAAGAAGTGGGTCCAGTCTGTGAACCCCAAGCTGCCGGCGAAGGCGGCCGTTGTGGTCAAGGTCGAGGCCGTCTACGATGCCATGTGGGGACCATCGGCAGGCAAATTAATCGCTTGAGAGCGAAGCTGGCCTTATGCGGCGACTGGGAGGCATGAGACTCTCGGCCGAGCAGGCCCTGTCTTATTGCCACTCCTCCTTCAGGGCCACGGTGCTCTTGGTCATCCCCCTCTTCATGAGATAGTCATGTGAGGCGATGCCAGCTCTTGCCCCCTGGCCCACAGCCACCGATATCTGCTTCTCTTCTATGTCGGTGACGTCGCCGGCCGCGAATAGCCCCGGCACATCCGTGGACTGGTCTTTGTTCACCATGACCTCGGCGGATTCATTCAATCGCACCAGCCCCCTCAGCGGTTCTGAATTGGGTATCAGCCCGATCTCCAGGAAAACGCCTTCCACTGCGATCTCGACCCCCGCTCCTCCATCTGCAGGCTGCAGGGCTATTCCAGTAAGCTTATCATTGCCCATGAAGGAAGTGATGATCATCGGCACATGCACCTTCACCTTTGGGGAACGAAGGACCTGCTCGACCAAGGCCTGATCGGCGGCAAACTCCCTGCGCCGATGGACGAGATTGACCTCGGAGGCGAAAGCCAGGAGATCGCGGGCCGCGGTGAACGCTGAGTTCGCTCCCCCGACCACGGCCACCCTCTTGTCTCGATAGAGGGGAGCATCGCAATTGGCGCAGAAACCGATGCCTTTCCCGAGGAACCTTTGTTCGCCTGGAACATCCAGTTTTCGGTACTCCATTCCCGCGCAATAAATGACGGCGCTGCCGTGGAACTTCCTTCCGTCATCGGTGATGACCTCGAATTGGCCCCCTTCCTTCCTGACGCTGATGACCAGGCTGCCTATCGCTTCAGCGATCACATACCCTTCCAGGTGATTGCGGAAAAGATCGGCCATGTCATTCCCGCTGAGACGTGGGATGCCAGGATAGTTTTCGACGCTGCCGGTCAGCGTCATCTGCCCCCCGAGTTTCTCAGCGATGACGAGCACCTCCAGGCCCTTTCGGGCGGCATAGATTGCAGCTGAAATGCTCGCTGGACCGCCGCCCACGATGATCACCTCGTACAAATGCTTGGGGTCGGCCTTCTTCGCTTTGCGAGTACCTTCCATCTCACGGATGGCTTCGTCCAGTTTGCGATAGGCAACCGGGTCGACCGCCTTCAGCACTTCCAAGTATAGCTTTCCAGGGGGTATCGCGCCGTCAATGAAGTAAGTTTCATTGATCACCGTCCGCGGCACGGCGTACACGCCGTACCTTTGCACCAGCTGAGGGAACTCGGCCGATTCCACCATGTCCGCCCGAATACGGGGATTGAGAAAGGCGAACTGGTCCGCCACGTGCACCATGCGCGGGCAGAAGGGGCAGGTGAGGGTGACGACCACCTGGATGTGCACGTCCTTGTCGATCGAACGCACCATGCCCTCCAATTCTGCCTGCAAGCCCGACCTCCCGGTGGAGATCATGCTGATGGCGGAGAGAAAGGAAGCGAACTCCTCCCCCAATGTGACCCCATAGAACCGAATGTTGCTGTTGCCTTTGTTGACGACGATGGTCGCAGGCACCTTGTCGACCTTGTATTGCGCGGCGAGCTCGACACCCCCCGCCAAATCGTTTACCTCCAATCGGACCTTGTCCGAGAGCGCCGCGAACTCGTTCAGCAGCTGCAGTTGCACATCGCAGGACGGGCATCCGCTTTTCTGGATTAAGAGCACGATATCTACGGGAGAAGGAAGGGCCTGGAGCAATCTGCTGACCTCTGCACTCTCCTTTTCATCGATGATCCTTGAGGGCTTGCCAGACGGCATGCGCGCATCGCTCTTCCGAGCTATCTACTCGAACCCGACGGTATATTTCACTTTCTCTTGACATCAAGCGCTCTGACGCAAGCCATCGCCCGGTTATGCCGATCGAACGGCGGAATAGGATCGTGCTGGCATCGGAATGGGAGTTTGACGAAGCGACGATTGGCTTGGTCGATTCGCCGGAACAGGCGTGTTTTTTAAACCCTATTAAGATACGCCCTCGCTTAACAATCACAGAAGCACGAGGAGGCACTTGACATGGCCATGGGTGGATCCCCGATCTATATAATACAGAAGAGCGCGAAGCGCGACAAGCGCAAAGAAGCACAATCCAACAACATAACCGCGGCCCGCATGGTGGCCGATGCCGTGAAGACCACGCTCGGTCCCCGAGGCATGGACAAGATGCTGGTCAACACCATCGGGGAGATCATGGTGACCAATGACGGGGTCACCATCCTCAAGGAAATGGACGTCCAGCATCCGGCGGGCAAGATGATGGTCGAAGTGGCCAGGACCATGGACCAGGAGTGCGGGGACGGCACCACTTCTTCAGTGGTGCTCACCGGGGAGCTGCTGAGCAAGGCGCTCGAGCTCATGGACAAGCACCTGCACCAGACCACCATAGGCAAAGGCTACCGCATGGCCGCCGACAAGGCGGTCGAGGTCATCGAGGGCATGGCCAAGCCCGTCACCATAAAAGACGAAAAGGCATTGCTCGACATAGCCAGCACGGCGATGAACTCCAAGGCCATAGGGGGGTTGCGCGAGCAGATGTCCGGCCTCGTGGTGGAGACCGTGCGTTCCATCGCCGAGAAGCAGGATGACAAGTACGTCGTGGACCTCGAGAACGTGCAGTTCAAGAAGCGCGTGGGTGGGGCCATGAAGGACATCCAGCTGATCAAAGGGGTGATCCTGGACCTGGAGCCGATGCACCAGGCCATGCCCCGCAAGCTCAAGAAGGCCAAGATCGGCCTGGTCTCCTCGGCCCTGGAGATTAAGAAGACGGAGGTCGACGCGAGCATCACCATCGATACCCCGCTGCAGATGCAGCAATTCTTGGACGAGGACGAATCCACGCTCAAGAAGATGGTGGAGCAGGTGAAGGCCTCAGGAGCGAACGTCCTGCTGGTGCAGAAGGCCATAGACGATGTCGCTCTGCATTTCCTGGCCAAGGAGGGCATCTTCGCCCTGCGCCGGGTGAAGGAGGAGGACATGAAGATGGTGGCCCTGGCCTCTGGAGCGACCATCGTCAACAAGGTATCCGACTTGGAAGGGGAGGACCTGGGATATGCTGACCAAGTGGAGGTAAGGAAGATCGAGGAGGACATCTGGACATACATCACCGGGTGCAAGAACCCGAAGTCCGTCTCGATCCTCATCCGTGGCGGAACGAAGCACATGATGGACGAGATGGAGCGCTCCTTGATCGATGCGCTCAACGTTACCCGCCTCGCCATCGAGGATGGCAAGATGGTCACTGGCGGCGGCTCGTGGGCCGCGGAGGCTTCCCTTCGGGTGAAGGATTACGCCTCATCGGTGAGCGGAAAGGAACAATTGGCCGTGGCGGCTTTCGCCGATGCGCTGGAAGTCCTTCCCACCACCTTGGCCGAGAACGCGGGCATGAATAGGGTGGACATCATGATCGAGCTACGCAAGGCCCACCAGAATGGCCATGAGGACGCGGGCGTGAATATCTACGAAAGGAAGGTCGGCAGCATGAAGGCCATTGACGTGCTCGAGCCGGTCCGCGTCAGCCGCCAAGCGATCTACTCCGCCACCGATGCGGCGGTCCAGATATTGCGCATCGATGATGTGGTGGCCTCCACCGCAGACCACAGACCGGATCGCGGGCCCCAGGGGGCTAAGGGGCTCAGCCAGGACTGAACGAGGCGCGAGGCTGGACCAGCCTCCTTTTCCTTATTATCTCGGCAAGACCTGCGATTCTCGTTGCGCGTCCCTGCATCTGGCAATAGATCACTGGACGTCTCATTTCTGTTTTTGAATGATATCACGGGCGCGGAAAACCTCCGTAATGCGTAAATACTCGTATGCTATGTCAAGGCATGGCACGGATGATCGTGCATATAGAGAAAGGAGGTTGAAAGGATGGCTGGAGCAAACACGGACCTGACGCCAATGCCGGCGATGCCCTTGCATACGAATGCCGAAGCGCCCTCAAGCGCTGCGCTAGATCGGGGGACGCCGCAGTATTATTCGTTGCGCCAGGCGATGCTTGATGCGGGCCGTCCTTTCCTTGCCCCTCGTTCAAGGATGGTGGACCTTTCCACTGGAAACGGGGAATGGCTAGCGCCATTCGTGGAAGAGCACGAAGATATGATCCGCTTCATTGCCCTGGCCTCTTCCGAGGAAGAGAGACTGGCCTGCCGTGATCGGTTCCATATCCGCATCCCCCTTGGAATCGTTGATGTGGGGCGGCTGGACCTGGCAAGCAGCTTTCCCGAGGTGCACTCACGATTGACCCTGAGCAACATGGCCCTGGGTCAGCTCTCGGAGGAGAGGCGGATGGAGATCCTCGTCCAGGTGAGAAAGCATCTGGAGAAGCAGGGCGCCTTCATAATGGTGGAGAAGGTGGCGGGCGGCGATCCTCGCACGCATGACGTGCTGGCGCACATCTGCGGAGAGCATGCCTGGAACGACCCGGGGAACGGGAACGAGCTATGCACGGCGAGAGAATGGGAATCTTCCTTGCGGCAGGCCGGCTTCAAAGAGGCCGAGTGCATCTGGCGTTGGGGATCCTTCGTCGCTTGGCTTGCAATCAAGTAGTGAATGAGAGGCAGGATTCGCAGCATGTCCGAAGGAGCGGATTTGTCCCGTTAGAGCCTGATCAGGGGATGCTGGGGCGAATCTGGGCGAGGGACAAGCAGGCCCGTGCCCGCCTTCAGCACTTCGACCTTAGTGCGCTGGAAGTTCTCCTGCAGGACCGCTTCGATCCCGTTCCGCAATCGCTCGGGCATCGACATCACCCTTACGTTCAGGACCAGCTCTCCATCCCCGACCATATAGCGCCCCCCTTTGACCCCGTCCACCTGCATGGAATCCTGCACCAGGCTTATCTTGATGTTCACAAGGGGTGAGACCACCAGCACCTTGACGTGGGCGATGTTCTCCGGCAAGAATTTCTCTGAAATGCCTCTCATGATCGAGGTGATCAGGTCATAGATGTCCAATCTGCCCCCGTTCGTCGAGATCCTGCAATCGGAGCTGTACCAGCCCAAGGCAGCTTTCTCCCCCGCGAAGATGCGCTGGTCCACCTCCGGGGCTTCCTTCCTCGTTTCCACGTCCGAATGCACGATGTCCAGGTGCTGGCCCAAGTTGACCTGGTCTGCGACGCTGAGCTCGAGCAATCGCGCCTCCGAGGCTTGAGCCTGCACAAATGCCCGCACGCTTCGCATTTCCTCCGGGGTCACCAGGTCCTGCTTCGAAAGCCCCACCACTTCAGCTTCGTGCAACTGCTGCATAAGGATCATGTTTTTGGACACCAGTCCTGTTTCGGCTGGTCTCATCAGGTCCGTTAGGGTCCGATGCGAGTCCACGACCACGCACAGGGGGCCGCGCTGAACTCATCCCCGTAAATGGATTTCAAGTGGTTGATGACCGAGGCGAGAACGCTGGTCGATGCGCCAATGGGCTCCGCGATGATAGCGTCCGGTCGACCTACGTTCACCAAGCTTCGAGCGTGCTTTACGAACTCATCGAACATGGTGCAGAAGCAAGCTCCCGTCACTTCGCGCACGTCCACCCCGGCGTTCTTCATGAACTGCGTGTCCGCCAGCATGTTGCCATGGCCGTTCATCACCGCTGAGATCGAGAGTGCCTTCTCGCTGAGGGCTTTGGCCAAGTGATAGGCGAGGGTGGTCTTGCATGCCCAATGGTAGCCTCCCAGAGATAGCATGCGGGTCTTCATGGGCCCACCGAGCTAGAGTTGACCCTATATGCTATGTCCACTGCCTGCGCCGAACGGCTAGCGGATCATGGAATAGACAATAAGAAGAGGGGCAAGGGATTTCGGAGGACGCCGGTCCAGATTATGCCATCTTCTTTCCGGCATCGTGGCTGGGACTCTGGTTCCAGACCGAGGTCGGCTCGATCGTCCAGACACCTTGCGCTTTCATTCCAATTGCCTTAAGGAACTCGTTCATCTTGTCATACAATGGGCCGGAGGTGAGGTATTCCTTTACCTTGCCGTGCACCTGATAGGACTTCATTTCCACTGTCACCAGCACGGACACTGGCGTTCCCTTCTTCTTCATGGCCTCAAGGTTCTTCCCAGACTCCTTCATGATTATCGCGCCGAACGCTATGAGGTTAGGGGAGGGGGCCATGATGCTTCCGACCTGGATGATATGCGGGCTTCCATCTGCCTTGATCGTGGCCAAGATCTTCATCGCTTTCGGGTTGTTTACTGCTTCCATTACTTCAGGGGGTAGTGCGACCATTATTTTCCACCGCCTAGTGATACGCAACTAGGCAATATTTAAGTATTACATTTGTATATTTTTCTATACATTCATGACAGAAGATGCCGTCCTCCGCGAGCTGCGTTCCCTGAAGCAGGACATGGGCACGATGAACGACCGCCTGGTCCACCTGCGCTATGATGATTTCAAGGGCGCTTTCATCGAACAGATACGCTCCGTCCTGGAGGAGGAAGGGAGGCGGTTGCTGGGCAACGATATGAGTCGCATAGACTTCAGTTCCGCGTGCCGGAACAAGGCCGAATGCATCGGGAACCTCAGGCAAAGGCTGGATGCGGTCATCAATGCACTGAACAAGGATGAAACGGCAAACGCCAAGGATCTACTGGCAGGTACGGAAAGGCTCTTGCGCGGAAAGGACTCGCCGTGCAACGACCCCACCTGTTCGATGAACGCAGCCGAGATGCTCCACCGAATGCAGACCTTGGTTGGCGTCTATGACAAACTCTTGGAGAAGCTGATGGTTCAGGCGACGCCGGACGTCGCAGTGAAGAAGGAACCGAAAGAGATGCCCTCGGTCGAGAAGGAGAGACTGATCGCCCCACTATCGAGCGCTTGGCGCCTCGACATCCTACAGCTGCTTCACGCTGGAGAGCGCTCATTGACTGATATCTCAAGAAGTCTGGATATGAAGACCGGCCACCTGCAATTCCACATGCGGGCTCTAAGGGAGGCCGGATACATCGCGCTCGACAGACACCGCAAGGCCTATTCTATCACGCCCAAAGGGCGAACGGCCATGCGCACGGTGAACGAGCTGGCCAACAGGCTCAGCTATCCCTGAAGACTATTTTTTGCGCTTCTTGCCCGAGCCCAGGCCGTCCTTCCCGGGCGGCTCATCTGATATGACATGGGGGATCACGACGGGCAGGACCTTCTCCAGGACCTCCTTCCGGTCCTTGGGGCTCATGGCCTCCATCATCTTCTCCACGTTGGCTGGCACGAACTTCAGCATCAATTCCTTCTTCTCCTCGAGGGTGATGGAGGCGAAGAAATCATCCAGGAGACGGACGACGAACTTATCCCTCGGATCCCTGTCCATGGAACGCAGCGTCTCTCTGGCGAACATCTCGGCCAGTGCCATTTTCCCCGGTTCTTAGAATGGGAGCAGGGTCATCATGAACCTGACCCCGCGGTCCCCTCGCCAAAACCCTTTTCAGCCTGCCACACGCATATCACCACCGACAATAGGGTTGTGACAACAGTGCTCAAAGAAACGGTTAGAATGGTTGGGAGTTTAATGGAACTGGCGGCTCGCACGGCACCGAAGGCGGTAGGTCAAGATTTCATCGAGGCGAGACTGGCCAGCGAAGAGGAGAGAACCGCCCTGGGAAAGGACATGCTCATGCTGTCAAAAGAACGCAACAATGCAGGCTTCGAACGCGATGGCCAGAACCTATTGAATTCGGATGCGGTGGTCTTGATAGGGCTGCTGCCTCACAAAGGCGCCGGTCTGAACTGCGGGGCTTGCGGCTATGCCAATTGCGAGGAGTTCAACAAGCATTCGATTACTGGGGACTTCGCCGGTCCAAACTGTGCCCTGCGCCTTCTAGACCTAGGCATAGCATTGGGCTCAGCGGCCAAGGTCGCTGCCGACATGAACGTGGACAACCGCATAATGTATCGCATCGGGGTATCGACCAGACGCCTCGGTCTCATGCAGTCGAACATCACCCATGCGATCCCGCTGTCCGCGACTGGCAAGAACATCTTCTTCGACAGGCCCAAGAAGTGAGGATCGGAACTCGAGAGGGCACGCAAGACAAATCGAGAACGAATCTGGATAATCCCGTTTCAATTCGAGAAACGGCATCGTGCGGGACGACCGCACCAATGAGTGGGCCTATGCAGCTCGCGAAAGACCGCTGCACCACTCGGATTTATGTACCCCGAGATTCCATTGTCAAGGGCGGAGTCGTGATCATTTGCCAGTAAAGGAACTTAACTATCAACAGTGTCGCAATTCCTGCCCGGAGAAGGCATTCGAGTGCAAGGCCAGTTCGGAGCTTTCTCCCTTGGCCGAGATCATCGGACAGGATCGCGCGGTACACGCGCTCAAATTCGGATTGAGGATCAAGGACAAAGGCTTCAACATTTTCATCTCTGGAATGCCTGGAACTGGACGAAAGACAGCTGTCGTGAACTTCCTGAAGCAATTGGCGAAGGAGACCCCGATTCCCTCGGATTGGTGCTATGTCAACAATTTCAAGGACGCCGCCCGGCCGAAGGCCCTGGAGCTGCCGACCGGGAAAGGGCAGGTGCTGAAGAAGGAGATGGAGAAGTTCGTCTCTGGCTTGGCGAACGCGCTAAGGGAGGCTTTCGAGAGCAGCGAGTACATGCAGCGCCGCACCTCCGCCCTGAAGTCGATAGCCGACGAAAGACAGGATTTCACTGCGGAGATGAACCGGAAGATCGCCAAGGCCGGTTTCCAGCTGGTGCAATCGCCGATCGGTCTGGTGCTAGCCCCGGTAGTGGAGGGCAAGCCTCTGACCGAGGACGAAGTCGCGGCGTTGCCCTCGGCCCTGCATAAGAAGATCGATATGGCTAGGGATGGGCTGCAAGAGGAGGTGCAGAAGTCCTTCCTTCACCTGCGGGACCTGGACAAGGGAGCCCAGGAGAAGGTCATCAAGCTGAACCGCGAGGTGGCCTCGTTCGTGCTCGCCCCGCGCCTGGCCGGTCTGAGAGACATCTTCAAGGATTCGCCCAAGGTGCTTGAATGGCTCAAGGAATTGGAGGAGGACATCCTTGACAATGTCCCTGGCATCATCCAGGGCGAGAGAAAGGTCGACAGCCCCATGGGCCCTATCACAGTGGACGGTCCGACCCGCGGATATGTGGTCAATCTAATCGTGGACAATTCCGGGCTGGAGGGAGCACCAGTGGAGATCGAGCTCAATCCCTCCTACTACCGCTTGTTCGGGGTTATGGAGAAGGAGGCACGCTTCGGAGCCCTGTTCACGGACTACACCATGATCCGTGCCGGTTCCGCGCATAAAGCGAACGGCGGCTTTCTGGTGGTGCCCGTGGAGGGGCTGTTCATGGACCCTCTTACCTGGCCGAGCCTGAAGCAAACGCTTTCCTCTGGCCAGCTGGAGATCGAGGAACAGGCCGCGCGCATGGGCTACATGGTCACGCGCACGTTGCGCCCGGAACCGATCCCGTTCGACGCCAAGGTCATCATCATCGGCGACCCGCGCAGCTTCGAGATCCTTTACACCATGGAGAAGGATTTCAAGGACCTGTTCAAGGTGAAGGCTGACTTCGATACCTCGATGAGCCGCACCGAAGAGAACATGAATCAGTATGCCGCCTTCGTCTGCACCTTGTGCGAGAAGGAGGAGCTCCTGCATCTTGATGCCGAAGCCCTCGGAGCTATCATAGAGCATTCATCGAGGTTGGTTGAGGACCAAAAGAGGCTCTCCACGCGCTTCGCCGATATCGCTAACGTCATCCGCGAGGCCAATTACTACGCGGATCAGGACAAGGCCAAGCTGATCGAGAGGAGGCACATCAGCAAGCAACTGGAGGAGTCGGTCTACCGCTCCAACCTGATCCAGAAGAAGATCCAGGAGATGATCGACCGCAAGTTCATCCTCATCGAAACGCAGGGGGAGAAGGTCGGCCAGGTGAACGGTCTCTCGGTCCTCTCGCTCGGGGATTACATGTTCGGGCAGCCGAGCAAGATCACGGTTTCCTTGGGGGTGGGCAAGGAGGGCATCGTGAACATCGAACGCGAGGTGCAGATGAGCGGGCCCTCGCACAGCAAGGGCGTGCTGATCCTGAGCGGGTACCTCATGGACATGTTCGCTAAGGAGAAGCCTCTGAGCCTGAACGCCAAGCTGGTCTTCGAGCAATCGTACTCCGGCGTGGACGGGGACTCAGCTTCCTCCACCGAGCTGTACTGCATCTTGTCCGCGCTCTCTGGCATGCCGATAAAGCAGTCACTGGCCGTGACCGGCTCCGTCAACCAGAAGGGGGAGGTGCAGGCCATCGGAGGGGTGAACGAGAAGATCGAAGGCTTCTTCGAGGTCTGCAAGCTGACCGAACTGACGGGGGACCAGGGCGTCATGATACCCGCGAGCAATGTCCAGAACCTCATGCTGAAGGACGAGGTCCTCGAGGCGATCAAGAAGGGCAAGTTCCACATCTATCCCATCAAGACCATCCCGGAGGGCATCGAGGTCCTCACCGGGGTCAAGGCCGGCGAAAGGTTGAAGGATGGAAGCTTCGAGAAAGGATCCATCAACGACCTGGTGCAGGGACGCTTGTCGGATATGGCCGACCGCATCAAGGATTTCCGCCCCTAGATCTCAGGGCAGGACTTTCTTTCCTGACCATTAGGTTGCTACTTCGGACCGACGATTCAGCAGGGCAGGGGCATTATAGCCACGAACCACCGCCTTTCCGCCCTGATCATCTGTACCGCCGCATCAGTGGGGAGCACATGGTGTTCATAGTCAGACAGCATCTCTTTGGCCTTGGGGGTCAGGTTCATCATTCCCTTGAACCCCGCTCCGATTGTTACCGATTCTGACCCCCCCTCCCTGGGGATGTCGAGCTCCGCCTTCGACAAGGGCGTTGGAAGAAATCGGACCGATAGGGAAGGGAGCGCTCCACGGGCCTGGCGGTCACATGGCCGTCGGTATGGATGATGATGTCGTTTTCGTATCTTTTGCCATTGATAGAGATCCAGCCATGCTGGGATTCCACGAATTCAGTACGCTCATTGGTGGTGTTGCCAAGCCCGCTCCCTCTTTTCAGCTTTGTCCTCGAAAATGAGGAGAAATGGAAGGAAGAAAGCCATTTTGATTGGCATGGGCTTGCAAAGCCGCCTGATTCATGGAAGGCGCCATCAATCAGACCTCTCGCAACACCACCCTCGCCGGGGCTCCATCCAACCCCACGAGGGGCAAGGGTAATGCCAGAAGCTCATAGTCACCTTCGGCCACTCCACCCATATTGAGCATCTCCAGTATCACGCACCCGTGACCGAGCAGTAGATGGTGCACCTCCCCCGTCCCATCCAGTCTCTCCATGGAAGGGGAATCCGTTCCGATGCACTGCACCCCGTGCTCGATGAGTAGCCTGGCCGCCTTGACCGTCAAATAGGGGAAATCCTCATTGAATTCTGCCGCCGCAGAGAAATCAGTGCGCATCAATACCCGTGAACAGCCGCCCACCCTGTCCTCCAGCAGCACCGCATCGATCTCCTTGTTGCCCCTGAGGTCCAGCACCCGGCACATACCTACCAGCTTTTCCAAGGGGATACGCTCCACGCTCTCCCCTCGCCTCAAATAATGGGACGGAGCGTCCACATGCGTGCCGAGATGGGTGCTCATCCTGAAGTCAGAGATCAGGTACCTGCCCTCGTCCCTCTGCACGAAGTCGAGAGGTGCGACTCCTGGCACCTCGAGCATGTCCCTGGTGATGGGACGAGTTACGTCAATCAATTGACCTTTCATCGATAGATTGCCCATGAAAACATACCTATTCGGACGAGATGAACCTTCCCCTTGCATTCATAGGTCGGGCTGTCCTGGCGCAATGACGGCGAGTCGATCTAGCGGCGCTCAGCGGCCGATGATATCGTCTTTGTGGGGCACCTCATCCTCCTCGGACACCCATGCTCTTTCAACTTTTCTGATCTTGTAGACCAGGTGCTTCATTTCCCGCACCGGGAAAGCCAGGAAGCGCGTGCTCTGATGATATGTGCGGTGCAGCACCGATTCTCTGGACAGGTAGGCAGCCTTCTGTTCGGCCAGCTCCTTCTTCGGCGCCAAGTACCTGTATACGGGCACCCCCACTGCCAGAAGGACGAGGGACAACAATATCTGCCATGGATTCACCAGTGCCATGAGGAGAAAGGAGAGCCCGATGCCCAGGATCGGCACGATCCGGCGCCCCCGCAGTCTCTTGGCCGCATCTGGATCCCTTCTTACCAGGAGCAGGGTAGAGACACACGTGGCAAGATAGACGAAGGCGAGCAGGAACACAGAAGCATTTATCAGGGCTGCCAGTCCGCCCACCGCGCTGGCCACGAATGCCGTGAGGCAAAGGATCAACAATCCCACATACGGGGTGCCGAACCTCGCATGCGTTCTGGAGAAAACCTTGGGCATCAACCCGTCCAAGGACATGGCATACGCCAACCTGGAGGTGCCGATGGTTCCAGATTCATCTGCCCCCAGGATGGAGATGAGCGCGCCCACTCCCACGATGGCCACGATAATCGGAGTGAGCCACGAGAAATCGGCGAAGATGTGGGAAGCGGCGGCGATCAAAGGGCTGCTCGAGGCCGACAAGGTCTTTTCATCCACGGAGGAGAAGACCACCAGGTTGGTGAGCAGGTAGAAGGCGACCACAATGGTCATGCCGATCGCCATGGCCCTTGGAATGGTCCTTTCGGGACGTTCCACCTCGTCGGCCGGAAGGGTGGACAGTTCGAACCCGGCATATGCCCAGAAGATCAGTATCAGCGCCTGACCGAAAGCAAAGGCGTCACCGGTGAAGAATGGGGTGAGGTTCGATGCCACCGTCGTCGGGCTGCTCATCATGAAGAAGATGCCACCAATGACGATGAGCACCAAAGGGCTCAGCTTGGCCAAGGTGAGAACGTCGTTCACCCTTCCCGCAGCCTTCACGCCGATGACATTGGTGGAAATGATGATGACGATGAAAACGGCCTTCAGCAGGATCTTGGTGAGCTCATCTATCCCTGGGACCAGGGCCATGAAGTACTGCACGAAGGCCACGGGGAAAACCGCCAAAGAGAACCATTCTGCCAGCAGCAGGGCCCAGCCGACCGTGAACCCCACGAAGGGCGTGGAAACCTGCCTGGCATAGGCATAGGGCCCGCCCACCTTGGGAAGCAGGTAGACGCAGTAAGCGAACGACATCGCGATGGTGATCGCCATTGAACCGGCCAGTATCCAGGCCAGGAGAGATGAGGGGCCGATCAGGCCGGCGCTGATGCCCGTGGCGACGTAGATATCCGCCCCGATGATCGCTCCCACCACCAGGTTCGTGACATCGAATGTGTTGAGCTTCCTTTGCAGTCAGACGCGGTGCACCATGTATGCCGAAGGATAAGTTGTGCTCAAGGTTGTTATTCCTTCCGAATGGAGCAGGGCGGCCAGCCATCAGCTTAGGGGCTTCGCCTCCCTGAACAGCAGATAGAAGGCCGATATGGCAATGATGTAGAAAGTGGCCGCTATCAGGAAAGGCAGCTCGTAGAAGCCACCCGCCAGAAGCAGCCCGCCGAAAACGGTGGTCACGCTGTTCGGGAGCCTCCAGACTATCGAGTTGATGGCGCTCGCCAGGCCCCTTTGGCCCTTGGGTATGATCCCCATCAGGAAGGAGTCCCCGATTGGCCCGGCCATGTTCATGAGGACGGACCGCACCACATACATCGATGCGGCTAGAGTTGCCCCGGGCATGAAAGGGATAAGGACCATGAATATGGTCGAGGAACCCTGGGTCATCACTATGGCTTTCACCGGCCCATAGCGGAAGGCGATCCTCGCGCTGAGGACCACGGCGAAGGCCATGGTTATGGCGGAAAGCGCCAGCAATGGCCCAGATAGTGTGTCCGTGATGCCGAACTTCAGGAACAGCCAGGTGGGGATGATGGGGATGATGAACCCCGCACCCAGCCCAATGCAGAAATTGGTGATGGAGAAGCGCATCAGCGGGCGCAGGTCCCCCCTCTCTTCGCCCTTCTCACGGGCCACCCTCTCCTCCTTGAGATCCCGCAGAAGCCAGGCCAAGGCGAAGAAGGAAAGCATGGTGAGCACGGCAAGGACGATCAGCGTCAGGTTGTGGATGAGGAGCGAGCTCCAACCGGTCAGCGCCTCGATGCTGGGGAAGAATAGAGGCAGGGCGAACCCTACGCCAGTCAAAGCGCTGTTGATCAGGAAAGACATGGCAAAGGCCGCGTCCCGGTTCTCAATCTGCGTGTGGTCGGCGATCAGCGCGTTCCAGCTGGAGAGGAACGCGCCCTCGGCCAGCCCGGCCAGGACGGCCGCTATTAATAGGATCGTGACGTCTTTGGAGAAAGCGTAGGCGAGCAGAACAGGAACGATAAGTGCCAAACCGAAGAGCAGAACCTTCTTGCGGCCAACGCGGTCCGACAAGATGCCCATGGGCAATGCGGCCACCACTATCGAGATTCCAGTGGCGCCCACGATCAGGCCGACATCGTTCGCACTGAGACCCAATTCCGGTAGGTAGGCGGTGATGACCGTCATCAGGTAGCCGGTGCTGATGGCGATGAAACCAGACAGATAGATGGTCCAGCGGATGGTGTGCGGCACACTGCCAAACCCGCGGAACCCTGAACCCTTCCCGGAACCGGCCGTCTTCATGTCCTCCTGCCGGGGGCCATGCCCGATTGAGATAAAAAATCTGAGCTTGCTCTTCCCACAGAAAAAGAACCATCTGGATATCACGATCCCCCTGACAAACATTGTCTAGCAGAGGGCTAACGGTTGCCGAAAACACCAGCTTTCCCGACCGCGATAACCACTTCCAGTAACCAGAGTAAACAATAAATATACCGTCAGACAACTGTCATACTAGGGATGCACTTATGCCAAACTCATTGGTGAAGAGCGCTCTTGCGAACATCAAGAGCACGGATCAGGCGCAAACAGCGCCTGCGCAGATAACCGGGGAATTCTCCGCCGCTGACGAAGAGATCAGGAAGATCGCCGCGCAGCTGGAGGTCAGCATCAAGATCATCGGCTGCGGTGGCGGTGGATGCAACACCATCAACCGCTGTCACGATGCGGGCATAAGCGGAGCGCAGCTCTGCGCCATCAACACCGATGCCAAGCATCTGCTGACCATCAAGGCGCCTTCTAAGATACTCATCGGCAAGACCACCACTAGAGGCTTGGGCGCAGGAGCGATCCCCCAGGTGGGGATGCAAGCGGCCAGGGAGAACGAGCCGGAGATCCGGGCCTTCCTGAACGGGGCGAACATCGTCTTCGTCACGGCAGGATTGGGCGGCGGGACCGGGACTGGATCGGCCCACTATGTGGCCGAGATAGCCAGGGAGCAGCTTCGGGCTCTTACCATTGGAGTGGTCACATTACCCTTTAAGGCGGAAGGAACGGTCAGGATGGAGAACGCGCTGGACGGGCTTGACCGGCTGAGGCGGGTCACCGATACCACGATCGTCGTGCCGAACGACAAGCTGCTGGAGATCGTTCCCAAGATGCCAGTGGAGGCCGCCTTCAAAGTGGCGGACGAAGTGCTCATGCAGACCATCAAAGGGCTCACCGAGATTATCACCAAACCGGGATTGGTCAATCTGGACTATGCGGACATCATGACGATCATGAACGAAGGCGGGGTCGCTTTCGTAGGCATGGGCGAGGCTGACAAGAAGGATTCGGACGACCGCGTCAAGGCGGCGGTCAAGGAAGCGCTGAGCTCTCCGCTGCTGGGAGACATCTCCGTGAAGGATTCCATGGGCGCGTTGGTGCGGGTGGTCGGTGGTCCGGACATGACGGTGGACGAGGCCCAGAAGGCGGCGGAATATGTCGGGAAGAGCGTCAATCCTCGGGCCAGGATCATATGGGGGTGCTCCATCGAGCCGGCCAACGAAGGCATCATCCAGGTGCTGGTCATCTTCACCGGGGCGCATTCGAAGTACATGCTGGACGCGCACAGCGAGGATGTCATGGCCAAGCTGGGAGGCAAGCCGCAGAAGCTCGGAGTGCCAGTCACCGGGGGCAGAGGTTCCACCGAAGAAGGCATCGATTTCGTGCACTGAAACCCGTTCGATACATTTCAATGGCCTCGATTTCGGGGCCATTACTCTACTATTTCTTTCAGTACGATCGATTTCCGTCTCACTGCCCCTTCTCCTTTGGACGCAACCTGTTTTTCCATGTTCAGGACCTCAAGGTTGCAGCCAAACAATCGAGCCTTGGTTTGAGAACCCTCGGGACGTGCGATCACTTTCATCCCTAGCCTAATTGGTCGAAGAGCCTTCATCCCTTGTGCAGACACGGACGAGAATGCCTCCGACTGGGCCGAGCGTGCCCAGGGAAGCAGCAAAGAGGATCAATCCAGCAATCGCCTTTCTCCTTCCAAAGCCTGGATCTCGGTGATGTTTTGGGTGGCCTCTAGGCAGCCGAGGTACTTGCCATCCTTGTCGCGCAGGGCGTAATATTCTATCATCACCTTCTGTGCCTTACACTCGGAGTGAATGTCGATCCAGAAACGCGCCGTGTCCCGTTTCCCGGCCTTCATCTCGGCGATGATCTTCTCCACCTTATCCAGCGACTGCTTGGGGTGGCAATTGCGGACGTCCCGCCCCACCGCCGCCATGGGCCTCTTGAACAACCGGCTCTCATGCTTGTTCCAGGCGACCACCTTGTCGTTCTGGTCGAGCACTGAGAATTCCAGGGGTATAGTCTCCAGCACCGCGTTCAACATGTCATCGGGAAGTTTTCCCAACATTTCTTCACAACCTGGAACCTTTCATTCGAGCTTGAGGTTAATAACTGTTCCCGCCCCCTTGAAAACGCTAATGTGGACAGAAGGACGCCTTCGCTTTCAGGAAGACGGCTGGGCGGCGGGCTGGAAGTTGGTGCGCGAGTATCACCTGCCATCTGAGATAGCGGCGGTGAAAAAGGCGCTTTCCAGATAGGATCACGATCATTTCTCAATTCCTACAACCTAATATATGATAGGCGCCGTAGTAAGCAATGTGACCGAATCGATACCATACGAGGTTGTCAAGAAGATCGGAGAGATGGAGATACGCCAGTACAGGACCATCATCGTGGCTCAGGTTGATGGCTTGTCGGACAACCAGGCATTCCGCATCCTCTTCCGCTATATCACCGGTAACAACATCGTACGGCAAGATGTGGCCATGACCACCCCCGTTATCTCACAAGGACCGACCTACGAGGAAATCGCGATGACCCGGCCGATCATTTCCGACGAAAGATCGTTTGCCTTCGTGATGCCTCCGAGGTACTCCATCACCACCATACCGCAACCGAGCGATGAGCGAATCAAGATGATGGAGGTGCAGGGGCGCACTCTGGCAGTGCTCAGATTCAGCGGCCGCATGAACGTGGAGAATATCAAGAAGAAGGAAAGACAGCTCCTCGGAGTGTTGGAAGAGAACCGCGTGATGGCCACGGGGAAGGTGTTCCTCATGCGTTACAACGGACCTGGGACGCCGGGATTCCTGCGCCGCAACGAGGTGGCGGTGGAGATCGAGGCATCCCCGGCCGCAACGTAAACCATAATATGCTGGCGCCAGATTATTACCTACCATGCGCCTGATCACGATGAACAAGGGGCTCGAGGAAGTAAGGTTGGAGCTCTACGGCTGCCCATTGACCTGCAAGTTCTGCGCCCACAGGAACAGCGAGAAGAAGGACTTCACCTACGACCAGGTGCTGAACTTCTGCAACCAGTTCGAGATCAAGAAGGTCTCAATCGGCGGAGCGGAGCCAGCTCTGCAGAAAAGGGAACTGCTCGGGCTCATCAGGACGCTCAAGAAGAGGGGGAAGGAAGTGACCCTGAAGACCACTGGCCATGACCCCGCTTTCATCAAGGACACCATCGGTTCCGTGCATCGCTATGTTGTGGAAGTGAAATGCGCCCTGGATGACCTACAATGCATGGTCAGACTTACTAATGCTCCTGAGGAGAAAGCGCGCGAGCACTTGAGCAATCTGAAGAGCACCCTCGAGGAGCTGAGAGGGCAGCTGGTCCGCATAAACGTCCGGGTCATACCTCCCTACATCAACCTCGACTCGATCCAGAAGATCGGGCAGCAGGTGCAGGGCATAGCGGATGAAGCACTTCTGGTGCAATTCTTGAGCTCCATCAATGACCTGCCATTCGAAAGCATCGATAGGCCCGCCCCGCCCATCGCAGAGGTAGAGAGCATGGGCAATGCTTTGCTCAAGTACATTCCGACCGTCCGCCTCGAGGGGGAAGGTCTGAGCTTAGTATTGAGGGCCTGAGATGTAGGCCATGAATCTGCAGGGAGCAGCATCGCAGCACGAATCATCGATCCCGAAGTACCGGACCATCGACCGAAGGATTGAGGATGGATGGCATGTCGCATCAGGGCCGCTCGGTATCCTGATAATTCTGGTGCTGGCCGCGTTGTTTGGGGTGGCCTGGTCAGGCATCTCCACCTTCGTCGCCCTGCCCACCAAGGACTCCGAGACCACCTTGCCGGTTTCATTGCTCACCACTTCCCCATGCTCTTCCTCTCCACTGCGGTGATGCCCAAATTCCTGCTCCTGGCCTGGGTGCAGCAGGTGGCAAGTGTCAATCCCTTCAGCTACATCGCGGCAGGGTTCCAGAGCCTGGTGATCGAAGGATTCGTTTGGGACAAGATCGGAGCCGCTTTCCTGGTGACGCTGATCATCGGACTGCTGACCCTATCTGCATTGATAACCATGTTCCGAAGGACGGTGACCTGAGACCTTGGATCGGATAGCAAATGGATTAAATCCGAGCGGCTCAACGTATCATTGGCGATCACGATGAAGTTGGATATCACCAGCAGAGTAAGGCTCAACAACGGGATAATGATGCCTTGGTTGGGACTGGGCGTCTGGCAGATGCCAGGTCGAATAGCGGAAAAGGCAGTGAAGAGCGCCTTGAAGACTGGCTATCGCCTCATTGACACGGCCAGGATCTATGGGAACGAAGAGGAAGTGGGCCTCGCCATCAAGGAGAGCGGCATCAAGCGAGAGGACGTCTTTGTGACCAGCAAGGTGTGGAACGATGATCACGGCTACGAGGAGACCTTGCGCGCCTGCAATCACAGCCTCAGGCTACTTGGCCTCAAGCATGTGGACCTGTACCTGGTCCATTGGCCCGGGGGAGGCAAGCGCGAAGAGACATGGAAGGCGATGGAGAGGATCCTGATCGAGGGGAAAGCGAGGGCTATTGGGGTGAGCAATTATACCATCGGTCATCTGGAGGAACTTTTCGGCTATACAGAGGTGCCGCCCGCCGTCAATCAGGTGGAGTTCTCGCCCTATCTCTATCAGAAGGACCTGATGAGGTATTGCACCGATAAGGGCATCCAATTGGAGGCTTACAGCCCCTTGACCCATGGGCGCATGCTTGGCGATCTGCGCTTACTTAGATTAGGGCAGAAGTATGGAAAATCACCGGCGCAGGTTCTGATCCGATGGTGTCTGCAGCGCAAGGCTGCGGCGATCCCCAAGTCCGCCCATCCAGAAAGGATCGAGGAGAACGCCCAGGTCTTCGATTTCGATATCTCTGAGGCGGACATGAATGAATTGGACGGATTCGAAAAAGTGAGGACTTCCTGGGATCCCACGAACATACCCTGAGGTTTCTGCATGACAAGGATCAGTGTGCTGTTCATTTGCTCGCATAACTCGGCCAGAAGCCAAATGGCCGAGGCCATCGCGAGCCATTTCCTAAGGGACAAGGTGGAGGCCAGCAGCGGTGGTTCCAAACCTGAGCCGATCAAGAAAGAGGCCGTCTTGGTGATGCGGGAGCTGGGGATCGACATTTCACACAACCGATCCAAGCATCTGAGGGAGTTCGAGGGCCAATGGTTCGATTTTGCCGTCACCCTATGCGGCGATAACGAGGAGTTCTGTCCCTTCTTCCCAGATGCGAGGGAGCATTTGCATCACGGGGTCAACGATCCTCCAGGCATCGATGGCACATGGGAGGAAAGGCTGGAGGCCTATCGGAGGATGCGCGATGATATCCGAGCTTGGATAACGAAAGAGTTCGGCGGTTCTTGACCGGCGGACAAAGGAATCCCCCCTTGGCAAGTGAACCGTTGATCGAGGGGGCGCACGTTCGGGTGATCCGATGAATTCTGAGAACACGCCCGGTTCGATCCCAAGGCGAAAGCCATGGAGAGAACATTCGCCATGGCCCCAACCACTTCCTGGTCACTGAACGCCAAGGTCCGGCGAAAGGACACCTTGATCTTGGATAAAGCGGAGGATTCGATGGATCTTCGAAGGGATCGAGCTGGAGAAAAGAGAAATAGGTCCCCGCGGGGGTAGTGGACTGCCGGGGACCGGGTGGGGTTCGCTGTTAAGGGGAATTCGAACTGGATACCATTAATCCAAACGAATGCACATAATGGTTGCGCGAAACGACAGCGAAAAATCAATTTAATGCCGCTCCAATGGCGCATTTGCTCTGCTCCATGATAAATGGATGAATCCAAGAACGAATCCTGGCCCGACTGATCTCTAATGTCCTCTTTCCTGATGTCCATAAGTTCGGGTCATTAGAACGATCGCGAAGAACGTTTCAATAGCCCCCAACCCTATCACCTTCGAAGGGAAAGCGTGAGGGGATGCCATTTCCAAGATGTCCCTCTGCGTGAGAGCCTGTGCCTGAGGGAGAACCATTTCTGGGCATGCAACGGCCGGGAAGGGGAGCGACCGAAGCTCAAGTTCTGCGATGAGGACACATCAGAGCGTTGCGCTCACCGGGGTTGGAGCCACGAGACGCACATACTTGTGATGAGGACCCGCTCCAAGGACACGGATAAATGCCCTTGCTGCTCAAGAAGACACGAAACCATGCTGGAAATGATACGCTGCCTCCTGGCAACAGGGACGGATGCGCTGCTTCAGGGTAGCATGCCTTGCGAAGAAGGATGTTCGCTTGAGCCTTTGGAGGCGTGGTTCCCGGATGAGCTCCGCTCCACCCACTGGCGCCTGATGCGCCGCAAGGTGCTGGAACGAGACGGATACAAGTGCCAGGACTGCGGGAAGTGCCTGAAGGACAAGCCGAGCTGGTTCACCGAAGTGCATCATGTCGTGCCCAGGTGCAAGGGCGGCACCGACCATCCATCCAATCTTAAGACCTTGTGCGTAGTCTGCCATCGCAACTACACCGAAGAACTGCTGTGCGAGCGTAGGGAGCTCATCATCGATCAATGCGCAGCCACGCTTAGAGAATATCCGCAAGAGAGAGGAGACCTGACCGATGACGGAGATTGAGATCCGAGCCATGAAAGTGAGGGATTACGACGCGGTGATCGAGCTTTGGGACGCGGCCTATCTCCCCTACAACCCAAAGGGGAGGGACAGCAGGGAGAGGATCGCGCATGAGATCAAGGGCGGTGATGTCATTTTCCTGGTGGCCGAGAGCGATGGGGAGATCGTGGGCTCATTGCTAGGGACCTCCGACGGACGCAAAGGCTGGATAAATCGGCTGGCAGTGCACCCGGATTACCAAAGGAAGGGTGCGGCCAAGCAGCTGATGCATGCGGTGGAGAAAACTTTCGAGGAGAGGGACATCCTCGTGATCGGCTGCCTGATCCATGACGACAACCTCCCGTCCAGGAACTTCTTTGAGTCCATGGGCTACGATCTCGATGACCGCGTCCTGTACTACTCCAAACGGAAGAGCAAGGAGGTCTGAGGTGCGGGTTAGGGGAAGATCGCGGCTAGCGACCTGACCGTTCTGAACCTTGAACATTGAGGGCCGAGCCTAGGCATTTCCTCTTCTTTTCTCATGGCGCTTGATGTCCAGATGTTCGACCCTGTACTCCCACTGTTTCATGTCCACCCCGTAGACGTGGATCTCCGGGACCTCCACCGGCTTGGAGTATTCCTCCTTCATGTAAATGGTCTGCGTCGGACAAACTTCCACGCAGCGCCCGCAGGCGATGCAGCGGTTCCTCGTCACGGACTGGGTCTTGGCGGCCTTGTCGGTCTTGATGGCGAGGGTGGGGCAGTTCTTCTGGCACAGCATGCACCAGATGCACTTCTGCATGTCCCATTCCACTCGCCCTCGGTTCCGCTCAGGCAGGTCGGCGGGCACTCCGGGATACCTCCTGGTGTAAGGCCGGGAGAAAAGGTTCTTAAAGCTCTCCAAGATCATGCCCATTATATCACCGGTCCGTGCAGCATATGCATGGGTCCACCGAGACCACGATTACTGGCACATCCGCGAATTGGCACCCCACCAGCATTTCCGCCAGGGGAGGGATGTTGACGAACGCCGGCGTACGGATCTTGCACCGGTCCAGCCGCGCCTCCCCTTTGGCCCTCAGCCAATACATCAATTCGCCCCGCGGCGCCTCGTTCCTGGAGGTGCCTTCGCCCGTGGGATGGCCTTTGAATTGCGCTTCGAGGGGGCCGTCCCTCAGCAATCCTAGGCACTGATGGATGAGGCCCACCGATTGCAGCACCTCTTCCATGCGCACCAGGCAGCGAGAATAGGTGTCCCCGTCCTCGAACCACACCGATTCATACTTGATGCCGTCTATGCCGTAGGCGGCATTGCCGGAGAGGCGGACATCGTACGGCAAACCGGACGCCCTGGCCACCGGGCCTACCACCGCCCAGCTCTCCGCCTGCGCCTTGCTGAGCCGGCCCACTCCTACGGTCCTCTTCCTCCAGGAGCTGTCCTTGCGCACGACCTTCGCCAGTATCTCGAGCTTGGGGCGCATCTCCACCAATTTCGCCTCCACGACCTTCTCCAGCTCAGGGGTGATATCGCGTCGAACCCCTCCCAGCCAGTTCATGCAGTAGTGCACCCGGTTGCCCGATATCAGGTTCACCAGGCGCATGAACTCCTCCCTCTCGCGGAAGAACTGCATGAAGAGGTTCTCGTAGCCCATCGCCTCCGCGATGTGCCCCAGTGCCAAGGTGTGGCTGGTGATGCGCTGCAGCTCGAGCATGACGGTGCGGATCAGCTTCGCCCGCTCCGGCACCTCCAGGTTTAGCATGCTCTCCAATGCTTGGCAATAAGTGGTCGAGTGATGGAAGGAGCAAATGCCGCAGACACGCTCGGACAAGAAGAAATTGCGCTTCCAGTCCTGCTCCATGGCGTATTCCATGCCGCGGTGGTTATAGCCCTGGGACAGTTCCACCGAGGCGACGCGCTCCTCCTCCAGGTTGACCTTCAGGTGCAAGGGCTCCAGGAACGAGGAGTGCTGCGGACCGAAGGGGATCACCGATAGCCTAGCCATCTGACCTCGCCTCCTGCTTCGGACCCTTGCGCAGCGGCGCCTTTGGGGCATCCGGCAATAGGAACAGGCCGCCTAGGACGCCCTTCACCCGGAGGTCGAACAGGTCGACGTTCTCACGCTCCATGTTCAAGGCTCCCTTGTAAAGGTCGGTGATCGACTCCACCTCCTCATCGGCCTTGATGGTGTAGCGGTATTGCACCACCTCCTCATTGTGTTGGAATATGTAGATCAGGTCCAGGGTGCCATCTCCATTGTCCAAGGGGAAGACGGAGATCAGTCTGGAAGGCCCGTTGCGCTCCGCTTTTTTCAGCTTCTCCCTCACATCGACGCTGCTGTCAGAGCTAGCCAGTTCTGGTACCCTCCCTTGGTCTTTCCTTGCCCTCACCGTCCAGCCTGGCGTACTTCTCCCTCTGGTGCAAGGATTCGTGCTCGTAATCGTGCCCATAGGTGGCGTGCACGTCCTTGTGGTCCATGAGCCCCGTTTCCACGTACCCTCTCTCGTGCTCCTCCAGGTTATCGACGAATCGCTTCAGGGAGAGCAGCACCTCGTTGGCGTGCTTCCATTCCTTGCTCCCCTCCTCGAAGAGCAGCTGCATCTCCTTCTCCTTGTTCATCAGGTCCACTATCTCATCCAGTTGTCTCCGTCTCTGCTCCGTCATCTCTATCATGGTCTCACCTCATGGTCCAGTGCTGGTCCGTGCTCTTTCTCCTCCGGGACGCTCGACCCCTCCGCCCTCACCTTCCATTTCTCGATGGCCAGGACGACGGCATCGATGATGGCCTCGGGGCGGCAGGCGCATCCGGGGACGAAGACGTCCACCGGGATGACGTTGTTGACGCCGTGATTGTGGTTGTAGGCATCCTGGAACGGGGCTCCAGTGGAGGCGCAGTCCCCGCAAGCGATGACCAGCTTAGGCTCAGGGGTCTGCTCGTACAGCTTGCGCAGCCTATCCTCGCACTTCTTGGTGACCGGGCCGGTGATCAGCAGTATGTCCGCGTGCTTGGGATTGGCCTTGTTCACCATGCCGAAACGCTCGATATCGTAGCGAGGGGTGAGCAAGGCCCACACCTCCAGGTCGCAGCCGTTGCACGAGCCGGTATCGAAGTGCAGTATCCATGGCGAGCGGATCCTCGAAGAGGAGCGCAGGCTCATAGGTGCGCCCCCGGCAACAGATAGACCCATAACAGGTTGAGGGCGATGAGGGCCAGGCCGAAGGACAGGGTGAAACGAACCATTCTGGCCCGGGTCAGGCGTGCGGAGGCGTTGTCGATCACGATGCAGACGAACAGCGCCACCAGCAGCAGCACGATCTTGCCCACGATAGACACCCCCAGATTGGCATCGTAGAAGAAGAGCGACATGATGCCCAGGACCACGGCCACCTCGAACCATTGTGCGACGCTCAGTATGGCCAGATAGGGGCCGGAGTACTCGATCTGCGGTCCGGATATCAGCTCGGTGTGCGCGTGCGAGATATCGTAGGGCGATTTCTGCAGTTTGATCACCAGGACTGCCACCAGCGCCGCCAGCGACAAGGGCAGATAGCCGAGCAGCGCATGATCCATCTCGCCTGCCAACAGCGTCCGCTGCGAATAGCCGATGGAAACGATGGCCATGAGCAGCACGGGTTCGTAGGCGAATATCTGCAGGAGCTCCCGTTGCGCTCCCAGATGGGAGAAGGGCGAACGGACGCTGAACGCGCCCAGTGCCAAGAAGAGCGAACCCGCCCCGGACAAGAAGAACACCACCAAGAGGTCCCCTCCCGAGACCAGGATGGCTAAAGCTAGTGCCTGGAAAAGCAGGCAGAGCAAGGCGAAGGAGATCTGACTGGAATTGAGGAACTTCTGCTGCTTGCCCAGCAGCTTCAGGACATCGAAGAAGGATTGGATGATGGGCGGACCCACGCGGTTCTGCATGCGTGCGGTGATCACCCGGTCGATGCCCATCCAAAGCCCTACCAGCAGGGGGGCTATAAAGAAGAGCAGGAAGGCCATGACAATGCCCCATTCGCTGCTCATTTCATCACCTCCAGCAAGACCGGCAACAGCACTATGGCCATGAGGAGCATCACCGCGAGAAGGTTGACCAGGTTGGTGGCCTTCCTTTGCCAGCTCTCGCCGATCAAATAATCTCCGCTGATGCTGAACGCGAATGGCTCGCCGCCGGTGTACGCGTCCGTCAGCCCCTCCTTCTTAGGCCGGAGCGGGTAGAGCACCAGCAGAAGAGTGGCACCCAAGGCCAGGAGGATCGGAAGCATGGGAAAACTGCCGAAGCTCCCGTTTATGACGAGCCAGTCTAAGGGCAACGGTCCGAGCATGGGCTCGATGAGGCTTCTGACCAAGGGCTCAAGCAGGCAGGTCAAGGCGATGGTCCCGAAGACCAGGGAGGCGAGCGTCCATTTGAACAGCGGGGCCATATGCTCCCCTAGATACGCCGGCCTCAGGTGCGTGGGGTTGGTGGCGAACACCCGTCCTAGCCATTTTGTGTAATAGACGATCGAAGCCGCGAAGCCCACTGCCAGGAAGAACGCTATGACCGGATAGCCGACCGTCACCTCCGTGAGCATCCACTTTGAAGTGAACATGCCGAAGGGCGGAAGGAGGAGGGTTAACACCCCCGCGAACAGGGCGAAGGTCACGAACGGCATGCGGTCGCGCAGTCCTTCCATGGCCTCGATGTCATCCAGGTTCTTTTCGTGCTTGGCCACGCCCACGGCCATGAACAGCAACGCCTTGGAGAGGGCATGGAACAGTAGCAGGAGTATGCCGGCCATGAGCGCGAACGTGCCGCCGATGGCCGCGCACACGGCAATGAGCCCCAGGTTGCCGATGGTCGAGTAAGCGAGCACCCGCTTGGGGTTGCTCTGCGCCATGGCCAGTATCGAGGTGGAAAGGAATGAGGTCGCGCCCACCATGGCCACGCTCATTTGCAGCCAATCCACGCTGGCGATGGAGGGCGAGAGGCGCAGCAGGAAGTAGACCCCCAGGTTGACCATGGTGGCGGAGTGCAGCAGCGCCGAGACCGGGGTCGGGGCCACCATCGCTCCCAAAAGCCAGTTCTGGAACGGAACCTGCGCCGATTTGGTGAAGGCCGGGATGCACATCAGCCCGATGGGCAGGAGCGCCAATCCGGTGATCGCGGAACCGATCGGGATCGCAGAGAGGAGAAGGGTGTTCGCATAATGCTCGAGGAGGATGATGCCGAAGACTAGCACCGTTCCCCCGCCCAAGGTATATTTCAGGGCGCGCAGCGCGGACCGTCTCGCCTCCTCCGTCTTTTCGTGCCCGATCAGCAGGAAGGAACAGAGCGTGGTCGCTTCCCAAAAGAAGAAGAACCAGAGCAGATGGTTCGAGAAGACCGCCCCGTTCATGGAGGCCAGGAACAGTATCATGACCGCAAAGAAGCGGGGTTGGCGAGCGTCATGCTCCATGTATTTGATGGCATAGATGCAGATGATGGAGCCGACGATGGAAGTGATGAGGGCCATGATCAGGGACAAGAAGTCCACCATCATGACCGGGTCCGCCTCGCCGCCTTTTCCTATGAGCTCGAAAAGGGCCAGAGGAATGAGCTGCAGCAGGCCGAAAAGGATCACGAGCCAGCTCTTCTCCTTGTATCCGACGTACAGGAAAACGAGCATCAGCACGAAATCCAGGAGGAGGATCAATGTGCCAAGGGGGGCGACCTGGCCTCCCTCCAGGTTCACTCTTTTCACCCCATCGATGGTCATGAAGCCGAACAAGGTCAAAGAAAGGGCGATCAAGGCGATGGCGGTGATCACGACCACTGTTCCGATGGCCTTCTTGTCCCTCAGGGCCAAGCAAAGCAAGCCCCCTACGACTGGGACGGCTACCAACAACAGGATGAGGGTCGGCTCCGCGGCCATGTGCATCCAGAGGGGTGCTCAGGCGTAATCAATCTTTGCCCCAGATGACGCCAGTCCGGCATATGGCTGTGAGCCGTTGGAAAATGCAAAATGGGGGAGTTGCCCCCTCCTTCGCCTATTTCTTCGCTTGCCCTTCCTCGCCAGTGGTAGGCTCGTCCCACTTCGACCACTTGGTACACTTGCGAGGACCGAGCTGCTCCTTCGAGATGCCCGAGAGCCGGTTGATGATCAGCACCGCCAGGATCACGAATATGCTGGCGATGATGATGATCAGCGCCAGGGTCTGATTTATCAGAATGTCGTTAAGGATGTTTATCCCGGTGAACTGCCAGACGAAGTCCAGGATGCTTCCGCCCTTGGTCAAGTGCGCTCCCAGTGATCCGGCGAGGCCGGTGAGGCTCATGGCCACCAGGGCGGCGATGGTGTACAGGGCCGCGACCGGGGGACAGGTCCACAAGGACCGGCCGAAGCGCCAGCGGATAATGAGCACCCCCGACCAGAGCACCGTGGCGAACACCGTGAGAGTGATCTTGTTGCGGATGGCGGAGTTGTCCACTAGGGCGTCTATGGGCCAGGAGTTGGAGCCAGTATACGCGGAGAAGAACAGCGCCAACACCCCGGCGATGGTGGCCACGTAGGCCGTGGCGTCCAGATAGCCCCTGGATTTGATAGCCCAGCGGCTCATGAACTTCGGCAGGCTCTCCCTGATCCAAATCACGATCTGGCATAGCGCGGTGCCCAGGATGCCGATGAAGGCCAGGGTCAGGAATCCTCCATGCAGCTCGGCGCTGAAGGCGTGCACTGTAGCCATGTCGACCATCTAACTCTCACCTCCTTTCCGCTGGCGGAAGAACATCACGGCCGTTGTCGACGCCATCAGCACGGCGATGATGGCCAGGGAGCCCGCGGCTATGGTCCAGCCCATCTCCAACAAGGGTTCGTCCTGACCGGCGTTGTCGATCACTACCGTCACTTGTTTCGAGTCCGTTTTCCCGGAGGTGTCCACTGCGGTGATGTTTATGACTGCGTTACCGTCCGGGAACTTGCTGCTATCCAGGTCGTAACTGAACGGCGCGGTGGTCAGATTCGCGGTCTGATTGCCATTCACCTTGACCAGGACATATGCCACTGGAGCGTCGCCGGCGACCTCCACGCTCACCATGAAAGTGCCATAGTACTCAGCACCTTGGGTCGGGCTGGTTATAGTGATCACCGGTTTGTTGACGAAGGTGACCGTCACCTGAGCGTATCCTCTCAGACCGATCGAGGACACGGCAGTGACGTTGAGAACATGCTGGCCTTCAGAATGCGCGGTGGTATCCAAGTTCCATTGGTATGGGGCGGAGGTGGAGTTGAATACCAGTCCTCCATCCAAGCGCAGCTCCACATAGCTTATGGGCGGCACGCTGGTGAGATTTGCCACCACTTGTTGGGTTCCGCTCAAAACCGCACCAGGCGTGGGGGTGATGATCCCGACCGCAGGCGGAAGGTTACCCACCGTGATCGCGATCTCCATGAAGCCTGTGGAGGCAAGGTTGTCCGTGGCGGTCACATTGACCACATGCTGGCCATTGCTCAGGAGCAGGGTATTGAGGCTCCAGGTGTAGGGGGCCGAGGTCTTAGCTCCCTGCGAGACACCATCCACCCTCAGATCCATTGAGGTTATGGTCCTTCCAGCCGACGGTGTCACGGTGGCATGGACATTAATGGTCCCGTAGACGGTAGCGCCGTTCGATGGAGAGGCGATGCCCACCACCGGGGCAGTGGGCGAGCCCTTGAACACGGTTATGGACTGCGAGCCGGTCCTGGCCTCATTGTCGGTGGCCGTCACGGTGAGGGTGTGCTGACCGGCGGCCATGGGATTGGTGTCGAGCGGTGCGGAATACGGTGTTCCCGTCATGGTCACCGGCGCCCCTCCATCAACGCTCAAGACCACCGAGGCGATGATCGCTCCCTGGCCTGGCGTGACGGTCGCGATAACTGTTATGGTCCCGGTGATCTGAGCGCCGTTGGCCGGCTGGCTGATGACGACCACGGGTGGCTGGGTGAGAACGTTACTGACCGTAATGGTGATGGTCTGCGAACCGGTGCGGGCGCCATTGTCGGTCGCGGTGACGGCCAAGGAGTGCTGCGCGTTGCTCAGGGTGGTGGTATCAAGGGTGAAGGAGTAAGGGGCAGCGGTATCCACGGACCTCTGCGCGCCATCCACGCTCAATGCCACCTGAGTGATGGTTGCTCCTGAACCCGGGGTCACGGTGGCAGAGACTGTGATGGTGCCGCTGACCGTGGCTCCGTTGCTTGGACTGTTGATGACCACGGTCGGATTGCCCGGGGTAGGGGCTTGCACATTGAAGCTCAATGGGCCCACGCTCTTGGTGTATTCCTGCGATCCAGAGTGCAGCACCCTGCCGTAGAGAGGATGCGCTCCGGCGGTGGCGGGCGCGGTCAGCACCCATTTGAAGGAGGTTGAGTCAGTGTAGGCCGAGTTCTTGTAGTAATTGTAGGTGGGGGAAGTGCCCGGCGGGTAGGAGGTGATGGTCCAGCCGTTCTCAGACGGCAGGCTTCCGCTCGAACCAGTGGTGGCGGCCACCAAGGCCCCTACCTGCGTGGCCCCGCTCACCGTCCCGGTCACATTGATCCACACCGAGACGGTCGAGCCGGGGGCAATCGCGACGGTGGTCTTGGGCGACGACTCCATGGTCGCCCCCATGGCGCTCGCCGCCGAATGACAATTGCTGCAATATCCATACTGCTGATTGCCGCTGAAGTTGCTCCTTGAGAGCGCCGGCGTGGCCAGCGTCGCAACCATCAGCATGATCGCCACAATTGCAAGGATAATGGTCCCTTTCCTCATCGACACTCCGTTCCAATTGCTGTTTTCATTGGAGCTTCTCAGTAAATAAACCTTTCAGGGCATCGCTCCGGATGGCGTGTCGAGCACTCGATAGGTGTTAAATACCGAGTACTGGCATTTTTCGGATGAGGAAGGGGATTGCTGGAGGCGAAGGGGATCGTCAAGCGCTTCGGTGAGCGCGAGGTTCTGCGCTCGGTCGATCTGACCCTGAAGCCCGGCGAGACCGTGGCCTTGCTCGGACCGAACGGCGCAGGCAAGACGACGTTCATGAAGGTCCTTGCCACCTTGCTGCGGCCAGAGGCGGGGTCCGTTTTTTGGAACGGAAGGGAGGTGCATGAGGATTCTCAGAAATGGCGGGGTCGCATCGGCGTGGTCGGCCATCTTCCCTTCACCTATGACCATTTGACCGTGAGGGAGAACCTGCTGTACTATGCGGCCATGTACTCCATGCCCAAGCCTAAGGCGCGGGAGGAAACGGACCGATTGTTGAAGCAACTGCATCTGGAGCACCGCGGCGATGACCGCAGCGGCATCCTCTCCGCAGGGATGAAGCAGCGCCTGGCAATAGCGAGAGCCGTGCTCCATTCGCCGCAGGTGCTCTTCCTGGACGAGCCTTTCTCGAACCTGGACGTCAAAGGTTGCGATGTGCTCATCTCCCTTCTGCAAGAAAGACGGTCTCAGGGCGCCTCGGTCCTTCTGATCACGCACGACCTGGAAAAGGCCTCTCAGATCGCGGACCGGGCTGAGATACTGGTCGAGGGCAAGGTGTGCTCCTCCTTGGATGCGGATTGCGTCCGGGGCGATCTGAAGCACAGGTACGCTTGCGCGATGGAGGGAAAGGAATGAGCGTGCTGGCCCTCGCCCTCAAGGATTTGAAGGTGGATTACCGTTCCAAGCAGCTGTGGGGAGTGCTGGTCCTGCTCTCTTTGGTCATAGTGCTGGCCTTCCGTTTCGCCTTCCCTGAGGAAGAGTTGACCAACACGGCCTCGGCGGACCTGGTGTCCTCCGGGTTGTGGATATCATTCTCGTTCTCGGCCATCCTCGGCATATACACCGCCTTCCAGAAGGAAAAGGAGAACGATGCGCTCACCGGGCTCAGGCTCACTTCGGCGGACGGCAGCGAGATCTTCTTCGGCAAGATACTGGCGGTGTTCGTGGCCGTTGGCACGATCGACCTCCTCAGCGTCATCCTCTTCGGGGTGTTCTTCAACTTCGACTACGGAGGGAGGTTGTTTGATATCATGGTCCTCTCCTTGCTCGGTTCGCTCGCCTTGGCAAGCGTGGGGACTTTGATCGGCGGACTCACCGTTCACGTGCGTGGGGGTGAGGTCCTCCTTCCCATCCTGATGCTGCCCTTGGTGACCTTTACGATCATCATGCCAGGGGTGGCGGCCACCAGGAGCCTGCTCTCCGGTGGAACCACCGAAGCTTTGGCCCAGCTCGGATTTATGACGGGTGCTCTCATCGTCTATGCGGCCATAGGCTATGCCGCGTTCGATTATATACTGGAGGAATAGGGTGTGAAGGGGATCCTTCGAAAGTTGGGGTTATTTGGCCTCACCTTCGCCCTCTTCATGGCTTCGACCTACTTGGCATTCTTCTACGCCCCGATCCCACCCATGGGGGTCAAGGCCGCGGATTCGCTGGCCGGGGAGAGCATCGGACAGGAGGTGCAGGTGGTCGGCTTCGCGCACGGGATCCAGAACAACGCCACCGTTCCGGACAGCTTCTGGCTTGCTGACAACATCGACTATCAGAGCTGGCTGGATCATCGGAGCGGACCTCTGGGCGCGGATTGGTGGAGCGTGAGACCGATCCATGTCGTATTAGGCAGTGGCAGCGATCAAGTGACCTTGACGGAAGGCGTGAATGTCTCCGTCAGTGGCCATTTCAGCGGCACCGAGGCAAACGGCACCGTCAGCATGAGCGTTCCGCGCAATGGCCAGCACATCCAAACCAATGTCGATATAACCAAGATAGGAGTGTTCAGCGCCCCCGTATCGCAGAAGATATTCTTTTTCCATATGCCTTCGGCTTGGGTCGCCTACGTCGCCTTCGGAGCCACACTGGTAGGCAGCGCCATGTTCCTCTGGAAACGCAAGGGTATCTATGACCGGATAGCGGGCCTTTCGGCTGAGCTGGGGGTGGTGTTCGCGACCATCGCCATCGTTACCGGACCGATATGGGCCAAGGAGGAGTGGGGCCTGTTTTGGCGCTGGGATGACATGAAACTGGTGGCGACCTTCATCCTCTGGATCGTCTTCATAGGCTACTTGGTGCTGCGGGCCACGGTGCAAGATGTGGGCAAGATGAGGCGCATTAGCGCGATCTACGGCATGCTGGCCTTCGTCACGGTGCCATTGAGCTTCTTGGCCTCAAGGATCATGCAGTCGTTCCATCCGACGGTCATCGGAAGCTCGGGCGGGGGGCTTTCGGCGGAGGCTGGATTCACCGTCATAGTGGCGATCGCGGCCTTCAGCTGCTTATACCTGAGCCTATTGTGGCTTCGCTACTCGCAGGGTGAGATCGAAAAGGAACTGGAGAGCATCAAGAGGGAGATCGGAGGTGAAGATTAATGGCTGGAGCGTTCGAGCCTTTGTACTGGGCCGTTGCGATCGTGTTCGTGTGCATCATCGCCTATGCCGGCTATATAGCTGTGAAGCAGTGGAAGCTGGAGCGGGCTTTGGAGAAGCTCAAGAAACTCAAATGATAGCATGACCGAAGGCACTGCTGAGGAAAGGAAGGCGCCCAAGCGCAAGCGCCGGAAGAAATTGTGGATCGCGGCTGCAGCCGTCGCTGTCGCCGCAATTATCATCTTTTGGGGCTGGAGCGCCACCGGAGGCCGTTCCTATCTGTCCGTGGCGGAGGTAGTGAAAGATCCGCGGGCCATCGCCAACGGCACCTCGCCATATTTGAACAGGGTGCTGGAGATCCGGGGAATGGTCACACAGTGGTTCGGGGGATCGACCTTCGTGCTGGTCGACACGAGCAATTCTTCGATCAGCATGAGGATTGATTCCACCACCGCCATACCACAGGGCTTCGACAACGGCAAGAGCGCTGCGGTCAGAGGTCAGCTGCTTCAATCATCGACGATCACCCTCATCGCCAGCGGCATCACCGTCGGCTGCGCCTCCAAATACTAGAATAGACAAACGCAGTCCTAAGAGATTCTCTGTTCGAAAATCACCGAAAGTGGCCTCACAAAACCCCTCCCATTTTTCGTGACCATCATCTGGCCGAGTCGCTCTTCCATTCGAGGATCGAGGGCAAGGTTTACGTCCTTGGAGCCGCTAGATCATGTCGGACTATGAGGGAGACAATGACAGAATCGGCCGAAAACTCCCAGGAAAAGGCTCCCGGGGACGACGATATCGAGGCCTCGCCGGCAAAGGCGCATCTAGGCTAGCAGCTCCCGGAGATCCTCACCTACGACGAGATGGACCGCTTCCTCCTCGCGATCAAGGACCTGCAGAACCTCATCGCCGGCGGGATCATGCTCTTCACCGGCCTCCGCGTCGGCGAGCTCGAGCAGCTGCTCGTTCGGGACGTCTGCCCGGAGCGGTGCTCGCTCTTCGTGCGCCAAGGCAAGGGAGGCAAGGACCGATGGGCGCCTGTCGATATCGACACGGTTACCCTGATCAGGAGTTTCGCAGGATCCCGAAGCCTCAAGCCCGATGATCATCTGATCGGCTGCTCGACTCGGACGGTGCAGCGGCACATCGAGGAGATCTGCGGAAAAGCGGGCATCACCTGGGGGCGCGACCCGCCACACCCTCCGCCACACCTGTGCGCGGCTGGACAATGGCATCCCTCTGGCAATCGTACAGGAGAACCTGGGCCTGAGGACATCCAGACGACGCAGATCTACCTGCACCTGAACATCAGGCAGCGATCCAGGACTCATAGGGATGCGCCGAGGTTCGGGGCGTAATGTCGCATTGAATGATTTATTTTGTTGGTAACCACCATAAAAATATGATATGCTTAAAAGGTGGTCACCTATTATCTAGCTCAGAAATGGCAAAAAAACCCTATCGAGTAGAGGTATCGTATCCATCCAAAGGCAAACCAAAGTACTTTCTGGTGAAGGATGTAAAAGTACGAGGTAAGAAGAGGAAGGTTGCTAAGTACCTCGGCAGTGGAAATCCACCGTCTCCAGAAGAGCTCAAGAAGTTAAGGGAGACACATGCCTACGACCTCGAAACAAAGGCAGCACGAAAGAAGGCGGAGTTGAGCGCCCCCTTCTTTCAATCAGACCATCTCTCAATCAGCGACATAACGAAATTAGAGGAACTGCGTTTCATCTTCCAACGTTTTAATGAGCTCCTCACAGTCAACGAGGCAGAAGCCTATGAGAAGAACTTCGAGGTGAATTACATATCTGGAACGACCTCGATAGAAGGCAACACTTTGACGCTGGACCAAACAAAAGGTCTTCTGCTTTCCGGACTTGCCCCTAAGGACAAGACATTAAGAGAGATCAACGAGGTCCAGAACTTCCGGAAGGTGATTATTTATCGCAACAAGTATCGAGGCAAGATTACACTCGACTTCATCAGGCACCTTCATGCCTTAATCATGGACAATATTGATAGCGAATCGGCCGGCACTTTCAGAAGGACAGACGACGTCGTCATAGGCAACTGCCCCATTGACCTCGCGCCAGCAATTATGATCGAGGAAGAATTGACGAAGGCTATCAATGATTACTATGCATTTCTGGAATCTGGAATGCACCCTTTCGAAGCTGCGGTCCTCTTCCATTATTCTTTCGAGGTCACCCACCCCTTTGCGGACGGTAATGGCAGGGTTGGAAGAGAGATCTTCAATTGTATGCTAACGCGAGAACGCTTCCCGAAGTTGCTTTTTTTGGGGAAGGATCGCGAATTATACATTAACGCCCTCCAATTGGGCAACAAAGGAGGATATGGGAAAATGGTCCCGATGCTGGCGAGCCTAATCCTCAGCCAGAGGAGCGATATTCTATCGAACAATCTTAGGAGAATCGTTGTCCCACCTCAGAAGAAAGGGCAGCTGAGACTCACTGATTTTGATTGATGACGAACTCCTTGAGGTGCGGTGAATCTTCGTCGCCGTTCACTCCGACTGAAAGCGAAGGTCCATCCTCACTCATCGAGGGCGACGGCAGCCACGCTGATTCCCTACCACATCAAGAACCCGCAGGGCAGCTGAAGTTCCCAAACTCCTCACCAGTCATAATGTCAATGGCGGGCTGAATTCCTCATTTCCGGCGGGGCAAATTCCTCAGCCCCTGTTAATGGTAGTAGGGTCGAGGGGATTGAAGTCGGAAGTGGAGTGGATCGACGTACGCTGGATGAACGAGGGTGGAGACTCGATAAGCTCGACCGCCAGGACCGGGATCACCAAACACGTTCATCCTCACCTGCTGAGGCGTGCGCGGATAACGCAGCTCCACCGGGACGGAATGGACGTCGTCAAGCTGAATGAATTCGCTGGCCATAAGTAGCTTGAAACGACCTCCGGCATTGTCCAGGTCAATGAGGACGCGGTGCGTCTGGAACCCCATGCCAAACCGATGATCATCATCGGCGAGAAGGCCGCCCTCAGCACCGAGAGGAAGGACGTGGCCGACATGAGGCGCCGCCTCATCGACATACTCCTGCATAGGGAGATCGATGCGGAAGCCTTCAAGCTGGCCATGAACGCCCTGGGAGGCACCCGGGAGTTGGACGCATTGAGCTAGCCGCACTAAACCGAACCCATCAGACAATCTGGACGCGCCTCCGTCCGAATCAATCACCTGAAAAAGCTAGAATACTAGTAGCTCGCATCATTGACGAATAGGTGAAATGTGAACGCCGGAGAGACTCTCGTCCTTTTTGCCGCCGTCGTCTTCATGATCGCCTTCTCAGTGCGCTTGTTAGCTCCGCTGGGGATCGTCCCACTTAATAAAAAAGCAATGGACATCATCACCGACCTGGCCTTTGCCCTCTTGACCGCCACGCTGCTCTTCATGGCCTACCTCTTGGCGAACTCCGATCTTAGTTATCTCTACGTTTGGTCGAACACCTCGAAGGACCTCGACCTGGCATTCAAGCTTTCCGCCCTGTGGGCCGGTGCCCAAGGCTCGTTCCTGGTGTGGACCTGGCTGATGGCGTTCGCCTTGATGATCGAAAGAAGGTGGGAGAAAAAAAGGCAGCTCGATCCCAAGTTCCAGGATCTGGCGCAGACTGCGATGCTGGGCCTCATCGCGGCTTTCATGCTCATCGTCCTGACCACCGGCCTCTTCGCCTCCACTGTCGTGGACCAGGCCAACGACGGTTGGAGATTGGTCCTCTTCCCCAATGGCCTAGGCCTCAAGCTGTCGCTCCAGACCTGGGAGATGGCGCTGCATCCGCTGTTCGTGTTCGTGGGATACGCTTTCTGCCTGGTCACTTTCGCAGCCTCGATGGCCGGAATGATGACAAAGGAGGAGCGGTGGCACACCATTTCGCTGTTCTGGGGCAGGCTGGCCTGGATCTCGGTCACCCTGGGCATCGGGATCGGGGCGATGTGGGCTTACTACGTCATCGGCTGGGGAGGCTACTGGGGCTGGGACCCGGTGGAGACCTCCTCGCTGCTGCTCTGGCTGGTGCTCACGGTCTTCCTGCACACCCAACTGCGCCTGGCCCGCCATAAGGAATATGCTGTGCTCTCGCCCGCCCTGGGCATGATGACCTTCTCCACCGCGCTCTTCGCCACTTTCGTCACGCGGGCGGGCGGCCTGTGGGCCTCCTCGGTGCACAGCTTCGGGGCGGCCACTGGACCTGGGGTCGGGGAGAGGCTGTGGGAGATGCTGAGCAATAACGCCTCGGTTCTGGGCGTGTTCCTTTTGATGCTCCTCAGCCTGTTCCTGGCCATCGCCCTCAGTTGGCGGCGCGGGATAGCATCAAGGAAGCCAGGCAAGGAAGAGGAGGGACCGTTCCAGATCAACGACTCCAATTCAATGCTTTTCGCGGTAGTGCTCCTCATCCTTACCGCGGCCATCATGACCCTCATCCTGTTCAAGAACCTGGACATGAGCATGGGGGCGAACTACGACGAGTTCAACGAGAAGATGACCTTCCTGTTCGTGGCGCTGATGATCGCCCTGGTCATCTGCCTGATCTGGAGGAAGGTGGGGGCGAAGATTGCGCTTTACGCCGGCATCGGAATGGTGGCCATGACCGTCGTTTCCGGTGCGATCGGGGCGATGCTGGGCGTGAACGTCCTTTTCTCCCTGTCCCTTCCGGCCTTCCTGTTGGCAGCGCTCGCCGCCTCGTACCGGGTGCTCGCCTCGAGGGCCAAGAGATCGGTCAAGGGATCGTTCCGCAACGTTGGCCCGCAATTGGCGCATCTGGGAGTGGCGCTTCTGCTGATCGGGTACATCTTTTCCTCGTTCCTGCAGGTGTTCCCGGCGGCCGGACCGAGCGCGGACCTGAGCATCGGGAGCGAGCTCAAGGCAGGGAATTATTCGATTAGACTAACGAATCTCACCATCACGAACCTCCCGCTTTCGTCGGGCGATCAATACAACCAGTCCAGGACCGCCAAGCTGGACATCCTGCAATCGGGCAAGGTGGTGCAATCCGGGGTCACGCTGACCGACCTCTATCTCGTGAACGGGCCGGACGTGACGAAGGTCTCGGCCAGCGTCCACATCCACGAGACGGTCGCCGAGGACCTCTACCTCAGCTTCGACTGGCAGAATGCCACCACGGCCAAGATGCAGATGAGAGTGGTGCCCATGATCAACGCCCTCTGGGCCGGCATGGGCCTGCTGGCCATCGGGCTGACGATGCGCTTGGTGGCCTGGCCGGTGGCGCCCCGGGATCAGAAAGGGCCTTGATCGATCGTGACTGGAAAAAGATTAATGCCGGAGCACATTAATCGGGAGTCGGAAGGCGCGAACATGAACGTTCTGCTGGCAACTGATGGCAAGGATCACTCCCTGAAGGCGGTCAATTACGCGTTCGAGTACGCATCGCTGCACAAAGCCACCCTGGCGGTCGTCTTCGTGGTGAGCCCCAAGGCCGAGGAGGACAAGGAGAAGCTCATCAAGAACGGCATGGGCGTGCTGGAGAACATGAAGAAGATGGGCGTGGAGAAGGGCGTACCAGTGATCACGCTCCTGGAGGCGGGCAGTCCTTACGAGAGCATCCTGAATGCTGCGGACCGCCTGAGCGCTGAAGTGATCGTGGTGGGCACTTCGGGAAAGACGGCCATCGACCGCGTTCTCATCGGCTCAGTGTCCGAGTACGTCGTCCGCAACGCCAAGACCACCGTCATCGTGGTGCGCTGAGCTGGCGCTTTTCTACCTTGTCCATAGCCATCAGCAACCCCTGGATTATGGCCTGCGGCCTCGGCGGGCAGCCGGGGATGAAGACATCGACCGGCAGCACGGAAGCGACCCCGTTGGCCGTGGCGTAGCAATCCTTGAACACTCCACCCGAGCAAGCGCACGCCCCCATGGCGATGACCAGTTTCGGCGAGGGCGTCGCTTTATACGTTTGCAGGAGGGCATGCTCCATGTTCCTGGTCACAGGACCGGTGACCAGCAACGCGTCCGCATGGCGGGGCGAGGCCACGATGTGCAACCCGAAGCGCTCCAGATCGTAGATGGGGTTGGTGAGGGAGTTCACTTCCACCTCACATCCATTGCACGAGCCGGCATCCACCTCCCTTATCGCGAGGGAACGGCCGAAGGTGCGCATGACCTTCGTTCTCAGCTCCGCGCCGAGCTGATCGAGCGTTCTTTCATCTCGGTCCGACGGCGTAGGACCTCACCTCCCCCGCTCTGGTCCTGGCGGCCAGCTCGTATTCCTTGCTCATGGCTATCGCATGCTCCGGGCAGGAGCGCGCGCACTCGCCGCAGAAGATGCACAGTCCCAGATCGATATCCAGTTTGCCCGGCGACAGGGTGATGGCGCCGGTCGGGCAGACCTGCACGCAATCCCCGCGAGAGATGCATTTGCCGGTGTCGACGAGGGGCATACCCAGGGACAGGTCATAGGGGATGTAGGGGTCCGCGGGATAACCAGCGGTCACCACCCCTTTCTTCCAGACTCCTTTTTCCAGCGCTCTCAGCATTTCAGCACCTCATAGGTCGTTCCCCGAATAGGACAGGTTGAAGGACTTGTTGACCAGCGGGAAATCGGGCACGATGTTGCCCAGCACCGCCACCTCCATTGCCCTCCAGTTATGAAAGGAAGCGTCGCGTATCTTGTGCCGGAAAGGCCGGCCATCCTCTCCGGAAATGAGCCAGTGCACTATCTCCCCCCGCGGCGACTCCACCAGGCTCATCCCGGTCCGTCCAGCAGGAATGGTGGCGAACTTGCAGGTCGTTTCTCCGGCCGGGAGATTGCCCAGCGCTTGCTCGATCAGGCTCATCGATTCGAACGCCTCGTCGATCTTCACGCGCATGCGGGCGTTCACGTCCCCTTCCTTGGCCACCGGCACGCGGAAGCTCAGCCGATTGTAGGCGGCGTACGGATGGTCCCGCCTCACGTCCCGGTCCACCCCGCTAGCCCTGGCTCCGGGACCGACGATGTTCAGCTCCTTGGCCGCCAGCAAGGAGAGGGCGCCCGTGGTCTCCACCCGGTCGAGCAGGGAGGGGGTCTTGGTGATCATCCCGACGAGTTCATTGAAATCCAGTTTCAGCTCGATGAGCTTGGACATCACGGTGGCCGCCATGTCAGGATCGATGTCCCTCCTCACCCCGCCCAAGCAGTTCACTGCCCTCAGCAGGCGCGTGCCGGTGGCCCTCTCGTTCAGGTCCAGCACCTTCTCCCTCAGGATCTGGGCGTGCGCAGCCCCCACATTGAAGGCGGTGTCCAAAGCGATCCCGCCCACATCACCGAAGTGATTGTAGAGACGTTCCATCTCTGCAAAGACGCACCTCAGGTAAGCCGCCCTTTCCGGCACCTGGACGCCGCTCATCGCCTCCAGCGCCTGGCAGTAGGCGAGGGAGTGGGCGAAGCTGTTGTCGCCGGAGACGCGCTCCGCCAAGAACACCCCTTTGCGGTACTCGGTGCGTTCGGAGATCTTCTCGATGCCCTTGTGCGTGTAGCCCAGGCGCACCTCCAGGGCGATTATTGGCTCGCCGGCCACGCTGAAACGGAAGTGCCCCGGCTCGATGATCCCGGCGTGCACCGGACCGACGGGGATCTCGAACACACCCTCCCCCTCCACCTTGCGAAATGGATAGGCGGTCTTTAGGCGCGGCACCTTGGCGCCGGCGGGGAAATCCTTTCTGAGGGGGAACAGGCCCTCCGGCCAGTCGTCGTAGAGCGTCAAAGGCCGCAGATCCGGATGGCCCAGGGGCACGATGCCGAAAAAGTCGCGGATCTCTCGCTCATACCAGTCCGCGGAAATGATCTCGGGGGTGATGGAAGGGTAGGTCGGGTCCGCGGGGTCGACGGAGACCAGGAGCGTCACGATCTCCTGCGCTCCCTTCAGGGCCAGCACCAGGCACAGCTTGAAATCGCCGGTGATGGAGCGATTGTCGACCGCATGCATCGTGACCAGGTTCGCCCCCCAGGAGTTGTGGATATGCCCCGCCACTTCCGGCAGAGAGGCTCGTTTGACCTCCATCCAGATCTCCTCACCGCGCACTCGGGTGCTGAGTATGTGGTCCGATAGGCCCGGAGGCATACCATCGATTATCTCCTTCAAGCGCCGCTCTGTCATGCCCCGCCTCCCGGGAACAGCGCGGTGATCTGGTTCAACAAGTTCGCGAGGAAGTCAGGGACGACCAACCCCGTTATCAGTATGGCGGCGAGAAGGACCAATAGCACAACAACGCCTGTCCGGGTCACCTCCCCCTTCTGCACCTCTGGCGAGGGCTCTCCAAAGACCATTCTGCCGACGTGGTAGACCATGGCCCCGAAGATTATGGTGAGGAAGAGGAGCAGCAGACCTACCACCAGGAACTGTCCCTGGGACACCCCTGCATACAAAATCGTTATCTCGCTCAGGAACACGCTGAAGGGCGGCGAGCCCGTGATGGCCAGGGCGCCCGCGAAGAACACGATGGCGGTGATAGGCATGACCTTGCCCAGCCCCCGGACGTCCTCCATCAGCTTGCTCTTGAACTTGAGCAGGATGTTGCCAGTGCTGAAGAACAGCATCGACTTGGTCAGGGCATGGTTCAGCATGTGCAACAACCCTCCGAATATCCCGAAATAGCCGCCCAGGCCGAAGCCGATGGATATGATGCCCATGTGCTCGATGCTGGAGTAGGCCAGCAGCCTCTTGTAATCCCTGGCCATGATGATGAAGGCCGCGGCCACCAGCATCGACAGCACCCCGAACAGCAGCAGCAGCGTGCCGGAGAACCCCGGGCCCAAGGCCTCGGAGGAGATCATGTGGAAGCGCAGCACGCCGTACATAGCGCAGTTCAGCAGCACTCCGGAGAGCAGCGCGCTGATCGGAGTGGGCGCTTGAGAGTGGGCGTCCGGCAGCCAGGTGTGCATGGGGGCCAGGCCGACCTTGGTGCCGTACCCGACCAGCACCATTATGAAGGCCACCCGCACCAGGGTCGGGTCCAGGCTCTTCGCTGCGGCCATGAGCGTGGACCAATCCAGCCCGGTAGAAGACTCGCCCAGGACGTGAACCGACGAGGCGTACGCCAGAATGATGCCGAGCAGGGCCAGGGTGATGCCCACGGAGCAGATGATGATGTACTTCCACGCGGCCTCCAAGGAAGTGTCCTTGTTGTAGAAGGCCACCAGGAAGGCCGAGGCCAGGGTGGTGGCCTCGATGGCTATCCACATGATGCCCAGGTTGTTGGAGACGGAGACCAGCACCATGGTGAAGATGAAGATGTGGAACAGGGTGTAGTAATAACGCAACCGGCCCAGGCCGTACTCCTTGGCCTGGTACTCGTGCCCGATGTAACCCACCGAGTACACCGCAGCGATAAAGCCCACGATGCACACCAGCATCAGGATGTAGGCGGAGAAGGCGTCCATGAACAGGGAGCCTTCGTAGATCGGACCGGTGCCGCACACCCGATATGCGAACCATGTCGCCACCGCCAACAGCGTCCCGGAACCGAGCACGGTGGCGAGCTCCATCAGCCTCCGGGACTTGGCCAGGAAGCAGAGCAGGGCGGTGATGAGCGGAACGATGGCCAGGATCTCCAACATCAGTCCCTCAGCCTCCTCAGGAAGGTGGTGTCCAGGGTCTCGAAGGTCCTATTGATGCGGAAGGCGAAGATGCCCATGATCAGGACCGCGATCAGCACGTCGAAGAAGATGCCCAGCTCCACGATCAGCGGCATGCCGTAGGTGGTGGAGATGACCGCCATGAACAATCCGTTCTCCATGGTCAACAGGCCGATGACCTGGGTCAGCGCCTTCCTGCGGCTGATCATGATGAAGAAGCCGATCAGGACCACCGCCAAGGAAAGGGCGAGCACGTTCCGGGTTATCACCGTCCCGGAGGAGATTATCGGCTCTGTGATGTAATAGGCCAGAATGGCCAAGGCACCGGAGATCAGGAGAGAGGAGGGGATGTTCACCAGCGGCTCGACCTCCCTCTCCACCTTGATCCGCTCCATGACATAGATCAGGGCACGCGGGATGACCAGCACCTTGAGGACGATGGTCAGTGCGGCCACCACGTATATGTGCTCGAGGCCGGTGAAATATGCAACGCTAGCAGCCATCAAGCCCAGGGCCAGGGACTGCAGGGCGAAGACGCGCACCAGGGTAGGAATGCGGCTGCTCGCCACGATCACGAACACGGCCAGAAGCGCCAGGGCCGCGAACCCGTTTATCACATTGGTATCCACAGTCGGCAACTTCTCACCTCACAGTATGTAGAACGAGAGCACGGCCAGGAAGGCCAGTATGAACGAGACGGTCAGCAGGTTGGGCAGGCGGAACAGGCGCAGTTTGGCGATCGAGGATTCTATCAGAGCGATCGCAATTACCAGAAGCAGCACCTTGGCAATGAAGACCAGGATGCCGATGGCTAGCGCGCCCGCTTCCACGGAGGTGGCGATGCCCCAGGGCAGGAACGCGTTCCAGCCGATGGCCATGAAGAGCAGGAGCTTGGTCATGCTGGACCACTCCATTAGGGCCAGCTGCTTGCCCGAGTGCTCCAGCAGCATGCCCTCGTGGATCATGGTGAGCTCCAGATGGGATGCGGGGTTGTCGACCGGCACGCGGGCGTTCTCCGCTAGCGTGGCGATGAAGAAGGCGGCGAAGGCCAAGAACAGCGAGGGGCGGACGAAATCGGCGCCGGACGTGGCAAGCTCCTTCGATATCAGCCCGAGGTTGGTGGTACCGGTGAGCAAGGCGGTGGTGAATATCGCCAGCAGGATCGCTGGCTCGATGATCGAGGAGATCATCATCTCCCGGCTGGAGCCCATGCCTCCGAAGGTGCTGCCAGCGTCCATGGCCGCCAGCGCCATGAACAAGCGCGCCATGGCGAAGAGGTACACCACCACGATCAGATCGCCCAGGAAGCCCAGGGATTCCGTGATGAACACTGGGACCATGAGAGCGGCGATGACCATGGCCGCCATGCAAACGTAGGGGGCGATGGCGCTCACCCAGGACGCGTCCCTGGACGCCACCGAGTTCTTGCGGGACAGCTTGGCCAGGTCATAGTAGGGCTGCCAGATGGGCGGGCCGCGACGGCTCTGCATCCTTGCCTTGAGCTTGCGGATCAAGCCTGTGATTAGCGGGGCGAGGGCCAGGATGAACGCCGCCTGTATCATGGCGAAAAGAATATCGTTCATGGCCTCACCGGAAAACGAACAGCAGGAGCACCAGGGTGGCGAATATGTAAGCCATGTATCTCTGGATGCTACCGGTCTGCACGAAACTCATTCTTCTGGCCAGGTCGATCACGATCATCGACGCGGGGCGGTATAAGTAGATCTCGAAAATGGGCAGGACGGAGGTGCTGAAGCTCAATTTCCGATGGTACGGAGAGGTGCCAGATAGCACC
>Ga0315279_10000724_pt1 | contig 61034 bp, 46 predicted proteins | sample YL17G06_20_MG_FD_203694 | JGI IMG/M metagenome (GOLD analysis project Ga0315279, IMG submission 203694) | Sediment microbial communities from Yellowstone Lake, YNP, Wyoming, USA - YL17G06_20 | ecosystem: Environmental > Aquatic > Freshwater > Lake > Sediment | place: USA: Wyoming | collected...
CCCATTGGTCAAGCACCTAAATCGGCATAGCTCTGTCATTGGGGACAGTACACAGGGCATCGCGGAATTCCGCTTCTTCAGTTGAAAGAGATTGCCATGATTTACTTTTGCCCGTCTTGTTGGAACGAGATTAAGAACGAGGATGTGTGCCCCGAGTGTGGTGTGGATCTCAAGGAGCTGGCGCAAGAAGGTTACGAGGAGAAGTTGATTCGGGCCCTGCGGCACCCCGAGCCCACGGTTCCGGTTCGCGCGGCAACGATCCTTGGAGACCTACGTTCAAGAGCGGCCGTTGAGCCGCTGATCGAGATTGGTGTTTCCAGCGAGGACCTATACATCCAAGAAGCCGCCGTCGTGGCACTCGGGCGGATCGGAGATCCTCGAGCAGCACGGTGTCTGACTCGTCTCCGTCGAGGGGGCAGCCTTCGGGTAAGAAATGCGGCAGATCAAGCGCTGAGAATGTTGGAGAGGCAGTCCAATGATCTCCAAGGGTGATCAACGAAATCAGCCGATCGGCCCTCTCGCGAATGGTCAATCGGTCTTCGTTGACCGCGAAAGTGAAGCGGGCCGCCTCCGAGAGGCCATCCTCAAGCGCCAGAGTCTGGTGCTTTGTGGCCCCGCCGGAATCGGCAAGACAGCGCTGATGACGAAGGTTTGCAGCGAGCTTCCACAGGACGTGGCGCGTGCGACCCTCTGCCTCAGCAGCATCGATGGCCTCCGGTCGCTCCTGCGCGGGCTCCTCTGGAAACTTTACGCCGTCGGTGACCCGACCTTGCGCCGGCAGTTGCACACGGAAGGCGTTCGGCATGACACCTTCAAAGCTTGGCTGAATTCGCTCATCACAAGTCGGCTGAAGGGTGCTCTTTATCGGTCGATGGAGACGGGTCAGTATTGGGTGTTCCTCGACCACCTTCCCCCGCTGACTCACGCTGTAGCGAAAGTGATCCGAGAGCTAATGTGGATGCGAAATACCCCCGTTTACCTGGTGGTGCGCGGCTCCGGTACGGAGGAAGCCGGGCAGGCCGTCCATCTATATTGGGGTGAACGACAGCGGTTAGCCGTAGGCCCGCTCGCCGAGGTCGCGGCGCGCCAGCTCCTGGAATTCTGCGTTCCGCGATTCGGCTTGGCTCAAATGGAGCTCGACGACTTCCGCGAGGAAATCCTGGAGCTGAGCGGGCGTAATCCTGGAGTCATTGTCGCGATGTGCTCGCTCGCCTCGCAATCACGCTATCACTACGGGTCACGGATCAAAACGAAACTGCTGCACATCGACCACCTGATGAGCCTGCAAGGCTCGAATGTTGATGCGCAGAAGCGCGGACAGGGTAAGGGGACATGATGGACCAGACTTTACCAAAACAGCGCATGAACGCCGAGATGAGCACGGTGGGCCTCTCCCCCACGACGCCCACGGCCGAGGCGCGCAGAACGCTGCTTTCCCTGTTTGAGCAATTGGCCGCCGCCGGGCCTGAAGCTCTGACGGCCGCGGCCCGGCAGGAATTGTTGTCGCTCCATCGAAAATTTCGGGACAGCCACTTCTATCTGGTATTTCTCGGGCAGTTCAAACGGGGGAAAACCACCCTGCTCAATGGCTTCCTCGGCGCGGACGCGTTGCCGACCGGCGTGCTCCCTCTTACTTCGGTTGTCACCGTCGTGAAATACGGCGCACGCGCCTGTGCCAAAGTGCTCTTCGCCAGCGGCGCCACACAAGAGATTTCTACCCAACAACTCTCCGCCTACGTCACGGAAAAGGGGAACCCTCATAACCGGAGAAAAGTTTCCGAAGTCGAGGTCTTCTACCCGGCGGAGAGGCTGCGAGAGGGCCTTTGCCTCGTGGACACTCCGGGTATCGGCTCTCTGTTCGAGCACAATACGCAGGTCTCCTATCAATTCGTGCCTCGCGCCGATGCTGCAATCTTTGTCTTTTCCCCTGAGGCTCCCTTGAGTCAGATCGAACTGGACTTCCTGCATCACCTCCGTGCCCACGTTGCGAAAATCTTCTTCGTGCTGAACAAGGCCGATCAGGTGAGTGAGGCGGAGCGAACTGAAATCCTCGAGTTCGCTCAGCAAGCCATCCGCGCGCAGATGTCCGGTGGCGACCTGCGATTCTTCCCCGTCTCGGCACGGCAGGCACTCGTGGCGCAATCCACCCAGGATCAGCGCGCCTTCGAAGCAAGCCTGCTCCCGCGCTTCCTCCAGGCACTCGATCGATTCCTCTCGGCCCATGGGGGCGACCTCTTGATGCAGTCAACTTGCGCAGGACTACGCCGTATGGTTCGCGACCAGCTCCTGGGCCTGGAGCTCGAGCAACGTGCGCTTTCACTCAGTTCCGCAGAGCTGGAGGAAAAGATTCGCGTTATCGAGCAGGCCTGGCAGTCCCTCCTCCAGCGGCACCGCGAAATTGCCCCGATCCTGCGGGCCGAGGTGCGCGCACTGGAATCCAATCTGGAAAGGGCATTGAACGACTTTGCCCGAGGCGAGCAGCCCCGGCTGGTGACCCACCTGCAGCGCAGATTGAAGGACTACCGGGGCACTCCCAAGCGGCGCCTCGCAAGCCTGCTGGGAGAAGAACTGCGCGCGCAGATCGCCGAGATTCTGGAAGAATGGAAGATGCGGGAGGAACGGGTGGTCGCGCAGGCCTTCGAAGCGCTCACTTCCCGCTTTTCGCGCGAAGCTACCAGGACGGTGGAACAAATTCAGCAGGCCGCAGCCGAGCAGTTCGGATTCTCCTGGACGAGCTCGCCCCTGCCCGACCGCCTGACCACCCAGTCGGAATTCCGCATCAGAGTGGACGACCTGATGACCTGGGGGTTGGGTCAGTTTCCCTTCCTCCTGCCAAAGCCGCTTTTTTCGCGCTATCTGGAGGCGCGGGTCGAGCAGGCTTGCCTGGAGGAACTCTACCGGAACGCAGGCCGACTGAAGGTAGACCTGCGTGACCGCCTGGAAGAGAGTGTGAACGTCTATCTCCGCGCGCTTGACCGCCACGTGGAATCAGCCCGCGAATCCATTCTTGGTACACTCAGCCGTGCGGCTTGCTTGCGGGAAAGCGCAGAAGCCCGGACCCACCAGGCTATTCAGACTCAGTCGGTCCAGCTCGCGCTCCTCAAGACCCTCGATGAAGAACTCTCTGGGCTCCAGGGTGCACTGGGAAAGCGGACGGCGCCCTAGGACCGGAAGGGCAGGACGCTCATGGCTCTGGACGAACTTCATGCGCGACGGCTGGCCACGGTCGTGAGTGTTGTGGAAGGTGCGTTGGACCGGATGGAGCTCGTGTTGCGCTCTCTGGAGAATAGGCGTGGGGTTGACTCCTCCCACCTCACCGAGGGGCAAATCCGTCAGGCGCGAGACAAGATGGAGAGCCTCCGGCACCGGGTCAACGAGGCGCTCGAACGGTTTGCCGTCCGGCTGCACAAGCCCGAGCCAAAGCAAGTTCTGGCGGCGGAGCTCTCCACCCTCTGGGTGGTCCTGGAGAACGCACGCCCGGAGCGCATGAAAGGCTACGGCAGGAAGTTTACGCCCGCCGACAGGGCCGCCTGGGAGAACCTAATCCAGGAGCTCTTGCACGACTTGGAGCAAGTTCGTTGTGTCGTCCTCGCTGAGCGCACGCGCTCTCCTAAGGCCATCCGCCCTGAAGCTCCGGAAGGCAATCAACCGTAGGCCATTCGCATCCACCGCCTCACAACCCCCGGAGATGAATATCTCCGCCGCTGGTATGGAGCCTCAGGGTCTCCCCGCCCGCGCCCAGCGTGCCCTGAAGGCTGGAATGGTTGATGCGTCCGGTGACCTTCATGGGCAGGTCCGTCGTCAGCTCGCCGCCGGAGGCCGAAACATCCAAGCTCAAGTTCACCGCCGGGTCCAGCGCCACCTCGATTGACCCGCCGGAGGTTTCGATTTCGCCTCCGCGGGCGTTGCCTCGCGCGAAGGCCACCTCAACCTCTCCACCGGAGGTATGAGCTACCACATGCCCGCTCGCGCTATCGATGCGCACGTCACCTCCCGACGTTTCGACCTGCGCATCTCCCGTCACGTGCCGGAGCGTGATATCCCCGCCCGCGGTGCGGGCCTCCACATTACCGGTCAGGTCGGATAGCTTGACGTCTCCTCCCGAAGTGTGCAGGTCGAATTCCCCTTCCAGGCGCGAGGCGTGAAGGTCTCCGCCACCCGTCTTCATCTCCAGGCTTGTTCGTGTGGGGACCTGGACCTCAAAGCGCAGTTTGAAATCCTCAGGCGGAGCCGTCATGATCCGCTTGTGCGCTACGACGCGGGCCATTCCCGGCGCCTCCTCAAACCGGAAGTCGAAAAGACTTTCCAGATCGTCCCGGTTCGAGGTGATGACTACCCGGGCACCGGATTCCGGCGTTCCGGTGACCGTCGCGTCGCCTCCGCTCGCCTCAAGTACGAACTTGCCTCCGGGCTCGAGCTTCAAGCTTTTCTCGATGCGGGAGTCAGCACGAGCGACCCCGCCCAGGGTCAGCAGGACAATGGCAGAGTAAAACGTCAGGCGATGTTGCCAGTTCATCTTTATCCCTCCCGTGCTTTCGGAGCTGCCTGCCTCGAGGTTCGGCAGGGCCGTTCCCTTGGGGAAACTAATCTGCGAGCTTCAGAGTCTGTGTAATAACCCCGTTCGGAACAAGGTCCGCGGCTAAAGCCGCAAGAGTACTCATTGAAAACGCGTCGCTTACGGCACCCGCCCGCCATTAAGACCGGCGGAAACCCGTGCGCTATCGCAGGAGGTAAGCTCACACACACTCTCTCTTCAGGGCGGGACGGCTCCAGGAGCGGAAAATTCACAACGCTCGGATGTGGATAGAGCCCCCGCTGGTATGCAGTCTTAGCGCCTCTCCGCCCGAGCCGAGCGACCCGTGCAGGCTCGAGGTGGAAATCCTTCCCACGACGCGCACAGGCAAATCGCTGGTGACGGAACCTCCGGACGTAGAGGCATCGATGTCCAGGTTGGCGGAAGGATCCACCGCTACCTCGATTGACCCGCCGGAGCTTTCCACGTCTCCTCCGCGCGCGTTGCCCCGGCCGAAGTTCACACGCACCGACCCGCCGGACGTCTTGGCCTCGACGTAACCCGTCACGCGATCGACACGGATCGGCCCACCGCTGGTATGCGCCCGCAGCGATCCCTCGATCGAAGCCGCCTCGATGCTTCCCCCTGAGGTATCAATCCGGGCATCGCCGCTCACCTCGCGCAAATGAATCGACCCGCCGGAGGTGTGGGCGTCGAGGCTCCCACCGAGTCCCGAAACCTCAATCGAGCCCCCCGAAGTCTTCAGCTCAGAACCGTCGCGGAGGCCAAAAAGTTTGATGCTTCCGCCTCCAGTGCGAATTTCCGTGTGCGTTTCCGCAGGCACCTCAACCTCATAATGGAGCGAGACGTTCCGAGGCCAGCCGCCCCAGTGCCTCCGGCGACACGTGACGCGCGCCAGGCTCGCACCTTCTTCAAAACGGAAGTCGAACAACTCTTCGATGTCGTCGCGATTGGAGGTAATCACCACGCGGGCACCGGGAGCCGCGCCCCCGGTCACCGTCACGCCTCCCTGATCGGAGTCCAGCTCGAACCGGCCCTTGGGCTGGAGCTTCAGGCTCTTCTCAATTCGGGACTCCGCCAGGGCCGAACTTCCTAACGCCAGGATAGCAGCTCCGGCGAACAGCGGCAGCAGCCAACGCTTCTTCATGTTTTCCTCCCAAATTCCGGCTTACCCCAGGTGCAACGTTCAGGGAAATCAGTGCGGTCCTCCAAATGGCCCAACAATTAGACGCAGGCGAGGACTCTCGGTGAGCAGAGGTGTTGACGGCATAGCGGGGGCGCAAAGTCCGCGTGAAAACTCTCTTTCGGCACGTCGTTCGTAGAGGCGGTCCTCCCGCTGTCGCGGGACGGGACCGGCACCTAGGCCCGTCAGCCGACGGGCTTAATTTCGGCCCGACCTGTCGGGTTTGCCCCCGCGAACAGGGCCGCAACGCCAAGCCAGCCGAGTCTTCACATAGACTCCGCAGGCTGGTTTGAGCTCAGCGGTCGCTATAAACGTAGACCCCGCCCATCCGGACGCGCACCACAATGTCTTGATCGCCCGTGGGATTCCAAAAAGAAAGCCTGGGCGTGAAGCCGGCGTGGTCTTCCCCGTGCAAATCGCTTTGGACGTAACCCAGCCAGGTGCGGGCGCTAAGCAAACGCAGGCGATAGACCGAAGGAATGTTGATCTCTACGTCCCCATAGTTGACGTGGATCTGCTGGTGCCCGACGATGCCACGGACCCGGACGTCGCCATCGACACACTTGAGGATGAGGTTGGCATCGTAGGGCATGCGGATGCGGTAGTTGACGGAAAGCTTTGTGCCTCCACGGAACGGCCGCCACAAACGCCGCGGGGGATAAAGGGTCCGCACCCAGACCCGCTTGTCTCCGCCCTCGATTTGAATCTTGATCTCGTCATAAAGCGGTTGGGTCTTTGCCGCTGACTTGGCCTGCACCACCTTCTCCGCTTCGATTTCCAGGCGCGGCTCATCCCAACCTTCGACTTGCAGGTCACCCATGCGCGTGTCCACCGTGAGCGTTCCGTAAGAGAACATGCGCACGCGATAGTGGGAAACCCGGGTGAATTCCTCCGCCAGCAGGTAGCCACAGAGAGCACAGAGGACACAGAGGCAAGACACGACGACTCTCAAGCTGTCACGGACCTCTCCGCCCGGTCCGAGCTCTTCGGCACTCGCCGTGATCTCTGCGTGTCCGGTCGTTTTCACTCTGTCTTCTCGGCGGCCTCTGTGGCTTTGCGTCCTCTGCCCCGCAGGGTATCGTACTGCGTTGGCGTCCCGGAGACAACCTTGACGCCCGGGACGGTGTCAGGCGGTTGCGTAGCGTCCCTAAGAACTCTTACGGAAGCAGAGTGGTTGGAGTTCTTGGGAGCCGTGGCGAACCAAGCGCCGGCAACGAAACGGGATTGTACGAATACGGAACCAGGCCGTCGAACGGTCAGAGGGAGAATGGCTGCTCGATGTCGAGGCGAAACTCCGGAAGACGGATCGAACCGTTTTCAATCACTCAATCGCCAAATCACCAAATCACCCGATAGCTTCACTCGTAGCGCAGGGCCACGATGGGATCGAGGCGGGAAGCCTTTACGGCGGGCCACATGCCAAAAAAGAGGCCGACGCTCACCGCGACGATGAATCCAGCCGCCACCGACCACAGGGGAACGGTGGAGGGCAAGGAAGGCACGAACGTCCGGACCAGAAGGCTCAGGACGAATCCCGCCAGAATTCCCAGCGCGCCACCGGCGGCGGTGAGGGTCATGGCCTCGAGCAGGAATTGCCAGGTAATGTCGCTGCGGCGGGCGCCGACGGCCTTGCGCACGCCGATCTCGCGGGTGCGTTCGGTGACCGACACCAGCATGATGTTCATCACGCCAATGCCACCCACCAGCAGACCGATGGAGGAAAGGACCACTGTAACCAGGGCCACAGTGGCGATCATCTGGCGAAATTGGGTGATGAGGGATTCTGCCGTGGAAACACCGAAGTTGTCAGGCTCGGAGGGCTTGACGTGGCGGCGGCGCCGGAGCAGCGCGGTTATCTCGTCGATAGCCTGATTCAGCTTTCCAGGAGAGGCCAACACGCAAATGAAATTATCTCTGGCTTCGGGGTAGAGCTTCTTGTAGGACCAGTAGGGTATCAGGATGGCGTTGTCGTTCTGGTCGTTTCCGAGGAAGGACTTGAACTTGCCCAGGGTTCCGACGATTTCGAGGCTGTGGCCATCCACCTGGATCGTCTTGCCCACCGGGTCTTCGTGCTCGAAGAATCTCTGGACGACATTGGCGCCCACCACGGCCACGTTGCGCCGGTGCAGATCATCCATGTCGATGAAAAACCGGCCGTCCGCAAGCGAGGCATTGATCAAACGGAGATGGTCGGCAGTCACGCCCACGAGGAGAGCGTCCAGCATGTCCTGGCCCTTGTACTTGGCGGGCGAGGGGGGGAGGCCAAAGGGGCCAAGCTCGCGAAAGATCTCGACGGAGACGGCCTCGGCCGAGGCGCATTGTTCGCGAATGGCCATGGCATCCTCGAAACTGAGCGGTTTGCGCAGGCGTTCCTCGCGTGTCAGGCGGTGGGGAGTGCCCATCTGGAGTTTATAGATCCAAACACTCCGCGTCCCAAATTGCTCTGCGACGTCCACCAATTGCCTGTCCAGCCCGGCAATGATGGAGCTGACGGCAATCACCGTCGCCGTCCCGATCAGTACCCCCAGGACCGTCAGAAAGGCGCGGAATTTGTGCGTCCGCAGCGTGTCCAGGGCCAGCAGCAGGTTCTCGCGAATGTTTTGACCACGGCTCGCCATGGTTATTGCTCCGTGCGCAGGGCCTCAATCGGGTCCAGCTTGGCGGCCTTGCTGGCAGGATAGATTCCAAAAAACAGCCCCACGCCGGTCGAGAGCACCAGGCCAACTACGATGGCGCTCAATGGCACGGAAGAGGTGAAAAAGATATCCACGATCTTGCTGATCAGCAGGGCCAACAGCACCCCCAAAGCGCCGCCCACGCCCGCCATCACGGCGGATTCGATGACGAACTGCATCAGGATGTCGCGCCGCCGCGCGCCCAGGGACTTGCGGATGCCGATCTCGTGGGTGCGCTCGGTGACGCTGGCCAACATGATATTCATGATGACGATGCCCCCCACCACCATGAAGACCGCCACGATGCCGATGGTCACCGCAAAGATGCTGCCGGTCAACATCTGCCAGGCCGCCATCAGGGTGTCCGAAGTGTTGATGCCGAAGTTGTCGTCCTCCCGATAGGGGATATGGCGGCGGGCGCGCAGCAGGGCCCGGACCTCGTCCTCGAGCTCCATCATGTGCTGGGCATCCGGCGCCTGAACCGACACAAAAAGCTCGGGTCGCCCAACGAAAACCTTCCGAAACGTGGTCAAGGGGATCTGAACGAAATTATCCTGGCTCTGGCCGAAGGTGGAGCCCAGCCGCTCGGCAACGCCGACAACTCGATAGGGGAGGCCCTGGATCAACACTTCCTTGCCGAGGGGATCGGTGCTGGGGAAAAACTTATCTACCAAGTCCTGGCCAATGAAACAGACCGTTGCATCATGCGCATAATCCGAATCGGTGAAGTAGCGGCCAAACCCGACCTTCTGTTTGCCGATGTCAATCATGCTGGGTGTTACCCCAGTGAAGTCAACCTGATCGATTACGGCGCCCTTGTACCGCGCCTGGGGGCTGGGGGAAAGCTGTGTCGCGGCGCCGATATTCTTGTAGTCTTGCAGGTTCTCTTTCAGATATTCGAATTCTTCCAGCCGGAGGGGTCTGTTCCGCCGCCGGGCTTTGAGGAATTCCTCAAAGCCCTGCGCCCATTTGAACTGATGGACGATAAAGGTGTTGGTCCCGAGGTTGGCGATGTGGGTGGCGATGTAAAGGTTCATGCCGTTGACAACGGACATGACGACAATCAGCGTGGTGGTGGCAATCACCACGCCCAGCAGGGTGAGGGAGGAGCGGAGCTTGTGGGTACGCAGCGCCTCCAGGGCAATCCAAAATGCCTCGCGTGCCGTGGCCCACACTCCCGTCCCCGCGGCAGGCTTCCGGCCTGCACGGCCCACAAGTGCGCTAGCCTGGCTGATAACCGCCACTTTGCCTCCCTCCCATTTGCGGAGGTCTGCTCACCAGGGAGAATTACCCCTATCCCGAAGTCGACCTCGCCAGTGTCTCCACCGGGTCCAGGAGCCGAAGAAATATAATAGCTGCGACCAAAGCTGTTTAACCTCGGGATCGGGGTTTGCCCACCACAGAATTATAGCTTACAGAGAACGCTGTGCGGCGGGAGGAGAGCCCGCCGCGGCGGACTCCCGCGAGAGGGCCTAGGGCCGAACGGCGTTCGGCCAATTCTTGGTGAGCGCTCTGCGCTCCCGCGGGAGGGCAGCCTGCCCCGGCACTCTCGGGGAGCCCTCCCCTACTCGTAGCGCAGCGCCACGATGGGATCGAGGCGGGAAGCCTTCATAGCGGGCCACATGCCGAAAAAGAGCCCGATGCTCACGGAAACCAGGAAGCCTGCAAACACGGACCAGAGGGGAACCGTGGAAGGGAGACCGGGAACGAGGGTGTGGATGAGGAAGCTCAGGATGAACCCCGCAAGGACACCCAGCATGCCCCCCCCGGCGGTCAGGGTCATGGCCTCCAGGAGGAACTGCCAGGTGATGTCGCTGCGGCGCGCGCCGATGGCCTTGCGCACGCCGATTTCGCGGGTGCGCTCGGTGACGGAGACCAGCATGATGTTCATCACGCCGATGCCGCCCACCAGCAAGCCGATGGAGGAAATGACCACGGTGACCAGGACGATGGTTCCCATAATGTCGCGGAACTGGCCGATGATGGATTCGGCCGTGGCAACACCGAAGCTGTCGGGCTCCCAAGGCTTGACGTGTCGCCGTCGCCGGAGTACGCCGCTCACCTGATCGATAGCCTCATTCAACTTGCCCGGATAGGCCAAGGTCAAAATGATGTTTTCCTTTGCGAGCGGATAAAATTTCTTAAAGGTAAAGTAGGGAATGTAAACGAGGAGATTGTTCTGGTTCTCACCGAGAACTTCCTTCCGTTTGCCCAGCGTCCCGATGACTTCAAGGCTGTGGCCATCGACAAGGATGGATTTGCCGATGGGGTCTTCATGCTCAAAAAACCTTTGGACGATGTCCGCGCCGATGACGACCACATTGCGCCGGTGGACATTGTCGATGTCCGTAAGCAACCGGCCGTCGGCGAGCGTGGCATTGATCACCTGGAACCCCTCTGGTGTGATCCCGCGTAGACCGCCGTTCAGTATTTCCTGGGCTTTATACTTGATCGGGGGCGGAGGAGCGTCAAACCGAACGTATTCCGGCGCTGCGAGCCGGACCGCGGAGCACTCCTCACGGATCGCCCCCGCATCCTCGTAGGTCAGCGGCTTGCGCAGGCGCTCCTCGCGGGTAAATCGGAAGTGGATGCCAGGTTGAAACTTGTACACAAACAGCGTCTCACTGCCGAACTCCTCCATCAAATCGACCATCTGCTGGTCGAGCCCTTTGAACATTGACGCCACGCCGATGACCGTCGCCGTGCCGATCAGCACCCCCAGGACCGTCAGAAAGGCGCGGAATTTGTGCGTCCGCAGCGTGTCCAGGGCCAGCAGCAGGTTCTCGCGAATGTTTTGACCACGGCTCGCCATGGTTATTGCTCCGTGCGCAAGGCCTCAATCGGGTCCAGCCTGGCGGCCTTGCTGGCAGGATAGATTCCAAAAAACAGCCCCACCCCGGTCGAGAGCACCAGGCCAACGAAGATGGCGCTCAATGGCACGGATGAAGTGAAAAAGATATCCACGATCTTGCTGATCAGCAGGGCCAACAGCACCCCCAAAACGCCGCCCACGCCCGCCATCACGGCGGATTCGATGACGAACTGCATCAGGATGTCGCGCCGCCGCGCGCCCAGAGACTTGCGGATGCCGATTTCGTGGGTGCGCTCGGTAACGCTGGCCAGCATGATATTCATGATGACGATGCCGCCCACCACCATGAACACCGACACGATCCCGATGGTCACCGCAAAGATGGTGCCGGTGAGTTGGTGCCACACCTCCATGAGTGTTTCTGAGGCGTTGATGCCGAAGTTGTCGTCCTCCTTGTAGGGAAGATGCCGCCGGGCGCGCATCAGAGCCCGCACTTCATCCTCCAGCACCATCATCTGTTGCGTGTCCCAGGCCTGTACGCTTACGGCGAGTTCGGGTCGCGCCATGAAGACCTTGCGCAAAGTGGTCAGGGGGATTGACACGAAGTTGTCCGGGCTTGGCCCAAGGGTGGTGCCAATCTTGGCGGCCACGCCCACCACGCGGAAGGGGACGCCACGCACCAGGATTTCCTTGTCGAGAGGATCGATGTTGGAGAAGAACTTGTCCATCAAATCCCGGCCGATAAAACAAACCATCGCGCTGTGTTCGTACTCCGACTCGCTAAAGTACCGGCCGATCTCTACCTTCGTTTGCCCGATGTCAATCATGCTGGGCGTATTCCCTCCGATATTAACCTCATAGAGGGTAATGCCTTTGTAGCGGACGCCATTCTCTGATCCGCCGACCCCTGCGCTGCCGCCGATGTTCTTATAGTTCGGAACGTTGGCTTTCAGGAATTCGTAATCTTCGATGCGGATGGGTTTATTGCGCCGCTGCGCCTTCAGCCACTCCTCCCAGCCCTGTGCCCACTTGAACTGGTGGAGGATGAAAACATTGGTGCCCAAGTTGGCAATATGGTCGGCGATGTAAAGGTTCATGCCATTGACGATGGACATCACGACGATGAGCGTCGTGGTCGCAATCACCACACCCAGCAGGGTAAGGAAGGAGCGGAGCTTGTGGGTGCGCAGCGCCTCCAGAGCGATCCAGAACGCTTCGCGGGCCGTGGCCCACACTCCCGCCCCCGCCGCAGAGCCGGGAATCCGCGCCATCATGCGAGTGCCGTAACGGAGGTCTTGAAACAGCGTGCCCATCAAGCACCTCAAATTGGGCCACCAGTTCGGTGAGTGATTTAGCGATTGAGTGATTGAGCGATTGAAAACCGCGGAGATTCTTGGCGCTCATTCAATCGCACAATCACGCAATCACCCGATCACCCGATAGCTTCACTCGTAGCGCAGCGCCACAATGGGATCGAGGCGGGAAGCCTTTACGGCAGGCCACATGCCGAAAAACAGGCCGACGCTCACTGCGACGATGAATCCAGCCGCCACCGACCAGAGAGGAACACTGGACGGAAGGCTGGGGAGGAAAGTTCGAATGAGGAGACTTACCAGGCAACCCACGAGTATTCCCAGGACCCCGCCCGCGCCGGTCAGGGTCATGGCCTCCAGGAGGAACTGCCAGGTGATATCGCTGCGGCGCGCGCCGATGGCCTTGCGCACGCCGATTTCGCGGGTGCGCTCGGTGACGGAGACCAGCATGATGTTCATCACGCCGATGCCCCCCACCAGCAACCCGATGGAGGAAATCACTACGGTGACCAGAACTACCGTGCTCATGATGTCCCGGAATTGCTGGATGAATTGTTCGGTGGTGGAAATGCCGAAGTTGTTGGGCTCGGACGGCCTCACGTGCCTGCGATGGCGAAGTACAGCGGCTGCTTCCTCCTTGGCCTGCTCCAACCGCCCTTGGAAGGCCATCGCCAGAATGAAGTTCTCCTTTTCGTTTGGATAGAGCTTCCGGAAGGTGAGGTAAGGGGTTTTCACGACGCGGTCCGTGCCGGTGTCACCCGGAAAGGCCTTCCGCGGGGCAATCGTTCCAATAACCTCAAAGTTGCTCCCCCCAAGGCTGAGACTCTTGCCGATGGGGTCTTCGTGCTCGAAGAATCTCTTGACGATGTCGGCGCCGATCACGGCCACGTCGCGGCGATGCAGGTTGTCGATATCCGTAAAGAACCTCCCGTCGCCCAAGTTATCGTTGACGATCGCGAAATCATCGGGCGTGGCCCCGTAAAACTGGTAGTCCACGATTTCCATGCCCTTGTACTTCAGGCTGGGCGGGTTTCCCGACCAGAGAAACTGCTCGACCGCGACCTTCTCGATGGACGGGCATTCGTCCCGGATGGCTATGGCATCGTCGAGAGTGAGCGGCTTGCGGAGCCGCACCTCACGTGAAATGTTGCCAAAGTGAATGCCGGGCTCCCATTTGAAAATGAACAGGGTTCGGGTGCCGAACTCTCGGGCGGCGTCGGCAACCTGTTGATCCAACCCAGCGAAAATGGAGGCGACGGCAATCACCGTGGTCGTGCCAATCAGCACTCCCAGGATGGTGAGGAAGGAGCGGAACTTGTGGGTCCGGAGCGTGTCCAGCGCCAGGAGTAGATTTTCCCGAACGTACTGCCGGTGGATGACCATGCTCAGGCCTCCGTCCGCAGGGCTTCGATCGGGTCGAGCTTCGCCGCCTTGCTGGCAGGATAGATTCCAAAAAACAGGCCCACAGCCATCGAGAGCACCAGGCCGACTACGACGGCGCTCAAAGGCACGGAAGAGGTGAAAAATACATCCACGATTTTGCTGATCAGCAGAGCCAACAGCACCCCCGCAGCGCCGCCCACGCCCGCCATCACGGCGGATTCGATGACGAACTGCATCAGGATGTCGCGCCGCCGCGCGCCCAGGGACTTGCGGATGCCGATCTCGTGGGTGCGCTCGGTGACGCTGGCCAGCATGATGTTCATGATGACGATGCCGCCCACCACCATGAACACCGACACGATCCCGATGGTCACCGCAAAGATGGCTCCGGTGAGTTGGTGCCACATGTTCATGATCGTGTCCGAGGCGTTGATACCGAAATCGTCGTCGTCCTTATAGGGCAAGTGGTGCCGGGCGCGCATCAGAGCGCGCACCTCGTCTTCGAGCGCTACCATTTGCAGGGCGTTCCACGCTTGGATGGAAATGTTCATGCGCGGCCGCGCGATAAAATGCTTCTTGAAGGTCGTCAGCGGAATGAGGGCGAAGTTGTCCTGGCTTTGCCCGAAGGTGGCGCCAATGCGCCGCGCGACGCCGACCACCCGGAAGGGCAGGCCACTGATGGTGATGACCTTGTCGATCGGGTCCACCGTGGGGAAGAACTCGTTCACGAGGTCCTGGCCGATGAAGCAGACCATCGCACTGTGGGTGTAGTCGCTGTCCGAGATGAAGCGGCCGGATTCGACCTGCTCCTGCCCAATATCGATCATGCTCGGGGTTTGGCCTCGCACGCGCACGTCGTAAATAGTATGACTCTGGTAACGCACTGTGGGCCGCGGCCAGAGCCAGGAAACCGCTCCGATGTTCTTGTACCCGGATAGGGTTTGCTTCAAGTAATCGTAATCCTCGAGGCGGATCGGCTTGTTTCGGCGTTGCATTTTCAGCCATTCTTCGTCGCTGGACGTCCATTTGAACTGGTCGAGGATGAAGACGTTGGCCCCCAGGTTCGCAAAGTGCTCGGCGATGTAAAGGTTCATGCCGTTGACGATGGACATCACGACGATGAGCGTGGTGGTGGCAATCACCACACCCAGCAGGGTGAGGAAGGAGCGGAGCTTGTGGGTGCGCAGCGCCTCCAGGGCAATCCAGAACGCTTCCCGCGCCATGACCCACGCCCCCGACCCCGCGCTGGGCTTCCGGCCTGCACGGCCCACCCGTGCGCCAGCCTGGCTGATAACCGCCACTTTACCTCCCTCCCGTTCGCAGAGGTCTGCTCCCCGGGGAGATTACCCCGATCCCGAAGTCGAGCTCGCCGGTGTCTTCAGCCCGTGCCGGGGGCCAAGAAATGTATATAGCTGCGGCCAAAGCTGTTTAACCTCGGGACCGGAGTTCACACCCTAGAGAACTATAGCTCACAGAGAACGCTCCCGATCGAGATCGAGGCCGCCCCGCGCGGCAGCCCCTATTCGTAGTGCAGCGCCACGATGGGATCGAGGCGGGAAGCCTTCATGGCGGGCCACATGCCGAAAAAGAGCCCGATGCTCACGGAAACCAGGAAGCCGGCAAACACGGACCAGAGGGGGACCGCGGAAGGGAGACCGGGAACAAAGGTGTGGATGAGGAAGCTCAGGATGAACCCCGCAAGGACGCCCAGCATGCCCCCCGCGCCGGTCAGGGTCATGGCCTCCAGGAGGAACTGCCAGGTGATGTCGCTGCGGCGCGCGCCGATGGCCTTGCGCACACCGATTTCGCGGGTCCGCTCGGTGACGGAGACCAGCATGATGTTCATCACGCCGATGCCGCCCACCAGCAAGCCGATGGAGGAAATGACCACCGTGACCAGAACGATGGTTCCCATGATGTCTCTAAACTGATTGATTAATGACTGGGCGGTTGCAATGCCGAAGCTGTCGGGGTCAGTCGGTTTGTCCTTCCGCAGGCGGCGCAGCAGGGCAGTCACCTCGTCGATCGCCTGGTTCATCTTGCCGGGCGCACAGAGCGCGGTGATGAAATTCTCCTTGGCGTCCGGGTAGAGTTTCCGATAGGTCCAGTAAGGGATATAGACGACGCGGTCGTTCCCGTTGTCGCCGAGGAACTGCTTGCGCTTCTCGAGCGTACCGATCACCTCGAACGCGTGGCCGTCCACGTTGATGACCTTGCCGATGGGGTCTTGGCTCTCGAAGAGCCTTTGGGAAACGTCCGCACCGATGACCGCGACATCGCGGCGGTGCAGATCATCGATCTCGGCGAACAGGCGCCCGTCCTTGAGCTCAACATTCAGGTTGCGGAAATGATCCGCCGTCGCGCCGCTGAAGTTGGTGTCGAGCATCTCCTGGCCCTTGTATTTGGCTGGCACGGCGGGGCCCCAGCGGAAGATTTCGACGGAGACCGACTCGACGGAGGGGCACTGTTCCTTGAGGGCCATGGCTTGCTCATAGGTGAGCGGCTTGCGCATGCGCTCCTCGCGCGTAAGGGTGAAGTGGATGCCGGGGTCGAACTTGTAAATGAACAGGGAGCGCGTGCCGAAGCCTTCCGCCGCCTCGACCATCTGCTGGTCCAGCCCCTTGAAGATTGACGCCACGCCGATCACCGTCGCCGTGCCGATCAGTACCCCCAGGATCGTCAGAAAGGCGCGGAATTTGTGCGTCCGCAGCGTGTCCAAGGCCAGCAGCAGGTTCTCGCGAATGTTTTGACCACGGGTCGCCATGGTTATTGCTCCGTGCGCAAGGCCTCAATCGGGTCCAGCTTGGCAGCCTTGCTGGCGGGATAGATTCCAAAAAACAGCCCCACAGCCATCGAGAGCGCCAGGCCAACTACGACAGCGCTCAAAGGCACGGAAGAAGTGAAAAACATATCCACGATCTTGCTGATCAGCAGGGCCAACAGCACCCCCAAAGCGCCGCCCACGCCCGCCATCATGGCGGATTCGATGACAAACTGCATCAGGATGTCGCGCCGCCGCGCGCCCAGGGACTTGCGGATGCCGATCTCGTGGGTGCGCTCGGTGACGCTGGCCAACATGATATTCATGATGACGATGCCGCCCACCACCATGAATACCGACACGATGCCGATGGTAACCGCGAAGATAGCGCCAGTGAGCCGGTGCCAGGTGTCCATAAGTGTTTCCGAGGCGTTGATGCCGAAGTTATTGTCCTCCCGATAGGGGACGTGGCGGCGGGCACGCATCAGAGCGGTGACGGCATCTTCGAGCATGGGCATCTGCTGCTCATTCCACGCCTGCACACTCACCGCGAGAGAGGGCCTGGCCATGAAAACCTTGCGGAAAGTGGAAAGGGGGATCTGGACGAAGTTATCCTGGCTCTGGCCGAAGGTCTTGCCGATTCTCACCGCCACACCGACGACCCGGAAGGGCACGCCGTTGACCTGGATTTCCTTGTCGAGGGGGTCAACGGAGGGGAAGAACTTATCCACCAAGTCCTGCCCGATGAAGCAGACCATCGCATCGTGGTCATAGTCGGAGGGAGTGAAGAAGCGCCCCTGCTCCACCTTGGCCTGACCGATGTCGATCATATTGGGGGAGTCGCCGCTGATCTCGACCTCGTAAACGGTCTGGGACTTATAGCGCACGTTGTTGTTTCGGCCGCCCAGGTAGGCCTCCGCGCCGACATTCTTGTACCCCCCCAGGTTTTCTTTAAGGAATTCGTAATCTTCGATGCGGATGGGCTTGTTGCGGCGGCGGGCCTTCAGCCAGGCTTCATAGCCTTGCGCCCACTTATACTGGTGGAGGATGAAGGTGTTCGCCCCCAGGTTGGCGATGTGGTCCGCGATGTAGAGATTCATGCCGTTGACGATGGACATCACGACGATGAGCGTCGTAGTGGCAATCACCACGCCCAGCAAGGTGAGGAAGGACCGGAGCTTGTGGGTGCGCAGCGCCTCCAGGGCAATCCAGAACGCTTCCCGCGCCATGACCCACGCCCCTACGCCCCTGGCGCGCCGGCCTTTGAGCCTTTGCAGCAATGCCTTGATTTGGCTGAGGGTCGCCACGAAGTCTCCGCGTGCTCCGGCGCTACGCCCCGCTCGCCCTACTTCACGCGCTCGTCCCGCTCAATCTTGCCATCGCGCAAGTGGATGATGCGATGGGCGTGGGCAGCGATGTCATGCTCGTGCGTCACCAGGACGATGGTGTTCCCGGCCTGGTTGAGCCGCTCGAACACATTCATGATTTCTTCGCCGGTCGCCGAGTCCAGGTTCCCGGTGGGTTCGTCGGCAAGGATGATGGAGGGGTCGTTGACCAGGGCGCGGGCGATGGCCACGCGCTGGCGCTGCCCGCCGGAGAGTTCGTTGGGCCGGTGGTGCATCCGGTCCACGAGGTCGACCTTGCGCAGGGCCTCTTGCGCCCTTTCCTGCCGCTCTTTCACCGGGGTGCCGTTGTAAATGAGGGGCAGTTCCACGTTATGCAGGGCGGTGGCACGAGACAGGAGGTTGAAGGTCTGAAAGACAAAGCCAATTTCCTTGTTGCGAATGTAGGCCAGCTCGTCGTCCGAAAGCTCGCTCACCAGCCGGCCGTTCAGCCAATACTTGCCCCGCGTGGCAGTATCCAGGCAGCCGATGAGGTTCATCAGCGTGGACTTGCCGGAACCGGAAGGCCCCATGATGGCCACGTACTCCCCACGCTCAATTTCAAACGACACCCCGCAGAGGGCCTGGACGGCGATGGCTTCCCCCATCTCGTAGGTCTTCCAGAGGTCTTCCGTGCGAATCATCACGCCATCCCGGAGCGGGACGCTTTCCTGCATCGAAGATGAAGCCAGTTGTGTTCCCATCGTCGTTGGTCTTTTCCTCGTGTCCGCCTAAAGGCGGCCGCTACGTCAGGTCGGGCCGGTTCTCACACACACGCGCTACGCCCAACCCCTTGGACGGCTACGTGGCAGGCTGGTTAGCCTTGAGGCCGCTGTTGTCCACCTTCACCTTGGTTTGGTTCTTCAGCGTGCGCAGCACGCTGAAACTGCCCGTGACAATTTCCTCGCTGGGCTTCACCCCGCCCAGCACCTCCGCATCTGTAGTGCCCATGATGCCGGTTTCCACCGCGGTGAAGACCGCCTTGCCGCCCCGCACGACAAACACTCCCTGAATTTCCTCCTTGCCCTTGTCCTTGCTTTCCTTAGCGGCGGCGCTGGCGACGTTCGGCTTGGGGGCAGCTGCCTGCGCCTTCCCTTTGGAACTCTTCTGGACTTCCTCCAGTTCCTTCTTCATGCGGATGGTCAAGGCCTGGATCGGAACCGTGACCGCGTCCTTCCGCGTCGCGGTGGTGATTTTGGCGGAGGTGGAAAGGCCCGGACGCATCCCCGGCGGCGGGCTGTCCAGAGTGACTACGACTTTGAAGTCCTTAGCTTCCTCGGTGCTGGCTCCGGTCTGGCCGCTGGTCACCCCCGAGGTGCGCCCGATGGCGGCCTGCCCGATTTCCGTGACCTTGCCCTTGAAAGTCTTGCTGGGAACGGCATCAACGGTCACTTCTGCGGGTTGGCCGAGCTTCACATTCACGATATCAGTCTCATCCACCTTCACTACAGCCGTAATCACCGCAAGGTCGGACACTTGGTAGAGCACGCTCCCGGCAGAGTTCTGGATACCGGGCACCACGTTCTCTCCCAGGTGGACGGGCAGGGAAGTGATGATGCCGTCCATGGGTGAAGTGTAGATGGTTTTGTTGCGAACGTCGGTGGCGTGCACGAGTTGTGCTCGCATCTGGGCCACCCGGGCCTTCGTCATGTCGCGGTTGTAAGTGGCCTGCTGCAGTTGCGCCTGGGCCTGCGCCACGCGCGCCTCCTGCCCTTGGACATTGGCTTGGGCCACCTTGTAATCGTTCTGCCGTTGGTCGAAGACCGACTGGGCAATGAGGTTGCCCTCCAGAAGTTCTTTGCCACGGTTGAAGTCCTCTTTGGCGCGGGCGAAATTAGCCTGCGCCGTCTGCACATCGGCCTGAGCGGTCTTCAGCGCTGCCGCCGTGGACTGTACGGCCGCCTGGGCAGCGTCCACGCTCGCCGCCTCGGTGTTCACGGCCGCCTGCCCCGCCTCCACGTCCGCCTCTTGCTGCACTGATTCGGTCTTCATCAGCAATTGGCCTTTCTTCACCACATCGCCTTCCTTAACGTAGAGTTCTGTAATCTTCCCGTAGGAATTCGCATTGACGTTGGCGTAGTTCGCAGTCGGCGGCTTGACCTCGCCCGAGGCGGTGACGATCGACGACAAGTCCTCCCGCATCACTTTGCCGGTCTGCACCTTGACCGCCCCGCTGCGGCCCCAGACGATGCCGCCCACCACCAGTCCCACCAATGCCGTGGCAGCCACGCTCAGGAGCACAATTTTTTTCCAGCGTTTCTTGCCATTCCCTTTGCGCGGTGGAGATGGACCCCGCACAGCTTCTTCCTCGACTTCGGGAAAAGTTACTTTCCCCAGCCCCGTCTTTTGTGTCACAGAGTTTTCTGCTGCCGTCGGCACGGGCATCGAATCCTCCTTCGCGGCGCAGAGCGCCTGGTGCTCGCCCCTCCGGAGCCGACGCCTCACCGCCTCCAGCGGGCACTCCTTTCAGATTCTACTAGCTGATACGCTCCTCGGTCCTCAAAAGTTTCCAAAGAGGTCGGGGACCACGAGGGAAGAGACGAAGGGAAGCATTGCGTAGCTATCCCGACCTGCTCTCGATTCGCCCACCACGCCACCCGGCGAGCGCATGGATAAGTCCGAAGCCAGCCTTCCCTAATCTGCCTTTATAACCACACCCCTTCCAGGAGCAGACAGTTCTATTCTATCGTTTTTTGGCGTCTTGAAAAACCCCCTTCTGGCGCTCGGATGGCCGCAACCTGGAAGCCCTAGCCACCCTGGTCTATCTTGGTGTCTTGCGGCCCATGCCAGGGACGTTGAGAGGAAAAGGGATAGGTTCGATGGCGAGCTCCCCGCCGAGCAACGCGAGGCCACCCCTTGAATCGCACGCGCATCTGAGCGTAGTGTCAGCGGAGGGGTTGGCTTTTGGAGTTTTCCTACGGAGGTGAAAGGCTTGACTTTTCATCCTGGCAAAAATAGAATCGGTTCGTCGAGGCGACGCGCAAAGGGGGGAGGTTTGTCTGGGGTGGGTAGTCCTACGTATTTTCGAAGGCGCTGGTTCATCCGGGTAGCGCGGTGGATCGTTGCCGCAGCCATCGCCAGCCTTCTTCTTCCTGCCGCCCAAGCCTCACAATCCGACCAGAAGCTCAGCAAACAGGAGCGGCGCCGCCAGAAGGCCATCCAGAAAGAAATGGAGAGCCCGTACAAGAAGTGGCTCGAGGAAGAAGTCCCTTACATCATCACCGCTGAAGAACGGGCTGCCTTCAAGAAACTGAGCACCGACGACGAGCGCGAGCAGTTCATCGAGCTGTTCTGGGAACGCCGCAATCCTAGTCCGGGCAGCCCCGAAAACGAGTTCAAAGAGGAGTACTACCGCCGCATTGCGTATTCGAATGAGCACTATGCGTCCGGGCTCCCCGGATGGAAGACGGATCGCGGTCGTATTTACATCATCTATGGCCCGCCGGACGAAGTTGATTCGCACCCAAGCGGCGGCGCTTACAATGCTACCCCCAACGAAACTCCTTACTCGGGCCCCGGCAGCGGCGAGATGACAACCTTTCCCTTCGAGCGTTGGCGATATCGTTATATTGAAGGGATCGGGACCAACATCGAGCTCGAATTCGTTGATCCCACGATGACCGGTGAGTTTCACCTGACGATGAACCCTTGCGAAAAGGACGCCATGGCGCAGACGCCTAACGACATGAGCGGCTGCCAAGGCGGGGTTGCCATCGGACCTATGTGGAATCCGAACATGGTGATCAACCCGAATGGCCGGCAGGGGACGGCGGGGCAGTCGCAGTCGGGCGACATGGTAATGAATACAATGATGGGAGAGGAGATGAACGAATTTAATCGCCTCGATCTCTATGCCAAGATCTTCAGACCCCCGGCGATTAAGTTCAAGGACATGCAGGCCGTGGTAACTTCCCGGCTTTCCGCGCAGCTTTTGCCTTTCGATGTCCGCACGGACTTCATCCGCGTGACCGAGGAAACCGTGCTGACGCCGGTGACCCTCCAGATTGCCAACCGCGACCTGGAATTTCAGAACAAGGACGGGGTGATGCATGCCGTCCTGGATATTTTCGGTCAGGTCACAAGCCTCAGCGGAAGGATCGTGAGCACCTTTGAGAAGAGTCTGGTGGTGGACGTTCCGGAGCGCGAGTTCCAGCGCTACGTGGATCGGCGGTCCGTCTATCAGGAGGCCCTCCCCTTACGTCCCGGGCGCTACAAGCTGACTCTGGTCTTGAAGGACGATATCAACGGACACATGGGGTCGATGGAGTTGGGTATCGTCGTCCCCAGGTTCGAGGAAGACAAGTTGGCCAGCAGTTCGCTGATTCTGGCCGACCTCATCCAGCCGCTCCCGACCAACCAAGTGGGTTCAGGACCATTCGTGATTGGCGGCACCAAGGTTCGTCCCAGCGTGAAGCAATCTTTCACGCATGACCAGAAGTTGGGCATCTACATGCAGATCTATAATTTGGGGCTGGACACCACCACGCATAAGCCATCCGTGGACGTCCAGTACGAAATCCTGAAGGATGGCAAAGCCATTCTCGACCAGCCGGAGGACGTGGCGAGTCTGAAGAGCGCTTCGCAGCAATTCACCATTCAGAAGACCTTGCCTCTAGGTTCGCTGGCCCCCGGCAAGTACACGGTGCAGATCAAGGTAACGGACAACATCAAGAAACAAAGCGTTTCGCCTTCAGCTTCTTTTGAGATACACTAGGCTAGGGTATGCTCTTCCGGGGTCGGGCGGCGGCTCACGGGAGAGGCAGACGGGACATATGGTTCCTACGTATCCTGGAAGACGGCTTGTGGCGATTTTGCTCGCCGGCGGTCTCATCCTCGCTTGTCTGCAATCTGCCCGCGGCGCCGGGGCAAAGTACGGCCGCTTGACGGGCGTCGTCGCCGATCCCCAGGGCGATCCTCTCCTGGGGGCCAACGTCCTGGTGACGGGGCCCGTGCCTCTGCCCTCCGCCTCGACCGAGACAGGAGGCACGCTGGAGCGCGTGATCACCGATGCCCAGGGCAAGTTCGCTGTCGAGCACCTTTTGCCGGGTTGGTACTCGCTCCAGGTAACCTCACCGACGCGGGTGCCGGCGCTACGAAACGGGGTCCGAGTCGAGGCAGGGCAAACCTCCACGGAGAGGTTTGTCTTAGCTGATATCTTTGCGCCTCTGCGCATCCAATTATCCAAGAGCACCCCCTCCTTCTGGGGCGACGACTGGAAGTGGGTGCTGCGGACTTCCGCGGCCACCCGCCCCATCCTGCGTTACCAGCAGGAAGTTGCCCACGCTGCTCCCAAACCGTCGCGGGGACCGAGCCAGCGGCTGATTGGCATGGTACCGGGTGCGGCGCGCCGTGACCCGCTGCCTGGCGACCCGGGCCTGGGCAGTGTAATGGCCTATCTGCGTCCGCTCTCGGACGACTCCGACCTGCTCATCGTGGGCTCGATGAACGCCAATGGCGTTCAGGCTTCCTCTGTGGCCACCGCCCTCCGTAAGAATATGGTTCGGGGTGACCCGCAGGAGTTGAGTCTGGTCGTCCATCAGTTGAGTCTTTCAGGCGGGGTGCCCATGCCTTTGGGCAACTCGCAAAATCCCCTGGCGCACGCCGAGGGAGCAGTGGTGAGTTACACCCGAACCCGCCGCCTTTCCCCCGGTGTCACCCTGACGGCGGGAATGGAGGTGAACCGCCTGAATGCCGTGCGGACTGCCATGACGGTCCAGCCCAACATGAAGCTGGAATACCAGGTGAACGCGGGAACGGTGGTGGCCATTCAGTACGGCACCGGGCGGCCTGACAGCTTCGACACCTTGCTAGAGCGCGTCGGAATGCTCAATTCCTTCCCGCGTGTCACCTTGAGGGACTATCACCCCCGGCTCGAGCAACTGAACCATGCCGAAGTCTCTCTTCATCGCCGACTAAGCAAGGCCGCGCGCGTTGAACTTGCGGCTTATCATGACGCTCTCCACAATGCCGCGGTGTGGGGAGCGGGTCACGTCAGTGGCGCGGATTGGCTGGCGGGCGACCTACTACCCTATCCCGCTTCGATGTACGGGGTGATCCTAAACGCCGGAGACTACCAGGCAGCTGGATTCCGAGCCGCTTACTCCCAGGATTTGGGCAAGCATATCCAGGCTGTCGTGGCTTATTCTTTGGGGGATGCGCTCACCGCGCGTGGCGCGGCCAACTCCGGCTCGGTAGTTGGGCTCCAGGACCTGCTGCGCGCTGCGCTGACCGCTTCCCTAGCGGGCAAGGTCTCAGTGCTCACACCGGTCACGCATACTCAACTGACCACCTCGTATGAGTGGGTGCCACAGGGTCGCGTGACTTTCGTGGATCCGTACGGACAAGCTAACCTGCAACTCCAACCTTACCTCGGTATTCAAATTCGCCAACCTCTCCCCACCCTTGCTTTCTTCCCTGCGCGAATCGAAGCCCTGGCGGATTGCCGAAACCTGCTGGCTCAGGGCTACGTTCCTGTGGCTCGGCCTGGAGAGAAAGGTGTGCTCCTAAGTTCGGCTTATCGTTCCTTCCGCGGTGGGTTCTCAGTGCAGTTTTAGGTTTGGGACACTTCAGGCTCGCTACCCAGGCCATCCGCGCAGCCTCTCGACGCATTGTCGGATGTGCTGGGGAAGCCGCGCGACATTGTGGTAAACTGCTGGCAATACAAAAAACTGGAGGTTATATACAGAATTTTGTAGTATTTCGTCCCGGTTTGACATAGCTGTACTATCTTTATGTAAACACAGCGGTTATAATCGCACTACGAGGCCCTCGCTGGAAGCCAACTTGCTTCATCGTAAGACAGTCATTCAGGAGGGTGGCAGCTTCGCGCCCAGTAACTCGATGACCAGGATCCCTCCGTTCCGACTCACTGCCGTCTCTCTGGCTCTCCTGAGCTTGACGCTTCTGGTGTTTGGGCTCATCAACTTTCAACAGCGCAGCCGCTACCAGCTTCCTGATGACGGTGTGTCCTGGGTGGAATCGTCGGGCGGCGTGACGGCGTGGATCGTCGCCCGCGATGGGCCGGCAAGCCGGGCGGGCATCCGTGAGGGCGACGGGCTCCTAGCCATCAACGGCAGCCCCGTTAAACACGCCAATGACGCTCCCCGGGAGGCCTTTCGAGCTGGTGTGTGGTCGGAGGCGACCTATGACGTCGTCCGCGACGGCGTGAAGTTTCAGACCACGCTGGTGCTCGTCCCGCAGGCCACTTCCACCTCCTTACGCCACTACTTGGAGCTGGTGGGGCTGCTTTATTTGCTTATTGGCACCTTCCTCCTTTTCCGCCGCTGGGCCACGCCTACGTTTTTGCATTTTTATGTCTTTTGCCTGGCTTCCTTTGTCCTCTACACGTTCTCTTACACGGGGAAACTGAACCTGTTTGATTGGACTATCTACTGGCTCGACGTTGCCGCACTTCTGCTCCAACCCGCCCTTTTTCTGCACTTCTGCTTGAACTTTCCGGAACGGCTGGCTGTTTTCCGCGAACGCCGTCACGTGGTTCCCCTTCTCTATCTGCCCCCGGCCGTTCTGGGACTCTTCCATGTTCTCGCGGCTGCTGGGGTCCTGGTGTTCCCACTGCCGCTTCTGCAAGTCCGCTGGGTGCTGGACCGGCTGGAATTGTTTTATCTGGCGGCGTACTTCCTGATGGGGGCTGGTGCGCTTCAATACGCCTATGGCCGAGTCAGGGTCCCTCTGCTGAAGCAGCAGCTAAAGTGGGTGACGCGGGGCACTTGGCTGGCGGTTGCGCCTTTTGCGCTCCTTTATGGGCTGCCCTACGCCCTGGGTTTTGTCCCCAACGCGTGGATGAACGCGTCGGCACTCTCGCTGGTTTTCCTTCCCCTCACCTTTGGATATGCCATCGTGCGTTACCGGCTGATGGACGTGGACATCATTTTCCGCCGGGGCATCGCCTACACGCTGGCTACGGCAAGTATTGTGGGCTTGTACTTCGGCCTTATTGCCTTGTTCGCAGATTTATTCCGCACCACCCTCCCCATCGGCCGGAGCGGCTGGATCCTGGCCATTATCATTACGGCTATCCTCTTCCAGCCGCTGGTCAACTGGATCCAGGTGCGTTTGGATCGCTTTTTCAACCCCGAGCGGTATGACTACCGCCTTACCCTCCTGAAGTTTGCTGGCGAACTCACCTCCGAGCTGCATGTGGGCCGCCTCCTGGACCAGGTCACCGAGCGGCTGGCCGAGACCCTGGGTGTGGACCACTTGGCAATCCTCTTGACCTCCGAGTCGAACGGTTTCCATTTGGTTAAGTCCCGAGGGCTCGACTATTCCGGCTCTCTGGATTTGAGTTATCTCGACCCGGATGGCCCTGAGTTCCGCAACGGGTACCTCTTCTTTGACAGCGTGAAGCGCCCCTTCGGCTTTTCGCCTGCGGCGCAGAGAACTATCGAACAATTGGACCTACATTATTACCTGCCCTTCAAAGTGAAGGAACGCACGCTCGGCTATTTGGGCCTGGGGAAGACGCGGGACGGAGATTACCTCTCGAGCGAAGACATTGACCTCCTCCAGACCATCGCTGGCTACGTCTCCATTGCCCTGGAAAACGCTCGTCTGTACGAATCGCTGGAACGAAAGGCGCTCGAATACCAGACGCTGAAGGATTTCAGTGAGAATATCATTGAGTCCATCAACGCTGGCGTGCTGGCCTGCAACCTGGAAGGGAGAGTGGAGTCCTGGAACTCCGCCATGGAGAAACTGTACGGACTGAGGCGATCGGCAGTCGTGGGGAAGAGGCTGGACGCTGTCTTTCCGCCGGAATTGCTGACGGAACTGCCCCAAATCTCCGAGGCCCGCCGCACGCTGAACCTGTACAAGTTCGGCTTGGAGACTCCGGGAGGACAGCGGCTGATTGTGAACCTCTCCACCGGGCCTTTGGTCAGCAAGGATGACCAGGTGCTAGGCCGGCTCCTCATCTTGACCGACATTACCGAGCGCGTCAGTCTGGAAGACCAGTTGGTTCAGGCGGAAAAACTCTCCTCGATCGGTTTGTTGGCGGCGGGCGTGGCTCATGAGGTGAATACGCCCCTGGCGGTCATTACCTCCCAGGCCCAAATGCTCCTCAGGCAAATACCTTCCGATGATGCCCGTGCCCGCACGCTCGACAAGATTAATAAGCAAGCGTTCCGTGCTTCCGAAATCGTCAATCACCTCCTGAAATTCTCACGCGTCAGCGGCAGCGAGTATGCCGACCTGGATGTGAACAGGGTCATCCGCGAAACCCTTTCCTTGGTGGACCCCATGTTGAGGGTTTCCAGGATCTCGGTCAACGCCCAGTTGGCTTCCCCGCTGCCCGCTATTTACGGCAACTCGGGAAGGCTCCAGCAAGTCTTTATGAACCTCATTCTGAACGCACGCGACGCCATGCCGCGCGGCGGCGAACTAACCATCGCCACCGAATGCGAAAACTCCCTGGTCCACATCGAAGTCTCCGACAACGGGGTGGGCATTCCCCCTGACCATCTGTCCAAAATCTTCGACCCCTTCTTCACTACCAAAGCGACGAGCCGGGGCACGGGGTTAGGCCTCGCGGTCAGTTACGGCATCATCCGCGAGCACTCCGGCACGATCCGCGTGGAGAGCACGGTCGGACGCGGCACGTGCTTCCGGCTGGAGTTTCCCGTTACAAGGAAACCAGTGAATGTCAGCTAAGGGCTCGGTTCTCATCATTGATGATGAACAGGAGATCCGCGAAAGCCTCGAGGAACTGCTGAGGCTGGGGGGTTACCAGGCCGACTCTGCCGCCACCGGCGAGGAGGGCTTGAGGAAAGCTGAGGGCGGCGTCTTCGATCTGGTCCTGCTGGATATCAGCCTGCCCGACAGCAACGGCCTGGATCTCCTGAAGTCCATCAGGCGCGACTGCCCGGACACCGGCGTCATTATGATTACCGCCTACCATTCCAGCCAGATGGCGTTCCAGGCCTCCAAGGAGGGCGCCGAAAGCTACATCACCAAGCCCTGGGACAATGACAAGCTCCTGCTGGAAATCCGCAACGCCCTGGACAAGTCCCGGCTGCAATTGGAGAACATTCAGCTCCGGCGTGCCCTGAAGCGCTTCGCGCTGCCTAATTTCGTGGGCAAGAGCGACAAAATGCAAAAGGTGATGGACCTCATCACCCAGGTGGCGCCGAGCCGCGCCACAGTCCTCATCACCGGCGAGAGCGGCACCGGCAAGGAGTTGGTGGCCAAGACCATTCATGCCACGGGCCCCCGCGCCGACAAGGCCTTTGTCCCCGTCAATACCGGCTCCATGCCGGTGGACTTGCTCGAAAGCACGCTCTTCGGCCACGTCAAAGGGGCCTTCACCTCGGCCATTGCCAGCAAGCGCGGCTTGTTCGAGGTAGCCGACCAGGGAACCATCTTCTTTGATGAGGTGGGTACCGTCGGCGTCGAAACCCAAACCAAACTCCTGCGCGTCATCCAGGAACGTGAGTTCATGCGCTTGGGCGCAACCGAAACCATCAAGGTGGACGTGCGCATCCTCGCCGCCACCAACGCCGACTTGCGCAAACTGGTTCTGGAGGGCAGGTTCCGCGAGGACCTCTTTTATCGCCTCAACGTGATCACCATTCCCCTGCCACCCCTGCGCGAGCGCAAGGAAGATATCGCTCTGCTGGTGGAACATTTCCGGAAGAAGTTCGCTGATGAAAACGGCCGGAGGGGGCTCCAGTTCTCTGCCGAAGCCCTGAAGCTCCTGATGGACTACCATTGGCCGGGCAATGTGCGGGAACTGGAGAACGCCGTTGAGCGCGCCGTGGTGCTCTCCTCCGGCCCCACGCTGGGCCCTGAACTTCTTCCTGAAGAGCTTTTGCAGGACGGCTCGCGCAGCACGAGCAGTTTCCCCTCCGAGGAGTTCGAAGGCCGGTCGCTATTTGAAATCATGGAAACCTGTGAGCGGCGCATTATCCTCGACATGCTCGCGCGCACGCATTGGAGCCAGACCGACGCAGCGGAGCGCTTCAAGATTCCCCTCTCTACCCTCAACCAGAAAATCAAGCGCCTCCAGATCGACGTCAAACGCCGAAAAGAGGATTAACTGTCTCTCTTCTCTGGGGCAAGTCTTTTTCGCAAAAATGCTCATGGAAAAAGAGGCAGCCTTTTGCCGTTCTTCGAGGAGAAATGCAGGTTAGGGCAGATATAACATTGGCGAAGCACAAGCAGGGGCAGGCCTGTCACGCGACCCTTTGACGGTACGGGTTGTTTTTCATTCGGGTTCGGGCAGCATCGTTACTTAACTGGCGGTTCCATTCTTAACAGGAGGCCAATGATCGTGAATAATTCCCATAGTCGAATGAACCCGTCGCGTAGAGATTTTCTTAAGACCGGCACGCGTGGCACAGGCTTGATGTTCGCGGCAAACCTACTTGTGTCCGCAAACCAACGAGCCGTGCTTGGCGCAGGAGCAACAAGCTCACCGCAACCCTCCTCGCCGCATTGGACAAAAGACCTGGTCATCTACGAGATCGCAACGAAAGGCTTCACCTCACCCAACGGCCCGGAATCCGGCACTTTCAACAGTCTCAGAGCTAAGCTGCCCTATGTTCAAGAACTTGGTATTACGGGCATCTGGCTAACGGGTCACTCGTTGGCCCAGCCTCACTATTTTTACAACATTTGGTCACAATACTCGAATATCGAACCGGGCAAAATCGAGCCCTCGTTGGGCACGCCCGAAGAATTCAAATCCCTAATCGACGAGGCACACAACCGCGGTATCAGGGTCTTCCTTGACGTCCACGTGCACGGTGTTCATCCTAGCAGCCCTTTGATCAAGAACCACCCGGGCTGGTTTCGGAAGTGGGTTTACGATGCGAGTATGGTCGACTTTGACTGGTATGGAGGTCACACGGATTTGGACAACTGGTGGGTCACGATCTGGACGGACTGCGTCACCCAGTACGGAGTGGATGGTTTTCGCCTCGATATAGACGTTGGCCGGCCGGACCTCTGGGCGAGAATCCGGCAGAACGCCGCCGCTGCCGGGCATGACATCGTCGCATTCGAAGAGGATAACTCCGTCATTCCCGGTGTTACCGATTTCGCCCAGAGAGAGAATCCCATGTCCGTCTCCCAGACCGAGCCCGAAGCCCTGAACCCATTCCTGGTCCAGGACGTGGCCGGATTCTACGACCGGAAATTCGGCAAGGCGGGAGACTATCGAGTCGAGATCCAATATGCAGATGACGGAACCAGAGCCGAGGGCAGCGTCAGCGGCAAGGGAACTTTGCGCGTCCGCTTGGACGGCCTGACCGCCGACAAGATCGGCCGAAGGCGTGCCGGCGATCATCTTGACGGGATTCCCGATGTTCAGCTTACGGTTGACAACGTCAGCGCGAAGCCCATCGACAACATCATGGTCAGGGACGATAGGGGCGGTGAATGGCAACTGCAATACAACCGGATTAGACGCCTTCTGGTTTTCGAGGGGAAACCGCCGTCCCTCCAAATCTACGTGGCCACGCTCGGCCACGGCTGGCCCTCGATCCAACTCAGTTGTCATGACAGTGGGTGGGAGGGATTCCCGCAGGACAGAAACCCGTACGTGGCCCAGGGCAGTCGCGCTTTGTTCGGCTACTCGTTCCTCTTCACACCGATGATCCCCATCTTCTTTTCGGGGGAGGAATTTGACGCGTCGTTTAGGCCTATTCCCTGGCTGTCCCCCCACTTTCTGGGAGATCAGGACGCCGGCAAGGGTCGGTGGCTCTATGGATGTATGCTCGACTGGGATGAACTCGACAAGCCCGAGCACCGTGCAATGTTTGAAGACGTGAAATCGATGATTGCCCTCCGCAAGAGGGAAGCGGATGTTCTGGCTGTCATCCCTGACCGGCAAGAACCAAAACTAAGGGCAGTGCCTCGCGAACGGGATATCGCTGTCCCGATTCCGTACATACGTTGGAATGACCGCAGTGCCATCCTCGTTGCTGCGAACCGGAACACGCGCAACGACGCCCAGTTGAGGTTGAGAATTCCCCTGCAGGAGATCGGCATGGCGGGGCACAGGAGTTACAAAGTCACCGACCTTTGGCCCGGTGACGAAACCAAGGTCTACTCTGACAGAGACCTCGCGGGCTTTACTTGTACGGTTAAGCGCGATAGGACACGAGGTGGCGGTGTCCGGGTATTCAAAATCGAGCCAAATCTCTGATTGTCCTTACAGACACCGTGCCTCGGAGTCGCCATGCCGGGCGCCACCGTGTTCGCACACAGCGGACGCGACCTCTTCTACAACCGCGCGAACGAACAGTCCGCGCTTTGGCGGATTTCGATTCCCACAATCCAACCGACTCCCGGGCAATATGCTAGCCACGATCAAAGCCATTCCGCTTCGGGACCGGGGTTGAGACGCCCTCCACGGTCCCGCCCCTTCAAGCCCCGCACAAAGGTTGGTCTGAGAATCGAGAGGATGGAAAAGTTCGATCGAGGTCCGCAGGCGGCAGGTTCTATCCCCGGAACGGATTGATCACTTTTAGCCCTGGAAATCGTCGGAAATCTTCGTCCGCTGTAATGATTTCATTCACGCCGTGTTCGATCAGCAAGGCAGCAATATGTGCATCGTGGAGCAGATTGCCGCTGAGGGGCGAAGCTCTGAGGAGTCGGTCCAAGATTTCCCTGTGACGCTCTCCTTCCGAAATGACCATGACCGAGGATGATTCGAGAAGGACCTCCACGGCCTCCCACGCCTCTAACGTCGGCGTGGGAGGATGGAAAACTCGCGGGTGGGTGACGACACGGAGGAATTCATAAATACAGGGCCAGGGGAGCACCCAGGGCTCCGATCCCGTGGCAAGGTCGCGCAACACCCGGAGGGCCTTCGGGTGTTCGGGGGGTTCTACACGGCGGCCGTAGACCAGAATGTTAGTATCCACGGCCCGCATCAACGCCCATCCATCAGATCGAACAAAGATTCGCGATCATTCAGCCGCACGCCGGGCTGGATGCGTCCCCGCGGATCCGTCCTCCATCGAAACCGGTAGTTGCGTTGCCTGGCGGGTACGGCCTTCCCTCGGCGAAGGTATTCAAGCACCAATTCCCGGAATGTCGTACCGCGCCGGGCTGCTTCCTGCTTCAGTTCGCGAAACAGTCGGTCGTCGAGGTCAATTGTCGTCCGCATACATAAAAGCATAGGGCCTGCTCATATTTATGTCAAGACCGTGGCAGACAGCGTGGGTCTGTGATGTGGCTTCCAGCGGATTGAACGCTACTGCGGCTCTCTTCCCACTCACGGCGCAAGAACGCCTTGCAGGGTCCGGAAGTGCTGAGTTTGCAGGAATAGGCCAGCCATCATGCTGGCATTGTAGCCTATGTGGAGGATGACGCTGGGGGTCAGGGAACCCGTCACCCCCCGAGCCAGCGAGAACACGACGCCCACGACCAGGATCAGGAGCGCATGGTTCCACGCTCGCCAATATTCGGGGACGTGAAGCCCCGCAAAGAGCATGGCCGTGGCCACGACGGCAAAACCGAGTCCGACCCGGCGCTCGAAGATCGCGAACAGGACGCCGCGAAAAATCACCTCCTCCATGAAGGGAGCGATCAGAATGGCGAAGGCGCCGACCGCGTATGCCGCTGGCGCGGAAGTGAAGAGGCGTTGGAGAGGAAAGGTCTTCGCCTCGGGCAGGAGGGGAGGAACAAGCAAGACCGCCATGGACAGCAAGATCCCGCCCAGCAGGTATCTCAGTGCCTGATCCGGCCTGAGTTTCCGCCACGCTAGCCCCCGCCAAAAAGGCTGGCGATAGTGGACGACCACCAGGAGGTAGATGTAGCCCAGGACAGGAAGATAGAAGATGGTTTGAGAGGCCACCGCAAAGAAAGCGTTGTTGCGAAGTTCCGGTAAGGGAATGCGCCAGCCCACAAGCGGTTGAAGCGCGACGTACCCCGTGTAGGTCAGCAGCGGGGAGAGCAACAGCCACACGCTCGTGAAGGCGGCGAAGAACAGCAGGTCGCGCAGCGTCCAGGCCTCCGCGGGAGAAGGTGAGAGGGAGGTAATCTGGGGCAAGGTCTCAGCCGTCGATCGGGCTTCCTGCGGGGGGTTGTCTGGAGGAGTGCCTTGAGGCATGCTCAGCTTCTCCCTCGGTCTCGTAGCGCAGCGGCGAGTAGGGGGATCATGAGCTCGTGGTGGCCGATGAGGCTGTAGCCCCGGCTGGCATGGCGGCCAGTCTTGGGGCCTGCCGTGGGGCGCAGCACCACGTTCTGCATGGGGCGGTAATGCGGGATGAAATCCAGGTTGACGGTGGTGATCCCGCGCGGCGCGCGGCCGAGGTTGGCCACCAGGCTGAAACACTTGAGGAACACTTCGGGCAGCACCACGGCTGACCCAACGTTTAGATAAACGCCCCCGCCATCCATGGCCTTGACCAGCGAGGCGAGGAGAAGGAAATCCCTATGCGTGGCCGCACCCAGGGCGCGAGGATCGATGGCGGGATGGTTGTGAATGATGTCCGTGCCAATCGCGACATGGGCGGTGACCGGAACCCGGGCGCGGTAAGCGGCGGCCAGCAGGCTGTATTTGCGAAACCCCGCGCGGCGATCCCGGACGAGGAATCGACTCACTGCCTCACCGATCCCGATTCCATCCTGGTCGCCCGCAATGATGGCCTCGTTGATCAAACGCCCTGTTTCCTCCGCCATCCCAAATTGCCCGCGGCCCAGCACGGCCGGCACGTCTTCGGAAGTTGCGCCGACTAATGCAACTTCAAAGTCGTGAATCAACGCGGCTCCATTCATGGCCAAAGCCGTGACGAAACCGCCCTTCAACAGGTCAATCAGAACAGGGCTGAGCCCGCACTTGATGACGTGCCCGCCCAGCCCCCAGATGATCGGCTTGCGCTTGGCGCGCGCCCGCTTGAGCGCCGCAACGACGCCACGAAACGTCTTGCCGGCAAGGATGCGCGGCAGCGCATTCACCCATTGACGAATCGTCGCGCCAGCCCGCGGCACCTTCGCAAAGTCGCGCACGCTCACCTTGCTCGCCCGCGAGGCGAGTGGATAGGTGCGGACGCGGTCGGGTTTGAGAGGTTGAGCGCGGTATGTGCTCATGTTGACCGGTTTTCCCTCATGAAAAGTAGTTTCACGCAAAGGTGCAAAGCCCGCCAAGCCTTGCTGGGACAAAAACCGGTAATCACATCGGCACACGATCCGCGCGGAGCTTCTTCACAATTCCCGCCGGCAAGCACTGGCCGTCGCGATAGCGAACATAAACTCCGGGCTTTCGTAGAAACTGCAGTTCGTTTACCAGCAGCTTTGTCTTATGTCGGCCGCCGATCACCTGAAGCACCTCACGTAGCCAGAGCTTTATGTAGCCTGTCACAATCCCCTTTACCCTGCGAGCTATTTGACCCTCCTTGGCGACCCTTTGCGCCTTCGCGCCTTTGCGTGAGGCCTTTGCTATTCCTTGAGCCCGTTGACGACCCTGGCGATGCCGTCTCGGATCAGTTCCACGTCGAAGTTGATCAGCAATCCGAGCCTTTTGTCAGCCAGGCGCAGGTAAGTCAGCAACTGTTTCTTATGCACCGGCGCGATGGCTTCGATGGACTTGATTTCCACGATGACCCTATTCTCGACGATCAGGTCCGCGCGGAACCCCACGTCCATGTGGACACCCTCGTAGTTGACCGGAATCCCCTGCTGACGGCTAACCTTCAGCCCGCGCTTCGTCAGTTCGTGCGCCAAAACCGTTTCGTACACAGACTCGAGCAAGCCGGGGCCCAGGGAAGTATGGATTTTGTACGCGGCATCCACGACCTGTTTCGCAATTTCGTTTTCGGTCAAGAAGCCTCACGCAAAGGCGCGAAGGCGCAAAGATACGCAAAGCGCTAAGCTTTCCCGTTGTTCAGGACTTTGGCGAGGGCCTGGCCGGTAAAGGACTTCTTCACGCGCGCCACCTCTTCGGGCGTGCCATGGGCGACGATCCTGCCGCCGGCTTCCCCTCCTTCCGGCCCCAAATCGATAATCCAGTCGGCTTGTTTTGCAACGTCCAGATGGTGCTCGATGATGATGACGGTGTTGCCCAGGTCTGTCAACCGGTTCAGCACATCCAGCAGCATTTTCACGTCGTCAAAGTGCAGGCCCGTGGTGGGCTCGTCCAGGATGTAGAGTGTTCGCCCGGTTTGACGCCGGCTGAGCTCTCTTCCCAGTTTGATCCGCTGGGCCTCTCCCCCGGAAAGCGTGGTTGCAGGCTGACCCAGGTGGATATAGCCCAGGCCGACGTCCACCAAGGTTTGGAGCTTCTGCTTGATCTGGGGGATGTTCTCGAGAATGGGCAGGGCATCTTGCGCCGTCATTTCGAGGATGTCGGCGATGGAATAGCCCTTGTACTTCACCGCCAGCGTTTCGGAATTGTAGCGGCGGCCGCGACATACCTCGCACGTCACAAAGACATCGGGCAGGAAATTCATCTCAATGCGCCGCAGGCCCTCACCCTGGCATGCCTCGCAACGCCCCCCCTTGACGTTAAAGCTGAATCGCCCGGCGCGATAGCCTCGCTCCCGAGACTCCGGCAACATCGCGAACAGCTCGCGGATGGGCGTGAAGACGCCCGTGTAAGTAGCCGGGTTGGACCGAGGCGTCCGTCCAATGGGCGACTGGTCAATCACAATCACCTTATCGAGATGCTCCAGACCGAGGATGGCACGGTGTGCTCCCGGTTCCTCAATGGCGCGGTAAAGCTTCTTGGCAATGGCGCGATAGAGGATGTCATTCACCAGGGTCGACTTGCCCGAACCCGAAACGCCCGTCACCACCGTGAGCAAGCCCAGCGGGAACTGGACATCGAGGTTTTTCAGGTTGTTGGCGCGGGCCCCGAACACGGTCAGGTATTTGCCGTTGGGGGCGCGACGCAGCGCGGGAACCGGAATGCGAAGCTTTCCGGCGAGGTAGCGTCCGGTGAGCGAGTTCTCCGCCGCGGCAATCTTTTCCGGTGGGCCGCAGGCGACCAGGAAGCCGCCCTGCTTGCCGGCGCCGGGGCCGAGGTCGATGACGTAGTTGGCCCGCCGGATGGTCTCCTCGTCGTGTTCGACCACCAGCACGGTGTTCCCCAGATCGCGCAATTGCTCGAGCGTCTCGAGCAGTCGCCGGTTGTCGCGCGGATGCAGGCCAATGCTGGGCTCGTCGAGCACGTACAGCACGCCGCGTAGCTTCGAACCAATCTGCGTGGCCAAGCGGATGCGCTGGCTCTCGCCACTCGAAAGGGTAGCCGCGGAGCGGTCGAGACTCAGGTAGCCCAGGCCGACGGCGCTCAAGAATTCCAGGCGCTCGCGGATCGCGCTGACGATCCGCCGGGCCAGGAGTTCCTCGCGCGCGCTGAGCGTGAGCTCCTTCAGGACTCCCTCCGCGTCGCTCACCGGCAGAGCGGTAAGTTCGGCGATGGAAAGATTCGCCACCGTCACGGCAAGGCTTTCGGGTTTCAAGCGCTTGCCCTGGCACTTCGGGCAGGGAACCGCTGACATGTACTGGCCAAACCACTCGCGGTAGCTCTCCGAACTCGTCTCGCCATACCAGCGCTCGAGCAAGGGAAGGATGCCGGAAAAAACCGAGGACGCCCGGGAGCTTTCCTGGCTCCGACCGTAGAGCAGCAGGTTTTGAATTCGGCGCGGAAAGCTTGCGAAGGGGGTCTTCAGGTCAAAGCCATAATGTTCGGCGGCGCGCATCAGGCCACGCTGCAAGGCGAAAGAGCCTGAGCCCGGCCCCAGTCCTCCCTCCAGCAGCGGCCGCGACCAATCGACGATCACTTTCGCCGGGTCAAAATTGTACTGACTGCCCAGACCGCGGCACGCCGGGCAGGCGCCATAGACGCTGTTGAAGGAGAAAGACCGTGGTTCCAGCGCGGGAATGCTCAGCCCGCATTCCACGCACGCCCATTCCTGCGAGTAAAGCTGTTCTTCCCCGTTCACGACAGCCACCTGGACGATCCCCTTGGCCAGCTTCATGGCCGTCTCGATGGACGCTGCCAAGCGGCCTTCGATCCCGGGCTTGAGCAGCAGGCGGTCCACCACGGCCTCGATGGTGTGGTTGCGCCGGCGGTCCAGCTTAATTTCCTCGTCGAGCAAGCGCAGTTGCTTGTCCACCCGCACCCGTACGAAGCCTTCCTGCGCCAGTTGCTCAAAAAGCTTGCGGAACTCCCCTTTCCGGCCGCGCACGACGGGCGCCAGGATCATAACGCGGTCATCGCCCGGGGTTCGGGGTTCAGAAGGATTTTCGATTTGCGATTTGCGATTTTCGATTGCCGACTGCCGATTGCCTCCCTGAATCCCGAGTCCCGAATCCCGAGTCCCGAGTTTGTCTGTTCCCTGCCCCCTGTGCCCTGTTCCCTGAATCGTAGCCCCCAGCCCCGGCCCTTGAGGATTTTCGATTTTCGATTGCCGATTATCGATTGCCTCCCCAAATCCCGAGCCCGGGGTCGCGAGTCCCGAGTCCCGAATCCCGAGCCCCGAGTTTTTCTGTTCCCTGTCCCCTTTCCTCAGCGCCATGATGGAAGTAACAATCTGCTCGGTGGTCTGGCGCGAGATCGTTCGCCCGCACTGGTGGCAATGTGGGACGCCAATGGAGACATAGAGCAGCCGGAGGTAATCGTAGATTTCCGTGATGGTGCCCACGGTGGAACGTGGGCTGCGGTTGGTGGTCTTTTGCTCGATGGAGATGGCAGGGCTGAGGCCTTCGACGGTGTCGACTTCCGGCCGCTCCATCTGGTCGAGGAACTGCCGGGCGTACGCGGAGAGTGTTTGGACGTAGCGGCGCTGGCCCTCGGCGTAAATGACGTCAAACGCCAAGCTGGACTTACCCGAGCCGCTCAACCCCGTGACGACGGTCAGCGTCTGCCGTGGGATCTCCACGTCGATGTTTTTCAGGTTGTGCTGCCGCGCGCCCCGAACCGTAATCCGGTCGATCATGGCCCCTGAGCCCTACAGTGAGGTTTTTCGACGAAAGGCCAATCCACCATCGTAAGGGAGCGAAGAAGACGCGTCAAGGACAATCCAGCCCGGTCGGAGCGGACTACGGCCCTCAGCGCAGCAGGTAGCGCAGCCCGTCAACTGGCGGGCTGCCGCTTTTCATTTTTCCGAGGTCAAGAGCCGCACAGTGAAAGACCAACTCTACGCTACGATTGCCGGCACATACCTCTCCTCCCTGTGAATTCGGCGGGAAACCAGAAATGCGGCCAAGCCCACGAGCGCGCCCGCGACGGCGTCGGCAGCGTAATGGTAGCGGCCATAGACGGTGGCTAACGCCACGCTGAGGCCGGCGGCCATGAACAACACGCCGAGGCGTGGCAGGTAGGAGCGGATGACCAGGGCTACGGCCGTCACCGCCGCTACGTGGCCGCTAGGAAAAATGCAGGCCTGAACGCTGTACCGATCGAGGATCCAGAAATTCGCCTTGCGAAGCAGCGGCTCGACGGCAGGTCCGGGCAGGTCATGAAAAAACGCGCGCGGAGGGGTCAAGGGGAAGAAGGGATAGAGGGCATAGCAGGTGAGCGTGGCGAGCAGTACGGTCGTCCAGAAGCGGTCGATTGCGAAACGGTAGAGAAGCGCTTCGCGCTCCCGCGGGAGCCTAGAGGGCTCCCCTACAGACGGGGCGAAGACAAGCGCGGCGAATCCCAGCGGGACGAGCGGATAGCACAGCAGATAAGCCAACTCCAGGTAGCGCTGGAGCCAGGGGGCAGAGATGGAGAACAAGGCCTGCGCAAATTGGTTGTGGAGCAGCATCCAGTCCCAGCGGACAAGAAGATAGTCCAAGTGATGCGTAGGGTCGGGCTTGAAGAACAACCCCGATTCACGGTAGGCAACCAGGATGAGGACAGCGGGAGACCAGTCGCGGATGGTTTGCACCAACCGACTGGGTTTGGAGATTTTGGCTGCCATTATGATAAGTGCACCCGTTACGAGGTTTAAGCCGAGGAGCAGCAATCGCTGGTGAAGCGAAAGAGGAACAATCACTGAGGCGATGGTGGCGAAGGTAAAGAATCCGAGAACGACGCGTTCGGCAACGCGCAGGGAGCCACCTAAGGCGAGAATGCGCAACCCCGCCTTTTCACCCACGCCGAGTGTTCGAGCAAAGGACAAGTCCGCCACCTGGGTCAAAGATTGGCGATGACGCGCAGCCCTCGCGCTGACACTATTTTACCGCGAAGGCCGATCCGAGGTGCTCGCCGCGCTGGCGCCAGGCAGGCCTGGGGCAGAACTCCCGGCGCAAGCCGTAGCCGCCGGATAGGCAAGCCAGCGTTTCAGGTACCAAACCGGGTGCGCTCGATACCTCTTGTATTTTCAATGGAATAGCGATTCTCTCGGAATTTATGATGCGCCGCCCGACGCAGTCGAAGGTCACCAAGTGTCCGATTCGGAAGGCGGCAATGGCCCGATAACCTGATCGCGGAATTGTGAACTATGAATTGTGAATTTTGAAAAAGCCTTCAGGCCTTCGGGTCATAATTCAGCATTCATCATTCGTATCTCAGCGCCACCATCGGATCGACCTTCGTGGCCCGAGGGGCAGGCAGGAGAGCCGCGACCATTCGAAACATTCCTGTAACATTCCCGATGGTATACTCGTCCCGTGCGCCAGCGTCTAGTGATTATTGAAGACGAAAAGGATATCGTCGAACTGATCCGCTACAACTTCCGCAAGGCCGGGTTTGAAGTCGAGAGCTTCGGCCGTGGACGAGAAGGGCTGGAATACTTGCGCCGGAATCCTGCCGACTTGGTTCTTCTGGACATCCTCCTGCCTGACGAAGACGGTTTCGAGATTTGCAAGCGCCTTCGCGCCGACCCTCGGCTGAAGCCCTTGCCGGTCATTTTTCTGACGGCGAAAGGCGAAGAAGTGGACCGCGTTCTGGGCTTGGAAATCGGCGCCGACGACTACGTCGTGAAGCCCTTCAGTCCGCGGGAACTGGTGGCCCGCGTCAAGGCGGTCCTGCGCCGCCAGGAGCGCGTGGCGGAGAAGCGCGAGGTGGTAGAGGTAGGTGGCGTGCGCCTCGACACGCGCACTCAGGAGGTCATGGTGCATGGGCGACCAGTGGAACTGAGCGCTCTGGAGTTCAAGCTGCTCTATTTCCTGGCCTCTCACCCGCGGCATGTCTTCAACCGCGACAGCCTCCTCGACGAAGTCTGGGGCCGCGATCGATTCGTGACTCCGCGCACCGTGGATGTTCACATCCGCCGCCTGCGGGAGAAGATTGAAGCGCTCCCCAACCGGCCGCAGTTCCTGCAAACCGTGCGGGGCAGCGGCTACCGGTTTTCAGCGGAACCGCTGGAGGCAGAGGGAAAAGACTGACGGAGCAATCAGCCCTCAGCGGTTGGCGATCATCTCTCGGGCAAGACACGTCCCTTTTCTCACTCCTGCTGAGCGTGGACGACTGACCCGTGAAGGTCCCTTTCATGATCTTCCGCAGTCCCATATTTCGGAAGCTTCTCGCCAGCGCCTTCCTCCTCATCGCCGCGACGCTTCTGGTCCTGGATTTCTATTTGACGCGGTACACAGCCCGGCGCGAGGTGCAGAGCGTCGAGCAGCGGCTGGCAGCAGAGGGACGCCTGCTGGTGACGGAGCTTGGCGAAGTACCGACGCCGAAGCTGGAGGATTGGGCTCATGCGGCTGCGGCCCGGGCGCAAACTCGCGTGACGGTGATCGATCCTCGAGGCGTGGTTCTAGCTGACTCCCACCACGACCCGGAAACGATGGAAAACCATGCCAACCGGCCCGAAATACGCGCGGCTAATCAGGGCCGGGTGGGCAGTTCCATCCGCCATAGCCACACGCTCAACCGCGACCTTTGCTACCTGGCTCTCCCGCTTCAATATAGTGGTCATCCGGGGTACGCGCTGCGGCTGGCGGTGCCGCTCGAAGACGTTGACGCTGCCATCGCCGCTGTGCGGTGGCGGATCCTTGGGGCATCGCTCATCGCCGCCTTCGTGGCCCTGGGCATTGCCTACTTTTTCTCTCGCTCCTTCACTGGCCGCATCAGCCGGCTGCGCGCGTATGCCGAGGGTTTGGTTGGCCCACGCTTTTCCGAAAGGCCGCTTCCTGAGGCCGGGGATGAACTCGGGGCTTTAGCACGGTCGCTGAATTTGACGGCCCGTGAGCTGCGAGACTTGGTGGACCGGCTGAGCCTGGAATCCGCACGGCGCCAGGCCATCCTGGCCAGCATGCGGGAAGGCGTTCTGGCCGTGGACACCGAACTGCGCATCACCTTCTCAAACGAATCCTTCGCCCGAGCGGTTGGCGCCCAGTACCCCATCCCGGAAGGGCTGCCCCTAATCGACCTCATCCGCTATCCCGGCCTGCGTGAGATGCTGACGAGCGTTTTGGCAACCGGCAAATCCTGTGAGCAGCGCTTGCAGCCTCTCGCTGCGGAAGACCGCGTCTTCGAAGCGCAAGCTGCTCCCCTCGCGGCAGGGACAGCCCGTGGGGCCATCGCGATTCTGCATGACATTACCGACCTCGAGCGCCTGGAGCGCGTCAGGAAGGATTTTGTGGCGAACGTCTCGCACGAGCTGCGCACGCCGCTAACGGCCATCCGCGGCTATGCCGAGACATTGCTGGAAGGTGCGGTGGAAGACCAGGAAAACAACCGGAGGTTTCTCGAGATTATCCGGGCCCATGCCATCCGCCTGAACAACATCGCCTCCGACCTGTTGACGCTGTCCGAGCTGGAGTCCGGAAAGCCTGCCCCGGCACCCGAACCCGTGTCAGTCCGTGGGGCGTTGGAAGCCGCGCTCAAGACCGTTGAAGCGGAGGCGCGCGTTCGCGACGTAACGCTCATTTGTGGAAAGCTCGACGACGCGCTAGTGCTCGGAGACCCTGTGCGCCTGGAGCAGGCGCTGGTCAACCTGCTGGATAATGCCGTCAAATTCAATCGCCCGGGCGGGGCGGTGCGAGTCGAGACCGCGCGCGCCGCCGGCAAAATCCGCATCAGTATCGCCGACACCGGCATTGGTATTCCCTCGACCGACCTCACCCGCATCTTTGAGCGCTTTTATCGAGTCGATAAGGCGCGCTCACGCGAAGTAGGTGGGACCGGCTTGGGGCTCTCCATCGTCAAACACCTTGTGGAGCGTATGGGCGGTACCATCACGGTCGAGAGTCAATTGGGTAAGGGATCGAAGTTCGCTGTCTTCCTACCCGCGTGTTAAAAGGTCCGCCTCACCTGCGGAACCTGCTTCCCGAAAGTCAACTAAGCCTCGAATTCGCGTTCACACTTCTCTTGCCATGCCAGCGCAATCCAGAACCAGTCTATGGCATCCCAGATTGCTGTATCTGCAGAATCCGTCATTGCGGCGGTAGTGGTAGTGCCGTTCCAACTTATTGAGGCTATAAATTAGCCCGTTCTGCCCCCGCCGGGGTCCGTTCCAACCCTCGGCCCGTTCCAACTCGTCCGCCACACCCCACAGACCAGACGACTGGGAACTGTTGGAACGGGCCGCGCGCCACACCGCCCAAGCCAGGTGGCCGCAAATTGTTGGAGCGGTCCTGGGCGCGCCCGCGTGGCTCAAGGTAAGTAGCCGCAAATAGTTGGAGCGGCACTGGTTGTTCTGGTGCTTCTGATTCGTTCCCCGGTACTGGAGAGAAGGCCAGATGCGCGCCGGCTGGCACAGACCTCGGATTGACGCTGTGAAGTAATTAAACGAAGTTATACGCAGGCCGAGATTATTCAATAACTTACGTAGGCCAACAGCGGCCGTTCCCGAATTATTTCACAGCTTCATTATGATTTCTGCGGCCTCGCGAAGCGACTTCGCAAGGGGATACCGTGTGATTGCCGCAACGGGCACGGCAAGTCCCTTGCGTTTTCGGCAGGTTTTCGATAACAATATCCCCTTCTAAACCTCTACGAGGAATTGATGTGCAACTGATCCCCAAGGACGAGAAGTTTTTCGACCTTTTCCGCGAGCAGGCTGAGAACATTCATAAGGCAGCGCAGATGCTGGTCTCGCTGTTCGATGATTATCGCGAAGTGGAGAAGCAAGTCTCGGAAATCAAATTCATCGAGCACAAAGGCGACCAGATCACCCACGCCCTGATGATGAAGCTCAACAAGACCTTCATCACGCCCTTCGACCGTGAGGACATCCACGCGCTGGGCTCGGCGCTCGATGATGTACTGGACCTGGTGGACGCGGCAGCCAGCCGCCTCGTGATCTACAAAGTCAAGCAAGTGACGCCGGGGGCGCAGCAGCTTTCCAGGGTCATCCTGCACGGGACCGAGATCATTCTAAAAGCCGTGGCTCAACTCAACAAACCCCAGAACATGCTCAAGTATACCGAGCAGCTCACACTTCTGGAGGAAGAGGCGGACCACATCAAAGGCCAATGCATCGCTCGCTTGTTTGAACACTCCAGCGACCCCATCGAGGTCATTAAGTGGAAGGAGATTTACGAAGTCCTGGAAGCAACCACGGACAAGTGTGAGGACGTGGGTAACGTGCTCGAAGCCGTGGTGCTCAAGTCCACATGAGAACCCGCGTCCGGCGGTGCTGGGCGGCGGAACTCGCTTCTGAAGTCATCGGTAATCGGTCGTAAGGCCCTGGCTGCTGCCATCGGCCTGGGGGGGTACCCCTGTCCCGGCAGAGCAAAGACGGCAGGTCAATCTCCGTGATCTCTTGGTCCTCTGCGGTTTGATCCAACCGCGGTTCATCTATGTTCAGATTCGCGATCATCCTGGTTCTTGTCGCCTTGAGCTTTGATTTCCTCAACGGCTTCCACGACGCCGCAAATTCCATCGCCACCGTGGTCTCGACGCGCGTGCTTTCGCCCCGCGTGGCGGTGGTGTGGGCGGCATTCTTCAACTTCGTCGCGGCGTTCACGTTCGGCACGGCCGTGGCTAAGACCATGGGTACCGGAATGATTCGGCTCGAAGCCATCAATCTCTACGTGATCCTTGCGGGACTGCTGGGCGCCATTTTCTGGGACATCATCACGTGGCATTACGGCCTGCCCGTCAGCTCCTCGCACGCGCTCATCGGCGGGTACGCGGGCGCGGCGATCGCCAAAGCCGGATGGGACGTGATCATTCCGGGGGGCTGGACCAAGACGCTGGCGTTCATCATCTTGTCGCCGACCATCGGATTCATCCTGGGAGCGGGCTTGACCATCGCCACGTACTGGCTCTTCCGGCATTGGGCGCCACAGCGCCTGGACAAGTACTTCCGCAAGCTGCAACTGCTTTCTGCCGCGGCGTACAGCTTCGGCCACGGTACCAACGACGCCCAGAAGACCATGGGAATCATCGCCGGCGCACTCTTCACCGCCGGTTACCTGGACCACTTCTATGTTCCCTTCTGGGTGGTGCTCATGGCGGGTGCCGCCATCGGCTTCGGAACGCTGGCCGGCGGGTGGCGCATCGTGCGCACCATGGGAATGCGCATCACCAAATTGAAGCCCATGGGGGGGTTCTGCGCGGAGACTGCGGCGGCGGTCAGCATCTTGGGGGCGGCTGTCGCAGGCGTTCCCGTTTCAACTACCCATACGATCGCCGGCGGCATCATGGGGGTGGGCAGCATTCACCGCCTCAGCGCCGTTCGCTGGGGCGTGGCCAAGAACATCCTGTGGGCTTGGATCCTGACCATCCCGATTTCCGGCCTCGTAGCTGCCGCCAGCTTTTGGGTGATTCACTACTTCTTCCCCGCAGCGTGAAACAGGGGACCTCCGGCCGGCTGAAGGGGTCAGGTCGCGGGCAGTGGTTTTTGCCTATGGGGCTCACTTGCTGGGTTTATCCACGGTCACTTAGGGCCGAATAGCCTTCCATTTCTTCAGACCTATCCCGCGAATAGCCATCAAATCCTCGAGGCGTCGAAACGGGCCATGCTTTTGCCGGTAGGCGACGATCTGCTGGGCCAACTTCGGTCCGATGAAGGCACAGTCCCCTCGAAGCCGCAGACGCAAGCCCGGCCACCACCCCTAGTTCTTCTGGGGGTATTTCGGGCGTGGAGGCAGGGGCTTATAAGTCTTGAGCGCTTCCTTCACTAACTCGATGGCCTTTTCGAGTTGCGGGTCGTGCCCTTCCCTCACCAGGTCCGGCCTCTGCCGGACCTCATAGTCCGGGTCCACGCCGTGGTTCTCCACGATCCACTGGCCACCTTGCTCCGGCGACCAGAAGGCGATTTCCGGCGCGGTCACGGAGCCGCCATCCATCATGGGGATGCCGCGGGAAATTCCGATCAGCCCGCCCCAGGTGCGTTCGCCGACGATGGGGCCGATCTTCTCCTGTTGGAAGTACCACGGGAAGGCGTCGCCTCCAGAGCCCGCCATTTCGTTCACAATCATCACCTTCGGCCCGTAGATGGCCTCCGGCGGCCACGGCTGGTCTTTGCCTTCGCGCGGCGCGATGAGGTTAAGCAGGCGGCGCTGGAGTTTCGAGGTGAAGAAATCCGGAATCATGCCGCCGCCGTTGTAGCGCTCATCGACGATCAGGCCTTCTTTGCCGAGCTGGCCGGTCAGATACTTCTCAAACATGATGAGCCCGTCGATGCTAGTGTTGGGGACATGCATGTAGGCGACGCGCCCCGCGGTGGCCTGGTCCACCAGCTTGCGCCGCGATTCCACCCAATCCCGGTAGCGTAGCCCGAATTCGTCGCCGATGGTCTTGACCGTGATTTCCCAGGCGCCTTCCACGCGCGGCTGGTCATTGACTCTCAACGTCACGATCCTGTCGTTCAGACCCTGGAAGAAGGCATAAGGGCTCGCCGGTGGCTTCACCTCGGTCCCATTCACCGCCAGCAGGTAATCGCCTTCCTTCACCTTGAGGCCGGGCTCGGTGAGCGGAGAGCGGAATCGCTCGTTCCAGTTTTCGCCGCCATAGATTTTTGCGAGGCGGTAGAAGCCGTGGTCTTCCGCGAAATCCACACCCAGCATCCCCACACCGACCTTCGAGCGCTCCGGCATCTCGCCGCCGCCGACGTAGGTGTGCGAGGTGCTGAGTTCCGCGATCATGTCGCCGATGATGTAGTTCAGATCGCTGCGGTGGGCGACCCAGGGGAGCAGGGCTTCGTAGCGCTGCCCGATCTTGTTCCAGTCGAGCCCACCCATGTTGGGGTCCCAGTAGAAGTCGCGCTCGATGCGCCAGGCTTCGTGGAAGATTTCGCGCCACTCCGCGCCCGGATCCACCAGCGCCTGAAGGCCCGCCGCGTTCAGCTTGCCCTCGCCTACCTTCGCTTTGCCCGGCACCGCGTCCACCACGCCATAAGTCTTTTCGGCGCGGTAGATGACCTTGCCGCCGTCCTTATCCAGGTCGTAGCCGTCAATCCCCTCCAGCAGCGGCTTGTCCTCGCGCTTCTTGACGTCGTAGAGGTGCAGGGTGTACGAAGGCCTGGGCGGGCCTGCCTGGCCGGCCTGCTGCGCCTCCATCGGCTGGGAAAGATAGAAAAGTTTATCTTTCCGAACTTGGAGCTCTTCGTAAGTCCCTGGGGGAAGGGGGACCGGCGAGAGCCGCTGGCCCAGCCCGTCAATGTCTATTTGAACTGGTTTGATTTCTTTCTTCTCTTCCTTCTTCTCCTCGGACTTGGCTTCGCCCTCTTTCTTCTCCGCCGGAGCGGCTTCCGTGCCTTTCTCCGCCTCCTTTCCTTTCTCCGCGCCGACTTTTTCCTCGTCACTCTCCGGGCCAAAGGGTGCCGCCTCCGAGGCTTTCAGCGTCAGCGCGAAAATGCCAACCATGTTGTGAAACCCGAAGCGATTGTCAGTCTCATCGCGGAGCGGTTGGAAGAAGCGCGCGGAGAGGAAATAAAGATATTTGCCTTCCGGATCAAACACCGGATTGGAGTCGTCATAGAAGCCGTCGGTGACGTGAATAACCTTCTTCTGGTCGAGGGAGTAAAGGTAGAGTGAACTGGCGAAGTTGGCGCCCAGTCTCGTATAAGCGACCCAGCGACTATCGGGCGACCAGGAGGGTTGCCAGCCCTCTCCCATTTGGCCTCGGTCGGCCTGGTCGATCAACACGGGCTGTTTCTTCTCGATTTCCACGTACCACACGCGGAGCCTCTTGTCCCAGTAGAGCAATTTCTTGCTGTCGGGAGACCAGCGCGGGCCGAAACGATAGTAGTTGCCGTCGGAAGTGACGCGCACTTCGTCGCCGCCTTTCTGCGGGCGCAGGTAGATTTCGTATTCGCCGGTGCGGTCGGATAGGTAAGCCACCCACTGGCCGTCCGGCGACCACGCGGGATTTAGTTCGTGCACGCCGGGAGACTGCGTCAGATTGCGGGCATCGCCATGCTCGACGGGTACCGTGAAAATCTCGCCTCGCGCCTCTACTAAAGCCCGCGCGCCGCTTGGCGACAGGCCGAAGCTGCGGATGCGGTCCCCCACGTTTTTGACCTCCGCGCGGCTGAAGATGCGGTCGCTGGGAACTGTGACCGGAATCTGCCGAATCTTTTCGTTCTGAAGATTGAACTCGTACAGTCGGCCGTCGTTCTCGTACACGATGGCATCCCGCCCCAGGCTGGGCCATTTGATGTCCAACTCCTGGTAGTGCGTGAGCTGGCGGGTTTGCTTGCTGCCCAGATCATAGCGGTAAAGGTTCATGATGCCGTCGCGGTCGGAAAGGAAGTAAATCGCGTTGCCGTGCCACATCGGGAAGATGTCGGTAGCCTTCGTGCGCGGCAGTTCCTCGTACGTGTTTTTCTTCAGGTCGTAGATGGCAATATAGGAGGTCCAGCCGCCGCGATAGCGTTTCCAGGTCCGGAACTCGACAGAGGTGGGGTTGTACGCGATGCGCTCGCCGTCCGGAGAGAAGCTCGCGAGCGAGCCGCGGAAAACCGGGAGTACCTGCGGCAGCCCCCCTTCGCGCGGAATGAGGAACAAGCGAGGGATGGGCGCGGGCGCGCTGATTTGGCCGGAGCGAAAGAGGATCTGGCGCCCGTCGGGCGTCCAGCCGAGCACCTGGTCGTTCGAAGGATGGAAAGTAAGGCGCCGCGGCTCGCCGCCCTCCGCGGGGACCACGTAAACATCGGGGTTGCCGTCATATTCCCCGGTGAAGGCGATCCATTTGCCGTCGGGAGAGAACTTGGGGAAAACCTCGTCGCCGGGATGCGCCGTGAGGCGGCGCGCCTCGCCCCCCGCGCGCGGCACCACCCACAAGTCGCCCGCATAAGCGAACACGACCTGGTCGCGCGAAATATCGGGGAACCGCATCAGGCGTCCCGCGCCTGCGGGATCCGGCGCGGCCCTGGCGATCGCGACCATTCCCAACCACATCAAGCTCCGCCACAGTGCCCGCACGCGGATCATAGTTGCCCTCCTCCTGGCTGGATAAGCTCTGTGGCTACGACACGAAAGCGGACGCTCTTTGTCCGGAATTCCCATTGTGGCCTTCCGGGGCCTGAGAGTATACGCCCTCTTGCCGCCAACCGAGCCCTTCCCGCGCAGCTTTTCTCACCTGAATGGTCCCAGCGGCTCTCAACTGCCCTCCGCGAGTCCTGAATACCTGCAACGGTCGCCTTCTGAATCGGTTTTCTCGGACACCGCTGGTTCCGGGGATGTCTGAATCGATTTTGCTGCTGCGCAGTCCGGGCTATCGCGTCGGGACCGGCAGAGCGTAGCGCGGCCTCCGGCCGCAACCCAACATGCCTTGGGGCCTTGTAGGGCCGGGGCTTGCCCCGGCCTCCTGAGGGGCGGCCCAAGATCACCGATCGAGTCCTCACCGCCAGTGCCGCTGCGTGATCAAATGTAGAAATTCCAAAGGCCGCCCCACGGTTCGACTTCGCTCACCGTCCCTGAGCAACGTCGAAGGGAAGGGGCGGCCCTACACAAGGCGAAAAATGTTTGCCAAAAAACAAGGATTTACGTCCTGGCATTGCAGGGCTCGTAGTCCAGGCCCTGCGCTACAATCTCCCGAACCAGAATCAAACCTCCGTCGGAAGTTACCCGTGAGCCCCAAGAATCCACCTTCGACGAGGCGCTGAACGAGAGCTCAAATGGCCGATTTGGCTTCTCCCGCCTCGGCCGAAGGTCTGCCGATCTTAATGGCGGGCGGGTGGACCTCCGTAACGTTGCGATCGGGTTCAAACCCACATCAATGCAGATGACGACAAACATCGGAAGGCTCGTTTTGCGATGTCCAAAACGGAAATACGAGGTTAGGACTCCCTGTCAATATTTTGCGCCCCTGGCGGTCGCTTTTTGGAAGGATTTAACCGGGTCTTCACAAGACTGTGATTTGCCCTTAAAGCGCCTCAAGCAGACTGCGACCATGAGCATGCTTCTTCTCTGGCCGGAAAGCGCATTAATTCTCCTGGCCATCGGATTTTTCTCCATTCTTGCCATCCGGGTTTATCGCAAGCTCCGGAGCAGAAAGCCGGACCCGCACATGACCCTCTTGTTGGCACTGATGAAGGATTTTCCGAAAGATCAAAACAGTGGAAGTGGTGGCAGCGGAACGCCCGACCGTCCTGAGTCCGACGAAGATCTTGGACCCCTTGGCCCGGGTGGTTTTGGTTCTTTTGCTCTGTATGATTCTGGCAAGAATGCTGCTGGCTGTCCTTCACACCTTCTTGGGCCTTCGCGTCTTGCTGGACGGGATCCTCAGCGTGTAGTTTTCGCAAACCGACTACCGGCGGCCGGGAGCGGCAGTTGTGCTCCTCCTCGCGCCGACTTTTATCCGCGTCCTGACCATCGCTATTCACCAGTTCGGGCGGAGGAGTGAGGGAATCAAGCTATGAGAGCTAGAATCTCTGCGTTGTTAGTTCATGGGCGAGAGGACCGTCTCCAGACGGTGAAACCCGTGCTCGAGGCGCTGTCGATCTCCTGCCTGCGTGTGCGGCGCTGCAAGGAGGTCGAAACTCGACTGGCCAAGATTCCTCCGCCCCACCTCGTTTTGACCGACACAGAGCTCCCCGATGGCAGTTGGAGGGAGGTGCTGGCCCTGGCTGCCAAGCCGCCGGAACGGGTCAGCGTTATCGTGGTTTCGCCGGTCGCGGATATGAACCTTTACTTGGATGTCATGAACCAAGGCGCTTATGACTTCGTCACGGAATCATTTACAGTACCCGAATTAGTCCACGTCTTGCGGTGTGCCGTCGACAACGCCGTGAAGGCGCGCGAGCCGAAGAGAGCGCTTCTCTCCCAGTTCGAATTGTGCGATGCGCGCGGGGAATAACGTACCCAAGGCCCCGATCCGTCGGTAAGGGACTAACCCCCGTGAGCCGAGAGGCAACGGAGGATGCCTGGGTGCACGCCCAGGCCAGCTTCGGAAGGCGGTGCGCAGTCCCGCCTTGGCGGGTCGCTCCCTTTATCGACGGATCGGGGCAAGGGAACCCCGGCGCGCACAGATGAGGCTTTCAGGATAAAATCGTACACTGTAACGAAAATGTCATCTTCCGTTGAAGTTCTATTAATGTAGCTCCTGCAAACTTGCTCGGCTCTGGGAGACACAACCAAATCCTGGCCCACGCTGCAGCCGGCTTGGTGCAGGCACTGAGGGCCATCAATGCGACAGGAGGAAAGGACCGAAATGCGAAAAAGGCTTACTCGAACACTCTTAATCCTGGCGTTGGGAGCAACCCTGATAGGCTCGCGGCCCGCCGCGGGGGCGGAGAACCCTGAGAACACGCGCAGGCCTGCCGATGCGTCTTCCCCTTCAGCAACCGAAGCGAAGACAGGTGCGGCGACGCCGCAAGACGAGCTGGCTATTCTCAAAAAACAAGTCGTCCAACAGCAGGCGCAGATTGACCAGCTTCTGCGCTCCATCCAGCAACTGAACGAGCGGCTGGATGCGCCCAATCGCGCGCGCCTTCCGGAGCCTGTCACAACCGGTGACGGGGGCCAGATCGCCAGTTTGGTCCCGCTGATCCCGGCCACGCCGCCGTCCGTCCCGGCGCAGCCAGCGTCTACCCCGGCAACGACGTTACGGGAAACGGAGAAGAGCGTTTCCGATGCACCTCTTCAGCTCCATATTGGCAGCGCGTACATTACCCCTGTTGGATTTATGGATTTCACGAGTGTATGGCGCAGCCATGACGGCGGCAGCGGCATCGGGACGAACTTTGCGAGCATACCTTACGGCAACGTCTTTCAGAATAATCTGAGCGAGTTCCGCTTGAGCATGCAGAACTCCCGCATAGGCTTCCGCGTGGATGCGCTGGTGAAAGGCGCTCACGTGATCGGCTATATGGAGTCGGACTTCCTAGGCAACAATCCTGGAAACGTCGCCGTGAGTAGCAATAGCAACACCATGCGCTCGCGGGTGTACTGGGTCGACGTCCGGAAGGGCCCATGGGAAGTGCTGGGTGGCCAAACCTGGAGCTTGATCACTCCGGGCCGCACGGGCATTTCGCCTCTGCCCGGCGACCTCTTTTACACGCAAAACATCGACGTGAACTACCAGCTCGGCTTGTTTTGGGGGCGCATCCCGGAATTTCGGTTTGTTTACCATCCCTCGAACAAAGTGGCCTTCGCAGTTGCTCTCGACAATCCGGAGCAGTACGTCGGAGGTTCGGCAGGCGGTAGTCTCATCACCTTCCCGTCGGCTCTCTCCAGTGCTTATTCGAGCGAACTGAACACCGGCGGCACGACTCTGGGCGTCCCGAACGTTGCCCCCGATGTGATTGCGAAGCTCGCTGTAGACCCCTCCAAGAAGTTTCACTTCGAGGTCGGCGGAGTCGAGCGCAATTTCAAGCTCTGGAATCCGGTCACTATGAACAACTACTCGGCGGCCGGGGGAGGCGGCTTCCTCAACTTGAATTTTGAACTGTTCAAGGGTTTCCGCGTGCTGACGAACAATTTCTGGAGCGACGGCGGCGGCCGGTATATCTTCGGCCAGGCCCCGGATCTAATAGCAAAAGTTGACGGCAGCCCCTCTCTCATCCACGCCGATTCAACGGTTTCGGGCATTGAGTACACGCATAAAAACACGCTGATCTATTCTTACTACGGCGGCCTGTACGTCGGACGGAATTTCACCATCGACACGAGCGGCAAGCCAGTAGGCTACGGATACACCGGTTCGTCGGCCGGTCAGAACAAAAGCGTTCAGGAGGCGACTTTCGGTTTCGCGGAGACCTTCTGGAAGGACGCAAAGTACGGCGCACTGACCTTGATGGGCCAGTATTCGTACGTCACTCGCAATCCCTGGGCTGTCGCCACCGGACAACCGAAAGACACACATCTGAACATGGTGTTCCTCAATTTGCGCTACACACTGCCGGGCTCTGCTCCTGCCATGAAGTAGGCAGGCCATCACCGGAGCATCAGGGCAGACTGAGCATGGTCTACATGGACCTGCGGTACGTGGTGCCGTAACGGATGGAGGCGCAACGCTGCGGCCTTTTGTGTGACAGGCCTGTAACAGACGCTTAACCTGGCCGTAACACAACAGCCTTAATCTTGAAGGGAGAGAGACCAATGAAGAAGCTAAGCACCCTCAGCGCGATGCTTGCCATCGGAGCGGCAGCCTTCATCACAGTGCTTGTGCCGTTCCAACTTACTCAGGCTATAAATCAGCCTGTTCTGCCACCGCCTGGCTCCGCGCGCGTCGGTCAAGCCCGGTGGGCGCAAACAGTTGGAACGGCACTTGCGGCGCTCGGCGAGCCTGCTCCGGCGTCGCCGGTGCCTGACAAAGTCCTGATCAACGCCGCTGGGGCGACTTTCCCCTACCCGATTTATTCCAAATGGTTTACTGAATACAACCGACTTCACCCGGACATTCAGATCAACTATCAATCCATTGGTTCCGGTGGCGGCATACGACAGCTTCAGGCTGGCACAGTCGACTTTGGCGCTTCCGATATGCCGCTCAATGACCAGTTGGTGAACGACTTCAAGTTTAAGGTCCTGCATTTTCCGACCGTGCTGGGGGCTGTGGTACCAACTTACAACGTCCCTGATGTTTCACAAGAACTGAATTTCACTCCGCAAGCCTTGGCGGACATATTCCTGGGGAAAGTCACCAAGTGGAACGACTCTGCCATCGCTCAGGCCAATAAGGGTGTGAATCTGCCGGAACAGGATATCGTCGTAGTGCACCGCTCGGACGGCAGCGGCACCAGCTACGTCTGGACCGATTACCTCTCCAAGGTCAGCCCAGAGTGGGAGACCCGCGTGGGGAAGAACACCTCGGTGAACTGGCCGGTGGGTCTTGGCGGCAAGGGCAACGAGGGCGTGGCAGGCTTGGTGAAACAAATGCCGGGTGCGATTGGATACGTTGAACTCATCTATGCCGTGCAGAACAAGATTCCCTATGGCCGGGTGCAGAACGCGGCCGGCCAGTTTGTCGTCGCACAACTCTCCAGCGTTACCGCGGCCGCAGCGGGCGTGGCGAAATCGATGCCTGCGGACTTCCGAGTCTCCATTACCAACCCTCCGGGCAAGAACGCCTATCCCATTTGCAGCTTCACGTACCTTCTGATCCCGGTGAAGATGCAGGATGCCACAAAGACCAAGGTCATTAAGGACTTTCTCCACTGGATGTTGAACGACGGCCAGAAGGATGCTGAGCCCCTGACCTATGCGCGGCTGCCTAAGGAAATCGTGGCCAAGGAATTGAAGCAAATCTCCTTGATTGAGTAAGTATGGCCGATTCAACCTGGATGGGGGCTTACAGGCGTGCGGGGCCGCGCACGCGGCTCCGGGCCTTCCTGGTTCGCCTGCGCGGCGGTGACGAAATTGCGCACCTGATCACCCTGCTTTTTGGCTCCACGATTCTCCTCATCACCTTCCTGCTGGTTTACGAGTTGTGGCGCAATTCCGCGTTGAGCCGGCACAAATTTGGGTGGGATTTCCTTTTCACGCGCACCTGGGATCCGGTGTTTGAGAACTTTGGGGCCCTGCCGTTTGTGTTTGGCACGACGGTGACTTCGGCCGTGGGGTTGCTGATTGCGGTCCCCCTGGGAGTTGGCGCTGCGATTTTCCTGGCGGAAATGGCTCCGGCGCGAATCTCGGACGGGCTCACTTTTCTTATTGAACTCCTGGCAGCCGTCCCTAGCGTCATCTATGGTCTGCTCGGGATCTTTGTGCTCGTTCCCATCCTGCGAACGACGGTCATGCCCTTGCTGAAGCACGCGCTGGGTTCTCTTCCGTTCTTTCAGGGTCCTATTTACGGCGTCAGCCTGCTTGCCGCAGGGGTGGTCCTGGCGATCATGATCATCCCTTTCATCATTTCCATCTCTCGTGAGGTCCTGCTCGCTGTACCCCAGGACCAGCGCGAGGCGGCGCTGGCCGTTGGGGCCACCAAGTGGGAAGCCACCTGGAAGGTCGTCGTACCCTATGCTCGGGCTGGAATCATGGGCTCCGTCTTTCTCGCGCTGGCCCGGGCCTTGGGCGAAACCATGGCCGTCACGATGGTCATTGGCAACGACCCCAAGATCAGCGCCTCGCTGTTTGCCCCAGGCTATTCCATCGCGGCGGTCATCGCCAACGAGTTTACAGAGGCGACCAGCGACCTCTACGTTAGCGCCCTGATCGAGCTTGGGCTCGTGCTGTTCCTGTTGACCATCATTCTGAACGCGCTGGCGCGCTTGTTGATTCTGGCCACGACACGCCGGGGGACAGCGCACGCATGAATCTCCGCATGGCCTGGCGAAAATCCGTGAACGCCGTCATGTTCAGCCTGACGGCATTGTGCGCGCTGGTGTCGGTCTCCGTGCTCCTCTTCATTCTCGGCTACCTCGTCTGGCACGGGGGGAAGTCCCTGAACTGGGCTTTCTTCACGCAGCTCCCGAAACCTGTGGGGGAAACGGGCGGAGGCATGGCCAACGCCATCGTGGGCTCAGGGAAACTGCTCTTGCTGGCCGCGCTGGTCGGCGTTCCCATTGGTTTCATGGCGGGCGTGTACTTGTCGGAGTTCGGCGGCTCGACGATGGCGTTCCTGGTGCGGTACACGACAGACCTGCTCAACGGTGTCCCTTCGATCGTGATGGGGATCTTCGCTTACACGATGGTGGTCCTCCCCCTAAAGCACTTCTCGGCCCTGGCCGGAGGATTGGCGTTGGGCGTCATGATGATCCCCATCGCGGTGCGCAGCACCGAGGAGTTCCTGCGCGCTGTTCCCCAAACGCTGCGCGAAGGGGCCATGGCGCTGGGGGCAAGCAAGTGGAAAGCCGTCGCCACCGTGGTGGTCCCGGCAGCCGCGCGGGGGATTCTCACGGGCATTATCCTGGACCTGGCACGGGTGGCCGGGGAGACAGCCCCGCTGCTCTTCACTGCCTTCAACAATCGGTTCTGGAGTTCAGGATGGAACCAGCCGACGGCTTCGCTCCCGGTGATGATTTACACTTATGCCGTCGCCCCCTACGACGACTGGCATCGCCAGGCCTGGGCAGCGGGTCTGGTCTTGTTGGGTCTGGTGCTCCTGGCCAATGTCGGAGCGCGCCTCCTTTTACCTAAGAAGGCTTTCGCTCCGCGAGGTTAAGGTGGCACGGGCGTCTCGCCCGTGACGGGCCACGGCCAGGATGGCCGTGCCACGGAGAAACAATGGGATCACTGCGTGACTCAGCCGTGATTGAGACGTCTTTAGAAAATCTGGGGGCTCAAAACGTGTCTTCGATGAGCGAGGATGCCGGACCCAAGTTTCGCGCCTCTAACCTGAATTTCTATTATGGCTCCTCGCAGGCGCTCCACAACGTCTCCCTGGATATCGCTCCCAACCGCATTACGGCGCTCATTGGCCCATCCGGTTGCGGCAAGACGACTTTTCTGCGCGTCCTGAACCGGATGCACGAGACGGTCCGCCATACGCGCCTCGAGGGTGAAGTCCTGCTCGACAACCAGAACATTCTGGACCTCGACGTCACCCAGTTGCGCCGGCGGGTGGGGATGGTCTTTCAGAAATCCAATCCCTTCCCGAAATCTATCTTCGACAACGTGGCCTATGGGCTGCGAGTCAACGGTTGGCGCCGGAAAGGCAGCTTGCGGGAGGCGGTCGAGCAAAGCCTGCGACGCGCGGCGCTGTGGGAAGAAGTCAAAGACAAGCTCCACAAGTCCGCCTACGCGCTTTCGGGCGGCCAGCAACAGCGTCTGTGTATCGCGCGCGCCCTGGCGGTTGACCCGGAAGTGCTCCTGCTCGACGAGCCGTGCTCGGCGCTTGACCCTATTGCCACGGCGAAAATCGAGGAGCTGTTGTTTGACCTGAAGGAGAGTTGCACGATCATTATCGTCACGCATAACATGCAACAGGCGGCGCGTGTGGCGAACGACACGGGATTTTTCCTGCTCGGTCGGCTGATCGAATTCAACCGGACCGGCATCATCTTCAAGACACCGGCCCGCAAGGAAACCGAGGATTACATCACGGGCCGGTTTGGATGAGTCCCGTAAACTGTCGGCAGGATACAGGGAAAACGACCAGGCGCGCGACGATGTTGTCCGCGTCCACCGCAGGGCACGACTAAACTGGAGGTATGATAGATTACGTAGCGGGCAGCAATTGGCGGCATTCCCCCTGTATGCCGTCTCCCGTTTACCGTCTACCGGTTGGTAACCCATGCGCCACTTTGTAGTAGAGCTTGATCAGCTTAGAAGCCGACTGCTCGAAATGAGCGGGCTGGTGGAAGACGCTGTTTACCGCAGCGTGCTTTCTCTGGCGGAAAGGGACGCGCAGCAGGCCCAGCGGGTGCTCGACAACGAAGGTAAAATCAATCGCCTGGAGATCGAGATTGATGAGCTCGCGACGCGGCTCCTAGCTCTCCAACAACCGATGGCGACCGACCTGCGGTTCCTTACAGCCGCCATAAAGATTAACAACGATCTGGAACGCATGGGCGACCTGGCCGTCAACATCGTGCAACGTGCTCTCTACTTGATGCACGAGCCAGTGGTGAAACCCCTCATCGATATCCCCCACATGGCGAACCTGGTGCAATCCATGATTCGCAAGAGCCTGGACGCCTTCGTGAAGAAGGATCCCGAACTGGCCCGGAGCGTCCTGGCTTCGGACGACGCGATAGACGAACTACGCGACGCCATCTATGAAGAGCTGATCAGCTACATGGAGAGAGACCCGAAGACCGTCCGTCAAGGCGTCAACCTGATGTATGTCGCCCGGAATCTGGAGCGCTTGGCCGACCACGCTACCAACGTCGCCGAGGACGTCCTTTTCCTTGTCGAAGGCGTGGACGTCCGGCACCACGCCGAAGCCAGCAGAATGTAGGGGCACGCCGCCCCGCGCTGTAGCGGCGCTCTATGCGCGCCAAAAAAACGGCGGTTGTAGACCGCCACTGCAGCTACTGACTCCCCCCGCGCCCCTTCCAGGAGCAAGGGCAAGAGAAAGCTGAAACAACTCTCCCCTCGCCCCTTTGGGGAAGAGGGCCAAGGGCTGAGGGGGTCAAGTCACTCAATCACGTAGAGCTCAGTAGGCTGCCTATTCACCAATCTCGAATTGGGCTTGTGGGCCTATCACCGAGCTGGGTCCGACCCACACCGTAACGCGCGCCGGCTCGACCACTTCCTTCATGTCGATATTCCAGAACGCCAGCTCGTCGCGGCCCAGGGTGAACTCAACCCGTTTCGATTCCCCCGCCGCCAGCGCGAGCCGCCGAAAGCCTTTCAGTTCCCGGACCGGGCGCGCCACGCTCGTACCCTGTTGGCGAATGTAAAGCTGCACCACTTCCTCGCCGGAGCGGTCGCCCACGTTCTTCACTTCAGCCGACACCCGCAGTAACTCCGACTTCCCGGCGTTCAACGCGCGGGCACTGAGCGCCGCGCTGCTGAGTGTCAGCGGCGAGTAAACAAATCGCGTGTACGACAGCCCATAGCCGAAGGGGAAAAGCGGGGAGTTCTGTTCATCGATATAGCGCGAGTGGAAGCGTTCAAAAGGGCTGGTCGGCCGATGGGTCAAGTCAACGCCCTCGGGTGGCCGGCCGGTATTGAGCGCATTGTAGTACAACGGTTCCTGGCCCACGGCGCGGGGCAGGCTGACGGTTAGCTTTCCACTCGGGTTGATATCGCCGAACAGCGTCCGCACCAGCGCCGGGCCGGCCTCAACGCCGGGGAACCAGGCCTCGATCAGCGCGCGTACATGCGGGACAACCCCGGTCAGCACCAAGGGATGTCCGTTGATGAGGACAACGACAATGGGCTTACCCGTAGCGGCGACGGCTTCCAACAGTTTGTGCTGGTTGCCTGGAAGATCCAAGTGGGCTCTGGACGCGGCTTCGCCGCTGGAAGCTATGTCTTCGCCCAGCGCCAACAGCACGAGGTCAGCCTGGCTCGCAGCCTTCACCGCCTCAGCGAATCCAGATTCGGATTCGGCCCAAATATCCGTGCCGCGCGCGTAAAGCAGCTTCAGGTGACTCGTGGCGGCGCGCTCGGCCAACGCCGCGCGCAACGTGACGACGTCTTTCGGGTCGCTGGCGGTAGTGGCCCAGGGCCCGACCATGTTGGCGGCGTCGTCTGCCAGGGGCCCGATGAGCGCTATCGTTCGCACACTCGGATCGATCGGCAAAGAAGGAGTGCCGCTCGCCACCAGTTCGTTTTTCAGCAGGACAAAAGACTTCTCAGCCACGGTGCGGGCCACCTGCCGAGACTCGGGCTTGATGGTCGCCGGACCCGGGTTCTCCGGCGCGTAAGGATGATCGAACAATCCCAGGGCAAACTTGATGCGCAGCACGCGGCGCACGGCATTATCCACGGCCGCCTCCGGCACGGAACCGGAACGCACCAGGTCGACCAGACCCGCATAGAGCCTGTCTTCCATGTCCATGTCGACGCCGGCCAGAAGCGCTTTGCGCGTGGCCGTTTGCACGTCGTTGGCGATGCCGTGCGCCATCAGCTCTCTGATCGCATCATAGTCGCTGATGACCACACCGCGGAACTTCCATTCGCCCCGGAGTACTTGGGTCAGCGTGAAGGCGTTGGCAGTCGCGGGAATACCGTTGAGCGAGTCGAAGGCGCTCATCAGGCTGGCAATACCGGCCTCGACCGCTGCCCGGAAGGGGGGCATGTAGATCTGCCTTAGGGTGCGCTCCGACATGTCGACGGTGTTGTACTCGCGCCCGCCCTCGCCGGCGCCATAAGCCACGTAGTGTTTGGCGCACGCCGCGAGGGAATCCGGAGCGTCAAGCCGTTTGCCCTGATAGCCGCGCACGTAGGCGCGGGCCATGGCCGCCCCCAGATAGGGATCCTCCCCGGCGCCCTCGACGATGCGACCCCAGCGCGGATCGCGCGCGATATCGACCATGGGTGAGAACGTCCAGCGGATGCCGTCCGTCGAGGCTTCCTCGGCGGCGAGGCGCGACGCGCGTTCCACCAGGTCGGGATCCCAGGTGGCCGCCATGGCCAGCGGCACAGGGAAGGTGGTGCGATAGCCGTGGATGACGTCGAGCGCGAAAATCACGGGAATACGGAGTCGCGACTTCTCCATCGCCGCCTTCTGGAGCGCTCGAATCTCCGCGACATTGGTCGTGCTGTATACGGATCCGATTTCGCCCCGCGCCACCACCTCGGCCCATCCGCCGCCACCCGTGCCGAGGCCGGTACTCCCGCCCACCACGTCACGCTGGATCAGTTGCCCGACCTTTTCTTCCAGGGTCATCTGCTTGAGCAGCGCCTCCACCCGCGCCTCCATGCGGGGGTCATCCAGCGCCGCAGGGAGACCTTGTGCACCAAGATGATTCGCACAAATGACCAAGCAGAGAAGAAAGGCCCTGAGGCCGAAACGAATCTTTTTATAGACCATCACGGTTCTCCTGGAAAGCTGTGGGGCCAACCTAATTATGAGCGAATTGTTCGAGGAAGACGGGTAACACTTTTTTGTTCTGAGTGATGGTGATCACTCCGTTTCTCTGTAACCAAGTTTCCACCGCGAGACGCCGTGCTGTTTCGGCTGGGCGTTGGGTGTGAACCGCCCAGACCTGAATAAGCGTCATGGTCAGTTCGTTGATCCAATCGAAGGTCCCCCTTCGTCCACGAAGAGTATAGATTCTTACCATGCCAATGTGCGCAGAACGCGTTCAACAATCCGCGTTGCTCCGTCACTTTAAACTTTCGACTTTCAACTTTCAACCTCGCCGGTGAGGATCGAGAATTTCAAATCCCTTTGGTTAGGCTTTCAGGGCTGGCTTCGCATCCTGAAACACCTCGCAGGCGACTTGCCCATCGAGACAGCCGCGGGAGCGATGGTTCAGCTCGTGTGCCAACACCTCCGCCCAGACTTGCACTTGGGACTCCGTGATCGGGCTACCGGCGAGGATCTTCTCAACCAACGGAGTTTTCAGTTTCCGTACCGCGCATTCCATCCCGCCGTTATAAGGCGGATAATGGGGTGGCGAGCTCAGCGGGATGACCAGATGACGGGCCAGCACCTCATCGACGGCCTGATCATTGAGATTGGAACCGTTGTCGCGTTTGAGCACCAGCGGCGGTCCATGCCGCAAGAACAGTTGCTCCAGGCGACCGGCCACGCTTTCTCCCAAGACCCAATCTCCCACCCAGGGCGTGAACTTATATCGGGAGGCGAGGTCCTGCACTTGATGCAGATGCAGTTTGTGGCTGGCGAGTCTGACCAACTGCGCGTCATCCAGCGACCAGACCAGGCCGGGGACATGCCAGGTGATGCGGCGTAATGCGGCCTGGCGTTGCTGGGTGAACTCACGGCGCACCGTCTCCGTCAGCGCCTGCAGATCACGACGCGAGATCTGGCCTCGGTACTGCCGATATAGCCTGCCGACTCCACGGCTGCGCTGGCGGCCATGCTTCAGGCGGCACAGGTGAACGCGCAACTCCTCGAGTTTCAACGGAGCCACCTTTTTGGGGCCCGGGTTGAAGATGGATCGCTCGCCACGGCAAGAGGCCGGTGAATGTCTCCAGGTTGGCAGGTGGTGGATGCCAGTTTCCCGGTAGCCAACTTCACGGCCAAGTGGCCGCCAACCGAAGCCCCTTGGGGGAAGCTTCGACTAGGACATGCGACAGAATGGGGAGGGTAGTCCTCTTTTCGACCGCCTCCTGAACCTAGTCCAGCGCTTCAGCGATTGATGACGTGTCAGCAGAAAAGTCCCCAGCAACACCTCCTACTTGGAATGTCCCGCCTTTCCACACCTGAGACAGGTAGGCAGGCCTTCCTTGCCGGCCTCCG